>Ga0102956_1000803_pt1 | contig 10955 bp, 7 predicted proteins | sample SalPonF2_A_D2_MG_FD_84515 | JGI IMG/M metagenome (GOLD analysis project Ga0102956, IMG submission 84515) | Salt pond soil microbial communities from South San Francisco under conditions of wetland restoration - Salt Pond MetaG SF2_A_D2_MG ...
CGTGGTCCTGGGCGAAATAGCCGAGTTGCGCGTTTTCAGACCACTTGACGGTGCCCTCGTCCGGGGCCAGGTCGCCCACCAGAGTGCGCAGCAGCGTGGTCTTGCCGATGCCGTTGGGCCCGATCACGGCGATGCGCTCGCCGACCTCCACCATCAGGTCCAGATCGCCGAACAGCGCGCTGCCGTCATAGCCCCTGGCCAGGCCGTTCACTTCCAACGCCAGACGGTAGAGCTTCTTGGTCTGGTCGAAGCGGATGTAGGGGTTCACCCGGCTCGACGGTTTGATTTCCTCGAGCTTGATCTTCTCGATCTGCCTGGCGCGGGAGGTGGCCTGCTTGGCCTTGGAAGCGTTGGCCGAAAAGCGGCTGACGAACGCCTGGAGGTCCGCGATCTGCGCCTTCTTCTTGGCGTTGTCGGCGTACAGACGCTCACGCGCCTGGGTGGAAGCCACCATGTAGTCGTCGTAGTTGCCGGGATAGATGCGCAATTCGCCGTAGTCCAGATCCGCCATATGCGTGCACACGCTGTTCAGAAAGTGGCGATCATGGGAAATGATCACCATGGTGCTGTTGCGCGCATTCAGCATCCCCTCCAGCCAGCGGATGGTGGTAATGTCCAGGTTGTTGGTGGGCTCGTCGAGCAGCATGATGTCCGGGTCGGCGAACAAGGCCTGCGCCAGCAGCACCCGCAGCTTCCAGCCCGGCGCCACCGCGCTCATGGGGCCGGTGTGCTGCTCCAATGGAATGTCGAGACCCGACAGCAGCTCGCCGGCACGGGCCTCGGCGGTGTAGCCTTCCAACTCGGCGAAGCGCACTTCCAATTCGGCGACCCGCATGCCGTCTTCCTCGCTCATCTCGGACAGGGCATAGATACGCTCGCGCTCCTGCTTGACCTCCCACAGCTCCTCGTGCCCCATGATGACCGTATCCAGCACGGTGTGGTTCTCGAACGCGAACTGATCCTGGCGCAGCTTGCCGACATGGTCGTTGTCGTCGATGCTGACGTTGCCCGACGTAGGCTCCAGGTCACCGCCGAGGATCTTCATCAGCGTGGACTTGCCGCAGCCGTTGGCGCCGATCAGGCCGTAGCGGTTGCCGTTGCCGAACTTGACGGAGATGTTCTCGAACAGAGGCCTGGCCCCGAACTGCATGGTGATATTGGCGGTGGAGATCAAAATAAGGCTTCCAAAATCAGAATGTTAAACTAATCGAGCAAGAGCGGAGTCGGCGGCCTCTACAGGTCGCCGCTATTGCCGAGTCCGAACAGGAAAGGTGCGCTTGGTGCAAGGGACGTACCCCGCGAGCAGGGGATTTTCGCATATCGGCAGCCGGCCCGTACAGTGGCCTTTGCACAGGCCCGTGCGGACCCGCCGCTCCGTTGACGCGGACCACACGCGCAGTGGGGGCCGGGACGCGCCGACCCCTTGTCCCGGGCGGTTGGCCCCTTGTAGGTGTATGCCTACAGAGCCAGTCGCCTCCAACCGACGGGCACCGGCCCGCGGTGCTGGTACAGTGGCGGAACGAACAATATCAACATGCCAAGGGGGGCGGCAGGCCCGGGTCTGCCAACCACGGGGAGGAAGACAATGAGTTCCGACGACAGGAGCGGTTTTCCGTCCCAGACGGCCAAAGAAACCGCCGGGAAGCACCCCGCGCGCTTTGAGCACGCCGCTTACCAGGCCATATTCGAACACATGCTCAACGGCATGGCGTATTGCAGGATGCTGTACGAGGAAGGCCACCCGTCGGACTTCACCTGCCTCTACACCAATCCGGCTTTCGAACGCCAAACCGGTCTGCGGAACGTCTGCGGCAAGCCGATCACCGAAGTGATTCCAGGCTTTCGTGACACCGACCCGGAGCTGTTCGGGATATTGGGCCGCATCGCCCGCGGGGGCGGTTCGGAAAAATTCGAAAAATACATCAGTGCACTGGCCACATGGGTCTCGGTATCGGCATACAGCCCGGAGCCGAACCATTTCGTCGCCATATTCGACATCATCACCGAACGCAAACTGGCCGAAGAAATGCTGCGCCGCAGCGAGGAGCGGTATCAGGACATCTTCGACAACACCAGCGACCTGATCCAGTGCGTGGCGCCGGATGGCAGCTTCATCTATACGAACCGCACATGGCGCGAGACCCTGGGCTATACCGAGCGGGAGCTCGCCCAGCTCAACCTCATGGATGTGCTCCATCCGGACAGTCTGGCCTGTTGCCAGGACCGCTTCAGACGCTTGCTGGAAGGTGAGACCCTGACGTGCATCACATTCAAGTTCCAGAAGAAATCCGGTGAACCTGTCTACCTTGCCGGAGACTGCGGCTCTCTCGTCAAAGACGGCACGACCATCTCCACGCGCGGAATCTTCAAGAACGTATCGGAAACGGTCGAAGTCGCCGCTGCACTGGAGGTCAGCGAGGCGCGCTACCAGGCCCTGTATGAAAACGCCCCGGACGTGTTCACCACCATCAATCGTCTGGGGGAGATCCTTTCCATCAATCGCACCGGCGCCCGCATGCTCGGCTATGAAGTCGACGAACTGATCGGCGAAGCGTTCGCCATGACTATCCATCCAGAGGACCAGCGCACCGTACTCTCCTATATGGAGGGCCAATTCGCGGCCCCGTCTCCCGACAATGAAATCGAATACCGGCACCTCAAGAGGGACGGCTCCAGCTTCTGGGTTCACCAACGCGTCGCCCTGGACCCTGACACCAGGGAATCGCGACTCCTGGTCGTCTGTCGGGACATCACCGAACGACGCAATCTGGAACAACAGCTCGCTTACCAGGCCACCCATGACACCCTTACCAACCTGACCAACCGGCGGGAATTCGAGCGCCGGTTGCAGCGCGTCCTGTTCACCACGAGCGAGACAGGCAACGAACACGCCTTGTGCTTTCTCGACCTCGATCAATTCAAGTTCATCAATGACACCTGCGGGCACGTCGCCGGCGACGAACTGCTACGCCAGCTTGCTGCATTGCTGCAGGGGCAAATGCGCTCCCGCGACACCCTCGCCCGACTTGGTGGAGATGAATTCGCCATACTCATGGAATACTGCCCCATGGACAGGGCGCGGCGCCTCGCCAAAAAACTTCTTGCGGCGGTTCAGGACTTCCAGTTCTACTGGCGTTCCCGGCGATTTTCCATCAGCACCAGCATGGGCATCGTTTCCGTTCGGGGAGAGCGGACCATCGCGGAAACCATCGCACTTGCCGACCGGGCGTGCTATGCGGCCAAAAGGGACGGCGGCAACCGCATTCATACGGCGCCCAACCAGGCTCCATAGGGAACGAGTCAGGGAGCCTCTGCACAGGCCGATCAAGTGGATGACCACAAGGCGCAAAGGGTGCGCGAAACAAGCACCCCGCCCCGTGCCGGGCGACAGCACCCCACCCTCCCGGCTTCAGCAGCTTTCGCCCGCCCCACAAGCTCGCGCGCCATAGCTATCGACTATCGCTTGAATACAAACACTTCACTGGGATTAACGAACGCCTCCGCTATGATCGATCGTACCAGGAGGGGTATCCATGACCAAGACCATCACATTCGCAGCATTGCACTTTTCCACCGCGTTCACGGTGAGCTACCTGCTGACCGGCGACGTGCTGGTCGGTAGTGCCATTGCCCTGGTGGAGCCCGCCGTCAATACAGTGGGATTCCATTTCCACGAAAAGGTGTGGCGTCGCATCGAACGGCGCAGGGCGGTAGCTGGACCCGGCCACGGGGGCCACGGATTGTCCGCAGCGTGATAGTAATTACCTATTGCGCATTTGAATATATTCCATTTCACAAATCGATGGCACATCCCTAATCTGAACACATGGCCGCGAAACGACTTCGCGGCCCACTCTTTCCAGAGCTGATACAGGAGACACAGACATGTTAGATAACCGCGAAGGCCGGCGCATTCCAGGAGTCACCTTCAAGACCCGCGAGCACAACGAGTGGGTGGACAGGTCCAGCGATGAGATATTCGCCGGACGCAACGTGGTGGTGTTCTCGCTGCCGGGTGCGTTCACGCCGACCTGTTCCTCGTCCCATGTGCCCCGCTTCAACGAACTGGCGGAAGCCTTCCGGGCCAACGGGATCGACGAAATCGTCTGTGTGTCGGTCAACGACGCCTTTGTCATGAACGAGTGGCGCAAGGATCAGGGGGCCGGCAACATCACGTTTCTGCCCGACGGCAACGGCGAGTTCACCGACGCCATGGGCATGCTGGTGGACAAGAACGATCTCGGCTTCGGAAAGCGCTCCTGGCGGTATTCGATGCTGGTGCGCGACGGGGTGATCGAGAGGATGTTCATCGAGCCGGACGTGCCCGGCGATCCCTACGAAGTCTCGGACGCCGACACCATGCTGGCCTACATCAACCCGAACGCGGACAAGCCGTCCGACATCACGGTGTTCACCAGGCCGGGCTGTCCGTTCTGCGCCCGCGCAAAGGGTATGCTGGCCGAATACGGCTACCCCTGCGAGGAAATCCAGCTCGGCCGCGAAGTGACCGTGCGGTCGGTGCGCGCGGCCACCGGACGGGACACCGTCCCGCAAGTGTTCATCAACGGCGAACACCTGGGGGATTCCGAGGCCCTGGCCGAGTGGATCAAGGCCCGTCATCGGGACGCGGCCTGACCCGAAGCGTGCCCGGGGCCGGTAACGACCCCGGGCACCCCTGGGTTTCGCAGGCCGCGGGGGGAGCCTGAGCCCGAGACCCGTCCGGAGCGGAACCGCTATCCATAATCATGCTTCCCGGCGTCAAGGGTAAAACACGGGGAATTGTTCGGCCGGCGTGGTGGTGGACAAACCGCCACACACCTACGGCAGTCGCTGAGGTGGCATACATGTCCGGACACTGACGACGGCACCATCGCCTTGCGTGACGTCCCTGGAAGATCGAATGGCGCTTGACCCGGATGCGACGGTAGGCGATTCTGCCGACACCGCAATGCTGTCGGTCGACTTGGACATGACGCGCTCAGGGGATACGGGTGCAGCCGCATCCCTACGACCGAAAGCCGACGCCTAACGGAACAAGTATTTTGTCGGTACCGTACAGGCAATGGATCACAGGGCAATCCAGGGTGCGGCATCCCTGTCAGCCGCGCCTTCCGGGTCGCCCCCGTAGCGCCTGTCTCGAATGACTATGGAGCCAGAACCCAATGACAAACCTTGATCCGACCACCTTCAGCTTTTACCTGGATACATACCTGATTCCATGGGGCATCAAGCTGGTGACCGCGGCCCTGGTGTTTGTCGTCGGGCGTTGGCTGGCCAAGCTGATCATTGCCCTGTTCCACCGCCTCATGGACCGCTCCGAGGTGGATCCCACGTTGAGCAAATTCCTGGGATCCATCGGCTATGCCGTACTGTTGGTGGCGGTGGCGATCGCGGCGCTGGACCAACTGGGTATCAACACCACGTCACTGCTCGCCCTGTTGGGCGCCGCCGGCCTGGCTGTGGGATTGGCGGTCAAGGATTCGCTGTCCAATTTCTCCGCCGGCGTCATGCTGATCCTGTTCCGCCCGTTCAAGGTCGGGGACTACATCGAGGCGGCCGGCACCGCCGGCGTCGTGGAATATATTCAAGTGTTCAGCACCATTTTGCGCACCGGTGACAACCGGGAGATCACCGTCCCCAACGGCGCGATATTCCGGGGCACGATCGTGAACGTCACCGCCCGCGCCACCCGGCGCGTCGACATGGTGTTCTGTATCGGCTATGACGACGACATCGCCAAAGCACGGGACCTCATCAATCAGGTCATGGCGGAGGACGAGCGAATCCTCGAGGATCCGGCGCCAGCGGTGAGTGTCGCCGAGCTCGCCGACAGCAGCGTCAATCTGAACGTCCGTCCGTGGGTCAACAGCGCCGACTACTGGGCGGTTCGCTCCGATCTGCTGGAGAAAATCAAGGCAGCGTTCGACAGCAACGGCATCTCCATCCCGTTCCCCCAACGGGACGTACACCTGCATCCTCAGGAAGGCGAGGCCGCCTGAAGCGTGCAGGCGACTGAGCGGCCCGTGTCAGAGGTCAGTAACGGGTCCTGACGTCGCCGATCCGGGCCGCGCCGATGAGGGGACGTGCGCGATGCCCGCAGAAGATCTGGCGGGGCGGTTGCACCTTCCCGGTCTATTGCCCCAGGGCGATCAACACGCTGCAGTCCACGTGATCGATGAGGCCGTGACTGAGAGAGCCCTGCCACCAGCGGGCCAGGGGCCCGCGGTGGTGGTGGCCCACCACAATCAGATCGGCGGCCACTTTGCGGGCCAGATACTGAATCTGCTCCACCGGTTGACCGAAGGCGATGTGTCCATGAACCGTTTCAATGCCCTCGGCACGGATCAAGCCCAGCCCTTCGGCAACCAGCTCCCGCAGGTGGCGGACGTTTTCTCCCTCGAGGTCGTCCAGGGAAAACAACCCCTCACCGTACTCGCCGCCCGCTGCGATTTTGAGCACCGACAACAGGTGCACGCGGGCGTGGCAGAGGCGTGCCAGATCGACGCCCTGCTTCAGCGCCGCCCGCCCTTCCGGTGAGCCGTCGAAGGCCAGCAGCAACGTCCGATACATGGCCTACCCTCCCTGTTTCCGGTTGCTGACGTCCACGTCCACTTCCACCATCATGCCCGGGCTCAGCCGGGCCTTGGGTCCCTTGTCGATAGCGATACGCACGGGAATGCGCTGGGTGATCTTGGTGAAGTTCCCCGAGGGGTTGGGGTCGGGAAGCAGTGCGAACTGGCTGGTAGCCGCATGTCCGACCACCCGCACATGCCCCCGGTACGTCCTGTTCGGATAGGCGTCGACATGGATGGCGACCGGTTGCCCTTTCCTGAGCTCGTCCACCTCGGTCTCTTTGATGTTGGCCTCGATCCAGACATCGTCGGGCGCGTGCATCATCAGGATCGGCTGGCCCGGGGAGACATATTCGCCCGGCTGGATGAATGTCTTGTCCACCACTCCGTTCAGGGGACTGCGCACCACACGGTCGTCGAGTTGAACCTGTTCACGATTGAGCGCCGCCTGCGCTTCGGCCAGCTTCTTGCGGGTCACTTCCAGCCTGGCCTTCAGCAGATCCTGCGTGGGCAGGGCCATCTGCGGATTGGTCAACAGGCCGCCGCGCGCGTTGGTGAGGGAGGTACGGTCCATCTTGACCTGACGTTTGGCGCGCTGATACTCCGCCCGGGCGGACAACAGGTGATAGTGGTCCAGGTCCCGCTGCTCGCCCGACACCATGTGTTTCCTGAACAGGCGCTCGGAGCGGTGAAAGGTCTTGCGGGCCTGCTGCAGACCGGCCTTGGCCGCCTGCAGGGCCGCCTGGTCGGTATCGAGCAGACGCTTGGCCTCTTCGACGCCGCCCTGGAGCTGATCCCCGGTCATGACCATGTCCTGCTGCTGATACGCCAGCTCGGCCTGAATGCCGGCGACCCGGTCCTTGAGCTCCTGGAGCTTCAGCTGCTGCGGTCGGCTGTAGAGTCTCGCGACCACGGCGCCCTGTTTGAGATGATCGCCGCCGATGTGGGAGAACTCCAGGACCCGTCCCGGCACCCGGCTGCTGACAGTCACCTCGGAGGTCTTGACCCGCGCATCGTCCGCGCTCACGTGGTTGCGGCGGTATTGTATCCATTGCGCGAGCCACACCAGGGCGGCGACGGCCAGGACTGCCACCACCGCCAGTTTCAGGTAGCCGGACGGACCGCCGGCGCGTGCCACCCGTACATTCGTTTGCTCATTGTGTTCAGACATGGTCACAGCTTTCCCGTCATTGCATCGATCATCTACATCCGACCCCGACCGGTGGGCGCGGAGTCTCGGCGTCTTGCGGCACGACGAACGCGGCGCCGGGTCTACTCGGAAGCCGCTTTTGCCTCTCCTGACCAGCTGCCCCAGCGGCTCAGCAGCAGGGAAGGTATGACTACCAGCAACAGTCCGATCACCACCAGCAGGAAGCCGTCCTGGTACGCGAGGATCATGGACCAGATCCGGTCGATGGCCCCCAGCAGCCGGGCCGCTGCCGCCCCCTGGTAGTCCGCGCTGGTACCGGCATGGGCCAGCACGCCGTGAAGCTGGGCCAGCGCCTGACGGGCCATGGGGTTTGCGGCGGTGAGCTGCGCGGTCAGCTGGTCACTGTGAAACAGGGTCCGCCGATCCAGCATGGTGACCAGCGCCGCGGTGCCGAAAGCCCCGCCCAGTTGCAGGGCGAAGTTGATGGCGCCTGATCCGTAGCCGATCAGCCGCGGTGGCAGGGCGGAAATGGCCCGCGACAGGGTGGGCGGCGGAAACGCCGCCATACCCACGCTGAGGATGGCCATGGAAGTGGCCAGGGACGCGAAGGACGTATTCCAGTCCGCATGGGCCATGCGCTCCACCGCCCAGATGGAGAAGCACAGCCCCGGCAGGGTCAGATAGTGAGGTGGCAGGCGGTCGCTGAGTCTGCCCACCAACGGCACCAGGATCGCCAGCACCAGGGTGGACGGCGTGAACAGCAGTCCCGCCGTGATGGGCGAGTAGTGCAGTATCAGCTGCACGAAATCCGGCAGCAGATACATGATGCCGTAGAACGCCCCGCCGAAAAAAAACAGGGCAAAGGCTCCGGCCATGAACCCCTTGCTGAGAAAGATGCCCAGATCCAGCAGCGGGCGCTCGACCCGCCGCTCCCACCAGACGAAGACCAGGGTGGTCAGCGCGGAGAAGGCTTCCAGTTCCAGTACCAGCGCACTGTTCCAGCCCCAGCGCTGGCCGTTGGACAGGGCCGTCAGAATGCTGAAGATCGCGGTGAACAGCAGCACCGCACCCAGCCAGTCGAAGGCGGGTCGGGGGCCGGAGGATTCCCTGGAGGGCAGAAAGAAGAAGCCCATGACAATCGCTGCGGCGCAGATGGGCGGAACGATGAAGAACACGTAGCGCCAGCTCTCGTTTTCCACCAGCCAGCCCCCGATCACGGTGGCCAGGGTCAGAGGCAGGCCCAGGCTCATGCCGTACATGGCGGTGGCCATGCCGCGCTGGTCAGCGGGGTAGACGGAGAACAGCGCCTCCAGGGCCACCGGCCGGATGACGCCGGTCATGGCGCCCTGCACGATGCGTGCGGCGATCACAGCGTCCATGGTGGTGGCCAGTCCGCCGACCAGAGAGGCCACGATGAATACGGTCAACAGACCGATATAGGTGGCACGCTGACCGAAGGCACTGACCAGCCAGGGAGCAACCAGCAACGAAACGGTAGTGGCCGCGAGAAAGCCTGTGGACAGCCATTGCACCTGCTCGGCGCTCATGCCGAAGGCGCCCTGGATGAAGGGGGTGGCCACATTGACGATGGTGATCGACATCCCCAGGGCCACCAGCCCCAGCAGAACCGTCAGGGTCACCAGCCACTTGTATCTCGGGCCATAGCGAGCGTTGAGTGCTTCGAGTTGCGTCATGGCGCTTTCGGAGGGAGCGGGAAACCGTGGCAAAACGGCAATTCTATCGGTTTAAAATAATTCGTAAACAACCTATTTAGTGGGTGAGACGGGCTCACAGCTTCTTTATGCGGCCACCTGGCCGTCCCGGGTGTTGCTTTCGAGGGGGAAACGCACCACCGCGCGTCCGCACGCCAATGACGCCGGGACAACAGCCTGAGCCGGCTCAGCGGGTTACCCGTGCGCGCCCGGCGGCGCCTCAGAGTCCCTTGACCGCCCAGCGATGAGATCCGCCGGTGCGGATATTGACGGTGACGATGCGGTCGGCATTGGTGTCGGCCACCAGCAGGGTGTGCTTGTCGAGCACCGCGAGTCCGCCCGGTTGCGCAAGGCCGGTGCTGAGAGTCGTCACCCGGTGGGTCTTGAGGTTCAGCACGCGAATGGCGTTGTTGAACGTGTCGGCGATATACAGGCGATGGTCCAGCCAGGCCAGACCCTGATCATGCTGCAGCAGCGCCTGGCCTGCCGGTCCATTGCGCATGCCGAAGGTGAACAGTCCCTTGCCGACAAGAGTGCGCACAGCGCCGGTATCAACTTTGATGCGCCGCAGGGCCGACGCCTCCGGATCGGCGACGTACAGCATGCCCTGGTGGTACGCCAGCCCACTGCTCTGAGCGAAGCTCGCCTGGTGGCGCGGGCCGTCGCCAATGCCTTCCATGCCGGTGCCCGCGTAGGGGCCGATCCGCCCGGCGGCCAGGTCGAGCTTCCAGATCTGATGATCGCCGGCCATGGCAATGTACAGGTCATTGCCCACCACCTGCAGCCCCCACGGTGAATTGAGGGCCACGCTGCGGGCCGCATGGGTACCGCGCACGCCGTACTCGCGTCGACCGTTGCCGGCCGCCGTACTCACCCGCCCGGTCTTCAGGTTCACGGCCCGGACCAGGGAGTTGCCGGTGTCGGCCACGTACAGGACGGGGCCGCGAAAGGCCAGGCCCTGGGGGCCGTCGAACTCGGCACGGCCGGGGCCGCCATCGCGGTCGCCGCGCTTGCCGCTGCCCACGACTCTCACCACCTTGCCGTCGTGGTCCAGCAGCACCACCCGGTTGTGGCCGGTGTCGCTGATCGCCACATAGCGCCCATCGACGGCCACCTTGCCCGGCTGCAACAGGCCATGGCTGCCGTGCGCCAGGGGCTTCAGAGGCAGTGCCTGCGTAGTGAGCGCACCGGCCCGGCGCGCGCCGGCCAGGGTCTTGATCACGGCTTTTCGGATGCCGGCGTAGTGGCCCTCGCCTATGTAGCGCCCGACCACCTCGCCCTTCGGACCAAGCAGGATCTGCGTGGGCCAGGCCATCACGCCGTAGTGGTTCCACAGCACCATTCCCTGGTCGGTCACCACCGGATGGCGGATGTCGTAGCGCTGCAGGAAACCGTCGATGTTGCCGCTGCGGCGGGATGCGGTGAACTTGGGGGAATTGACTCCGATGATCAGCAGCCGACTGCCGAATTCCCGCTCCAGCTTCCTGGTTTCCGGCAGCAGATGTATGCAGTTGATACAGC
>Ga0102956_1000805_pt1 | contig 10916 bp, 7 predicted proteins | sample SalPonF2_A_D2_MG_FD_84515 | JGI IMG/M metagenome (GOLD analysis project Ga0102956, IMG submission 84515) | Salt pond soil microbial communities from South San Francisco under conditions of wetland restoration - Salt Pond MetaG SF2_A_D2_MG ...
GACGCCAGTCATCCGCGACGCGTGGGGAGTACGTATTCACCCTAAAGCTGCCCGGGAGTAGGCTTTATTTCAGTGTCCGACGCAGTACTCGGAAGGCATTCGGGGAACGGGTTGCCGGCCGTTGGATGCTTGTCGGCAAGGGATTGTCGCCGGCCGCCGCCTTCCCCAGGGAGAGGGCTATGAGGTTCGACGAGCAACAAGGTGGTCGTTGGTCGCGAAGGAGCGTGCTGGCCGGCTCCGGTGCGATCCTCGCAAGCGGCGCCGCAGGGGCGGTGCTGGGTACCTATGCCGCGCCCGCACGAGGGGCAGCCGAGGCGAGCCAGTCGCCACCGCCGCTGCCATGGGAATGGGCGACGCTGGACCCGCTGGAGGCCGGGCGCAGGGCCTATCGGTTCTACTTCGACAAGGGCGGCTGCGGCAGCGGTTCGTATCTCGGGTTGCTGAGCATGCTCCGCGAGGAGGTCGGCTATCCGTGGACGACGCTTCCGGACATGATGATGTCGCACGCGGCGGCCGGTTACGGCGGCCACGGCACGCTTTGCGGCGCGCTCGGCGGAGCGTCCTGCATCATCAACCTGGTCGCCTATGGCAGGGAAGATCAGATCTACCGGCAGATGATCGATCGGCTCTTCTACTGGTACGCCAAGCAGGATTTTCCGACCGACCGGTTCGATGACATCTCCAAGATGCCCGGCCAGGTAAAGGCCCGGGCAACGACGCCGCTATGCCACACGTCGGTGACGAAGTGGGCGCTGGAGGCGGGCGCCGAGGTCACCTCTGAGGCGAAGAAGGAACGCTGCGCCAAGGTCACTGGCGAGGTGGTCTACATCGTCACCCTGGCCATGAACGAATATTTCGCCGGTAACTGGACACCGCCGCAGTGGGAGCCCTCGGCGCAGATCAAGCATTGCGTCTCCTGCCACGGTCCGGACGATATGTGGCACACGAAGGGAAGGAAATCTCAGCAGGGCCACATGGAATGCCTGCTGTGCCACGGCGACCATACTAAATAGTCGGCCGGCGCGGCGACCCGATCCGGCTGGTCGGCGACGACTATCAGCCTAAGCGGGCGGCGCTCGAAGACATCGGTATCGCGCCCGGCGCAGCGTGAGCACGCCGGGCGCGAAGTTGCGGATTGCCTCGCGGCAAGGTTCGCACTCAATCCGGTTCAGGGAAAATTGCTGACAGCGCGCTCATCTTCGGCCCGGTCGATGCCCGGAGGTATGGGCCGTTCACGCTGATTGTCGCGCCACGGGGCCGATCATCAGCCGCGTCGGCCCGGTCCCTGGATTGCCCGAACGGGCGCCAGGTTCGCACTGGATTGTTGTTGAACTTGTGCCAGCCTGTCTTTATGTGCGGCTAGCTGCCGTGAGCGCCACAGTGCGTACGATCGCCGTTTTCGGTCAGCGCGCAGGTTCGCGCAGAAACTCGACTGCGCGCTGCGTGAACGGATCCTCGGGTGGAAAAAGGGCGCGATTCTCCGTCAGTTCGGCGAGCAATGTTGCTACCTCATTGCCGGGGCCACCCTGGGCAATTCTCGCCATTAGTTCGAAACGTGCCGTGGTGACCGAATACGGATTGATACCCTTGGCGATGTCGATTGCGTGCTGGCAGCCACCGCATGAGGCATCCAGCCGGTACTCCGTCGCGGCCAGCAGCAGCGCAGCATCGACGCGCACACTGGAAGAGCCCGCCTTATCCTGAGCGACCGCCTCGAAGCTGGTTCGTGCGCGCTCCCAGTTGCCGCGTAAAAAATGCATCAGGCCGCCGATAAACTCGACAATCTGGCCGGCGTCGACCACCGGTAACTTGATCCAGCCGCGCGGTTCATCGACCAGCGTCCATTCTCCGACATGCTGAAGCGCCTTGATCGACGAGTCGGTCGTGACCCCATCCAGCAACCTGCCGACTCTGCCATTGTTATTTGCGTAGATCGGCAGTCCTGCAAGCGATCGAAACTGTTCGACATCGTTGGCATCGAGCGAGATCTGTGGCAGGTCGTAGAGTTCCCGCGGGAAGCGATCGATGTACAACTTCCGGGCGTCACCGTTCGCGTCGTCTTCAGCGATCTCCCAGATTCGCCACTCGCCGTCCTTGGTGAATGGCCTGATCCGATCGATGCCGCGAGTGTTGGTGCAGCAAATCCTGACTTGCGGATCCAGTTCCCTCGGGGGGCCGACGACCGACAGGTAGGGCTGTACGACGACGTACTCGCGCCATGGCCACGCCTTGCCCCACAACACGAGCTGCGTGGAGCCCATCTCGTTGGCCCGCCGAATCGCTTCGTCGTGGTCTTGTTCGGAGAGCTGGCCCCAGGCAAGGACCGCGATCGTGTCGTTTGGCAGGCAGCAGATATCCTCCGGTTCCGCCGGCAGGCTCAATAGGAATTTACGAAAGATCTGATGCTGAATCGTCAGAGAGACGTTTCTGCCGAGCTCCCCGGCATCATCCGACTCGAACGGGATGGTCAGCACGGTGAAATGGCAATCCTCGCGTTTTGCCGGGCAGTCCCCGGCCATGCCTGGCTCGGGCGGCAGGAGCGCGCCGATCAACAGGGCCGCAGCGATCTTCAGCAGGGTTCGCATGCGGTGTTCCCTAGCGCGCCTTGCACGCATTGCTGATGAATTCGCGCGCCTGATCGAGATGGTTCATTTTTTCCTCTGGGTCAGCGGAGTGTTGCGCCAGCGAATAAAAGTACGCGGCGCGGTGTAGGTCGAGCGCCGATTTGAAGTTGTTTTTCGGTAGCGTAAATCTCAGAAATTCCTCCGGGTCCTCGCCAAAGTAGAGCGTGCTGTCGCCGTCACGTTTTTCGCTGCCGCTGCCGTTGTCGACATACGGCGGGAGCAACTGGGAATTGACGATCAACATCGCGTCGTCCAATTCGTTGTAGACGTTCTGCGCGGTGACCGGGCCGGGGCCAAATGCGTTTCCGGTCGCGTCCATCGGGTCGGCCGCGCGCTCGCCAAGCTGATTTCTCAATGTTCTGAATAGCGTGTTCATCTGGATCAGGTCCTGCTCGTCCGACGAATGCACGACGCCATAGATATAGACCTTGTTTCGGTCGCTTGCGGAGTCGCCCGCGGTGGTAGCATCCGCCGTGCCGTTCAGGATCGCCGCGGTTTGCTGTTGTGCGGCGCAGATGCGTTTTGCCAGCGTGAGATCGCAGCCTTCGAGGTCGCCGGTCAGCTCACATGTCCACTCGGCGGTTGCCGCGGCGGCAGCCGAATCGTCGCCGGGCGCCATTGCTGCGGGCGGTATCAAGTCGGAGGTGGCTTGCTCGGGTGGGGTAAAAGGCGGGGTCGGGTCAGGCTGCCGAAACCTGTCGGTGGCGATGATCACGGCCACCGCGACTGCAATGACGCCCGCTGCCGCCGCGAGCGGAATCCATCGCGGCCGGTTGCGCTTGCCCGGTTTGTGGCTCTTCGTGTTCGATATCTGCGCCACCCGGGCAACGACTTCCGCCTCGAGGTTGCCCTCGGGCACAACCATTTGCAGTGACGAAAGGACAGCCGGGATATCGGCGGTCGGGGTTTCGCGTACTAGTACGGGAAGAATGCGGTCAGTGACATTGCGCCACTTCTGTTTGGCGAATTTGAGTTCTGTGAGCGTGTAGCGGCCAGTGGCGACGGCATCCGGGCTGATCAGGAAAATCAGCAGATCGCAGTCATTGATCGCCTGCCGGATCTGCTGGTCGTAGCCTTTGCCGGACTGCAGCCCTTCGCGATCGAAGAATACCGTATGGTCTTCGAGTTCGAGGCGGCTCGCGATTTTCTCCGCAATCTCGCGATCGTCGCTCGCATACGAGAGAAAAATCCGCACCCGTGGTCTCTCCGTGACATGCCGCAGGCCCGACGCGCCGGTGCCGCGTCTTGCGGACATTATAGCCGCGCCGCGAACCGGATATTTAGCGATCGAGGTCCTTAGGGCGACCGCCGGTCAGGCGGGCCCGGCCTGCGTCTGCGGCGTTATCGGCAGGTCCGGGTGACGCCGATACGCGCTATCAGGGCAAGGCGACCGGTTTCGTGAAGACGTAGTCATTGTCTTTCATCGGCGTGTGACAACCATGACATTCCTGGACGAAGTTCGCGTCCTTGCCATAGGGGGTCTGGTCCGCACCGAGCCAGCGGGCGTAGCCCCAGCCGCCGGTTGCGGCATACCTGGCGTTATCCTTGACCATGAATTCGGCGTGCACGAACTGCCCCGGGACCGTCGCGGCCGGCCAGCTCGCATGCGATGCATCTTTCATGACGATCTTGGCCAGAATTGCGCCGTCCGGCCACGGATTCGTGCGGCCGGCACGGGCAGCCGCGATCGCCGCGTCATTGCCGAGGATCATTCGCAGGCTGTTGTTGTCGGTCCGGTGCGAGATGCCGATGACCCGCCAGTCCTTGTAGTCTTCCGGGATATCGATTCCGTTCGGGGCGGGGGCGACGTCGCCGGCGAGGGCCACGGCGGCCGTTGCCAGAGACAGGGTCGCCGTCGCGGCAGCAAGGGTCGTGCGGATCATGGTCCGTTTCGGGTTGCGGTGCATGGTTAACCGGGCCTCCGTTTTCGCTCTGTGAAAGATGACCAGGACTCTGAGGATAGCCTACCCGGCAGCTCTGATACGAGTTACCGCTGCAAGTCGGGTGCCTGGCACGGCCCGGGCCGGATCGTCCGGGTCATATTGTGCGCTTAGCCGGCGCTATTGTTCTTCTGCAGTTTCGCCATGGCAGCACACCGTTGGCTTTGCTGCCTGCGGTTTTTCAGAACCCGCTCCAGCGCCGGCATCAATTCGGGGTTTTGATCCAGCGTCCTGGTGTACATGCCGATATCGGGCTTGCTGCACACGACCGGGAAAAGCATCGCATAGGCCTTGTTGTGAAGCGTATCCCCGGTCGCGCTAACGGTCGGGACGGCGCCGAAAAGCCGGGCGCTGGCCGCCCGGTACAGCGCCAACTGCTCCGGCGGGAAGAGCGCGCCGGTAGCGGCCTTGATCTGGCTCAGCTTGTACCGATCGCGCCTGGCTGCGATATTGTCCAGCCACTCCCGCTTGACCTCTGCCTGCGGCCGGACGGCTTCTGCACTGATGGCGAAGTTACGGGCGCGCTCGGATTTGTCGTGTAGGAGTTCGCTTGCGACCAGCTCCTCGTAGTCGCCATACAGGTGGCGATTCAGCAGCACGATCAGCTGCCAGCGCCTGTCCTGGTCGATGCTGAGCCCCTCGATTTTCGCATCGCCGTGCAGCAGACGGGTGGCGTAATCCATTGCATCCCGGGTTCGGGCCACTTCGGTGAACGCGTTGAACCAGGTTTTCTGCGCGTCGCTTCCGGCAGCGGCACCGTCGAGCTGTCTCCATACGAATTGCTCGATGGCGTGCAGCGCGTCATCGCGTTCCTGCGCAGGCAGGCCGACACGGTGCAAGTAGGCGTTTGCCGTCTGGAGGTGGTTGCTGAGGGCACGAATGACGTTGATGTCGCGTTCCGCCGCGGCGTTGTTAAGGGCGAAACCGATCCATTCGCTCAATGGCATCTTTGCCGCCAGCACGCCGTCAAACAGGTTCTGCCAAAGCATCAGGCGGGTGAACGGGCTCTCGATCGCGTTGATATGCAAGGCCAGTTGTTCGACTGATTGTGGATCCAGCTCCACTTTGACGTAAGCCCAGTCCTCATCGTTGGGATTGAGGATCTGCGGGCACGGCAGTCCGGTGGCCTTTTCGACTTCGGTCCTGGCGCCGCGGTAGGTGACCGGAACGGTCGCCACGCGGGTCATTTCCGGTCCCGCCACGGCGTCCTGCATCCTGTAGATACCCAGCTGCACTCGCTGGCGGCGCAGCACCGGGTATTCGGCCGGCGCGGTCTGCTCGATGATCAGGCTCGTGATGCTGTCGTCGTCACACTGGTAGCTGGCCTTGATGGTGTTTACGCCTGGCTGATACAGCCAGTCGCGGGTCCATTGGTCGAGGTCCTGGTCGGCGGCCTCGCCGAGGCTCGCCATGAAATCCCGCAGCGTGGCGTTGCCGTAGGCGTAACGCTCGAGGTAATTGCTCACCCCCTGGCGAAAGATGTCGGCGCCGAGAAGATAGGGCAGTTGCTTGAGTACCGAGCCGCCCTTGCCGTAGGTGATGCCGTCAAAATTGGAGAAGGCCTCGGCGGTGTTTTCGACCGGCAGCTCGATGGAATGGGTGGTGACCAGTTCATCGGCGGCATAGGCCGATCGCTTTGCGCCCAAATAGAAGTTCTCCCAGACGTCGTCGAATTCGCTGTTCCCGGCCAGTGCCAGGTAGCCCATATACGTGGCGAAGCTCTCCTTCAGCCACAGGCCGTTCCACCACCGCATGGTCACAAGGTTGCCGAACCACATGTGCGCCATTTCGTGGGCAATCACCGTGGCGAGGCGCTGGCGCTCGGCCTGGGTCTTGTCGCCCCGGGAGACGTAGGCATCCTCATTGAAGGTGACCGCAGCGACGTTCTCCATTGCGCCGATGGTGAAGTCGGGCACGATCAGCTGGTCGTACTTGGCGAAAGCGTAGTCGATGCCGAAATAGTCCTGGAAGAAATCGAACGACTGCCGGGTGAAGGCGAACCAGTCCTCCGGCTTGACGCTGGGCGCCAGCGTTTTCCGCGCCATCAGGCGCAGGGGGATGCCATCGGCCTCGTTTTCCCAGACTACATAGGGGCCGGCATGCAGCGGGAATATGTAGGAGGAGATTTTTTCCGTCTGCGGGAAGCGCCAGTGTCTGCGACCCGCGCCGGCCCGCTCGATTTTCTCTTCGTGCGCCGTGGTGATCACTTGCCAGTCCGCCGGAGCAATAACGTCGACGGTATATCGGGCTTTGAGGTCGGGCTGGTCGAAGTGGGGGAAGAAGCGGTTGGCCTTGTAGGGTTCGAAATGGGTGTACAGATAAACGTTGCCGTCTTCCGGGTCTTCGAAGCGGTGCAGCCCGGAGCCGTCGGTCGAGTAGGGCTGGCGGTAGCGGATGGTGATTTCCGTGCTGCCGGGGTTCAGATGCCCGGGCGCGAGACTGATGAAGAAGCCGTTGTAGCCGAAGGGTGTCTCCTCGCCGTCCACGCTCACCTCGATCACCTCTCCACCGGTGAAATCGATGGTGAGCGGCCGGGTCAGCGGTTTGGCGAGCGTCGTGTTTGCAACGACGACGCCGGAGAAGGACTCATCGTTTTTGCCGACTGACACCGAGAGCGTGTAGTCCACATCGACGATCTGCTGTTTTCGCCACTTCGCGTATTCGACGGTCAGCCCGGGACCGTCGGCGCGATCATCGGCGGAATCCGCAGCGGCACTGCCGGTTTCGTGGCCGCAGGCGGCGAGGATCGTGAGGGTATACAGGACCGCCGCAAAGGGGTGAGGAGGGGACATGGCAGCTCCTTTCCGGGGCATTCCCTGACCCGCTCGCATCATTTATTTCGGCGCCGACTATACCATGCGACCCCTGCACCAACGGTTTGGAGCCGGGCCAGCACGGCCGCCTGTCGATTGGGGTCAGAAGCCCGAGCCTCGAGTCCAGCACCGGCGGCGGTGACAATGACTGCGGACTGGTCCGGACCATAATTTCCGGTTACGTCCCCGATTACCGCATCAACAAAACCTGGCTGTTGACCTGATACAGGCACTCGACGCCGCGCCCGGTAACGCTGGCGTTGTCCACGGGCGGCAGCAGCCTGCATGAATGCGTGCAGTTGCCGGCGGCGTCTTAACGCGTCTTTGGCAGATCAACTCCGGCGCCCGCGCTCCGGCCCGCTCTGGGTCGCTGCCGCTGCTCATCACGTTGAGGGTTGGGCAATCAGCCCGATCTCGTCGCGATCGACGGTGCGATATTGCTGGCGCGCCGCGCGGGGCCGGCCACCGCTGCCTGCCCGACCGCCCACAGCGCGAGCATGCCTGCGGGGATGACATACCAGGCCAGCGGTTCGAGCGAGAATGCCTCGACCATCGCTATGTTGAGGCCAATCGACAGGGCCGCGCCAACGACCAGCCCGACCGCGCTGATGATGCTGTTCTCGACCAAAAAATAACGCACGACGGCCGGCTTGGACGCGCCCAGCGCGCGGCGGATGCCTATCTGGCGGGTGCGACGGCTGACGTTGAAACTCGCGAGGCCGATGATCCCCAGCGAAGTGATGATCGTCAGCAATACCACGACGAATCCGAGAATCTTGATCAGCGCCGCGTCGCCGACGTAAGCGAGCTTTCGCACTTCTTCCATCGTTACCATGTCGCGAATGATGCGGTCGGCGTTGCTTGCCACCAGCATCGCTTCGATCTCCGGCATCAATTCGTCGCGCCTGCCCGGTTCGGTCCGCACGATGTAGCGTACGAACTCGGAGGCGCGGCGTTGCGGCACGATCATCGAGCGCTCGACACCGGACCAGCTTTCCCACGGCGCCTGCAGCTTGTCGATCACGCCTATGATGTTCACCGGGTCGTTGTCGTTGATGTAGAAGCTCTTGCCGACGTACGAACCGGTTTCGTCAGGCCACAATTCCTTTCCGAGGGCCTCGGTGATGATGCCCCAGGCCGGCCAGGTGTTGTCTTCCGGATCGGCCCAGTTGACCTGGTCCGGCGTGAAGTTCTGGCCATCGATCAGAGTGAGATCGAACGTCTCGACGCCGTGCTCGTCGACAAAATAAATCGCCGAACTGACCGACTCCGGGGTCTGGTTGCCGGGCTCCAGTCCCAGCGCCATCGACCAGCCACCCTGGCGTAACGGAAACGAGTTGGACGCGATCGCATTGACGACCCCGGGCACGTTGCGAATCAGGTCGAGGTCTTCGTCGATCAGCGCCATGCGTTGTTCGCGTTCGTAGTCCTTGAACAGCACGCTCGCGAACGCAAACGTGTTGGCTTCATCGATACCGCTGTCACGGTCGATCTTGTTGACCCGCTCCTGGATGATTCCGAACGCATTGACCATGATCGTCAGCGTCACGGCTATCTGCAGCGCGATCAGCACGAAACCCGATTTGTTCTTCAGCATCGCTCGCCAGATGGGACCGATATCCATGCCTGTTCTCCTGAATCTCGTTTATTGCACGCGCAGCGTGCTGGCCGGTGAGACGCTGCAGGCGCGCCAGGTCGGGTACAGCGCCGCGCACAACGCCGCCACGATGGCCAGCGCCACCGCCAGGCCCACCATCGCCCAGTCCATCTTCACCAGGTTGCCGATGAAGTCGTAGTCCGCGAATACGTTTTCGATACCGCGCAGACCGAGCCAGGTCATGCCAATGCCGGCCACTCCGCCGGCGACGCCGATCATGCCGGCCTCGATGATGTATTGCCTGAACAGCTCCGCCTTGCTCGCACCGAGTGCGCGGCGCAGGCTGATGTCGTTGCTGCGCCGTATCACTTTAGCGAGCAGCAGGCCGATCGTATTCAGCAGGCACACGATGAGGAACAGCACCGCAAGTGACAGCAACACCGAGACCGTGTCGTCGACGACCTCGCGATTGATCATCCATTCCTCCGGCGTACTGAGCCGGTTGTTGAGTTCGCGCGGGAATCGGCCGAGTTCTTTCTGTTCCATCACGTAGTCGTCGAGAAACTGTGCATAGGCGGCTTTCTCGTCTTCGTCCTGCAACTCCACCCACATCTGGATCCAGATACATTCCGATGCGAGATAGCCCGCGTAACCCCCTTCCTCTGGTGGCTTCCAGCAACTGTTGTTGCCCGAGCTTCCCCATTCGCCGGTGACCGCTACCGAGAACGGCGCGTAGATCTGTTCCGGGCCGTCGAACGGATTGTTGTTGAGGTCGAAGAACGTCGGTACCGGATTCCAGTCGTCGAGTACGCCGACGACCCGGAACAGTTCGTCGTTCATCCTCAGCATCCGGCCGGTGGAGTCTTCGCCGCCGAACAGGCGATCGTTCATTGGCGATGACAGCACGGTCACGCGCTCCTCGCCGCGGTCGGCTTCGGCGTCCCACCCGGACCCGTACCTGAACGGGACATCGAACATCGCGAAGAAGTCGGCTGATGTCGCCCGCACTTCTTCCTGGAACGGCCGGATTTCGTCGCCTTCGGGCTGTACCACCCGATCGGACTTGAAGCTGATGACCTGACGAAAGGCGCGCCCGGCCTGCAGCAGCGCCGTCGAGTCAAGGTATGTCACCTGTTCGGGCGGCTCGTCCGGCTCCTCGTAAGGATCGTTCGGGTTCCAGTTGTCGAGCTGCACGTGGAACAGCCGGTCGTTCTTGTGCGCGACCGGGTTGTCGGTCATTACGTGGCGTACCGTCACGATCGTCATGCAGGCGCCAATGCCGATTGCGATCGCGGCCACCATCAGCGCGCTGAGTGCCGGGTTGGCGCGGATGCTGAGTACCCCGAGTTTCAGATAGTAACGAAGCATGGGCGTCTCCCTGGCTAGGCGTTCGCCGCCGCGGCGAAGTGCAGCTCGGGCGGGCCATCGTGAATCTCGCCGTCGCGAACGAAGATATTGCGCCTGGCGCGATCGGCCAGCGTCAGCTCGTGGGTGACCATAATGATCGTGGTGCCGGCTGCATTGATCTCGCCAAGCAGCTCGAGCACGCTGTCGGCCATGTTGGTGTCGAGATTCCCGGTCGGTTCGTCGGCAAGCAGGAAACGCGGTTCGCCGGCCAGCGCGCGAGCGATTGCAACGCGCTGCTGCTGGCCGCCGGACAGCTGTCCCGGGTAATGCTTGATCCTCGAAGCCAGGCCAACCTGGTCGAGACAGTCCATGATGCGGCGGCGGCGGTCGTCGGCCTTGAAGCGGCGATAGCGCAGCGGGACGTCCACATTATCGAAAATGTTGAGTTCCGGAATCAGGTTGAAGCTCTGGAAAATAAACCCGATCTTTTCATTCCGTACCCGCGAGCGTTCCTTGTCGTTCAGTGACGAGATATCGCGTCCGTCGAGTTCGTAGGTGCCGCCCGTCAATTCTTCGAGCAGGCCGGCGATGTTGA
>Ga0102956_1000806_pt1 | contig 10910 bp, 5 predicted proteins | sample SalPonF2_A_D2_MG_FD_84515 | JGI IMG/M metagenome (GOLD analysis project Ga0102956, IMG submission 84515) | Salt pond soil microbial communities from South San Francisco under conditions of wetland restoration - Salt Pond MetaG SF2_A_D2_MG ...
ACGGAACAGCGAACCGGTAAGCTGCGGTGCCGCCACCAGAAAACCGAGGGCCACCCCGCTCAGCTGCATATGGGTCTGGAAGTATTTTGCCGCCGGTCCGTACAGGGACACGGCGGCAAAACCGATGAAGAACCCCCATGTACCCATGACCAGTCCGGCAGTCGGGCTGCCACGCAGGTCGTAGGACTGGCCGCCACCGGCGGGGGCCGAGGAAGAATCCGAGCGCGACGGCGACATGTGGACTCCCTTCACCGGCATGATGGCCGGCGCCAATGCCCGACATTGCCCCGCGGGGCCGGCTGACGGCCCTCTGGAGCACCCCAAAACATGCGCGCACCCTACCGAATTGAAGCGTAGCACAGGGTGTCAAGGATGCTAGCCGGGATTCTGCGCATGCATCCCTGCTCCCCTCGGAGTCGCAGACCGGAGGGGGGCTGCGACTGCCGTGGCAGGGTCCCGTAGGTGGCCGGCGTCCGGAATGCTGCTAACATCAACGGACACTAAGCAAACCGGGATTCGACGAACGTCCGATCCCGACGCGGCCCCTGAGGACCGTCGGTCCGTGTCTATGCCGAGATCACCGCGCCACGACGAATTTCGGCCCGTTCCGCGCCCGCCACGGCCCGGGAGCCTGCGCACCGCCGTTGCAGGGTTGTCGCCAGCGTACTTCGCCCTTGTCATGGCGACCGGCATCGTCTCGATTGCCGCCCACATGCTAGGCATGCCACGCATCGCCGGTGGGCTGTTCGCGTTTAACATATTCGCCTATGTGGTGCTCTGGCTCCTGAGCATGCTACGACTGGCCTGGTTCCCGGGCCGCTTTTTCGGGGACATGATCGACCACGGGACTGGACCGGGATTCTTCACATGGATCGCCGGATCCTGCGTCTTGGGTAGCCAGTTCATCACCATAGGGAATTGGTACACCCCTGCCATCGCGTTGTGGCTCGTCGGAAGCCTGCTTTGGCTCGCATTGACCTACACCATCTTCACAGCCCTGTCGGTCAAAGAACGCAAGCCGTCGCTGGCAGAGGGCATCAACGGAGGATGGCTACTCGCCGTCGTTGCCACTCAGTCCATTGCCGCGTTAGGGGCTTTGATCGCCAGGCATTGGCCTCAGCCCTACCGGTTGGAACTGAACTTCCTCGCCCTGTCCATGTGGCTATGGGGTGGCATGCTTTACATCTGGATGATCGCGCTGATCTTCTACCGCTATACGTTCTTCCGCTTCTCACCCGGTGATCTGGCGCCTCCCTACTGGATCAACATGGGTGCTATGGCCATCTCCACCCTCGCCGGCTCATTGCTGATCCAAAACACACCCGATGCGCCCTATCTACGCTCCCTGTTACCCTTCTTGGAAGGCTTCACGGTGTTCTACTGGGCAACGGGAAGCTGGTGGATCCCCATGCTGCTGCTGCTCGGTGCATGGCGGTACATCGTCAAGCGCTTCCCGCTACGCTACGATCCGCTGTACTGGGGAGCGGTTTTTCCCCTCGGCATGTATACTGCCAGCACGCTGGAGATGGCAAACGCAATGCACCTGGAGTTTCTGTATGTTATTCCCCGCTACTTCATCTACGTAGCCTTGGTGGCGTGGGTTGCGACTTTTGCCGGACTCGTCTGGACCGTGCTGAACGTTGTACTTGCCGCGGCGACTCGCGCTCGCTAGCCACTCTTGCTTTCCAGTCCGGCGCTCCGCGTCTTCGCAGACCGGAGGCGGCACGGTTCGCGCAGCGACCCCGCGATCGCCTATACCGCTTCGCGTGATGGTTGCTGGCCGTTTTGTATTGCCCAAACGGCGGCTTCGAGCCGCGAGCGCAGGTTGAGTTTCTTCAATACATGTTTGACGTGCACCTTCACGGTGTTTTCAGTGATCTGCAGTTCACGTGCAATGAGCTTGTTGCTCAGTCCGGCTGCAATGAGTTCGAGTATTTCGCGTTCCCGTTGGGTCAACTCCGCTTCCTCGGTACCCCCAGGCCCATGCTGCACCCGCATCGCGTGCGCCAACATGTCGGTGAGGATCTCGCTGAGCACGACCCGGCCGCGGGTGGCGCTCTCCAGGCTTTCCACAAGGTCTTCCGGTTCCATGTCCTTGAGCAGGTATCCATCCGCGCCTGCCCCCAGGGCGGCCACCAGATCCTCCTCGCTATCCGACACGGTCAGAAGGATGACCCGCAGGCGAGGATCGCGGTCCTTAAGCGCTCTTAACGTCTCCACACCGGTCATGCCTGGCATGTTAAGGTCGAGCAGCACGAGATCCGGGTCAAGCGACCCCAATAAGGAGAGCCCCTCTTCCCCGGAAGCTGCCTCCCCCACCACTTCGAAGCGTGGATCGCACTCCATCAACTGCGCCACACCTTTGCGGAACAGGGGATGGTCGTCGATCACTACAATGCGTTGCCTATGCGGTATACCGCTCATACCCACTTCTCCTCTTCAGCAACCGTCGTACCCAATGGGCCGGCCGGCGTGAATTTCAGCTCGACCCGCGTACCGCCCGTTATCCGGCGTTCGATCTCCAGCTTGCCGCCGAGGCTGTGGGCGCGTTCCTGCATGATGGCTAAACCATAGTGGTGCGCTCTTGCTGCCGGTGCGGGCATGCCTACGCCGTCATCGTCGACGACCAGCAGTACGTCGCCGTCCTCTGCGTATCCCATTGAAACTCCGGCCTGCGTTGCCTGAGCGTGGTGGACCACATTGGACAGTGCTTCGCGGATGATCTGCAGAACGTGGATCTCCTGGTTCACGCTCAGCGCGTCGTGTTTAAGCTCGTGCGTGAAGGCGATGGAAATGCCGCCGCGGCGCCGGAATTCATCGATGGTCTGTGCCAGCGCAGGTTTCAGGCCGCGTCCGTCCATCTTCAGACGAAATGTAGTCAACAGCTCCCGCAACTCCCGGTAGGCCCGGCTCAACCCTTCACGCAGCTCCTGGACAATCTCACCGGTGCCCGGCTCCTGCTCATTGCACAACCGGGACTGCAGGCGCGACACCTGGATTTTCAAATAGGAAAGCGACTGGGCCAGGGAATCGTGCAGTTCCCGTGCGATGACGGCGCGCTCCTCCAAGAGAAGTAGCCGCCGGTTCTGGGCCCGGCGTCGAGTGGTAGCGATGGCAATTCCTATATGACGCCCGATGGTCTCCACGAGTCGTGCCTGCCAGGCGTCAGGCGGACCGTCCGGACCCACTTCCACCGTCAACACTCCGTAGCGCTGGTCCTGGTCCCTCAATGGTACCGACAGGGTGCGGACAGCGCGCCCGTCCTCTGTGTGCCGATCGCGGATGCGAGTCCGGTCGAGCTCCGCGCACTCTTGGCAGTCCCCAGAGCTGCAGACAGCCGGGCGATTGTGAGCGGTCTCCATGGTGGTTGCCAGCGTGAAAACCTTGTTGCCGGCTCCCTCGGCAAGGCATACGGCGCCGCCGCCGATGCCGAGCTGTTGGCGCACCTCACGCAACAGCAGAGTCAGCGAAGCGTCGGACAACGGTGTCTCGCTGAGTCGCACAGCAGTGCGATATAGCAGCTCCAGTGATCGATTGCGGCGTTCCAATTCTGCGGTTTTGTCCTGCACGCGGCTTTCAAGATCCCGGTAACGCTCGGAAAGATCTTCGGCCATCACATTGAAGGCGCGTCCAAGCTGCCCGAGCTCGTCAGTACCAACGTGTTGTGCCCGTACAGAGAAGTCCTGTCGTCGGGCTGCCTGCGCACAGCCCAACAGATCGCGTAGGGGTACCAGAACGTCGCCATACACCATGGACAGGGTGAAGTAGGCCAGCACGATCGTTAACAGCAACGCGAATCCCTGCAGCAACCTAAGCAGATTTATCTTGGACTCTGCGTCGTCCTCGAGCGTCTTTACCAGCTGATTGATGTGAACGACAAAGGGACCTACTGCAGTGATGTAACGCGCTCTGGCGTCCATCAACGCCGCCTCACTTGGTCGAGCCAGGTACGGTGCCAGTAGGGGCTTGATCTGGCCGCCCCACTGCAGGACGACATGGCGATAGGCTGCCCGTACGGCATGGTCGCGACTCCGGGGTATCACATCCACGAGTTGAGGGCTGCTCAACCGACTCTCAAAGCCATCTACCGTACGTTGGATGGCACCGGGGGTGACAGGACCGCCATGACCCTGGAGGAGCGCGGTCGCGATGCGATAAGCCTGCATGCGCAGGGACCCTGCGACGTTAATCGCCGCGGCTTCGCCTTTCATCATTTCGGCCATCACGACCGAAGTGGCCATACCAACAACGGCCAGTGCGATGATGGATATCATCAAGGCGCCCACCCGTCGCGACAGGGTGTGACGGCGGGCGGTGGCGGAGCGGTTCAGTGGGGCTACCCCTACAGAATTGCCGGCATTTCCGAGGAGTCCTCCATCTTTGCCGGGATGCCCATGTTTCCCATTCATAATAAGCACTTAGCAGTTCCTCCCCCGTAACACCTTGGGAGTACACAGGGACCATTCTGCGCTGCCCAGGGCGGTATGGGCTTGATCTAAGTCAAGCCCCATCCGGCGGCGACAGCCCTATACAGGTCCCAAGACACTGCCATTTCCAAAAAGGGGACCGACATGAGCACCGAATCGCTTGCACACTTGCCGCACCACCGGCCGTCGCGACATCTGCTTACTGAATGGAACCCGGAAGACCCCGTGTTCTGGGAGACCAAAGGAAAAGCCATCGCCCAACGCAATCTTTGGATATCCATTCCGGCACTGCTGTTGGCCTTTTCGGTGTGGCTCGTATGGAGTGCTGTTGTGGTCCGTCTCAACGCGGTCGGCTTCACCTTCTCCACCAACGAGCTGTTCTGGTTAGCTGCGTTGCCCGGACTTTCGGGCGCTACCCTACGGATCTTCTATTCGTTTATGGTTCCCATCTTTGGGGGCCGAAAGTGGACCACCATCAGCACGGCCTCGCTGCTGATTCCGGCCTTGTGGATGGGCTATGCGGTCCAGGACACCGGCACCGCCTATAGCACGTTCATTATCATCGCTCTGTTGTGTGGGTTCGGCGGAGGAAATTTCGCCTCCAGCATGGCGAACATCAGCTTCTTCTTTCCCAAACGCCAGCAGGGTACCGCCTTGGGCCTGAACGCCGGGCTCGGTAACCTCGGCGTCAGTGTCATGCAGTTCGTCGTTCCGCTGGTTATCACCGCCGGAGTGTTCGGCGGGCTGGGTGGTGCCTCCCAGACGCTGACCACGGCCGAAGGATCCCGCACATTGTGGTTGCAGAACGCCGGTTTCATTTGGGTGCCATTCATCGTCCTCAGCACCCTGGCGGCCTGGTTTGGCATGAACGACATCGCCTCGGCCCGCGCCTCCTTCCGTGATCAGGCGGTGATCTTCAAGCGAAAGCACCAATGGTTGATGAGCTGGCTGTACATCGCCACCTTCGGATCGTTCATCGGCTACTCCGCCGGCTTTCCCATGCTCATCAAGACGCAGTTCCCGGGCGTGGATCCCCTCCAGTATGCCTTTTTGGGGCCAATGGTAGGCGCCCTGGTCCGTCCGGTCGGTGGTTGGATGGCGGACAGGTTGGGCGGCGCCAGCGTCACGCTGTGGAATTTTATCGTAATGATCGCGGCGGTCTTCGGCGTCCTTTACTTCCTGCCCCTAGGGGGTACCACTGGTAACTTCTGGGGCTTTTTCGCCATGTTCATGGTCCTGTTCGTCACCACCGGCATCGGTAACGGATCCACCTTCCGCATGATTCCGATCATCTGCCGTACCACCTATATGCGGGACGCCGACGACGAAGGTGTGGATACCGTCATTGCCAAGGCGTCCCGGGAACCTAGGATGCGGGCTGCGGCGGTGCTGGGCTTCAGTTCGGCGCTGGCTGCCTACGGTGCGTTCTTCATCCCCAAGGCCTACGGAACGTCCATCGACATGACCGGCAGTCCCGCAGGTGCGTTGTACGTGTTCATCGGCTACTACGTAACTTGCCTGGCGATCACCTGGTGGTTCTACGCGCGCAAGAATGCCGAAGTGCCGTGCTGATGCGGTTCGCGCGGGCGCAGTTGAATATAGCTAATGGCGGGAGATCCACATGAGTCATTTTCTGGAACGCATGAAGTTCTTTAAGAACATTGAAAGCCGCTTTTCCGACGGTCACGGAATCAGCACGCGCGAGGACCGGGGTTGGGAAGACGCCTACCGCAACCGCTGGCGCTTCGACAAGATCGTGCGCTCCACCCATGGCGTGAACTGCACTGGAGGTTGCAGTTGGAAGATTCACGTCAAAAACGGGCTGGTCGCTTTCGAAATGCAGCAGACCGACTACCCGAGAACCCGACCCGACATGCCCAATCATGAGCCTCGGGGTTGCCAGCGTGGGGCCAGTTTCAGCTGGTATCTGTACAGCCCGCATCGCGTCAAACACCCACTGGTGCGGGGCCGCCTCGTGGAGCTGTGGCGGGAGCAACGCGGTCTTGGCAAAGACCCGGTAGAAGCCTGGGCCGCCATCCAGGAAGACCCGGAAAAGCGGCGGTCGTACACGGCGGTCCGAGGGCTGGGTGGATTCGTACGGGGTAGTTGGGAGGAAGTGAGCGAGATAATAGCGGCTGCGAACGTCTACACCATCCAAAAGTACGGTCCGGACCGCATCGCCGGGTTTTCACCCATACCGGCAATGTCCATGATCAGCTATGCGGCGGGCTCGCGCTATCTGTCGCTGATCGGCGGCGTGCCCCTGTCATTCTACGACTGGTACTGCGACCTCCCGCCCGCTTCGCCTCAGACCTGGGGCGAGCAGACTGACGTCCCCGAATCCGCGGACTGGTACAACTCCACCTATATCGTGATCTGCGGGACGAATTTGCCGATGACCCGGACGCCGGACGCTCACTTCGCCATCGAGGCCCGCTACAAGGGGACGAAGATCGTGTCCATGGCGCCAGACTACGCCGAGTATGTGAAGTTCGCCGACCTTTGGATGCCGGTACGTCAGGGAACCGACTCGGCCGTGTTCCTGGCGATGGCCCATGTGGCGCTGAAAGAATTCTACGTGGACCGTCAGGACCCCTACTTTCACGAGTACGCGCGCAAGTATACGGATCTACCGATGCAGGTGCTGCTCCGTCCCCATGGCGACGGCTACGTGTCCGATCGCTTCCTGCGGGCGTCGGACCTGGACGGTCACCTGGGACAGGAAAACAACCCCGAGTGGAAAACAGTCGTTTTCGACAGTGCGATCGGCGCCTTTGTGTGTCCGAACGGATCCATTGGCTTTCGCTGGGGTGAAGAAGGACGCTGGAATCTGTTGCCCAGGAATGCTATGGACCAGAAGGAAGTTACCGCGGAACTATCTTGTATTGAACGACGGGATGCAGTGGTTCCGGTAGCGTTCCCGCACTTCACTCCGGAGCAGGATCGCCTGCTCTATCGCAACGTGCCGGCCCGCGAGATCGCGCTCGCTGACGGCAGCACGTGCTACGTGGCAACGGTGTTCGACCTGCAGGCGGCTCAGTACGGTGTGGAGCGCGGGCTCGGCGGCGATAACGTGGCAGAGTCCTATGACGATGCGGAGGTTCCCTACACCCCCGCTTGGCAGGAGCGAATCACCGGCGTCAAACGAGCAGACGTCATCCGTACCGGTCGGGAATTCGCCGACAATGCCGCCCGTACCAGAGGTAAATCCATGGTCATCCTCGGAGCGGCGGTCAATCACTGGTACCACAACGACATGAACTACCGGGCCATCATGAACCTGCTGCACCTGTGCGGCTGTGTCGGCCAGTCCGGCGGTGGTTGGGCCCACTACGTGGGCCAGGAGAAGCTGCGTCCTCAAGCGGGTTGGGCGCCGGTTGCCTTTGCCCTGGATTGGCACCGGCCGTCGCGTCAGATGAACGGCACCACCTTCTTCTATTTCCACACCGATCAGTGGCGTTACGAGCGGGTATCGGCGGACACCCTACTCACCCCAGCGGCCAAGGCCCGCTACAAAGGCTACCAACTGGCGGACTATAACGTGGTGGCGCAGCGCTTGGGCTGGTTGCCCTCAGCGCCCCACTTCAACCGCAATCCCCTGGACCTGTGTCGGGAGGCCGAAAGCGCGGGCGCTGAGAGCGAACAGGACATCGCCGACTATGTAGTGGATCAGCTCAAGACGGGCAGTCTTGCCTTCGCCGCCGAGGATATCGACGAGCCGGCCAACTTTCCCCGTAACCTGTTCGTTTGGAGGGCCAACTTGATCGGCTGCAGCGCCAAGGGGCATGAGTACTTCCTCAAGCACCTGTTGGGGGCTCAGAACGGTGTGCTGAGCGCTGGTACGGAAGGTGCCGACTGCAGGGAGATGGGCTGGCGAGACACAGCTCCCACCGCCAAGCTCGATTTGATGGTGGACATCAACTTCCGGCTCAACAGTACCGGTGCCTACTCGGATATCGTGCTGCCCACAGCCACTTGGTATGAGAAACACGATCTTAACACCACCGACATGCATCCGTTCATCCATCCACTCTCGGAAGCCGTCGCCCCGGCTTGGGAGAGCAAGACCGACTGGCAGATATTCAAATACATCTCAAAGCGGTTCTCGGAGTTGGCAGAGCCACGCCTGGGGACCCGTAAGGATCTGCTGGCGGTGCCCCTCATGCACGACTCGCCCGACGAATTAGCCCAGCCCCTGGGGGTCTTGGATTGGAAGCGCGGCGAGTGCGAGCCGGTGCCGGGCAAGACCCTGCCAACCTTGAAGGTCGTGGAACGGGAGTATGGAAATACCTACAAAAAATTCATCGCCTTGGGACCGCTACTGGCCAAGGTGGGTAACGGCGTGAAAGGCATCGCCTGGCAAACCGATACCGAATGCAGACAGCTGGCCGAGCTCAATCGGGTGGTTACCGAAGAGGGTATCAGCCAGGGACTGCCGTCCCTCGAGGATGACATCGCCGTATGCGACACCATCATGCAGCTCGCACCGGAAACCAACGGTGAGGTAGCCCATAAATCCTGGTCAGCGCTGTCTCGCAAGACCGGAATCGATCACACCCACCTCTGCGATGCACGCCGGGATGACAAGATCCGCTATCGGGACATCCAGGCCCAGCCGCGCAAGATCATTACCGCGCCGACCTGGAGCGGCATTGAATCCGAAGAGGTTAGCTACAACGCCGGCTATACAAACATCCACGAGCACATCCCCTTCCGGACGCTGACCGGCCGCGCGCAGTTCTATCAGGACCACGAGTGGATGCTTGATTTCGGGGAGGGGCTATGCGCTTTCCGCCCACCGCTTGACATGCAAGCCCATCGGGATGTGCCGGAGCGTCTCAAGGGAAAGCCGTATCTGGTCCTTAATTGGATCACGCCACACAGCAAATGGGGGATCCATTCCACCTACAACGACAACCTGCGCATGCTCAATCTGTTTCGTGGTGGCCCCACGGTTTGGATCTCAGAGGAAGACGCGCGGCGTATCGGGCTGAAAGACAATGACTGGGTGGAAGCTCTCAACAGCAACGGCGCTACCGTGGCCCGCGCGGTATTGAGTCAGCGGGTTCCACAAGGCATGGCCATGATGTACCACGCTCAGGAGAAGACCGTCAACGTCCCCGGTTCGCCCAGCACCGGTAAGCGCGGCGGGATTCTCAACAGCGTGACCCGGGTGGTGGTTAAGCCTACCCATATGATTGGTGGCTACGCGCAACTGTCGTACGGCTTCAACTACTACGGCCCGGTCGGCTCCCAGAGGGATGAATATGTGATGGTCCACAAGATCGACGATGCGCATGTGGACTGGCTGGAAAGGCCGTTGACTCCGGAACGCGAAGCGGCGCCCAACCCCGAAGATATGACGAACTGATTCTCAAACGGGAGACTGACATGAAAGTGCGCGCCCAGATGGCCATGGTGTTAAACCTGGACAAGTGCATAGGCTGCCATACCTGCGCCGTGACCTGCAAGAACGTATGGAGTAACCGCAAGGGTCTGGAGTATGCCTGGTTCGGAAACGTGGAAAGCAAGCCCGGTGTGGGCTACCCGAAAGACTGGGAGAACCAGAGCCGCTGGAACGGCGGTTGGGTGAAACGGAACGGCAAACTGGAACTGCGGTCTGGCGGCCGTGCACGACGGCTGATGAACATCTTCGCCAATCCGGATTTGCCAGAGATTGACGACTACTATGAGCCGTTTGATTTCGACTACGGACACCTACAGACGGCGCCACTGTCAGAAGCAGCGCCAACCGCCCGGCCACGTTCGCAGATCGACGGAACCCGCATGGAAAAGATCCACTGGGGACCGAACTGGGAAGACGATCTGGCTGGCGCGTTCAGCGAGAGAAGCCTGGATCGCAACTTTGACGGCATACAGAAACAGATGTATGCGGAGTTCGAAAACACTTTTCACATGTACCTGCCGAGACTCTGCAACCACTGCCTGAATCCGGCCTGCGTCGCCGCCTGCCCGTCCGGGTCCATCTACAAGCGCGAGGAAGACGGCATCGTGCTGGTTGACCAGAACAAGTGTCGCGGATGGCGAATGTGTATCAGCAGCTGCCCCTACAAGAAGGTCTTCTACAACTGGGCCACCGGCAAGGCAGAGAAATGCCTCATGTGCTATCCCCGCGTGGAATCCGGTATGCCACCCAACTGTGCGGAGTCCTGCGTCGGCCGTATCCGTTACGTAGGGGTCGTGCTCTACGACGCCGATCGAATTCTGGACGCCGCCAGTGCCGACCGTGAGGAGGATCTCTATCAGGCCCAGTTGGACGTATTCCTGGATCCGAACGATCCGGAAGTGACAGCCCGGGCACGGGAGGACGGTGTCCCCGAGAACTGGCTGGAAGCGGCGCGCCGTTCTCCGGTGTGGAAAATGGCTATGGACTGGAAGATCGCGTTCCCCTTACACCCGGAGTTCCGCACTCTACCCATGATGTGGTACGTGCCACCGCTGTCTCCGGTGCAGAGCCAACTC
>Ga0102956_1000807_pt1 | contig 10907 bp, 10 predicted proteins | sample SalPonF2_A_D2_MG_FD_84515 | JGI IMG/M metagenome (GOLD analysis project Ga0102956, IMG submission 84515) | Salt pond soil microbial communities from South San Francisco under conditions of wetland restoration - Salt Pond MetaG SF2_A_D2_MG ...
GCTGGTAAAGCGCCCAGCCGAAAGTGGCCAGTACAAAGAGCAGCGTGGCGAGGATGAAAACCCACAGCCAGGGCTGAGTGAATCTCTGCACTTCCCTGTAATGAACCGTGGATTTCACGCGCTGTTCAGCTCCCTGCCGGGGTTGCCGCCTGACCGGCCCCGGTTAGCCGGGTACAGGCACAAAGCGAGAACAAGAGTAACCGAGCGGGCATGGGCTTGCCAAAGAAAACAGAGCGGCAATCCCACGCTGCCGGGACCAGCGGCGGGGGATTCGGTCCCGCCGACACCTGCAACTCGGCAATGCCGGTATCGCACAGCAGATGATTCGCCGAATCGCCTCCGGATGCCCCGCTCAACGCAAGCGACGTCAGCCGTTTCCGGCGATGCGGATCCTTGCGCAACCGGCGCGAGCCCTGTATAGCGTCGCCGGCGCGCGCATGCGACAGATCGGCGCTGTACCTGAACTCCACCAACCCGGTGATCCGCGCTCCGAACAAATCTCGGCCCAGACCCATTCCAAATCATTGCGACAAACGAAAATCCGATCAGCGGACCCGCATTTTGCGGGAGCCGATCACCGGCAATCGAGGTCAGCGTCGCTTTCGCTGCGTCGCATGGGCATCCCATCGATCACCGCGAAAATCTCCTGTACTGGCACGGCACTGCGCCAGCGCTGCTTGATCCCTCCATCCTTGCCAATCAGGAGCATCGCGAACTCCTCGTCCGGCAACCCCAGTTGCGCTATCAGCCGAGACGCCGATGTCGCTCCCACCGCCTTGCCATCAAAAAAAACGGTCGACCCTGCAACTATCAACAACATCCGCAAATCCCGATTCGAGAATTGGCAGGAATGCGCTTTTGCGTCGCTTGCCATTGCCAGCAGATCGCGCTGTTGTTGCGAATCCGCTGCTACCACCAGTATCCGATTGACCCATCGCACCTGATCGAGGTCGAATTCAATCGCATCTGTGGCGACCGCGGAACTGCTGGAAAGCGCCAGCAGCAGAACACCGAGCCGGAGGGGGACCGCAAAGATCCGCAAACGCGGACGAACAGCATCGTTCAACATCGCTTGATCGTACTCCAGGCACTGGGGTCGAATCGACACCATCGGCTCAGCGTTACGTTGCCGCTTTGCACAGCTGCTGTATCATTTGCTTGCACGAAACCTCAGATCAGGACCGCGCACCGGACCGGCCCTCGACCAAAACCCCGGTTCCGCCGCGAAACAAGGCACAGCGTGACCCTCGACACCGCACCCGACATCGTGATCGCGCACTGGGCCGAGCCCGCGGACTGGTCGCAGCAGCGGATCGGCACCGGCCTGATCAACGACACCTTTCTTCTCAGCGGGCCCGGAGACGGGAAACTGGTACTGCAACGCCTGCATACCATTTTCGCACCGGAGGTCAATGAAGATATCGATGCCGTGACTCGTCATCTTGCGGCACACGGCATGGTGACTCCGCGGCTCGTTCTGACCCGGGACGGGGCCACTTCGATCATCCATGAGAACCGTACCTGGCGCGTGCTTAGCTTTGTCCCGGGATACAGCATCGATTTCGTCGACAGCCCGGCGCGCGCCCGTGCGGCTGGCGCACTCGTTGGCCGTTTTCACGCCGTGCTGGACGGCTTTCACTATGAGTACCGATCGATCCGGCCCGGTGTACACGACACGCCGCTGCACCTGCAAAACCTGGCTGCCGCACTCATGGAGAAGCACGATCACCGGCTTTTCGATGCGACTGCCCCACTCGCCGAGGACCTCTTGCGTCAGGCCGAGTTACTTCGTGACCTGTCGGATTTGCCCGAGCGCCATTCACACGGCGACCTCAAAATATCGAACCTGATATTCGATTCCTCGGGCGAGGCTGTCTGCCTTATCGACCTCGACACGCTGACGCGGATGCGCTGGCCGCTCGAGATGGGGGACGCCCTGCGCTCCTGGTGCAACCCCGGCCGCGAGGACCGGCGCCCCGGCAAACTCGACCTCGACCTGTTGACGGCAGCGCTCGAGGGCTACGCCGGGACAACCCCCGGACTGCTAAAACGCGAGGAAACCGGTGCCTTGACCGACGGACTCATCCAGATTTGCCTCGAATTGGCCTGCCGTTTCGCGGCTGATGCGTTGAACGAAAACTATTTCGGCTGGGACCCGACCCGTTATCCGGGACGCGGCGAACACAACCTCGCACGTGCCGGCGCGATGTCTGACCTGTTGCGGGACGTGCGCCAACAGGAGGCCGGGATTCGCCGGCTGACGCTGAGCCTGGCTGGCTAAAGCGCGGTTGCGGGCTCAGGTCTCGTCGTCATCGCCGAACAGACGCTCGAGCTGGCGTCGGGCCGCGTCCTCGTCGCTTGCCGGATCAGCGCCGGACTCATCGCCAAAGAGTCGCTCGAGGTCGCGCTGCGCCTGCTCCGCAGGTGCGCTGTCCGGTGCCACGTAGGCCGCCGGCGAAGCAACGAAATAGCCGCAGAAGTTGGCGCGCTCTTTCTCGTGGACTTCTTCGGCGACGGGCTCACGGCAGAACCGGGCCACCGCGGTATCGTAAAACTCACACATGCGGCAGACATGAAGCTCGGCGCGACAATGGCGGCACTCGGCCAGGCGTTGCAGCGGCAACGGTTCTTCGCGAACCGGCGTTCCGCATTTCCAGCAATTGAGTTCCTGTGCCGCCATAGTAAAACCCGTCACCCCGGCGCCGGTTGCCGCGATCAGTTGCCAAACGCGATCCGCAGCCCGGCAAACGCACCGACGCCGGGATTGCTGAACCCGTAAATATCCTCGTAGTCCTCGTCGAACATATTCTCGATCCGGCCATAGAACTCGGTGCCGTGACCGAAGCGGTAACTCGCCGCAAGGTTGACCAGCGTGTAGCTGTCGAGACTGACCACCTCGGAATCGGCGGGAAACGGCGGGAAAAATACATCGTCACGTTCCCCGGTGTAGGTCACCGCCAGATTGACGTTGGCTCGATTGGCGGCAAACGCATAGTTGAGGTCGGCAGCCGCCATGTGGCGCGGACGGCGCAACTCGTCCTCGTGCCCACCCTGCGCCTGCGGTTGAGTCGAGTCGGTAAATGTATAGCTGCCGCCGAAATCGAGGTGTTCGCCGAGACGTGCCGTCACGCTTGCCTCCATGCCCTTGCGATGGCTGGTCCCGCTAACGTTGCGCGCGGTGAAAAGAAAGGTATCGGGATCGAACACGAATCCGTTTATCTCATCCTCCAACCGGGCCCGGAAATAGGTCAGGCCGATCTCGACCTGCCCGTCGGCCAATGCCTGGTCGACACCGATCTCCCAACTGCGCGATTCTTCAGGGCGCAAATCGGGGTTACCGATAAACAGGTCGGGGAAAAAACCGAAGCGCTCGATAAAGGTCGGCGCCTTGTGTCCCTTGCCGATACTGGCACGCACCCTGCTGCCCCGATCGGATAACCGGTACGAACCGCCGAGGCGCCACGAGTATTCGTTGCCGAAATCGCTGTTGTCGTCATAGCGCAGGCTCGAGGTCAGCACCAGGCGCTGGTAGGCACGTACCACGTATTCAGCCGCATACGCGGTATTGTCCATGTTCTGATCCTGATTGGGATCGCCGAAATCCGACGCCGCGCCGCGTTGCGAAAAATCCTCCTGTTCGTGTTCCAGCGCCAGCGTTAACCCATGCTGTGCCAGCCCGGGACCCGCTGCGAATTCGATTCCGCCCTGGTAGTACAGCCCCAGCGTGTCGGCAGCCGTGGAGCCGCTTGATTCCCCGTCCGCATGGTTGTCGTTGTCGCTGTCGGCATAAGTGACTTTGAACTGATTGCGCCAGAAATCGTCGAACAAGCTCAGTTTCGCGATCGACGACAGGAACAACGAATCGGTATCGCTGACCAGGTCGGCGTCGGTCGGCAAACCGGTCTCGAAAAAGTCGACTGCGTCATAGTCGTTTTCGGCATCGACGTAACGGCCGCCGAACTCGAACTGCAGTGCTTCGGTCGCGTCCAATCCTGCGCTACCCGTCACGGTCAGGTTTTGATAGCCGTCGTCCTCGCCACCGTGGCGCGAAATGTTGCTGCCCTCGCTATCGAGGTAAGCCGCACCGACCGAGGCGGTCCAGCGTTCCCCCGCGGTCTGGGCGCTGGCACCGCTGTAGACGGTTCCGAAAGAGCCGCCCTCGACAAATCCTGATGCCGCCGGACCGCTGACATTGCGCCGGGTAATGATATTGACGACGCCCGCCAGTGCGTCGCTGCCCCACAATGCACTTTGCGGACCGCGCACAATCTCGATCCGCTCGACATCGAACGTTGTCAATTGCTCCCAGCGAAATTCATCGCCGGAGGCTGGATCATTGGCCTCGACGCCGTCGATCAGCACGAGCACGTGATTCGACTCCGAGCCTCTCACGCGGACCTGGGTCTGCGAGCCGGCCGTACCCGAGCGACTGACCGATACGCCGGCCACCGAACGCAATAGATCAGCGACATGCACGACCTGGCGTCGTTCGATCTCCTCACGCTCGATGACCGTGACGCTGCCAGGCACCTCGGACAGGGTCAGAGGCACACGCGACGCACTCACCACCACGGGATCCAGCTCAGCCGGTTCCTGGGCCCCAGCCACGACGGCGCATCCCGACAAAACGATTGCGGAGAAAGTCTTTTTCACCGATCTGCGAGCCCCCCGGCGCCCCCACCGACGCCCTGCCGAGCCACATCGGTCAACCGCGAGGATTGCGCCCGGAGATCGAAGACAAAAGACCAATCGCCCTTGAAACCGGCACGCCATCTCCCACCGAGATCCGACGTCCACTTCTCACCTCAGGCCGGTCTCCGGGCTCGCGAGTAAAGCCGTCACGGCTCTGGAGCAATCACCTTCCCATGCTTCCAGCACAGTGGTTTAGAGATTGCTCGCAAACTCGCCTACCGTTGCGGGGGCAGCGACGGAATTGCCACGGGGCATCATGCCCGGCGCACCGTCTTCCCGTTTCACCCCAGACCCGGTTGGATCATGGGACACCTGTGGCAGAGGTCTGCAAAGTACATCGCCGCGCTGCATAGCGTCAAGCAATCACGCCCGGCCGCATCGCCCCCGGCTAGGTGAGCCAGTCGCCATACAGTTCCGGGCGCCGATCGCGCAAAAACAACCGCCGCGCATGGCTGTTTTCGATAGCGCCGAGGTCGAGATCGCAAAACAGGATTTCCTCGGTATCCGTTCCCGCGCGCGCGATCACCCGTCCCGCGGGATCGCAGACAAAGCTCTCACCGGCAAAATGCAGCGCCTGCTCAGGGCCGACTCGATTGCACAGTGCGGTGAAGAAACCATTCTGAAAAGCCGCTACACGCATTTCGGCTTCATACAGACCGTCCGGCCATTCGCCGATTGCCCCGGCCTGCGGCACCACGACCAGGTCGGCGCGTTGCAGTGCCAGTGCCCGCATCACTTCCGGGTAATGGCGATCGTAGCAGATTGCAACGCCGACCCGGCCGGCGGCGGTGTCGAATACCGGCGCCCCGCGATCGCCCGGCGTGTAATAGCCCTGCTCATGAAAACACGGGTATTCGGTGATATGCAGCATCCGGGTAACGCCCACCAGCGAGCCGTCGGCGTCGATCACCGGTGAGCTGTCATAACAGTGCCGGCCGTCACGTTCGAACACGTTGAGAACGATGACGACGCCGAGCTCGCGCGCGAGCTCGGAAAACGCCTCGGTTGTCGGGCCTGGCACCGCCTCGGCCTTGTCGGCCGCGGCAGCGGTGGCCGGCACCTGCGGCCAGAACGGATCGAACGCAAGTTCGGCAAAACACACCAGCCTCGCACCATCGCGCGCAGCCGCGCGGACCGCCGCGATACCGCGCGCCCGGTTCGCGTTGCGGTCCTCGCCGGCCTTTTGTTGCACCAATGCAATGCGAAGGTACGAATCAGTCATGGTGATAACCCCGGATCAGGAACAAGTCGCGCGGCAACCCAGCCAAGTACGGCACCGCCCAGCGGATAGTAGATGAAACTCTCGAACGCCCACCATGCCCAGATGACATCCGGCAGGGCCAAGACTCCGGACCAGCCAAGCATCGCCGACGCGGCGATGACCGCGACCATCAGGCCGAACTTGAGCCCTCTCAACCAGCCAGGCCCGGCGAACGCATGGCGCAACAACGAGTAGATCCCGGCGAACAAAAAAGACCCGATCAGGCCGGCGCTGATCCAGCGCGGCAGCAATGCCATTATGTCCGGCGGGTCCTGAACCAGTTCCGGGCGCCAGAACTGCGGCGTCGCGATGTAGACCGGATCGAGTATGCCCTCGTGGATTACCGCACCGGTGACAAAACCAGCAATCCACTGCGCAACATAACAGGCAAGACCGCCAATAAAGACGATTTTCCAATTCATCACGATCCCCCCAAAATAGTGATGCATTGGGCTATGTTTAGCAGAAGCACGCTCGCTTTGCCGCGAAGTTGCAGAGCCTGCGCTACCCGGCGCCGCAACCGTCGATGACAATCCGGCACATTTATATTCCAGCGGAGTCAAAGGGGAAATGACGTCTAAAAATTTCACGGCATTCACACCGGACCTCGCGGGTTTTCTCGAGGAGCTGGCTGCGCACAATGACCGCGAATGGTTCAAGCGCAATAAGCATCGCTACGAGCAACACGTTCTGGAACCGGCGCTGGCATTTATCGAAGCCATGGCCGTACCGCTGGCAAAATTCGCACCGCGCTTCAGGGCGGTGGCAAAACGCTCGGGCGGCTCAATGATGAGAATCTACCGCGATACGCGATTCTCGGCCGACAAGAGTCCGTACAAGACCAACCTCGGCATCCAGTTCCGGCACGAGCGTGGCCGTGATGTGCACGCACCCGGCTATTACTTCCACGTCGATCCCGAACAGGTTTTCATCGGCGTCGGGCTGTGGCACCCGGATGCCGTGGCGCTGCGCGATATCCGCAGCGCGATCACGGACAGTCCCGAAGAATGGCGCAGGGCGCGCGATTCGCGCGCGTTCGCGCGCCGCTTCAGCATGACCGGCGCCTCGCTCAAGCGCCCGCCAAGGGGTTTCTCTGCCGATCACCCGCTGATCGACGATCTCAAGCGCAAGGACTTTGTCGCGGTAGCAAATCTGGCTCATTCCGACCTCTACCGCGACGACATCGTGAAAACACTCAGCCGCTACTACCGCGACGCTACCCCGATGATGGAATTTCTTTGCGCCGCCACCGGTGTGCCGTACTGACAAACCCGCGCTACACTCGCCGGGTGAGAAACCCGTTCGCAAAATGCGCGGCAGGCGCAATCGCGGCCAGGGCGCGAACCGTCGTGGCCGCCCTGCCCGCGCTGGTAGCCGGGCTTGCATTGCTCACAGCCTGCGATACGCCGGCCCCATCCGACCCGATCGACGCCGCTGTCGCAAATCCAGACAGACCGGCTACTGACCGTGACCGTGACCTCAACCGCAAACCCGCCGAGGTCATGCGTTTTTTCGATGTCAGGCCGGGAATGACGGTTCTCGAGATGTTCTCCGGCGGCGGCTACTACGTCGAAGTGCTGGCGCGAGTCGTAGGCCCGGAGGGGAAGGTCTACGCACACAACAATTCGGCGCATCGGCGATTTCTTGCCGATGCGCTCGCGTTGCGATACCGCGATCAGAGACTGGCGAATGTCATTCGCCTGGATACCGAGGCAGAGGACATACAGTTGGCGCCGGCCAGTCTCGACGGCGTTTTCCTTGTCCTTGCCTACCATGACGTCTACGTTCGCCCCGATCAGAACTGGCCCGCCATCGATCGGGCAGCCATGCTGCACGCCATCTTTGACGCACTTAAACCGGGCGCAACGCTGGGAGTTGTGGATCACATCGCAAGACCGGGCGATGATCCCGCCGAAATCGCCACCGCGCTTCATCGCATTGACGAAGGCGTGGTAATTCGGGATATCGAGCAGGCAGGATTTGTCCTCGAAGATCGCTCCGGGGTATTGCGCAATCCCGCGGACGACTATCAAAAACGCGTTTTCGACCCGCAGATCAGAGGTCGCACGGATCGCTTCGTACTGCGTTTTCGCAAACCGCTCTGAAGGCTGCCTCACCCGGCACGGTTCATTCTTGTGACTTAAAAACCACCGCGCCGTCCAAGATCGTGGCCAGCACCCGCGTCGTCCGGACCAGGCCGGCATCGCCGCGCCCGGCCAGCTCGACGAAATCCTGGTCGATAACGATCGGGTCTGCGATCTTGCGTGGCTCCGGATCACCAAAACGATATGCCTGTCCCAACGCGAGTACAGCGTTGATCGAGCAGGCGGCCAACATCAGCCCGGTAGCGTTTCAGGCAACTACCCGATTGGCGCTGTCATGCGCCCGCCTCGAGGTCACACAAGAGGTCACACAATCAGATCGCGTGTGCGGTGGCGTCGACAACCTGGCGCCGCGCCTATTGCTGCGCCAGTGCGTACAACAGGTCGACGTAGTATTTCTCCACGTCGGCGAGACCCGCGATGTTCGTGCCTTTGGCCGCCTCAATCACCATGAATTCGTCGGGGCCATGCGCGCCGGTCCCATAGCCGAGCGCCGCGAATACCAGGGGCAGATCCAGGCGCTCCGTGAACTGGTAGAAGGGCGCGCTGCCGGCCAGCCGCGGCCGCACCGCCACGTCGATCCCACGCTTGTTGAATACGCCGATTGCGGCCCTGACCAGTGCCGCATCGACCGACGTTTGTGCGCCAGGGTAGCCGCTGAACTTGCGGATCTCGATATCCTCGAAGCCGCCGTCATCGAGGTGCTTGCGGATCTTCGCCAGCGCCTGCTCCGGATCGAGCCCCAACGGCAGGCGCGAATCGACCTTCGCGGTGGCGATATGCGGCAGAATGGTTTTCGTTCCCTCGCCGGTGTATCCGCTCCAGATTCCGTCGACGTTGAGCGTCGGCATGTACAGGTATTCCATGATTGCATCGACACCGGTCTGACCGTCGATCCAGCGGGTCACGCCAAGCGACTGCAGCAACTGGGCATCGTCCCAGTCCGCTGCCATGCCGTTGATCAGCATCTGCTCTTCCGCGGTCGGCGGCCGGATTCCATCGTAATAACCGGGTACGGTAATCGTGTTGCCGTCGGCGCTAGTCAACGACGCCAGCGCCTGGATCAGGCGTAACGCCGGTGCATCGACAATCGCCTTGTACGAGCCGTGGATCTCGTGCCTGGCCGGCCCGCCCTGCGGCCCGCCCTTTGCCTCCATTTCCACATACAGAATGCCCTTGACGCCGAGATTGATAAGGACGTTTCCGTCGGGTGTCTGCGAGTTGAACGGAAACAATACGCCATCGGCGTTTCTCAATCGCGCTTCGTATTTATCGACGATTTGCGGGTAGTGCGGCGAACCGAGTTCCTCTTCGCCTTCCGCGGTAATCATCAGGTTGACCGGCAGACCGCCGGTGGTCGCGATAATCGACTCGATCGCGTTGAGCAACGCCCGCTGCGGCCCCTTCTGGTTGGTAGCGCCGCGCGCCATCAGCACCTTGCCACGCTCGTGGTCGACCAGGTTGCCTGCGAACGGCGGGGTCTGCCAGTCTTCCTCGTTGACCGGCTGCACGTCGTACATCATGTACATCATCAGTGTTTTTTCGGCACCGGCGTCGTAATAGCCCCACACGCCCGGGTGACCGTCGGTCTCGACCAGATCGGCTTCGGCAAACCCGAGCGCCTCGAGATCGTCGCGCAGCATCTCGGCCATCTCGACCACACCGACGTTCTGTGCGCTGATCGACGGTTGCCGGACCCAGCGTTGCAGTGCTTCGACATGCTGGTCGATATGCTCGTCGATATACGCGTACACCTCTTCGTGGTTGCCGCGGTAGGCAGGTACCGCACCCGGGTCAAAGACCTTGTCGGTGGTTATGTCGAAGTTGGGCCGGGACGGCGAGGCGGCCGACGCCACAGGAAAAGCAGGCATGGCCGCCATAATGCAAAACACAATGACCGATACCGCAGGCACGGAATTCTTCATAATCGTGACACCGACTCAGTGAAACCTGGACTGCGCGATTTTATGCACAGTTCGAAGGCTGCTGACAAATGGCAATCGGGGCGGCGGCAATGGCGAGAGATATTTGTCGTCCACCGCGCAACGACTCGACCGGACAGGCCGCAGATATTTGCGCCCGACAGGCGACGTACGGATGACCGGCGCAAGGCGCGGCGCGCCGCGGCCAAGCGCAAAAAAAAGCCCCGCCGAAGCGGGGCTTTCGTAGCTTGACAGTCAGTCAGACTTCTACTTGACCCGGCCCCAGGCGGTACCCCAGCGGCCGTCTTCGCCGCTGGAGCTGGGCTCTTCGGCGCGAGGCGCGGCATACATATTGAAGACCCAGAAGAACTTCTCGTTGCTCGGATCGAGGGCGATGCCGCTGTAGTCGCCCCAGCGGTTGCGCGTGCCGCCAAAGGTCCGGAGGTAGTAGTCCTCGCCCGCCTTGACCGTCTGCGTCGGGCCGATCATACCGGCCCCGTCCGCGATGCCGCGACCGGCAGCAAAAGCGCCCGCGTAGATCGTCGGTGCCGAGGCGGAGAAACCAACCACCATCTCGTTCAGGCGGTTGACCCCAATGGCCGGGAAGAAAGTGGTGGTGTCGGGTGCGATATCTTCGCCATCGATGATTCCGCTGTCGGCCAGGAAGATCGTCCCCGGGCCACCGGTGGCGTCCATCCGCACCCAGTAGGCCTTTGTGGTGCCGGCGAGAGCGGGGTCCGGACTGCAAGCACCCTCAGGGTCGATGGTCGCCGTCGCATAGAGCTGGCCTTCGCGCCAGACCGCGTCCAACGCGCGCCGGTCGTTGACCTCGATCAAAGCGTCGGTACCGGCCTGCGGTGCGTCCGCGAGGGGCGCGAAACCGCATGAGCCACCGGATTGCTCGATATCGCCGAGGATGACGAATTCACC
>Ga0102956_1000808_pt1 | contig 10887 bp, 7 predicted proteins | sample SalPonF2_A_D2_MG_FD_84515 | JGI IMG/M metagenome (GOLD analysis project Ga0102956, IMG submission 84515) | Salt pond soil microbial communities from South San Francisco under conditions of wetland restoration - Salt Pond MetaG SF2_A_D2_MG ...
ATTTTTGCAATTTGCACAGGAGCAGCTATTTTATGTAAATTAGGTTACAATCATCTATGAAATTATGTATTCTTTTTCACAATTTTTCCAAACCTCTTAGAATCACAATAAAATCGTGTAACGATTTTATGAAACTCCCGCAGGCAAACCCTCCAAAGGCGCCTAAACTTAGGGGATCTTATCTTTTATTTGAACTCATCCCGCGCTGTAAGCAGGGGGAGAATTCAAATTTAAAAATACATTGGAAAGAAATCGCTTTAATGATAAGATCCTTGTAAAAGGTCTATGCATAATGGTTTAATCGATTATTTTCCATTAACGAATATTACTCAAATGGTAAAAAGGATGATAATTAATTTTACTTATCAATTTTCACTCAAGAGCGAGCCGAGGGTTCCCATCTACTGCGTTATTAAGGGTTTGAAGTAGTATACTACGTATTCACCCTTAATGCCTTGTAGATAGAAGCCTTCGACTCGTGCAAAATTTAGGTATAAAATTCAAAATCAGCGGGGAGGTCAAATAATGGGCCGTATGAAAATTTTTCTTCTAATGTTTCTATTTGTTTTTGCTGCGATGTTCGGTTGTTCATCAGATGAAGAAAAGAAGGTCGTTTTTCTTGAAAAAGGCAACGCCTATTTCGAGAAAGGGGAATATAAGAGCGCTGAACTCGAGTTTAAAAATGCGATTCAGATAGATTCAAAATATATCGAGGCCCACACAAAACTGGGCGAAACCCAACTTAAGTTGGGAAATCCTCAAGGGGCTTTCATGTCTTATTCAATGGTTGCTCTGCTTGATCCTGACAACATAGGAGCCCAACTCAAGCTGGGCACCTTCTATTTGTTGGGCAACAAATTAAAAGAATCCCGCAAAAAAGTTGATGCAATTTTAAGTAAAGAGCCGAATAACATTGAAGCGTTGTTTCTGCTTGCCGGAATCATGGAACGGGAAAGAAATCTGGATGAAGCCGCATCGATATTACAAAAGATATTAAGTCTCGATGACAGGCAAACCCGTGCCTACTTAGGGATATTTCGACTGCTGACACGCCAGGGAAAACCTGTTGAAGCTGAAAAAATTCTAAAACATGCAATTACTAAAAGCCCTGAGGACATAAACCTCCATCTCGCTCTTTTCAGATTTTATATCCAAAACAAAGCGTATGATCTGGCGGAAGCCGAGATAAAGAAAACCATAGACTTGAATCCAAAAAATACAGATTTATATATTGCTCTTGGCAATTTCTACTATAGAAAGAACAACCTCGATAAAGCGGAAACAGCCTATCTAAAGGCGATTGAATCCGACCCCAATAATATAAAGCCTTATATGGTAATGGCCGGATTTTACAATGCAATTGGCAATCAAGACAAGACATTATCCATGTATCAAAAAGCTCTGGAGCTTCAGCCAAAAGATATCAGGATAATGGATTCCATTGCCAGATTTTATGTTAAAAATAAAAAAATTGAAGATGCTGAAAAATATATCACCAAGGTTTTAAATCAAAGCCCCAAGTATTTTCCGGCTCGTATGTTAAAAGGAGAGCTTTTTATTTTAAAGCATAAATATGAAGAAGCCATCGTAATATTTAACCAGCTCATAAAAGAAGAGCCAAGATCTGACCGAGCCCATTACTATAAAGGTGTTGCCCACCTGGGCAATGGTGAAACCAGAATAGCGAAACCCGCTCTTGGCAAGGCTGTTGAATTGAACCCAAAATTTATAAAAGCAAAGCTTCTGTTGGCTGAAATATACCTCCATGAGCATGATTTTGATATGGCTCAGCAGGAAAGCCGGGGAGTCCTTAAAATTGAACCTGAAAATTACCAGGCAAAATTGGTATTAGGTAATGCCTATATGTATCAAAAAAAAGTTGAGAAAGCACAAGAAGTTTTTGAATCATTGATCAAACTTGAACCTGAAAATCCAGAAGGCTATTTCCGTCTCGGTCTTTTGCTGCGTTTATTGAAAGAATATGATCTTGCCCTGACAAACTTGAATAAAGCCATGTCTATCAATCCCAAACTCATGGATGTGTTTACCAACATTATTCTTGTTCATGCTGCCAAAAAGGATTTTGAAACAGCACTTTTAATGTGTGACGATCAGCTTAAAAATGTGCAGGATGAACCTGTATCTAAATCGATTCTCCACAACTTAAAAGGAGAGCTTTACTTGGCACAGCTCAAAACAACAGACGCCGAAGAATCATTCAAGGCAGCTTTAAAAGAGAATCCAAATTTTCCGCAGCCGTATTATACTTTGGCCAAAATTTACCTTATGGAAAAACAGCAAGATAAAGCCATTGATCAATACAAGGCCATTCTGGAAAAAAATCCAAATCAGGCAGGTCCCCACATGCTGCTGGGAACTATCTACGATGCCCAAAAACGGTTTGACCTTGCAGAAAAACATTACAGCACGGCACTTGATATCAGCCCTGACTTTTCTCCGGCAGCCAACAACCTCGCTTATTTACTTGCAAAGCAAGATAAAAATATGAATAAAGCGCTAAGCCTTGCCCAAAAAGCAAAAGAGGCGCTTCCGGATGATCCCAAAGTCATGGATACCCTTGGTTTTATTTACTATAAAAAGGGTTTGTACGACAGCGCCATTGCTGAATTTACTGACAGCCTCAAAAAGATTCCTGATAATGCAATGGTGCGTTTTCATTTAGGGCTGACCTATTATAATAAAGGGGACAAGGATCGCGCCAAAACAGAATTGAAAAAGGCTCTTGATCTGGATCAAAATTTCGACAAGGCAGATGAGGCCCGCAAGATATTATCCAAACTGTAAGGATTGTTGGCCCGTATGCCCGTTAAGCCGGTTGTAGCGAAGCGAAAATCCCGATTTATCGGGGTTGGCCCTGCCTGTCCCGACTTGACGGGATTTAGCCCGTTGATACGGCACTAAAAAGGTAATGTTTAATATTTTTATTCGCAGCCAAATTAGCTGTCGAGAAATATAAATATCTAAACTTATCAAGTGTGAAGTGACTAAAGTGAACTAAAGTGACTAAAGTTGGGGAATTCCGTCAATTTAATATAAACAGCCGGAGCGTAGCGACTCCTTAACTTTAGATCACTTCACACTTTAGATCACTTGTAACTTTTCCGGCTTGTCCGGGTTGGCCCGTTTGTCCGGCATTTCACATTTAGAGGACGTGGTTTTGAAATTTCTTTCGCTAAGAATACTGATTTTATGCATCCTTTTGCCGCCGGTTCTTTATATCTTTTCTGTGCAGTCCATTGAAAGACATCTCAAAGGCCGGTATGCAAATGAAATTGAGGATTTCTATTTGGAGGACACCCGTCCTTTGTTTGAAGGTAGTATCCGGTTAAAAGATGCCATAAATAGTAATATTAATCGATATCTTGAAAGCAAGGCTTTGATAGCATTGGGAGTAAAGGTAGCCATAACTGTTACATCAAAACAAAACACGATTTTATATCCAGCAGTTGTTGATGCTAAGGAGGCCTCTCTCCTTCCGAACGATGCCATGCAAATCGCCTCAGACAATTATAAAATCATGAATGAAGGCCTGGTGGTAAATGTTGATTTGGTCCTTGAGCATAACACCTTACTAACAAATATAATACTTGGTTTTTTTATTTTTTCATCTATCCTTGTGTTATCTTTTTATTACTGGACAGGTGTAAAAAAGGCCGGTTTAGAGGAAATGGAAAAAAACAGTGAACTTTTCAGACTTAAAGAAATAGAAGTAAATCATTCCGACAATTTGAAGGCCTTAATGAAGGATAAAAAAAATCTCATATCCGAAATTAAAAAAATAAAAAAACAACTTAAAAAAGATAAGGTAAAAACCAGAAAAAACGAAGATGAAATGATTAAAGAAATTGTTGCGCTTGAAGATAAAATTAACAATAAAATTAATATTCTAAACGAAAGACAGGAAGAAATTGACGCTTTAAAAGAACAAATAAAACTATTTGAAAAGGAAGAGCGAAAAGAGAGCAAACAGAAAATAAAAATTTATAATTCTGTTCGCAAAAGATTCAAGACAATTTACAAAAACATATCGATTGACAAAAAGGCTATCATCGGTTTTCTCGATTTAACTGAGGATATGAAAATAAAAAGTGAGGAGATCATCCACAAACTCAATGAAAACCCGAAGATAGTCCCTATCAAGAGAAAGGTGTTTAGTAAAAAAGGCCGGGCAACCGTCCAAGAGGTCATATTCGCATATAATGGGCGCCTTTATTTTCGAGCAACAAAGAATAGCCGGATCGAAATCCTGACAATCGGCACCAAGAATACCCAGGCCAAGGATCTTGAGTATCTCGACAATGTTTAGGTGCTTAAAATTGAATTTTGTTTGTTTTTTTTGACAAAACTTATTCCATTCTGCCACAAAGGCACCAAGGCACGAAGAAAGAATAGTAAAGAATCCTGGCTCAAAGGACCAGGCTTTGGTTTGCCCCTGAAAGGGGCTCAAAGCCGTACAAGTTAAAAGTGCCTAAAGTGATCTAAAGTGCCTAAAGTTATGGTGTCGCTTCGCTCCGATGTTTTATATAATTGATAGAATTCCTTAACTTTAGCTCACTTTAAACTTTAGTTCACTTCAAACTCTTGCAGCGATTCTTCAGGCAGAGCCATAGAACTCTGACATGGCCCAGAGGACCAGGTTTTTCAGGGCAAAATAAATAGATCCTTTGTGGCAAATATTTTTGGTTCCCCGATAAATCGGAATCCTCCAAAGGCGGATAAATCTCCGCCACACGGCATCGGCGGACAAGTCCGCTTCGCTGCACCGAAATCAAATGCGTTTACCCTGAGGTTCGGCCATAAATTTATTGACATTGCATTTTTTTTATCTTAAATTGTTAAATTTTTATTACCTGAATCTTTCATGAAAATTAATGAGAATCTTTATAAAGCTTATTTAAAGCAGGTTTAAACAAAATCACAGCTTCATAGCATCATACATTTTACCCAAATGGTAAATCGGATGATTATCTTTTTTCTCATCAATTTTCACCCCGAAGGGCGAGCCGGAGGCTTTCATCTGCTGCGTTATTAAGGGCTCGCAATAACCAGACTATGGCTTCGCCCTTAAGTGCCTTGCATATGAAAGCCTCCGACTCGTGAAAGATTCAGGCATGACATCACCCCTTGCTCTGTTTTTGCAGGGCTTTATATCCAAAAGGAGGTTATATGAGAAGGTACGAAACAATTTTTATTGCCGACAATGATCTTTCCGAAGAAGACCGCTCCCCCATATTTGAAAAATTAAAAGATCTCACACAGCAACACAATGGATTGCTGGTTATGGTTGACGAATGGAAGAGCAAAAAGCTTGCCTATGAAATCAAGAAAAAAGCGCGTGGCTATTATGTTCGTTTGGATTACTGCGGTTCAGGTATTCTCGTGAATGAAATTGAACGCTTTTTCCGAATCGACGACCGGATTTTAAAATATATGACCGTGCTTCTTGATAAGGATGTTGACATTGAAGCGGTCAAAGAAGAAATAGCCGCGGCTGAAAAAACCCAGGCCGATGAAACAGAATCATCTGAAGCTAAACCTGAAGCTGAGCCTGAAGCTGAGCCTGAAGCTAAACCTGAAGCTGAGCCTGAAGCTAAACCTGATGCTGAATCCAAGGATGATGAATCGGAACCTGAAACATTAGAAAAATAAAATCAGTTTACAATTTTATCCGCCTAAGGCGGATTAATGATACTCCCGCAATCCCCGCTATAGCGGGATTACCGCTTTTCTCCAACAAACTTGCGGGATCTTTATAGAATAAATAACACATAGGAGTTATTAAATGGCTGCAAATTTTGTCTCCCGAAAAAAAAGAGTCGGCACCAGAAGAAAAAAAAGAGTATTTCATCGCCGTAAAGTATGTCGTTTCTGTGCTGACGCCAGTCTTGTTATAGATTATAAAGACACCAAATCTCTCCGGTATTTTACAACAGAACGCGGGAAGATCATTCCAAGACGAATATCCGGAACATGTGCAAAACATCAGCGTTCCCTGACACATGCAATTAAACGTGCCCGTACGATTGCCCTTCTGCCGTTTGTAGGTACAACAGAATATAACTAATCGTCTCGGAAATTCTATTAATTATTGAAATCAAAGGGGTTCCCAGTTTTAACTATTTAACTCGGACATAGCCTCAGTGAAACAGAAAAAAAGTTTCACGGGATAAACATGTTGGAATGATGGGATATTGACCCCGGTGAAATTTATTTTTTTCACCGGGTAAAAATGAAAGGATAACAATTCTGCCCCGGGGAGAAAAGGGTAGTGCTTCAAACCATCTCAAGGGATATCTCAAAAGATATCATTAGCGGTATTGCTGTCACAAGTCTTATATTTGTAATATCGGTTTATATCCCAATTATTGGGTTTTTCTGTGCTCTGTTTATCCCGTTACCAACGCTTATCTACCGTTCAAAACTGGGCAGAACACCAGGAACGATAATCCCGGTCATCGCCATAATTATAATGGCCGTTATTCTTGGCGGCATATCCATTGACATTCTGTTTTTTTTTGAACTGCTTTTACTTGGCTTTGTCTTGAGTGAACTTTTAGAACTGAATCTTTCCATCGAAAAAACAATATTATATGCGTGCGGGTCCGTGATCATTACGGGGATTATCTGCTTGCTCTTTTACAGCAATATCGCCAAAAAAGAAATATTTACTCTTGTTTCGGAATATGTGAGTAAAAATCTAGAGCTTACTTTATCTCTTTATGAAAACATGGGAATGAAACAAGAAAGCATTCAAATGATATCAACTTCATTAGAAAATATTAAGTATGTTTTTATCAGGATCATTCCCGCGCTTGTGGTGGTTTCGACGTTGTTTATATCCTGGATAAATCTGCTTCTCTCAAAATCCATATTTAAAAACTGGAACCTTTTTTATCCTGATTTTGGATCTCTTAAGCTTTGGAAAGCGCCCGAACTTCTTGTCTGGATTATCATAGGATGCGGCATTTTACTTCTTTTCTCAAACAAAACGTTTAAGATTTTAGGCCTAAACGGCCTGTTAATTTTAATAACCGTATATTTTTTCCAGGGTATTGCCATCGTATCATTTTATTTTGAGAAAAAGAAATTGCCTCGACTTCTAAGGTTTTTTTTATATGGTCTTATCGCTTTGCAGCAGATCGTTCTTCTTGTCGTTATCGGTCTTGGTTTTTTTGATATGTGGCTAAACTTTAGAAAATTAGAACATAGCCCGGACAAACCGGGAAAGTGAGCAAAAGCTTGAAGTGCCCAACCCGGACAAGCCGGAAAAGTGACTAAAGTGAACTAAAGTTTGAAGTGCCTAAAGTTAAGGTGTCGCTTCGCTCTATCCATTCATATAAAATTGTTAGAATTCAATAATTTTAGGCATTTTAGATCACTTTAGATCACTTCACACTTTTTTTAAGTTTAGATTTTTTGCCACAAAAAGCACAAAATTCACAATCGAGAAATGGAATCATCAACCCATTTGAGTGGAGGTTTATAATGAAAATAATTTTAAAAGAAACCATTGAGTCATTAGGAATAATTGGTAGTGAGATAACTGTAGCGGACGGCTATGCACGAAACTATCTTTTACCCCAAAACAAAGCTGTTCGGGCAACGCCTCAAAATCGAAAGATGATGGAGCAGGAAAGAGCCAAATTTGAGATCCAAATTGCCAAGGAAAAGGGATTGGCAGAAGAAATGGCCAAAAGACTAGAAGGTGTGGTATGCAAGATTTCAGCAAAGGTCAGTGAAGAGGATCGCCTGTATGGTTCCGTTTCAACTAGAAATATTGCAGATGCTCTTGCAAGTCAGGACATTGACATCGAGAAAAATATGATTTTACTCAATGAGCCCATCAAAAATATCGGTACTTACAAGATTCCTATTCGCGTTTACAGGGACGTTGAACCTGAAATTATCGTTGAAGTCATGCCGGAATAAGGTGAGTTCTTATGGCCGAAAACCCTCTTAAAATCGATAAAGACCCCTCCTTTTATCATGTTCCGCCCCAGAGCCTTGAAGCGGAAGAGTCTATTTTAAGTGCAATTCTGGTAGACAACGATACATTACTTGAAATCCTTGAAATATTGTCTCCTCAGGACTTTTACAGATCTTCGCATCAAAAAATGTTCACCGCGATAACTGAACTTTTTTCGAAAGATGAGCCAATAGATCTGGTAACGTTGACCAATATATTAAGGGAACGAGGCTGGCTGGAAGGGATCGGAGGGGCCGCATATCTTGCCAACCTCGTCGATACGGTCCCATTTGCTGTAAATGCCCAATACTATGCCAAGATTATTCATGAAAAGGCCTGTTTAAGAAGGCTTATTGAAAAATCCAATGCCATCGCCAAACGATGTTTCGAGGACCAAGGTGATGTTGAGAATGTCATTGATTTTGCTGAAACTTCCATTTTTGAGATATCAGAGAATAAGATCAAGCCGGCATTTTACCCGATTGGCAAAATAATTGAGGGTAACATTGACGCCCTTGAAGAGCGTCAGGGGAACAAGGCTCTTGTAACCGGCGTTCCCACAGGATTTACAAAACTTGACGAATTAACCGCCGGTTTACAAAAATCTGACCTTGTTATTCTCGCCGGTCGGCCTGGAATGGGAAAAACAGCTTGCGCTTTGAATATTGCAAAAAATTCGGCAGTGGATGCCAATATCCCTGTCGCCATATTCTCCCTTGAAATGTCCAAGGAACAGCTGTCATTTCGAATGCTCAGCAGTGAGGCAAGAATTGATTCATCACGTTTGAGAAGGGGATTCATAACTCAAGATGATTGGATAAAGATTACAGACGCTGCCGGATTTTTATCTCAGGCGCCGATTTTTATTGATGACTCTCCAAATATTACCGTACTGGAAATCAGGGCAAAATCACGTCGATTAAAAATGGAGAGCGATATCGGCCTTATCATCATCGATTACATCCAGCTCATGAAAGGCCGTGCATCAGCAGAGCGCCGAGACCTTGAAATTTCGGAAATCTCACGATCCCTGAAAGCCCTTGCCAAAGAGCTTGATATTCCTGTTTTGGCACTCTCTCAGTTGAACAGAAAATTGGAAGAACGGAGTGACAAACGACCACAGCTTTCAGATTTGAGAGAATCCGGAGCCCTTGAACAGGATGCTGATATCGTCGCTTTTATTTACAGAGACGAATTATATAACAAGGATGAAAACAATCCCAATAAGGGAAAAGCAGAAATAATACTCGCCAAACAGCGAAACGGACCTACCGGGATCGCGACGCTGACATTCTTGGATACGTATACCCGATTTGAAAATTACAGCCCGAGAGAATAAAAAATTCTGGCAGATAGGAATCGGGTTTGATATAATTCTTAATAAGAGGCTTCTTTGCTTAAAGCCGTACAAGTTAAAAATGCCTATCTCTGGTTAGCCGGTTAACCGGTTAGCCAGTTGTCCGGTATTACATTACGGGCAAACCGGCATAACGGGCCGACGGGCACAACCTTTCTTAACTATAGTTCATTTCAAACTCTTCAGGAGATGATTCATACTAACTTATATTTTGAGCTTTAATATACATCTAAATGAAAAAACTCTTCGGGAATATCGGCGGGCTTAAAGCCAGCCATATCCGTAAGCTTGAAAATCTCTATCGCCGCCGCCTTCCACCCCAATTCCTTATTTCATTCGAACTCGCTCGCGATATCAGCAGGCTGTCCCATGAAATTCGTCGTCAAATAGGCCTTCTTATAAATCGTCAAGGTAGGATAGCCTACGTTATTGTGGGAGATCATCAAAAAATATTGATTCCGGACACCAGTGATTATCGAGTCGCTCCGGGCCGTCTGAGAGGGCTCAGATGCATACACACCCATCTCGGCAACGAACCCCTCACAACAGACGATTTCACGGACCTTGCTCTTTTGAGGCTCGACATAATGGCTGCAATTACAATGACCGAAGCAGGCTATTTTCATAAAGCTCATGTTGGATATATCTTGCCGAAAAGTATTTATGGAAAACCGTTTCAGATCCTAAGTCCTCTAAATCCCCAAGACCTGGATATCGGATGTCTTGACCTGATCCAGTCCCTTGAAACGGAACTTGCCCACGCAACGTCTTTATACGAAGCAGACACAGGAAAAGAAAGGGCCCTTCTTGTCAGTGTCACGACAGCATACCGAAAAACTGCCATGTCTTCTTTGGAAGAGCTGGAAGATCTGGCCTTATCCGGTGGTATTGATGTTGCGGAAAAGATTCTCCAACTCCGCCGGAAGGTAGATCCAAGATTCCTTATGGGTCCGGGGAAACTTCAGGAGCTGATTATTTTGGCCCTTCAAAAAAGCGTGACGTTGATTATCTTTGATCAGGAATTAAATCCTTCACAAATTCGATCGATTACGGATCAGATAGACCTAAAGATTATCGACAGAACACAATTGATACTCGATATTTTTGCTCAGCGAGCCCAAACAAGAGAGGGTAAGCTCCAAGTCGAGCTAGCACAGCTTAAGTATTTGCTTCCTCGTCTTGTAGCCAAAAATACGGCCATGTCGCGTTTAACCGGCGGAATCGGCGGTCGTGGGCCAGGAGAAACCAAGCTGGAAATTAATCGAAGGCGCGTGCGCGATCGAATAAAACGACTGGAAAACGAACTGCTTAGTGTACGAAAACAACGGAAACAGCAAAAATCGAAGCGCAACAAAAAAGGGCTCCCTGTAATATCCATCATCGGGTATACAAATGCCGGGAAATCAACCCTGCTTAATACCCTCACAAAAAGTCATGTTCGGGTTGAAAACAGGCTCTTTGCAACACTGGATCCATCGAGCAGAAGGCTTAAGTTCCCAAAAGACATTGAAGTCATTATTACAGATACCGTTGGATTTATAAA
>Ga0102956_1000812_pt1 | contig 10863 bp, 7 predicted proteins | sample SalPonF2_A_D2_MG_FD_84515 | JGI IMG/M metagenome (GOLD analysis project Ga0102956, IMG submission 84515) | Salt pond soil microbial communities from South San Francisco under conditions of wetland restoration - Salt Pond MetaG SF2_A_D2_MG ...
TGACTTTGGGAAGCGGAAAGCCATTGATCATCCTGCACGGATGGGGAAGCAGCAGTAAAGTTATGCTGCCGCTGGCTAAAAGTTTGTCTCATATGCGAACTTGTTACGTGATCGATTTACCCGGTTTCGGAGCGAGTCCCAATCCAGAAACATCCTGGGATATTGATAATTATGCCGATTTAATTTTTGCATTTATTCACGAGATAAAGTTATCCAAAGTCGACATTTTAGCCCATTCTTTCGGGGGACGTATTACGCTTAAATTATGTGCACGTGAGGAAAGTAAGGATCTCATTGATCAGGTTTTGATTACCGGCGGGGCAGGAATGAAACCAAAACGCAGTCTTTCATTTTATATCAAAAAATATGTTGCCAAATCGCTAAAAGCTCCTTTTGTGATTCTGCCGGGTTCCCTTAGAGAGAAAGCACTTGGACAACTACGGCAAACGGCACTTTGGAAATCTTTGGGTTCTTCAGATTACCAAAAACTGCAAGGAGTCATGAGGGAAACCTTTGTAAAGACCGTTACCGAATATTTGGAATCTTCGCTTCCATCGATCTCCCAGGATATATTACTTCTATGGGGGGAAAACGACGATGCTACCCCTTTATATCAGGCAAAAAGGTTGGAAAAGGGATTAAAAAACGCCGCATTGGTTACCATTGATCATGCCGGACACTACGCTTTTTTGGATCAGCCTCAGAAGTTTAAAATCATTTCGGAGGCGTTTCTTAAGAATCATTCATGAGTGGACTCTACATTCACATACCGTTTTGTAAGCAAGCATGTTCCTATTGCGATTTCTATTTCATAACGAAAAAGGGACAACTCCAACCATATATTAATAGCCTGATTAACGAAATATCGTCGTACAAGGATACCTCTTATTCTGAAGAAACAGTTGAGACCATATATTTTGGGGGAGGAACTCCTTCTTTGTTGCATCCTAATGACTTAAAAAAAATGCTTCATGCTATTTCTAATGTATTTGATATGGGCGATATCCGCGAAATAACATTGGAAATGAATCCGGATGATGTGACCTCCGATTATTTAAAAGCGATTAAAGATCTTGGGATTAATCGGGCGAGTATGGGCGTGCAATCCTTTCAACCTTCCTTATTGGAATTTATGCACCGGGCACATAACCGGGTAGAAGCGCTCAAAAGTCTGGAATTACTCTCTAAAGCCGATTTTAAAACCTATACAGTTGATCTCATTTATGGAAATCCGGGACAAACGCTAGAGCAACTCGAACAAGATCTGGACCTATTGCTGACATTTAACCCACCACACGTTTCTGCTTATGCCTTGACGATTGAACCACGAACCCGTCTTGGCAAATTGAAACAATTAGGCCGGATTTCTCCATTGGAAGATGAACGAGTAAATCAACATCTCGATCTTCTCGTTGAAAAACTTCATCAGAATGGTATTGAGCGATATGAAATCAGCAATTATAGTGTCCCCGGACAGGAAGCTATCCATAATTCAAATTATTGGGAACACAACAATTACCTGGGATTGGGTCCGGCCGCTCATTCATTCTGGTGGAAAACACAAAACGGGAAGGCAATCCGCTGGCAAAATAAAGCTGATTTCAAAAATTATGTTGAACAAGGCACCGGACTTAAAACCGGAATGGAAGAACTCGACCTCAAATCACTTGCTGAAGAGCGTATCATGCTCGGGTTACGCACGGTAAAAGGTCTTCTGGAGTATGAGTTAAAAAATATTTATCATTACCATTTTTCTGATCATCAAAAACAGTATTTAGCTTATTTAATAGAGCAAGAATTTCTAAAAAGGGGGGAACCGTTACGATTAACACCTAAAGGAATGAAATTAGCGGATCGCATTACATTAGAAATTATTAGCCGTTTCTAAAATATTCCTTTTGGTTCCTGAAAAAAGATACTTTAGTAATATACGAAATCACTACTGGTACTTGACTATTATTTCAAAAAAGCGCTTTTTTTGAATACACTTGTACTATTTAGTTCATAGAATCATCAAGGGAATAAAGAATGAAAAAAAGTTTACAAACCTTATTACATAAAATAATAGATTATGCCGGTTTATTCCCTCCGGCCTCTCTATCACTTGATCAGGCTATTCATAATTATGACCGCTATCGAAGAGGAAATGATCAATGGTTGCTCTCTCGATTCATTATTCCTGCAACGCAACTATTCGAACTTGAAAATTATCAGGATGAACTTTTTCAAAATGCACCACCTTTCGATTTTTCGGTAACCGGAAGTAAAGGTGATACGATTGTTGATTTTTTAAATAATATCAAATCTGACCTGCGGGGCATTCAGCAATTTCACAAGGAGTTTCCCCATCAGGTAACGACTCAATTTTATGAAACTAAATTTCCTGTTGAAATCATTAAAGCACACGATAAACAAGGCGTACTGGATCTCTTATCAGAAGTCATGAGCTTATTTGAAATGTATTCGCCTAACATGATTTCTATTTTTTATGAATCCGTTTTTGATGATGAATATAAACTGGATAATCAGATTGTATTGGATGCTCTTGCGGAACATCGGCAAAAAGTTGAATTGATGGACGGACTAAATCATTATCGATTTGCGGGTTTTAAATTACGTTGTGGCGGTGTCGAAGCACAAATGTTTCCAAGTCCGGAACAGGTCGTTTTTGCTTTGAAACATGCCGTTCGGCACAAGTTAACAATGAAAGCAACGGCGGGACTCCATCATCCCTTGCGTAAATTCGATAAATCCGTGAACACCAAAATGTTTGGATTTCTCAATGTATTTATCAGTGGTATACTTAAATGGACGATGGATTTGAACGATGATCAGCTTAAAACCATTGTCGAAGATGAAAACCCGGAAAATTTCGTGTTTGAAGAAGAATATTTGCGTTGGAAAAATTTAGAAATATCCGTGGAACAAATAGAAAAAGCACGTAAAGAATTTCTGGTCTCTTACGGTAGCTGCAACTTCGATGAACCAAGAGAAGATTTGCGGCATCTTGGATTGATGCCTTAATCCAGATTATTCTCAACAAAAATTCCGAGGTGAATAATCCGGGGTAAGTATTTAATTTTCATTTCAAAAAACTATTCTTTATGAATGCGACAACCGACCCATCCATAAAATCATTTATTCCGGTTGATCCGGATTCCCATTTTCCCATTCAAAATTTACCATTTGGCATATTTCGACCCAAGACAGATGGCAGTCCACGAGTGGGCACAGCCATCGGTGATTATGTCATTGATTTGGCAGAACTGGAAGAGGCCGGTGTTTTTGACGGACCCAAACTCGATGGCGAACATGTGTTCAACAGTACATCCTTAAACGCGTTTATGGCTATGGGGCGCAAAGCCTGGAAAGAAGCCCGTTTAAAAATCAGTCAGCTTTTACGTGATGATGAACCTACTATTCGGGATAATGATCATCTCCGGGAAAAAGTGCTGTACCGTATGCAGGATGTGGAAATGTTGCTGCCTGTTGATATTGGCGATTATACCGATTTTTATTCCTCCAAAGAACATGCCACTAATGTGGGAACAATTTTTCGTGGTAAAGACAACGCTCTTCAACCTAACTGGTTGCACCTTCCTGTTGGTTATCACGGCAGGGCAAGTTCTATCATACTAAGTGGTCAGGATATCCGGCGACCGATGGGTCAGATGAAACCACAAAATGAAGAGAAACCGATATTTGGCCCCAGTAAATTATTGGATTTCGAACTTGAAATGGGATTTTTCACCGGACCGGATAATAAGCTTGGCGAACCTATCCCGATAGATGAAGCCGACGATCATATCTTTGGAATGATCCTGGTTAATGACTGGAGTGCCCGCGATATTCAGGCATGGGAATACGTACCGCTCGGACCATTTCTGGCCAAGAATTTTGCGACTTCCATCTCCCCATGGATTGTTACGCTCGAGGCGCTTGAGCCATTTAAAATAGAGGGCCCCAAACAAGAGCCGGAACCTTTACCGTATTTAAGAAGCAAAGGAAATTGGAATTACGATATTAACCTTGAGGTTTCGCTAAAAACCCCAAAAATGAATACACCTCATATTATATCACATTCCAACTATAAATACCTGTACTGGAATATTTGTCAACAGTTGGTGCATCATACCATTACCGGGTGCAATATTCGAACCGGTGATTTGATGGCTTCGGGTACGATAAGCGGTTCAGAACCGGATTCTTACGGCAGTATGCTTGAACTGACCTGGCGCGGTACCAAGGCTTTAAAACTTCCCAATAATGAAGAACGAAAATTCCTGGAAGACGGTGACATGGTTTCTATGACCGGCTGGTGTCAGGGTGATGGATACAAAGTTGGCTTTGGCGATGTAACAGCGAACATTCTACCGGCACTTGAAGATTTTGGTTGAATAAAACAGCGCTATTAGTTCACCCTTCTTTAACCCGGATTATTCACCAAGAAATTTTGTCGTGTCCCGAAAGGTACTGTGTTAAAAATGTGCATGAAACGTACATTGGTACGTTGATCAAGCATTTTTAAATTCAACGCAGAGTACGGCCAAATTTCGCAGCGTTTTTTAGCGTCCTCAAAATCGAGGATCAGTTTATTTTTTATAAGTTACTTTATTTACAATATGATATGTATTACTTCATATTGGTTACGTGAATAATTCGGGTTAAAAAGTTCAACTATGTGTATTGGTGGTAAGGGTAATTCATGAATTACCCCTACTGCCTCGTAAACACCTCATATCACTTCAGCAAAACCATTTTTTTTCGTTTCACTACCATTCCGGTAGTCGTTTTTACGATCATTTGATAAAAATATATTCCGGACGCCAGATTATCACCGTTAAATGAAATCGTGTGGATCCCTGCCGAATAGACACGATTAGCCAAGGTGGCCACCTTTTGTCCGGTTATATTATACACTGAAATAGCGACTTTTTGAGCGTCCGGTAAGGTAAACTTAATTAGGGTAGTCGGATTAAAAGGATTCGGATAATTCTGACTCAACGTAATTTTTTGGGGCACAGGTGGTTTTTTTTCAATACTCACCTCCGTTCTCGGCTTGATCATCATGGTAATGTTATGATAGGCCAAACTATCATGACTCTCATTAAACTGAGCCTTTTCAATGGTAATATTCGCCAAACCCTGCCCCTCTGCTGTCAGATTCAAATGAAAAAGTGTGCCACTTTGAAAACTATCGGGTTCAGCGATAGCTAATTGAAAAACACCAGCATTATAATCCGATTTATATAAACTATTTTTCCAAATGCCAGCGGTCGTATCGATCTGAACATCTTTTACCAAAATAGATGGGATCCTGATTTTTATATAAAGTGAAGAGAAATAGATCTGATTCGGATTATTGAGCGAAACGGATAAACGGGCATCCGTCTTATTATCCGTAACCGCAACGCTGTCGATACTGATGGACATTTCGCTGTCCGTAATTGTTTTGGGAGCCTTTACCGTTTTTTTATAGGAAGGAACCGGAGTCTTCAACTGATCCGGTGTTCGAAATACAGTCAGCTCGGGACCACGATTGTCATCATTCGAATCCATTTTAAAATAGGGTAAAGAGCCTTTCAAATGTTTCATAATCAATGCGGCATCGTAAGCTGTTAGCGTATCATTCTCGGACACATCACCGAAATAACGCGTATAAGGCATCGCTGTTTTAATGCCCATAACATAGTTAAAGATGTCCTCCACATCATTATCATTCAGGGTGTCATCAGCATTCACATCACCATAGAGAATACGATTCGCTCCAATGAGAACGCGGGTGTTTACACTCAAATTGGTCGAATTATCTGTAGTCACCACCCCTAAGCTTTTAATATTTCCCCAGTACCACGGGGTTTTGATGCTCACCATTCCGTTAGCATTGGTCGAATCATAAACGATTTGCTGCGTGGTACTGTCATTTTTTAAAGCTAACAGACCAAGACCTGCATCGTGTCGAGTATCAAAAAGAGTGACATAGACCTGACCGGTATTTTGTCCACCCGGAATGATTTCTTGAAAAATCCCTGAAAAACGCGTTTGATAATAACCTGGAAGATACCCATCAGAAACAGTTGAATTACTGACCGCTAAACGGGCTGTTGGATATCGTTTTTTGGTTTTAAAACCATATCCGGGATACGAGCGCGTTCCTGCCGCGTAATGCCAAAGATAGTCCCGGGTATATTCCTCATTAAACGATTTTTGATAGTAACGCTTTAAAACATCACTGACGGCATCTTTCATGCTGATATAATGATTCGTTTTGATATCGTCCCACACCCTTTTCCAGAATTGAATACCGTAATTTTGAATAAAATACAACCCCCATGTAACCTGCTGATATGAACCGGGATACATCGTATATTGCGGATTACTGAAAATTGAACCCGGATCCTTCAGGTAATTTATATAATCGTCAACAGGATCAAATACGACATCTTCCATCATAGTGGCGTCCATTTCCAGCCAGCGGGAAGTCTCATATAAATCCGACCAGCCATCCACCCGGAACTGAATCGCGTGTTTTAATTCATGGGCAATAGTAACCTTCATGGCACCTTTCAACTTGCCATCAGGATCCCAATTATCAGGAATGCCACTTCTTCCGAAATTATTGTTGATATAAATCTGTGTATTTCCAAGAGTATCTGCGGTTGTGTAACCGTAAATCGGATTTCCAAAACCATCCCTTAAATTTTGAATATGTATCACATAGGGGCGGCTATTGATAACCGGATTTGTGAATCCGATATTTTTCACTTCCTCATCCCAGGACGAATCCGCGTAGGATGCCGCCCAATCTACATAATCAGGAACGCCGTTTTTATTATTATCCGTCACAGAAACCGAATCGGGACCGCTCGTCGTGTAGTAAATAGCAAATTTACCCGAAGGGGAAATATCCTTTTGTTCAACACCACTAATTTTAGGTTTGATGAAGCTATTTATAGTTTGCTTCGTCCTTTTCGTCAGCTGAGATTTATCCCTTTGAAAATCGATAATTACGGGCGTTATGCATTTATAAACGATTTTTTGTTGCTGACTTTCAGCCATTTTATACCGGATATTCAATTTGGAAGGATTAAATATGGCATAAAATTTATTGAGGATTGCGGCATCCCTGCTGATTATTCCAGTCCGTTCATCCCGATTAATTCGTCCCATTACGGAAGAAGGCATCGAAAGCGTGTCGGCTGACTGATTTTGTGCATTGGCAACATTTATACCCGACAAAACCAAGAGAATAGCAACTACTAACAATTGTCTTTTAAATATGTTCATTAACTAACCCGCCATAAAAATAGATTCCTGCTTATAATTATAATGAATCTTTCTTACCATTACTGTAAAAATGTCCTTAAATTATAGGTTTTAAATAAAATATAACCTGACTATTCACTACTCTTACATAAATTAAAATCGGACAGAACCAGGCAATTGAACGTTATGAACAAGGTTATTCTCTATTATAATTTTACCCCAATTGAAGATCCGAAATCATTTCGGGATGAACATCGTAAAAAGTGCAAAGAACTTCAGTTAAAAGGCAGAATCTACGTTTCAAAAGAAGGCATTAATGGGACTATTGCCGGCACGGTAGAAAATGTTGATGCTTATGAAAAATATCTCAATAATATCGAGGGTTTCGAAGACACGGAATACAAGGAAGATCTGTCTGATACCATCCCATTTTCCAAATTGATCGTCAAAATCAGAAAAGAGATTGTCGCGCTTAAAGCTCCCATTCCCATCAGTCCTGATGAAGGGGGGCGATATTTAGAACCCGAAGAATGGCGGGAAGTCCTTGAATCACATGAAGATTACGTGGTGATTGATGTCCGTAATAATTATGAGTCTAAAATCGGACATTTTGAAGGGGCCATCACTCCCGATCTGGAAAAATTTTACGAATTCCCGGAATGGGTCGAAGATCTAAATATCGATAAAGGTAAAAAAATCCTGATGTATTGTACCGGTGGAATTCGCTGTGAGAAATTTTCCGTATTGATGAAGAAAAAAGGATATAAGGATGTTAATCAATTGCATGGCGGAATCCTGAATTATGCGAAAGAAGAAAATGGTGCGCACTTTAAGGGAAAATGTTTTGTTTTCGATGATAGACTTGTTGTTCCAGTAAATCCTGAAGATGAAGAACCTATAGCGCATTGCGAGATCACCGGAAAGCCATGTGACACCTATATCAACTGCGCCAACATGGAATGCAATCGGCTTTTTGTATGCTCCGAAGAAGGAGCTCGTATGATGGAAGGCTGCTGCAGCGAAGAATGCCGTAAAAGTCCCTATAAACGCCCTTTTAACCCTGATAAAATTTATGCTCCGTTCCGAAAATGGTATCACTACTTCGACAAAGATTTCAAAGATCGAAGAAAAGTGTCCGAACAAACTCAGCCGTAACGTTCGTATCATCGAGCCTTATCCCTTTACACATCGATTTCGTGTAAAAAAAGAGGATCAGGGAAGGCAATTGATCGAGATGATGGTCAATCGTTTTCCCTTTAAAAGCAGAGCGGATTGGAATGATCGCATCAAGAGCGGATATGTGCGTATTAATGATCGAAAATCAAGCGGCGATGACTTTTTAAAAAGTTCGGATTTTATTTCACATCATAATCCCAAGGTAAAGGAACCTGCCGTTCCCGATCATATTGATATCATTGATGAAACAGACGATTATCTCGTCGTGGTGAAACCGGCTCCTATGCCGGTACATCCCGGTGGCCGTTACTATAAAAACACGCTGATCGAAATTCTGAAAGAACGGGGATATAAGAACCTCAAAATTATTCATCGCCTTGATGCCGTTACATCCGGATTATTGATTTTTGGCAAAAATCCGGTATTCACACGCAAGCTCTTTCATCACTTTCAAAAAGGGAATGTCATAAAACAATATTATGCATTGGTCTCTGGACATCCCGTTGAGGATGAGAAAGTGGTGGATATCTCCATCCGGCGAAAAGAAGGATTTCGGTTCACATGCGATCCGTATAACCGGCATGGAAGCAAACTGGCAAAAACCCGGTTCGAAGTACGTGAGCGATTCCACGAAACAAGTTTAATCTCCTGTTATCCGCAAACCGGACGCACCCATCAATTACGATTACATCTGCAATTTTGGGGGTATCCCATTTATGATGATCCTATATATGGACCCGATAATAATAACGAACGGATACAAAAACGGGCTATTTCACTCTTTAATGCGGAACTGAAAATTCCTGGATTGGGAATCGATTATTTACTTCCTCCACCTTCAGACTGGACGATAACTTCTCCAAGTTCTGCATTGGTTGAGAGATGTTAAATCGAGCATATCATTTCGGTTATTATTTTTCCTGATGTTGCAGGAATGGTGATTTCCGTATATAGCTGTGGCATTTTTCAAACCCGAAAGCCTCAATCTCCATTATCCAATACCGGCTCAAATTGTCAGCAACCAGTTAGTCCCGATATCGTCATTACGAATCTGCAGAGCGCCATAAACCCGAATTATTCACAAAACCAATTAGAAGTAATACATATCATATTGTTGGTTACGTGAATAATCCGGGATAAGTCGTTGCCGTTATATTGTTTCGTGCGTATAATTCCATATTCTCAAGAGGTTGAAAATTGTATTATATTTTATTATTTGTCAGAAGTTAAGTTTCTATGAAAAATATTATTTGCGATATAGACGGTGTTATTTTAAAAGATAATAGCCTGATTGAGGGAGCCGATACGTTCATCAATCGCGTACTTGAAAAGGGTTATACCTTTCTTTTTCTCACTAATTATTCCTCTCAGACTCCCCAGGATCTTAAAAACCGGTTAAGTTCTGCCGGACTCGATATCCATAGAAAACATTTTTATACTTCTGCAATGGCAACCGCCGCATTTCTGGAAAAACAGGAAGGCCGTAAAGCCTATGTTATTGGGGAAGGCGGACTAACGCACGAGCTGTATAATATCGATTTTACCATAACTGACATCGATCCCGATTATGTCATTGTTGGCGAAACACGGTCGTACAATTGGGACATGATTCAGAAAGCGGCTTATCTCATTAACAACGGGGCACGATTTATCGCCACTAATCCGGATGTTGCCGGACCACAAGGGTCCCCATCATGTGGTGCATTATGCGCACCTATCGAGCGTATTACTGGTAAAAAGCCGTTTTATATTGGAAAACCTAATGCCTGGATGATGCGAGCCGCTTTGAATTACATGAAGGGACACTCTGAAAACACGATTATCATCGGTGATAATATGAAGACCGATATTCTGGCTGGAATTCAAGCGGGTATGGATACCATATTAGTTTTAACCGGCGTAGCACAAAGCAACAATCTGTCCGTTTACCCCTTTCAACCCATGTACATTTACGACAGCGTAGTAGACATCGATATTTTATGATCGAGAGTAAATTCCGGAATAAATCCTTTTTTGATTTGCCTGCAATCATAAGATCTCGCATGTTCCATATACAAAACTCTTCCCTCACCCGGTTACGGACGAGTTCGAAACGTCCATCTCCCCGGGGGAGATGGAACGCTGACAATACCTGAAAATTTTTTAAAAGCGTTCTTTCATATTAGATAAGTTACTATTTACAATATAAATAACGTGAGGTTTGGATAAGAATGGAATGAGATCCTCAACGAAATGAAACGTTGCGGATTTTTGAATATAATAAGACACATTTCATGGAGACCTGTCAGTCCCGAAAGCTTTCGCGGACTGACAGGTCTTTTCCTTATCTTTAATTCAAATTTCAAGATCTAAATCATTAATAATTTGCAGAATTCGCATTTTGGACGATTTAGTATAAAGTTTGAGAGAGCTAATCCAACA
>Ga0102956_1000814_pt1 | contig 10838 bp, 5 predicted proteins | sample SalPonF2_A_D2_MG_FD_84515 | JGI IMG/M metagenome (GOLD analysis project Ga0102956, IMG submission 84515) | Salt pond soil microbial communities from South San Francisco under conditions of wetland restoration - Salt Pond MetaG SF2_A_D2_MG ...
TAATATTTTCAACTGAAACTATGTTCGCCATTTTATTATCCAAAAGATAGGTTTTATGTGTCAGGCAAGTCTAGAACTGCTAAGCAGAAACACCAACCCTAAAGAAGTGCTAGGCAAAGGATAGTAAATTGGTGCTGCCTTGCGCAGTTCCAGGAACACCGCATTTTTAAATTCAGAATTATGAATGCAAAATGTAGAATTCACAAATTCCAATTCCGGGGACACCATACTTAATTTTATTGCTAACTATTCCCTCGATCATCTATGCTGCATTCATGGCACGCATAGCAAGGAAAAACCGGGGCCAGAACCCGGTTCCCACGAAATACGATTTCGAATCCGTTCTCATGAAAGCTTCTTTTGCCCACCGGGAAGGCAGGCTTGCTGAAGCGGAAAAAGGCTACCGGGAAGTATTGCGAAGAAAGCCTGACTGGGGACAGGTGCTGAATGCACTTGGAACGGTATTTTTAGACCAGTCCCAGCCGGATAAGGCCCAAAAAGTTTTTAAAAAAGCAGCCGGTCTCAGTCCTCCCAATATTCCAGCATGCTATAACCTGGCCAGGCTGAAGCAGCGGGAGAACGATCACCAGGGAGCCATAAGTATTTACCGAACCATGTTGGAAAGGCAGCCGGATCTTGGGGATGCATGGAATAATCTGGGTGTCGCTTACAGGGAAACCGGGGACCAGAATGAAGCCATATCCTGTTTTCAAAGGGCAGTGGAGTTCGCTCCTGACATGGCAGAGGCATGGAACAACCTTGGCGTTGCCCAGGACGAGTTTAATATGATTGAAAACGCTTCAGAGTCATACAGAAAGGCCATTGAGATACGGCCGGATTATACATCCGCCCACTTCAACCTCGGGATATCTCTTCAAAAGCTCGGGCGCTTCAAGGAAGCTGAGGAGCATTACAACAAGGTGCTGGCGGCCAAGCCGGATGATGAAGCCGCACAATTCATGCTCCAGAGCATGGGGACATCGGCAATACCTGATGCCGCCCCGGTGGAACACGTGCGCAGGATCTTTGACCGGTGTGCCGGGACTTTTGAAAAGATCCTGGTTAAAGACCTGGAATACAAGACCCCTGAACTCCTGTTCGACCTTGTGCATCCATATTTGACTGAAGAAATGAATGTTCTGGACCTTGGCTGTGGTACGGGCCTGGGCGCTCAACTCTATCGGCCGTTTGCGAAAAGACTGACAGGCGTTGATGTATCGTCCAGGATGCTTGAAAAGGCGGCTGAGAAGAAAATTTACAATCGGCTCGAGGTTTTTGACATACTCCAGGACTGGGACTTTCCCAAAAAATTTGACCTGATATACAGCTCTGACGTGTTTGTATATTTCGGGAATCTCGAAACGGTCATCAGGTCCGCATCTTCATACCTTGCCAGCGGCGGGATCATAGCATTTTCAGTCGAAAGACTGGAAGACAACAGCATGGAGTACCGGCTCTTTCCGAGTGGCCGCTATGCACACTCCCGGACATATATACAGGATTGCCTCAATCGTAACGGATTACAATTAATCGAGGCAAGCAAATCAGATATCAGGAAGCAGTCCGGAAATCAGGTTAAGGGCTTGTTGATTGTCGCCAAAAAGGTATAATTTCAATTTTGAATTCTGAATGCATAATGCATAATGTAAAATGTAAAATGTAGAACTCTACTTAATGCAAAGGTTTGACCCCTTAGCCCCTTCAACCTTAGATGCGGAGGCAAAGAAATGTCGTACTATTTCAACAAGGTCGTCAATATGGCTTTTGATGAAGCCATTGACAAAGTAACGGAAGAACTCAAAAAAGAAGGTTTTGGTGTTCTGACCGAAATTGATGTTAAAAAAGCATTAAAAAAGAAACTTGATGTAGACTTTAGGAAATATCGGATACTTGGCGCATGTAATCCTCAATACGCCTATAAAGCCCTTCAAGCAGAGGACAAAATAGGAACAATGCTGCCTTGCAATGTGATTGTCCAGGAAACAGAAGATGAACTAGTTGAAATCGCAGCCATTGATCCAGTTGCTTCCATGCAATCAGTCCAAAATGAATCCCTGGGAGAAATCGCAACAATAATTAGAGCAAAACTAAAGAAAGTGATAGAAAAGTTATAACATGATTTGCTGAAATTGCCGAGACAGGAAAGGGCATTTCTTGCGGATCGTCTTCTGGGCTCTTTAGATGAAGAAGTGTTGAATGAGATTGATGCTGCTTGGATAGCGGAAGCAGAGCGACGTTTTGAGGAATATAAGAACGGCAAACGGCAAGTCGTATCTGCACAGAATGTTTTTACCGAAGCAGATCGTGCTTTGAAATGATTTAAACGACTACAGTCTATCGGCTCCCAGTATTCTCCGTTGGAGGAGCGTTTGCATGTCACGGCGACCGTCTGCAATGAGATAGACATAGACTTTATCACTATCAATCCGATAAATGATACGATAGGGTTTGAAGAAAATCTCACGAAAGTCGCGGATCCCCAAGTCCAGAAGTTCTTTTACAAAACCACTCCGTCCAGGCTGCTCGCTCAGGGTTAAAATTTTTTTTTCGATCCGGTCAAGGACATAATCCGCCTTCTTTGGTGAGTCATGTTCCGCTATATATGTGTAGATGTCACTGAGATCACCTGCAGCATCTTCAGTGAGAAGAACGGAGCAAGCCACTACATTGACCTCTTGCCTTTCCGCAGACGGCTTATAGCATCGGCGACCGAAACAACTTTGCCTTCTTCAATCTGCCTGCTGCCAAGCGCCATAATTTTGAGCAAAGCCATGGTCTCCTGGGTTTGCTCGAAACTCTTTATATCCTGTATAACGACCTTGGCTTCACCGTTTTGGGTGATGATGAGCGGCTCACCTTTGTCGCCCAGATGGCGGATGATCTCTGCTGCGTGGGCTTTCAGGTAGCTTATGGGTTTAATCTGGTCCGATAGTTTCATGAGTATCTCCTTGCTATATTGTAAGGCTAAATTAAATCTGAATTTAGTCCTTTGTCAATAGCGCCTCTCTTGATGTGAACAAATTGTCAATGCAGCTGATAACACAACCAAATAAAATCGTGAAGTACATCGGTTGAATGCCAGAAAGTTTATTTCTCGCCACGGGTATGGGAGCAATTTTGAAAGCTGATTGGCAAACATAACTAATAACGATATATTTACCCGCTTGGCATGTTTTCGCAATCGAGGACTTCTCTAATCTTGCAGGCCCTAGTTTGGCCAACTCCTTCCACTTCCATTAATTCCTCAATAGTGGCACACATGACTCGGAAAGCAGATTTAAAATGATCCAACAGTCTGTGTGCTAATTTGGGGCCGATATCGGGCAAGCCCTGCAGCAGATAAAGCTGTTTGCTTTTAAGTTTTTTCGGACGATAACCGCCACGCATGTGAACAACATTCGTTGCAACCGCATCCTGTCGGCCAATCATAGCCAGAATTTCAACGCTATCCTCTTTTGAATGAGAAAAGATAATAGGAATCTGCCAGTTACACTGCACGGACAATATGGCACCCTTGATCGCCTTTTGGTCAAAATCTAGCCCTGTCGCATAGGGATTTCCTTCGATGAGCAGAAGCGGGGTTGAACAATATTTTTTTAAACTGACAGCCTGCTTGAATAGTCGTAAATCAATTATAGAGAGCAGGAAATCGCGAGCAGTTTTGCGCTCCACTGTGATTCGGCCATTTATCAAATAATCGCCATAGGAGATTTTTTTCACTACAACAGTGAAATGTGCCGCCAAGGGTTTCTGCAGACCTGATGATTTTTCGCGGTAATCAATGATGACATGCATTTTGAAAAAATATTATGATTCCACCTGATTCATTTATAACGATGGTTAAATCAATATTCAGTTTTTCTTAATAATTAAAAGATAAAGGACTTAGATTCTGATTAATAGGGTAACATGCCAAAATCAATAAGAATAAAATGCCAGGGAAAACACATGGCGACCTGGTATTCTTGGCAAAAAATATTTACTGAAGCTGTGATTTCCCCGTAAAGCTTTTACCAGTTTGGGCAGAAAACCAGACATTTACTTCTGGCGTTCACATGATGGATTAGAAGTCGATCTTTTGATCCAGATCGGCACAAAAATCCACCCGGTAGAAATAAAATTAACTGCTACGCCAACAGCTAATCATCTCTTCATTAGTTAGATTCCGTTGATCAGCACCATCGTGAATTTGTCAACAAGTGTTTACATGGGGCGATAATCACTTTCCTCCAGGAAACATAGTTTACATTTTGCTGCTTCAGGATGTCTGCAAATCAATAAAGTCTGAATGTATCAATTAGTCCTTGGTGGCTACTATACAGATGACCTGCCCCACAACTTCCCACCCTCAACACTTATGTATATTTCTATTGCTGTAACTTATTGTAATATAAGCCTTTTTAAAAATTTTGAGGGGGCTTTTGGAAATTATGCATGATTTTTGCAGAGTCTCGAAGAGTCATGGTCATCGCTCATTCAGTTCGATTATTTAAGTCCATCCAAAATAGAGAAAAATTATTATGTGCGAATGAAATTGGCAAAAAAGATTCGAGAGCAAAAGAGTTAGAAAGGTTTTGAAGTAGAAACGTAACATAAAAAAGCCTGCCGGTTGGTCCATCTCGCCAAAGACAACACCTCGCAGCAGGCTCCAAACACACACCCGGAGGTGCATGTATATGTCCACTTTATGTTCTATTAGACGTTCTGTCAATCCCCAGAATTCACCCGAAGTTTATCTCCCACCAAGTAAAATATACTAGGTGAGTGAAATCTTATCCGAGGATATTTCAACTCACCAGAATATTGATACGATCTATTTGGGGCTTTTTATTAATTGGTCCGATGAAAAATTTCTGCTTTAAGAAATTGATTGTGACAGGATGTCGTCTCATTATTTTTTTTCAGTCGTGCATGTCATGCTTTCTGCTGCTGAAGAAACTGAGGACGACATTTTGTGCCGCATGTCTGTCAGTGGCTTTTGCTGCTCTTGCGCTGATACTGGTAAATGCTTCCCCGGCACAAGGCGCCGAGAAGTTTTGCAGTGATCCACCTTACTTCGGTGTGATTGACGGTAATATACGTCCTGCTCCTACCCAGATAACGATAGACAGAGATTGCACGTTCCAGAACTTTCCGCAGTCCAAGCCGCTGACCACTACCATTAACTTTCACACAAATGACCCGACAATCTACCTTATCATCTTTGATAATGTCTACTTTACCGGTCATATGGCGTGTGCCAATGTTGACCACAGGATCTGGTTTTCGAACAGTTCTGATTACGGTTCCAGCAATGCCTGCCAGGACCTTTTCATACCCGTAGAGTCGATTGACAAACAGAACCCCGCTGGACAGACTACAGCTGCTATTGGCGTACCTTTTACCTATACGCTCACTCTCCCGTCAATGACTTTAGGGGGCGGACCATCGGTCAACGACCTGCACTCCGTCACGCTCTGGGACGATCTCACCGCAACGGGCGTGGATCTCACTTATGTGGACATCAACGCCTACTATGAAGGGACCAGCATACCGGTAACCCTTGTACCCGAAGATAATCCTGATACACCGGGCGGGGTGTGGACGCCTAAGAATCTCTCCTACAAAAAAATTCCCCTGATCCCTGCCGGCGAACAGATCGTGGTTGAGATCACAGTTGTCCTTGATGACACAGCGAGAAATGCAGCAGGGACATCTTTTACCAATACCGCCAAATGGATGTTCGGGAGACTTATAGACGACACCTTCTATGAGCCCCTGCCGGGTGAGTGGGGCATCTCGGAGCCGATGACCATCGTCGGACCCGATCTCGTGGTCACGAAAACGGGACCAGCCACAGTCGTTAACCTCGGTGAGTGGGCTGAATTCACCCTCGATGTCTGGAATGGCGGGACCTGGTCCGGTGATGCCTGGAACATCAATATTCTCGATCAGCTGCCGAGCGAACCATCAAATCTTTTCAACGGCGGGCTGTGCGATCTGACACCGGAGATAACAACCGTTACTCTCGCGGGCAGCCTGCTTATCCCGGGCACCGACTATTTGTTCAGCTACACAGGCTGCGAGCTCAGCTTCACCCTGCTCGAGGCGGCCGGCCCCATCGGGCCGAATGAGCGGTTGGTTATCACGTACAGAACCAAGGTAGACGCAGACAGCGAAAGCGGCGCCGTGCTCACCAACGTTGCCGGTGCCACCAGTTGGTCTAACGACAGGGATGACACCATTGGCCAAACCTACAGCTGCTCCCTGACCGACGGCACGGAGAACACTCCCGATTGTCAGGATGCCCACGATTTACTGGTGGTGCTTTCAGGCTATTTCTACGAGAAGAGTGCTGCGAACCCGGCCACCGGCGAGCTTGTCAGCTCCGCTATGGCCGGTGAGACGCTGCGCTATACCTTGCGCCTGCGGAGCATCGACGAGCCGTTTGCCGGTCTTCGCTTCTACGACGATCTGGGTGTCCTCAATGCATTGCCGGCGTTCGAGCCCGGTTCGCTCACCCTCGTAAGCTATCCCCCGGGAGCGGACATCTCCCAAACCAATCCAAGCGGCGGCACGAACAACGGTGGAATCCTTGATATCCGCAACCTGAGTGTTCCGGCCGAAGGGATGATTGAGGCAGTGTTCGATATTACGCTGGCCTCGAACCTTCCCGAGGATTTCGTGGTCCTCAACCAGGCGGACCTCATCCACACCGCCGGCAAGATCGCCGACAGTGACGATCCCAGCATCAATGGCCAGGCAGACCCCGCCGTGGATGGCGACGAGGATCCGACGCAGGTAGTGATCTACTTCCCGCAACCCCCGCCGCCGCTCAAAGAAGGTCTTCAGACGACGGCTACCATCGGCGAAGAGGTTTCCTACCGCATCAGCGTGCCGGGTGCGGTGAGCACCCGTCCACTGTACGACGTGATGATCACCGATACACTTGATGATCACCTCGAATATCTCGGATTCAACCAGATCAGCGGCCCGACGGTGACGGACAACAGTGTCGCCCCCAACCTGAACTTAAGCATCGCCCAGATCCCTGCAGGTCAGCAGGCGGTGATCGAAGTGCGCGCGCGTGTTGTAAACGTAATTGACGTTCAGCAGGGCGTTGCTGTCAATAACACGGCCTTCTATACGTATGCCAACAGCCCGGGCGGGACGACACGTCCTCAGCTGGCCAGCGGGACCGTGGCATTCAATATTGTTGAGCCGCATATTACAGAAATCACCAAGAGTGCGAACCCGGCTGCACCGACTGCCGGCGAGATCGTGCGCTACAGCGTATCGCTGACTGCGAGCGGCTCTGCCTATTCCTCGGATGTGTTTGATGTAACGATTATTGATAGTTTGGGCCTTGGTTTGGTCTATGCCGGCAACCCGGCCGTCACTTTCGGGGCCGGAGCAGGTGCCGACAACAGCATAGGTGCGCCCATTATTACCGGCGACGGCAGCTCCACCCCGCAAATACTGGCCTGGAGCCTTAATGGCGGCAATGCAGATATCGACATCGCCCTAGGCACGTCCGTCACCATTTCTTACGACGTGCGTGTGCTTGACAGCGTGCTCGCCAACCAAACGCTTACGAACAGCGCCGTTGCCCAATGGACCGGTATCGACGGCCTGAACAATTATGAGCGCACCGGCCTGGACGGCATCGGCGAGCTTAACGACTATGTTACGGCAGCGGCTACGGCGTCGGTAACGACGCGGGACATAAATGCCACCATCACCAAGGTGCGGACCAACGACACCTATGGTGCGGCTGACGCCGACCTGCGCATAGGCGACATCGTCGAATACGAACTGCGCCTGTCGGTGCCGGAAGGAACGCTGGGCAATCTCGAACTCATCGATACCCTGCCGCAGGGCCTGAAGTTCGAAGGCACCGCCAGCATCAACGGCAACACCGGGCCGCCTCCTTATGGAGCGGTCGCGCCGTTTACCCACCCTGCCGTCCCCGAAGCAAACGAGGCAGGCGACCCGGCCACCGGCTCCACCACAGTGACGTGGAACCTCGGTTCCGTCACCAACCAGCCGAACGACGGTTTGAGCAACGATTTCGTGATCGTTTACCGCGCCCGTGTGCTGAACGAGGTGTTTGTGCACACCGATCTCACTACTACGCTGAACAATGTCGTGGACATGACATATGACACGGCAAGCGGGAGCGTGACACAGACGGACAACGACACCATCATCGCCCAGCAGCCGATGCTGACGGTGAGCAAGAACTCCAACCCGGTCAACGGCAACAGCATCGCGGCCGGCAACACGGTGACCTACACCGTTGATATCCGGAACACAGGCACTGCGCCGGCCTATGATGTTGTGCTGCAGGACATTATTCCGCCCGGCATGAGGGCAGGCGGGGTCACCATGGTAAGCACCTATCTGGTCTCCAGTCCGGCCCCGGGTTTGGCGAATCTTGGCCCGGCCTTTGACCCGGCCACGGGAAGCGCCACCTGGGACTTCGACTCCGGCATTTACATGATTCCGCCAGGCGACACCCTGCGGGTGGTCTACAGCGTGCTGGCTGACGACAACCTTGGCGAGGGGTTGACCCTGACGAACCAGGCAACCGTCAATTGGTATTATTCATTCGATGACGAGGCTCCGCCTACGCTGGGCAATATCACCGGTGAGCGCGAGATCTACGGCCCGACCAACACCGCGTCGACCACGCTGGTCACCGGACCGTCGCCGGCAAAGACGCTGCTCTCACCAGTTGCCCCGGAGGCGACCATCGGCCAGGAGGTGGTGTATCGGATCGCCGTGCCGGGCACGGTGAGTAACAACGCGCTGTATGATGTCATAATTACCGACCCGCTCGATCCGAACCTCGAATATCTCAGCGCCCCCGTAACGGGCAGCATTGTCGGTGTGAGCAACACCAGTATCCCCACACAGATGAATATATCAATCACCGAGATTCCGGCCGGCCAGCAGGCGGTGATCGAGCTGCATACCCGGGTGCGCAACGTAATGAGCGCCCAGCAGGGCTATGCTGCTAATAACATGGTCTCCTACACGTATGCCAACAGCCCGGGAGGAACGACACAGCCTACACTGGCCAGCGGCATCGTGACGGTTAATATCATTGAGCCGAATATTGCAACAATCATCAAGAGCACAAATCCGACTACGGCGAGCGCCGGAGAGATCGTACGCTACTCTGTAGCACTGACGGCCGGCAGCGGTGCCGTGTCCTCGGATGTGTTCGATGTAACGATTATCGATGAGCTGGATCTCGGTCTGGCTTATGACGGCAATCCAGCCGTCACCGTCGGCAGCGGCACCGGCGCCGACAATACCATAAGCGCACCCGTTATTACCGGTGACGGCATCAACCAAGGGCAAACGCTGCTCTGGAGCCTCAGCGACGGCAACGGAGACATCGATATCGCCGAAGGCACGACCGTCACCGTCTCTTACGATGTGCGCGTGCTCGGCAACGTGTTCGCCGGCCAAGCGCTTACGAACAGCGTCGTCGCGCAGTGGACCGGCATCGATGGCCCGAGTGCACTCGAGCGTAACGGCACGGACGGCATCGGCGGGCTTAACGATTACGTCACGGCACCGGTCTCGGCTTCAGTGAGTACACCGCCCCCCGGAGTGCTGAGCAAGGCGTCGACCCAGGCGAGCGCTGCCATCGGTGAACAGTTCACGTACATCATTACTATACCGGCAACGCCTATCCCGGCGGTGCTGAACGACGTGCGGATCATGGACAACCTGGCGGCGACCGGCGCGGACCTGCGCTTTATCAGCGCCGAGGTCGTACCGGGAAGCAGCTGGACGGGAACGTTGATTAACAGCGGCAGCGACACGGATCTGGTCGAGATCGTGTCCCAGGATATCAATAACGGTATCGTAATCCCGCCGGATGAGCAGATCCAAGTTGCGATCACGGTCATGCTCCTGGACACGGACAGGAACATGACACCGGGCCTCTCTTTCACGAACCGCGCTTGGTACACTTACAGCAACGGCACTGACACGCTGGGCAGCGACGCCACAACCGGTGCCTCGTCGGACAGCATGACCGTGGCGCATCCGGCAATGACCATGACGAAGCGGGGTCCGGTCCCGGCCACAATGCGGATCGGTACTCCAGCTGTCTTCACGCTTGATATCCAGAACACAGGCACGGGCGACGCCTGGAACGTGGCAGTCACCGACTGGCTGCCCAACCCGATCCCGGGCGGCATGTGCGATGCGGGGGTGAGCTCCGTAAGTGCAACGATCTTCCAGGCGGACGGGACGACACCGGTCCTGCCTCTTGTTGCAGGTACGCACTATGACACGGGTTTCACCATGTCTGGCGCCGATCCACGCTGCGAGTTTGTCTTTACCTTGAAGGCTCCGACCGTCGTGGCACCCGGTCAGCGGATAATCGTTACCTACAGCGTTGAACTCGATGCGGACAACATCCACGACAGTACCCTGACGAACATAGCAGGGGCTACCCAGTGGCTCAGCACGGATCCTGCGGCAACCGTCTATCACACCTATGTTGGCGACCTTACCGATGGTACGGTGGGAATCATTGATCATCAGGACGCCTACACGGTTACTGTGCAGGGAGCGCTTCTGACGGCGCAAAAGACCGTGGATAACCTGACCACCGGCCAATCGGGCGCCAATGCCAGCCCGGGCGACCGGCTGCGCTATACGATCACCATTGAGAACACCACCGATATTCCGTTAAGCAGCTTCTTGCTGGTTGATGATATCGATGGCCTCAATGGTTTGCCGATGTTCCAGCCGGGCTTGATCGAAAACGTGGGCATTCCGGTTGGGGCCGGCTACGCCGTCAACGGCTCCACGCTCACCGTCGACAACCTGAA
>Ga0102956_1000821_pt1 | contig 10799 bp, 8 predicted proteins | sample SalPonF2_A_D2_MG_FD_84515 | JGI IMG/M metagenome (GOLD analysis project Ga0102956, IMG submission 84515) | Salt pond soil microbial communities from South San Francisco under conditions of wetland restoration - Salt Pond MetaG SF2_A_D2_MG ...
CTACCGCACCGACCGCTACCGGCACCAACACCAATACCAGCATCGGATCGCCGGCTGCGGGTACGACCATCACCGCCGGCGTCCAGGTCACGGGCACGGCAAAGAACCCTCAGCTGAGTCTGTTTTCCACCCCGGCCATGTCCCAGTCGGAAACCCTGTCCTACCTGCTCACGGGCCACGGCCTGAGCAGCGCATCGGCTTCCGAGGGCCAGTTGCTGATGACTGCGGCGTCCTCCCTGGGGATCAAGGGGGGCGATTTTCTGGCCGGCCATATCGGCCAGATCTTCGGCCTGCAGGAAGCCCGCATCGAGTCCGGCAGTACGCTCAAGCAATCCTCCCTGGTGCTGGGCAAGTACCTGGCGCCCAACCTGTACGTCAGCTACAGCGTCGGCTTCGCCCAGGCCGTCAACCAGTTGCGTATCCGCTACCAGTTCGCCCGCCACTGGGCGCTGGAAACGGAGACCGGTCTGCAGACCGGCGGGGACTTGCTCTATACGCTGGAACGGTGACGCTGCGTCTCTCCTTCCGGCGCAAAAAAAAGCGCCACGGAAAACACGGAAAGCACGGACGAGTATGTTCGGTGCAATGTGCTGCGCTTATGGCACCCGACGGGCATGGCTTCCCATGCGTCAGCCCAGCTCGTGGGGACCATGGGAGCAGCGTCGGTACCACTGCTTTTGCAGAAGAAGAATTCTTTTCCGTGCTTTCCGTGTCTTCCGTGGCGCTTTTGATTTTTTTCTGTCGGCCGCCCCGGCCGGCGAAGCTATCACGTCCTGTCGCTCAGCCCTTGAGCTTGAGCAGGATTGCCTTGATGTGGTGGGCGTTCAGGCGTGCGCGGGCGTCGTTGAGGGCGCCGAGATTGGTGTAGGGTCCGATCCGTACCCGGTTCCAGGTCTGGTTGTTGTTGATGGTAACGGTCTGGATGCTGGCTTCCAGGCCCAGCAGCGCCAGCTTGGCCTTGAGCTCATCCGCCTGCTTGTGGTTTTGGAAGGAGCCGACCTGCAGGAGATACTTGCCGGGTTTTTCCACCTGCCGGACACCCTTGCGGGTGCTGCCGGTGATGTCATGGTCCGGCACCACCACTTCCTGCTCCGGAAGGATGGTGTAGAAATCGAACTTGGGTTTCGGCGGCGGCGGTATCTTGACCGGCTTTGTCTTGTGCACCGAACGCGCATCCTGGTCGATGGGGTGGGGCAGAGGCGCGGCCAAGGTGGTGTGCGCCGTCCTGTGGGAGGCCGTGGACGGCTCACCCTTCAGGTACACCAGGAAGGCGACGAACAGTCCGGCCAGCAGGCCGGTCGCCAGCCACAGCCAACCGGGCGCCCCTTTTCTGGAGGGCCGGCGGTTGGCGCGATGCTTGTAATCGCGCGCCATGGTGCTACATAGCCTCCGGTGCCGACACGCCCAACAGCCCCAGGCCGTTGGCAAGCACCTGGCGGGTGGCTTCGATCAGGTTCAACCGGGCGTTGCGCAAGGTGCTGTCCTCGACCAGGAACTGGTGAGCGTTGTAGTAGGTGTGCAGGTCGTTGGCCAGCTCCCGCAGGTAATGGGCGAGCTGGTGGGGCTCATGCTGCAGGGCCGCCGTTTCCACCACTTCGGGGTAGCGCGACAGGCTGACCATCAGTGCATCCTCGTGGGCTTCATGCAGCAGATGCAGGTGCCCTGCGCCTTCGTCCCGGTCCCAGGTCAGGCCCTTTTCCTGCAGCTGGCGCATGACGCTCCTGATGCGGGCGTGGGCGTACTGGATGTAGTACACCGGGTTGTCGCTGGACTGGGACTTGGCCAGGTCCAGGTCGAAGTCCAGGTGCTGCTCGCACTTGCGCATGACATAGAAGAAGCGGGCCGCATCGTTGCCCACTTCCCGGCGCAGCTCCCGCAGGGTGACGAACTCCCCCGAGCGGGTGGACATCTGCACCTTCTCGCCGCCCCGGTACAGGATGGCGAACTGCACCAGCAGCACATCGAGCTTGCCAGGATCGTCCCCCAGGGCCGCCAGGGCGGCCTTCACCCGGGGCACGTAGCCGTGGTGGTCGGCGCCCCACACGTCGATGACCCGTTCGTAGCCGCGCTCCAGCTTGTTCATGTGGTAGGCGATGTCGGAGGCGAAGTAGGTGGTCTGGCCGTTTTCCCGCACCACCACCCGGTCTTTCTCGTCGCCGAAGCCGGTGGACCGGAACCATACCGCCCCGTCCTGCTCGTAAAGCTGTCCCGCGTCCCGGAGGCGGTCGATGGCCCGTTGCACGGCGCCGGTTTCGGTCAGGGAGCGCTCGGAGAACCAGTCGTCATACTCCACCCCGAATTCGCGCAGGTCCTGGCGGATGTCGGACAGGATGGTGTTCAGGCCCAGGTCGAACACCTTGCGGTAGCTCTCGGCCCCCAGCAATTCCCGCGCGCGCTGGATGAGGCCGTCGATATGGGCTTCCTTGTCGCCGTCGGGGGCGTCGGCGGGTATGCCTTCGAAGACTTCGGCGGCGCCATGGCGCAGTTCGTCGCCGTGGGTGCGATGCACGGTGGCGGCGATGTCGAAGACGTAGTCGCCCTTGTAGCCGTTGCTGGGGAAGGCGATCGTCTCGCCGCACAGCTCCAGGTAGCGCAGGTACACACTGGCCGCCAGGATATCCATCTGGCGCCCGGCGTCGTTGACGTAGTACTCGCGGTGGACCCGGTAGCCCACCGCCGCCAGCAGGTCGGCCACCGTGGCCCCGTAGGCCGCGCCGCGGCCGTGGCCCACGTGCAGCGGCCCGGTGGGGTTGGCGGACACGAACTCCACCTGCACCGGACGGCCGCCGCCCGCGTCGCTGCGCCCGTAGTCGCTGCCGCGGTTCAGGATGTCGCCGATGACCGCGTGATAGGCCGCCGGCGTGAGGTGGAAATTGATGAATCCGGGGCCGGCCACCTCGGTCCTGCGCACCTGGTCGCTGGTGGGCAGGGCGCCCACCAGTGCCTCGGCCAGCTCCCTCGGCTTGCGCCGCGCCGGTTTGGCCAGGGTCATGGCCAGGTTGCTGGCAAAGTCGCCGTGGGCGCGGTCCCGGGTGCGCTCCACCGCCACCGGCACATCGAGGGGCGTGGGCAGCTCGCCGCGGGCCTGCAACTCGGCGAGGGCGGCGTGGAGCAGTTGAGCGAGGTGATTCTTCATGGATCCGTTCAGCCGCAATTCGGAATACCGTCGGCCGGTACGGCAACGGTGGTTGGAGCCGGTATTATCCCTGCTCCCATATATCTTGCAACCGCGGGCCGGCGCGCGCCTTCGCTACAGGGTGTCCACGGGATCCACGTCCAGGGACCAGCGCACGCGCCGGCTGCTTTTGTCGGACTTCAGCGTCGTCAGCCAGCCATCCAGCAGTCGGTGCAGGACGGCACGCTCTTCGGCCTGAACCATGAGTTGGGCGCGAAAGCGCCCGGCCCGGCGCTCCATGGGAGCCGGTACCGGTCCCCACAGCTCCACTCCCGGAACGGCCAGCGCCTCGGCCAGCTCCCGGGCATGGTCGAGAAAGTCGTTGGGCGCCTCCCGGTCGGGCGATTCGGCGCGCAGCAGCGCCAGGCACGCATAGGGCGGCAGCCGCGCCGCCCGCCGTTCGTCCAGGGCCGCTGCGGCAAAGGCCGGATAACCGTCCGTCACCAGCAGCCTGAGCAGCGGATGGTCCGGATGATGGGTTTGGACCACCACCTCCCCCGGGCGGTTCGCCCGGCCGGCGCGGCCGGCCACCTGCACGATGAGCTGCGCCATGCGCTCGCTGGCCCGGAAATCCGCCCCGAACAGGCCCTGGTCGGCGTCCAGGATGGCCACCAGGGTGACATCGGGGAAATGGTGACCCTTGGCGATCATCTGGGTGCCCAGCAGGATGCGCCCCTCGCCGGCCCGGGCGCGGGTGAGCAGTTCCTGCAGCTCGCCCTTGCGGCGGGTGGTGTCCCGGTCGATGCGCACCAGGGTCTGGTCCGGGAAATGTCGGCGCAGGGCCTGTTCGATGCGCTCGGTGCCCGACCCCAGGGCCCGCAGGTCGGTGCTCCCGCACTGGGGGCATTGGCGGTCCACGGGGCGCTGACTGCCGCAGTGATGGCAGCGCAGCTGGCGGCTGCCCTGGTGCAGGGTCATGTGGGCGTCGCAGCGCCTGCACTCGGCCACCCAGCCGCATTCGTGGCACAACAGGGTGGGCGCGAAGCCCCGCCGGTTCAGGAACAGCAGCACCTGGCCATCCGCCGCCAGGTGGCGTCCTATCCGTGCCAGCAGCGGCGCGGACAGGTGATCCTCCATGGGTTGATGGCGCACATCCAGCAGCTCGATACGCGGCGTTTCGGCCTGTCCGGCCCGCTGGGGCAGGGGCAGCAGGTGGTAGCGGCCCTGGCGGGCGTTGTGCAGGCTCTCCAGGGCCGGTGTCGCCGAGCCCAGCAGCACCGGCACCGCCGCCCGCTGGGCGCGCAGCACCAGCAGGTCGCGGGCCGAGTAGCGCAGCCCTTCCTGCTGTTTCAGGGAGGCGTCGTGTTCCTCGTCCACGATGAACACGGCCGGTTTGCGCAGGGGTGTGAATACCGCCGAGCGGGTTCCGATCACGATGCGCGCCTCGCCGCTGCGAGCCGCTTCCCAGGCCTGCAGGCGCTCGCCGTCGCTGAGCCCCGAGTGCAGCACCGCCAGCGGCAGCGCGAAGCGGCGCGCAAAGCGGGTGACCAGTTGGGGCGTCAGGCCGATCTCCGGCACCAGCACCAGGGCCTGGCTGCCGTCACGGGCCAGGGCCGCGGCGATGACCCGCAGATAGACTTCGGTCTTGCCGCTGCCGGTGACGCCCTCCAACAGGAAAGCGGCGAAGCGGCCGAGGCTGTCCACGACCGCGGTGACGGCGTTCTGCTGGGCGTCGCTGAGCGCCGGCGGCGTCTCGGGGTCGGCGGTCCGGGGCGGACTCAGCGAAGGCCGCGGCGCGCGCTCCACCCAGCCCTTGGCGAGCATGGCGCGCAGAGTCGCGGCTGCCGGCGTGCTCCGGTCCGCATTGAGGGCGGACCCCGGCAGCCCTTCGGGCGTGTCCCGCAGCCGTTCCAGCAGCTCGGCCTGGCGGGGCGCCCGGGACCTCAGGGCCGCGGTGTCCACCGCACCGCCCTGGTCGGTCAAGCGCCAGTGGCGCAGGGTTGTCTGGCGCCCGGAGCGGCCCTGGCGCAGCAGCACCGGCAGGGCGGTGGCCAGCGCCTCGCCCTCCGGGTGGTGGTAGTAGCGGCTCGCCCAGGCCGCCAGAGCGAGAATGTCGGCCGGCAGGGCCGGCTCCGTGTCCAGTACCTGCAGTGCCCGCTTCAGACGCTGGGGCGCGACTTCGCTGCCGGTGGCGACTTCCAGCAGGATTCCCACACGGCGACTGCGACCGAAAGGGATCAGTAGCCGTACGCCCGGGCGCAGGATCGCGCGGTCGCAGTCGGCCGGCGGCAGGTAGTCGAAGGCCCCCTGCAGGGGTGCCGGTACCGCGACCCGCAGAATGGGTTCGCGGGCCAACCTATCGGAGCTCTCGGAAAGTGTCATGGCGGTGCGGATGAAGAAGCCCAGTTAGCGGCCGAGGCTAAGCTATGTTGTCACCAAATGACCCTAACTTGTTATCCCGCCAAGGGTATGACGTTTATCCACAAAACCTGTGGATAACTCTGTGGAAGCTTTGGGGTCAAAACGCTCTAAGCCGCGTCGTCATTACAGTTTTGTTAAATTGGCGAAATGCTGACCGCCGTATTAATGGGTTTTGTGATCAATAAGTTACAAATTATTAGTAGATGCTGATGCACCTATGTGCCGCTACGGTGCGGAGTCGTCGAACCCTTGACGCCGACTGTGCATAAACTGGGAAAAGGGCTGTCGAAAGCCTTGCAATCCCTTCTCCGCTATGTTTGGGAATCGGGGCCGAAATCGGGTGCCGGCAGGCCGTCCAGGCTGCGGGCGTTCTTGTTGCGGCGGTATGCCTCCAGCCCCTCGGGGCCCTTGCGGGTGGCCCACTCCGCCAGCGTTTCCCGCTCGCTCCGGTAGTCCATCAGCGGCACCCCGAACCCGCACGAGGTCTGGATCCGTTCCACATCCACGACCACGATCTGTCTTACCCCTGGTAATTGTGCGGGAAAACGGGGCCGGTAGTCCGGCCACCCCTCGTCGGCAGGTACGATGACCCGGCCATGCCCGTACAGCCTGAGGATGCGGGGCTTCCCGCTGAAGGCGCAGAACATCACCGTGATTCGTCCGTTTTCCTGCAGGTGGGCGGCGGTCTCGTTGCCGCTGCCGGTCAGGTCGATGTAGGCGACCTGGTGGGGTCCGAGCACCCGGAAGGTATCCAGGCCCCGGGGGGAGACATTGACATGGCCGTCGGCGGCCAGTGGCGCGCTGGCGACGAAGAACAGCGGCTGCTCACCGATCCAGGCGGCGAATTCGGGGGTGATTTCGGGGTGGGTCGCTGCCATGGGGCCTCCGGGCGGTGACAGGTCGAAATCCAGCGTTGCCCTGCCATGCTACCACCCGGGCCGGTCCGCCGCTGCGTGTTTCCCTGGGGAGGGGGGCCACTCGGCGCCGCCTGGCCACCGGGGTCGCAAAGAATGGGTTCCCCGCCGCCCGCGGGCGAGCCCGCAGGAACCCGTTGCGAGGCGTGAGCCGCGCCGCCCGACCTCTTTGATCGGGCACGACTCCGGGTGCTCTCTGTGAGCTCTGTGAGCTCTGTGAGCTCTGTGGCGGCACTGCCGTACCCCGCGTGTGCCCGAGGGGGCGGGGATGCACCGTTCGACGTGCAGAACGCCGGTTCCGGAGGCGCCGTGTGCCCGAGGGGGCGGGGATGCACCCCTCAGAGCTGCTTCACCTGCTGGATGAGCTTGCCCACCATTTCCTGGCCGTCGCCGTACAGCATGCGGGTGTTGTCCTGGAAGAACAGGGCGTTCTCGATGCCTGAGAAGCCGGCCCCCTTGCCGCGCTTGATGACGATGACGTTCTTGGCCTGATCGGCGTTCAGGATCGGCATGCCGTAGATGGGGCTGTCGGGATTGGTGCGGGCCACCGGGTTCACCACGTCGTTGGCACCGATCACCAGGGCCACATCGGCGCGCGGGAACTCGGCATTGATCTCGTCCAGGTCGAAGATCTTGTCGTAGGGCACGCCCGCCTCGGCCAGCAGCACGTTCATGTGTCCGGGCATCCGCCCCGCCACCGGATGAATCGCGAACTTGACTTTCACGCCGTGCTCCTCCAGCAGCTCGGTCAGCTCCCAGATCTTGTGCTGGGCCTGGGCCACCGCCATGCCGTAGCCGGGTACGATGATGACATTGTCGGCGTAGGCCATCATGACCGCCACGTCGGTGGCGTCGATGGCCTTCATGGAACCTTCCACCGCCGCTTCCTCGCCGCCGGCGGTCTGGCCGAAGCTGCTGAACAGCACGTTGCTGATGGGCCGATTCATGGCCTTGGCCATGAGCTGGGTCAGCAGCGTGCCGGCCGAGCCCACCACGGTACCGGCGATGATCATGGCGGCGTTGCCCAGCACGAACCCTTCGAAGGCCACCGCCAGGCCGGTGAGCGCGTTGTACAGGGAGATCACCACCGGCATGTCCGCCCCGCCGATGGGCAGGGTCATCAGCACGCCGAAGGCCAGCGCCAGCAGGAAGAACACGAATATCAGCGCGCCGGTGGGGGCGTGCATGGCGAATACGATCAGCCCGAAGATAACCGCCGCGCCGAACATACCCAGGTTGATGAACTGCTGGTTGGGGAAGCGCACGGCGCGCTTCATCAGTCCCTGCAGCTTGGCGAAGGCGATCAGCGAACCGGAGAACGACACCGCGCCGATCAGCGCGCCCAGCACGGCCAGCCCCTGGAACGACGCGGCGCCGAACTCGCCCTTGGCCAGCTCCACCGCCGCGATGGCGGCCGCCGCGCCGCCGCCCATGCCGTTGTAGATGGCGATCATCTGCGGCATGTCGGTCATCGCGACCCGCTTGCCCGACCACCAGGCCAGGCCGCCGCCGATGGCGATGGCGACGATCATCAGCAGATAGTTCTCCAGCCCGGGCCAGAAGAAGGTGACGATGGTGGCCACCAGCATGCCGGCACCGGCCCACAGGATGCCGCCCCGCGCCGTGCGCGGCGAGCTCATGCGCTTCAGGCCGAGAATGAACAGCGCCGCGGCCGCGAAGTAGCTGAGCTGGATCACGGTGTTCATCCGCGGTCCTCCTTGCTGCTCTTGAACATCTCGAGCATGCGTTCGGTGACCACGTAGCCGCCCACGGCGTTGCCCGCCGCCAGCACTACCCCCACGAAGCCGATGGCCTGTTCCCAACCCGTACTGGCGTGGCCGAGAGCGACCATGGCACCCACCAGCACGATGCCGTGGACGAAGTTGGAGCCCGACATCAGGGGCGTGTGCAGGATGACGGGTACCCGCGAGATCACCTCGTAGCCGGTGAATGCGGCCAACATGAAGATGTACAGTGCCGTGAAGCCTTCGATCATTGTTTGTCTCCTTCCACCAGCTGGCGGGTGGGCTCATGCCTGATTTCGCCGTCCCGGGTCAGCACGCTGTCGGCGATGACCTGGTCCTCCCAGTCGGGAACGAAATCACCCTCCTTGATCATGGGCGTGAGGAAGTTGAGTAGATTCTTGGCGTACATCTCGCTGGCGTGCACCGCCAGCTGGCTGGGTACGTTGAGCGGCCCGTAGATGATCACGCCTTGGTGCTCGATCTGTTCGCCGGGCTCGGTCAGCTCGCAATTGCCGCCGCCTTCGGCGGCCAGGTCGATCAACACGGCCCCGCTTTTCATGCCCTCCACCATGGCGGCGGGAATGATCTTGGGTGCCGGGCGTCCGGGAATCGCCGCGGTGGTGATGACCGCATCCGCCTGGGCGATGTGCCGGGCCAGCACATCCTGTTGCTTCTGCTTCTCCTCGTCGGTCAATTCCCGGGCATAGCCCCCTTCGCCTTCGGCCTGCACACCGGTGTCCACGAACTTCGCGCCCAGGGAAAGCACCTGCTCGCGGGTGGCCGTGCGCACGTCGTAGGCTTCCACCATGGCGCCCAGCCGCTTGGCCGTGGCGATGGCCTGCAGGCCCGCCACACCGACCCCGATCACCAGTACCTTGGCCGGGCGGATGGTGCCGGCGGCGGTGGTCAGCATGGGAAAGAAATGGCCGGTCCGGTCGGCGGCCATCAGCGCGGCCTTGTAGCCGGCGGCGGCTGCCTGGGAGGAGAGCACGTCCATGCTCTGGGCGCGGGAGATGCGCGGGATCAGCTCCATGGCGAAGCTGGTGATGCGCCGGTCCCGCAGGGCGGCGACCCGTTCGGGGTAGCGATGGGGCAGGAGCGTGCCGGCAAGCACGGCCCCTTCCTTCATCCAGCCGATTTCCTCCTCGCTGGGCGGCTGCACCTTGAGCACCAGATCCGCTTCGCCGTACAGGCTCCGGGCGTCCGCCACCAGGCGAGCCTGTTCGTAGGCGGCGTCCGGATAGTAGGCGCCGGCACCCGCGTTGTTTTGCACCATCACCTCGGCGCCGAGTTGAACGAAGCGTTCCACCACGCTGGGGATCAGGGCGACACGCCGTTCACCCGGCGCGATTTCCTGCGGTACAGCGATACGTATCGCCATGGTCTTCTCTCTCCGGATGCAAGGCCCGCCCGCACACCGGCGGACCGGGCCGTCAGGGTCTGCGGTAACCGATGGTACAGTTCAACGGCGCCGACATGCCGAGCCGGGGCAAGACCGGCGGTGCATGCCCGGGAAGCGGGGAAGTAGGGCGCGACGTCTCGAAAAAGACGATTATCATACCGGATTCATACAACCCTTTGAAACCGCGCGCTGCTGTTTTCGAGGCGCGTTTACTTTTGCGGGTATTTCTGACATAAATGCCTGGGTCCGGACTGGAGGGCGGGGTTGTGTACGAGTTGACACATCAGGTCCTGCGCACCGACATGGCTGGCATGCCCCTGGAGTGGGTGACCTACCGCGACGCGGTGCGGCTGTACTATCTGGAGCAGGTAGCGTACACCTGCGGCACGCTGTTGTATCGGGTCCGCGGCGGCGTCAACGCGCTTACGGGCCGGCGCAGCGTCATCGAGGTGAACTCCATCATCGCCACCTACGGCGACAACCATGCCCTGGCCAAGGCGCGTGGCGGCTACGTCCCTCCCCTGAACAACCAGACCCTGTTTCGCCGCGACGCCTCCCTGTGCTTGTACTGCGGTTCTCGTTTTGCGGATCGCGATCTGTCCCGCGACCATGTGACGCCCCTCAGCCAGGGCGGCGCGGACGTCTGGAACAACGTGGTCACCGCCTGCAAGCGCTGCAACAATCACAAGGCGGGGCGCAGCCCCGAGCAGGCTGGCATGGAATTGTTGGCGGTGCCTTTCACGCCGACCCATGCCGAGTACATCTATCTGCAGGGTCGACGCGTGCTCGCCGATCAAATGCGTTTCCTGCTGGCGCACTTTCCCCGCAGCAGCCCCTTGCACCAGCGCCTGTCCCGGCGTGCCTGACACATGGGTTGTGCTTCACGGTGCGAAGGCTGCCCCGAGGTTGATGCGATTACCGGGCTCGATGGGAGTTGGGGTATGACGGCGAGCCCGCTCAACCTGTGTCGCGCCAGCGTCCCCCGCCCAGGGAACCTTTGCACAGGCCGCTGAAGGGGCGCTCACGGCGTTGCAAAGGTGCTCGGAATGCGGGGTCGCGAAGCGACAGACCCTTTGTAAACCGCGCTTGCTCGCGCCTTTGCGGCTTGTGATCATCCCCTTGATCGACCTGTGCAGAGCTTCCCTAACAGGCCAGCTTGCACACCGCCTGCATGTCCAGGAAACGAACCTGCCGGTTGTTGA
>Ga0102956_1000822_pt1 | contig 10785 bp, 6 predicted proteins | sample SalPonF2_A_D2_MG_FD_84515 | JGI IMG/M metagenome (GOLD analysis project Ga0102956, IMG submission 84515) | Salt pond soil microbial communities from South San Francisco under conditions of wetland restoration - Salt Pond MetaG SF2_A_D2_MG ...
ATACAGCACCTGGCGCACATGAGCGGCGGTGACCTGCTCGGGCTCGACCTTCACCAGCTCCGGATTGTTCATGTGCTCGTAGGCCAGCTCGGTCACCCGCAAGGCGAGCGTGGCCGAAAACAGCAGCCCCAGCCGCTGGTCCGGCGGCGGGCAGCGGCGCAGCAGGTAGCGGATGTCCTTGATGAAGCCCAGATCGAACATGCGGTCGGCTTCATCGAGCACCACCACCTGGGCCATCTTCAGGTCGAACACCTTCTGTTTGAAGTAGTCGATCAGCCGCCCGGGTGTGCCGATCAGCACATCCACCCCCGCCTCCAGCTCCTGGCGCTGACGCTCGTAACCGGTGCCGCCGTAGGCCAGCCCCAGACGCAGTCCCGTATGCCGCCCCAATATCTCGGCATCCCGGTGAATCTGGATGGCCAGCTCGCGGGTGGGCGCCAGGATGAGGGCACGGGGCTGGTTGGGCCGACGCCCCTCCATGGGCGGGTGGGTCAGCAGGTGTTTGAAGGTGGCCAGCAGGAAAGCCGCGGTCTTGCCGGTGCCGGTCTGCGCCTGCCCGGCCACGTCCAGGCCTTTGAGGGACAGGGGCAACGTGCGCGCCTGAATGGGGGTGCAGCGCGAAAAGCCCGCATCCTCAAGACCTTGCATCAGCTCACTGGGAAGATCGAAGCTGTTGAATTCACATTCGCTAAGATGTTGTTCACTCATGGCCACTTAGAATACAGTAAATCCGCGTCACGGTGGACTTGAAATGCGCCGCGGAATGGGCTCAAATGACGACATAGTGGGTATGTATCGTCCGAGCCCACCGCCGCTCGGCACGCCAGTCTGCCTCGACATCAACCGGCAACATGGAACGCGAAACTGGCGAGCGTCGACTAAGGTAAAGACCCGTTCCCACGACACAGATATCGACCCGCAATTCAGGTCAACGGCGCTTGTCTGATGATGTACTGCCGGCGGCCGCGCTCAAGCGGAGCAGCCCCATGCACGTTTGCTTTCCCCATGCGGAGGATCATCGATTCGCCGGGCGTATCGTCGTTATTGATTTGAGGAGATTTTGACAGTGAGTGAACGCATGGTACATGTGACCGACGAGAATTTTGAAAGCGAAGTGCTGAACTCTTCCGAACCGGTGCTGGTGGACTACTGGGCCGAATGGTGCGGCCCCTGCAAGATGATTGCCCCCATCCTCGAGGAAATCGCCGAGGAGTACGCCGGCAAGGTGCGGGTCGCCAAGCTCAACATCGACGACAACCCCCAGACGCCGCCCAAGTACGGCATTCGCGGCATTCCCACACTGATGTTGTTCAAGGGCGGCAATGTGGAAGCCACCAAGGTGGGCGCTCTGTCCAAATCGCAACTGACCGCTTTTATCGACAGCAATCTGTAATGACTCGGCGCCGACCGGCAGGACTGCGCTGGACGGTCTGGCTCCGGCGTGATATCCTGCTAATTGGAGAGCAGGCACAATACCCAGAATAGAACGACTACCCGCCGGCAACGGCAACCCCCCGTAAGCTGTAGACCCGACCCTCATTCGGGTCTGATCGCCATCCTTCAACTCAATTACGCTTCAATTCCAGAGCCCTGTGTAAACATGAACCTGACGGAACTCAAACAGAAATCAGCTGCTGACATCGTTGAGCTTGCGCGCACCATGGACATCGAAGGTGCCGCCCGATCCCGCAAGCAGGACATCATCTTTTCCATCCTCAAGGCCCACGCCAAGAGCGGGGAAGACATCTACGGGGACGGGGTTCTGGAAATTCTGCAGGACGGCTTCGGATTTCTGCGCTCGGCGGACAGTTCCTATCTGGCCGGGCCCGACGACATCTACGTGTCACCCAGCCAGATTCGGCGCTTCAATCTGCGCACCGGCGACACGGTGGCCGGCAAGATCCGCCCCCCCAAGGAGGGCGAACGCTACTTCGCGCTGCTGAAGGTCAACCAGATCAACTTCGAGCCGCCCGAGAACGCCCGCAACAAGGTGCTGTTCGAAAACCTGACGCCGCTGCACGCCAACAAGCGCATGAACCTCGAGCGCGGCAACGGCAGCACCGAGGACATCACCGCCCGGGTCATCGATATGGTGGCTCCCATCGGCAAGGGCCAGCGCGGACTGATCGTGTCGCCGCCCAAGGCCGGCAAGACCGTGCTGCTGCAGAACGTGGCGCAATCGATCACGGCGAACCAGCCCGAATGCTATCTCATCGTGCTGCTCATCGACGAGCGGCCCGAAGAAGTGACCGAGATGGCGCGCTCGGTGCGCGGCGAAGTGATATCCAGCACCTTCGACGAGCCCGCCAGCCGCCACGTCCAGGTGGCCGAAATGGTGATCGAGAAGGCCAAGCGGCTGGTGGAACACAAGAAGGACGTGGTGATCCTGCTGGACTCCATCACCCGTCTGGCGCGGGCCTACAACACCGTCATCCCCTCTTCCGGCAAAGTGCTCACCGGCGGCGTGGACGCCAACGCCCTGCACCGTCCGAAGCGCTTCTTCGGTGCGGCCCGCAACATCGAGGAAGGCGGCAGCCTGACCATCCTGGCCACCGCCCTGGTGGAAACCGGCTCGCGCATGGACGACGTGATCTACGAGGAGTTCAAGGGCACCGGCAACATGGAGATCCATCTGGACCGCAAGATCTCCGAGAAGCGCATCTATCCGTCCATCAACATCAACCGTTCCGGCACCCGCCGCGAAGAGCTGCTCACCAAGCCCGAAGAGCTGCAGAAGATGTGGATCCTGCGCAAGCTGCTGCACCCCATGGACGAGCTGGCCGCCATGGAGTTCCTGCTGGACAAGCTCAAAGACACCAAGACCAACGCCGAATTCTTCGATTCCATGAAACGCTGACGCACCAGTGTCGGCCTCCTTCGCCGGCACTCACTCCAGACTCACCGGCCGCGTCTTCCAGATCCTGTCCACGTACTCCATGACCGTGCGGTCGCTGGAGAAGCGCCCCATGCGGGCGACGTTGAGCACGGCCCGTCGGCTCCACGCCTCCGGATCCCGGTACAACGTATCCACGGCACGCTGACTCTCCAGGTAGGCCGCAAAATCGGCCAGCAGCAGGAATCGGTCGCCTCCACCGGTCAGCATATCGAACAGCGGGCGATAGCGGTCCGGCTCCTGCTGGCAGAAGTACCCCTCACCGATCATGTCCAGCACCTCGCGCAGCGCCGGATCCGCCCGATAGATGTCCCAGGGACGGTAGCCGCGCGCCCTCACATCGGCCACCTCTTCGCGCCTGAGGCCGAACAGGAAGATGTTGTCCGCGCCCACGGCATCGCGCATCTCGGCATTGGCCCCGTCGTAGGTGCCGATGGTCAGCGCGCCGTTCAGGGCCAGCTTCATGTTGCCGGTGCCGGACGCCTCCGTGCCGGCCGTGGAAATCTGCTCCGACAGATCCGCGGCGGGAATGATGTCCCCGGCCGTGGTGACGTCGTAATTGGGCACGAACACGATCTTGAGCTGACCGCGAATGGCCGGATCGTGGTTGATCACATCCGCCACGTCGTGGATCAGGCGCACGATGAGCTTGGCCGTCGCATAGCCCGGCGCGGCCTTGCCCCCGAAAATGACGGTGCGGCCAACCCAGCCGGCGTCCGGATTGGCGCGCATGCGGTTGTACAGACTGACGGCGTGCAGCACGTTCAGCAGCTGGCGCTTGTACTCGTGAATGCGCTTGACCTGCACGTCGAACAGCGAATTGACGTCCACCGTGATCTGCAGGTGCCGGTGAATGAGCTTGGCCAGATGGACCTTGTTCTCGTGCTTCACCTGACGGAAGGCGGCGCGGAACTCCCCGTCCTCAGCGAGGGGCTCCAGGCGCTCCAGCTGCGCGAGTTCCCGTACCCAGCCGCGGCCGACGTGGGCTGTAATCAGGCGCGCGAGCGGCCGGTTGACCTGGTTGAGCCAGCGTCTGGGGGTCACGCCGTTGGTGATGTTGATGATCCTGTCGGGGTACAGCTCATCGAAGTCGCGGAAGATGGTCTCGCGCATCAGCTGGGTATGGATGCTCGAAACGCCGTTGACCTTGTGGCTGCCGACGATGGCCAGATGGGCCATACGCACGCTGCGCTCGCCGGCCTCGTCGATGAGCGACAGCCGTCTGACCCGTTCGACGTCCCCCGGATAACGATGCCGCACTTCATCGAGAAAGCGTTTGTTGATCTCGTAGATGATCTCCAGATGACGGGGCAGCAACCGTTGCATCATGGCCACCGGCCAGCGCTCCAGGGCTTCTGGCATCAAGGTGTGATTGGTGTAGGAGAAGGTGCGTCGGGTCAGGTCCCAGGCCCGCTCCCAGGGCAGTCGATGCACGTCCACCAGCAGGCGTATCAGCTCCGCGATGGCGATGGAAGGATGGGTGTCGTTGAGCTGAATGGCGATCTTGTCCGGCAGCTGATCGAAGTCGGCATGCTGCTTGTGGAACCGGAACAGGATGTCCTGCAGCGACGCGCTGACGAAGAAGTACTGCTGGCGCAGACGCAGCTCGCGTCCGATGTCCGTCATGTCGCTGGGATAAAGCACGCGGGAGAGATTCTCTGACGCGTTCTTCTCCTCCACGGCCTTGATGTAGTTGCCTTCGTTGAAGTAGTCGAGATCGAATTCGCGGGTCGCCTTGGCCGACCACAGACGCATGTTGTTGACGGTGTTGGTGTGGTAACCGGGAATGGGCGTGTCGTAGGCCATGGCCATGATGTTTTCGCTGTCCACCCAGTGGCAGTGCAGCTGCTCCTTGCTGTCCCGGTACTGCACCACGCGACCGCCGAACTGGATCGGGTACAGAACCTCGGGCCGGGGAAACTCCCAGGGGTTGCCGTAGCGCAGCCAGTTCTCGGGCTTTTCCACCTGCCGGCCGTCCACGATGCGCTGGCGGAACATGCCGTATTCGTAGCGGATGCCGTAGCCGTAACCGGGCAGCCGCAGGGTGGCCATGGAGTCCAGAAAACAGGCCGCCAGCCGTCCCAGCCCGCCGTTGCCCAGGGCGGCGTCCGGCTCCTCGTCCTGCAGGGCCTCCAGCTCCAGTCCGATGGCCGTCAGCACGTCCCGCGCCTCCTGCTCGATGTCCATGTTGAGCAGGCTGTTGGTCAGGGTGCGGCCGATCAGAAATTCCAGGGACAGATAGTAGACACGCTTGGCGTCCTCGCGGTAATACGCGCGCATGGTATCCATCCAGCGCTCGGTGAGGCGATCGCGGGCGGCGTAGACGAGCGCGTGGTACCAGTCCCGGGGTTTGGCCGTGAACGGATCCTTGCCGACCGCGTAAACCAGACGGTTGGCAAGGGAACGCTTGATGGACGCGACGTCCATGCCCCGATAGTCGTACTTGAAAGCGCCCGGTCTTATCTTCATGGAAGGCCGTCACCCCTGATGGTTTGCCCACAGGTATAGTACATGACAGCGATCATGGGACCGGGTCCGTCGGGGGAGCCGCCTCGAGCAGGCGGCGGGTGGTATCAACCGCAGGTCAACGATCAGCGGCGCACGGGGACGTAATGCATCACCCGTTCCAGCACCGGCACGTCCAGGTGCGACTGGGCGGCGAAGGTGCCGGCATAGGCCTGCTCTTCCTGCCCCAGCTCGTAGCAGTTGGAACCGCTGATATCCATGAGCACCATGGGTATCCCCGAATCCACGAAGGCCCGGTTGCGTTTGATGAAGAAGTTCCGGCAGCACATACCCACCAGCGCCTGCACGCCGGTTTCCCTGAGCTCGGCGAGAGTCTCACGCAGGTGCTCGTAGTTGTTGATGGATACCACGCGCAGGCCGTGAATGCGCCCCAGCTGGTAGGCGCGCCCCACTTCGCACTTGCCGCATTCGGGACAGCCGTCGCGGTTGCGCCAGCGGCAATCCACCGGTTTCGCGCAGTAGGGCACCAGCATCACCCGGGCCCGCTCGAGTATCTCTTTGACAGTCAATCCCTGCTGCCTGCCCAGCACCATGAGACCGTTGGCCTGTTCGGCCGTGAACCCGAACAGCCGGCGCTGGTCCAGGCGATCCAAGGCCAACGCCACCACCTCGGCCACATCCCGTTGCGTGCAGCCCCGCAGGCGCACGTCGGGGCCGTCCAGACGTCCGGCCACCAGAGCCTGCAGGTCCGTGAGCTCCGCGCCGACCGCATCCTGCCCGATGCGTTCGAACAGGTCGGACGGATGCACGAACACATCCCCCGCCAGGGCAAGCCGGCGCACGCGGCCCTCGGAGGGATCCACGTCGATACGGGCGCGCAGCAACCCGGTGTCCGTCTTGAACAGCGCTTCGGCAGGCAGGTCCGCTGCGGACATTGGGCGAGCCGTCGCCGTCACCGCCGTTCCTTCGCGGTCTTCCTTGCCGTAGGGCGCCCGCAGAATCCCATAGACCGACTTGGTGGCCTTGCGCGGAGACAATCCGAAGGCGTCCACGAAGGCGGCGGCCAACGCCCGTTTGATCCGCTTGATGGACGGCACGGTCGGGCACTGCTCGGCCAGTGTGGTCAGGCGCTGCCGGGCACCGGCCAGGCCATCCGCGGACAGCTTTTCGGTGGGCACCCGCAGTGCGTGCAGGGCCCGGTCGATGTCCACGTCCATGAGCAGGGTGCCGTGCACCAGTGCCGAGTCTCCATGGAAGGCGGCAAAACAACTGGCCAGTTTGCGGCCCGCCACTTCCAGGTCGTTGGAGCCGTTGAAGACAGACTCCACCCCCAGACCGGCCAGGGCCGCCGCCACCGCCTGGGCGGCTCGCCGGTGCAGCTGCGCGAACTCCTCGGAGCCGGCTTCGGGGTCGCGGGGGACGATCAGGGTCCAGCCGAACTGCTGCTCGTCGACGTAGACGGCGCCGCCCCCGGTCAGGCGACGCACCACCGGCAGGGCCTGGCGCCGGCAGTAATCGAGCCGGACCTCGCGCTCGGCGAACTGATGGGCGCCCAGCCAAACACCGGGGTAGCTGCGGTAGAAGCGCAGCAGGTTGTCGCGCCCGTCCTGCCCGTGCCCGGCCAGCCAGGCCCGATCGACGACTATATTCTCCGCGGCCGTGGACACACCGCTGTCCACCACCACAAGCCGGTCATGCTCCATGGAAATCTCCGCGACCCGATACGATTGGACACAGCCATGCGCACAGCAACGGCATGCCGCGTCCGAAACGGGTGTCATGATGGAGCGATGGCAACGGGATGTAATTGACGCAAGTCAACGCCGCGGGCGGCCCACGCCGGATGAGCCCATCGGCGCGCCATGGGGCGTGAAGATCGGTCCGGAGATCCCGGGATCAGTGATCCCGGGCCGGGTCGGTCGCCGCCTCGCGGGCCACGGCCCGGTGGCCGATGTCGGTCCGGTAGAACATGCCCGTCCAACGCACCGTGCGGACCAGCTGATAGGCCCGTTCCCGGGCCTCGGCCACGGTGTCGCCCAGCGCACAGGCGCACAACACCCGCCCGCCGTTGGTGACCACCTCGCCGTCCTCCTGGCGGGCGGTGCCGGCGTGGAAGATCTTCGCCCCCGGCGCGTATTCTTCCATCAGCCCTTCGATGGGGTCGCCCTTGCGGTAGCTGCCGGGATAGCCGCCCGCCGCCATCACCACGCCCAGGGCGGCGCGGGGATCCCAGTCCGCCTTCACCTGGTCGAGCCGGCCGTCGATGGCCGCCAGGCACAGCTCCACCAGGTCGGAACGCAGGCGCATCATGATGGGCTGGGTCTCCGGGTCGCCGAACCGGCAATTGTATTCCAGCACCCTGGGCACGCCGTCGGCCCCGATCATCAGGCCGGCGTACAGGAAACCGGTATAGGGACGCCCGTCGGCCGCCAGCCCGCGCACGGTGGGCTCGATGACCTGCGCCATGATCTGCCGGTGCAGCTCCGGGGTGACCACCGGCGCCGGCGAGTAGGCGCCCATGCCGCCGGTGTTGGGTCCGGTATCGCCGTCGTCGCGGGCCTTGTGGTCCTGGGAGGTGGCCAGCGGCAGGACATGCCCGCCGTCCACCATGACGATGAAGCTGGCTTCCTCGCCCTGCAGGCATTCTTCCACCACCACCTGACTGCCGGCCGCGCCGAAGGCGCCCTCGGCCAGCATCTCCCGCACCGCCGCAATGGCCTCCTCTTCGGTGAGCGCCACCACCACGCCCTTGCCCGCCGCCAGACCGTCGGCCTTCACGACGATCGGGGCGCCCTGGCGCCGGATGTAGTCGCTGGCGGCCTCCACCTCGGTGAAGGTGCGGTAGGCCGCGGTGGGAATACGGTGACGGGCCAGAAAGTCCTTGCTGAACGCCTTGGAGCCCTCCAGCTCGGCGGCGGCGCGGCTCGGCCCGAAGCACTTCAGCCCGGCATCGCGAAATGCGTCCACCACGCCGGCCACCAGGGGCGCCTCGGGGCCGACGAGGGTGAGGCCCACCTGCTTCTCGCGGGCGAAGGCCACCAGCCCCGCAATATCCCCGGCGCCAATGGCGACGTTCTCCACTTTCGGCTCGCCGGCCGTGCCGGCATTGCCCGGCGCCACATACACGCAATCCGCCAGGGGCGACTGGGCCGCTTTCCACGCCAGCGCATGCTCGCGCCCGCCGCCGCCGATGATCAGAATATTCATTCAGGAAAACCCCACGGATAGGCAACCAGGAAGGCGGTTCGCCGCCTGCACAGCGGCACGGGACCACGCTCCCGCTTCACGCACCCTCCCCCTTCAACGCCGGCACCTCAATCGCCGGCCTCCACCGCGCGGGCGCTTCAATGCCGGAAATGACGCATTCCGGTGAACACCATCGCCATGTCGTGTTCGTCGGCGGCCGCAATGACCTCTTCGTCGCGCATGGAACCGCCCGGCTGGATCACCGCCGTGATCCCCGCTTCGGCGGCCTGGTCGATGCCGTCGCGGAACGGGAAGAAGGCATCGGAGGCCATCACCGACCCGGCCACCTGCAGGCTTTCGTCGGCAGCCTTGATGGCGGCGATCCTGGCGCTGTACACGCGACTCATTTGGCCGGCACCGACACCGATGGTCATGCCCTCGCGGCAATAGACGATGGCATTGGATTTCACGAACTTCGCCACCCGCCAGGCAAACAGCAGGTCCTTGAGCTCCTGCTCGCCGGGCGCGCGCCGGCTCACCACCTTCAGGTCCTCGGCACCGATGCGGCCGGTGTCGCGGTCCTGTACCAGCAGGCCGCCCACCACCCGCTTGAAGTCCAGCCCCGGCGACACATCCGAACCCCATTGACCGCAGGCCAGCACCCGCACGTTCTTCTTGGCCGCCAGCGCATCCACCGCCGCCGGCTCCACCTCGGGAGCGATGATCACTTCCACGAACTGGCGGTCCACGATGGCCTTGGCCGTCTCCACATCCAGGGGCCGGTTGAAGGCGATGATGCCGCCGAAAGCCGAGGTGGGATCGGTCCGGAAGGCGCGGTCGTAGGCTTCCAGGAGGTTCGCGCCCAGGGCAACGCCGCAGGGGTTCGCATGCTTGACGATCACGCAGGCGGGCCCCTCGGTGTAGGATTTCACGCACTCCAGGGCGGCATCGGTGTCGGCCACGTTGTTGTAGGACAGTTCCTTGCCCTGCAGCTGCCGGGCGGTGGCCACGCAGGCCTGGCTCTCGCCCTGCTCCACATAGAAGGCGGCGCGCTGGTGGGGATTCTCGCCGTAGCGCATGGGCTGCACCTTGCGGTACTGCAGCGACAGGGTGCGCGGAAACGCCTCGTGGGTGCCGTCGGGCTCGATGGCGCCCAGGTAGTTGGCGATGGCACCGTCGTACCGTGCGGTATGCTCGAACACCTTGACGGCCAGGCGGTAGCGGGTCGGAGCGGAGACCCGTCCCCCGTGGGCATCCATATCGGTCAGCACGGTCTGGTAGTCGGCGCTGTCCACCACCACGGCCACCGCATCGTGGTTCTTGGCGGCTGCCCGCAGCATGGCCGGCCCGCCGATGTCGATGTTTTCGATGGCCGTGGGCAGGTCGCAGTCGGGATTGGCAACGGTCCGCTCGAAGGGATACAGATTGACCACCACCAGGTCGATGGGCGGGATGTCGTGCTCGTCCATCACGGCGTCATCCACGCCGCGCCGGCCCAGAATGCCCCCATGAATGCGCGGATGCAGGGTCTTCACCCGACCGTCCATCATCTCCGGGAAACCGGTGTAGTCGGAGACTTCCACCACGGCAATGCCATTCTCCGCCAGCAGTTTCGCCGTTCCCCCCGTTGACAGGATCTCCACACCCAGATCCTGCAGATGGCGCGCGAAATCGACCACGCCGGTCTTGTCCGAGACGCTGATCAGCGCCCGTTTGATTGCTGCCATGTCGTACCTGCCTTCAAGTGCGTTGCCAGTGTGTTCGTTATGGCCGGCACACCCGTCACGGATGTCTTGCTGCTACATCGTCCCAAGGCTCTTGGATCCCGAACAGAGCGATCGGGTCAGCCAACCGGCGTTGTTATGACGCGTGCCTCCACCACTACGCCTGCCGGACATTACCCGTCCGCAGCCGGCGCACGGGCTACTCGATCTCGATGCCGTATTGTTTGAGCTTCTTGCGCAGGGTGCTGCGGGTGATGCCGAGGATCTCCGCGGCGCGGGTCTGGTTGCCCTCGGCATAATTGACCACGGTCTGCAGCAGGGCGGGCTCCACTTCCCCCAGCACCATGCGATAGACGTCGGCCGCTCCATGCCCGTCCAGGTCGCGGAAATACGCTTCCAGGGCGATCCTGACGCAGTCCCCCAAAGGCCGCTCCAGGTCCTTGCGGCTGGGAGCGCGACTGCGGGCGGCACTGTCCTCGGAGGCCGCCCGGCTCATGCCGCCAGCCCCCGGGCATC
>Ga0102956_1000823_pt1 | contig 10780 bp, 8 predicted proteins | sample SalPonF2_A_D2_MG_FD_84515 | JGI IMG/M metagenome (GOLD analysis project Ga0102956, IMG submission 84515) | Salt pond soil microbial communities from South San Francisco under conditions of wetland restoration - Salt Pond MetaG SF2_A_D2_MG ...
AGAAAAGCTACATGCTGCGCTCAACCCTGAACGGCAGTCCGTCAACCTTCATCGCCGTATACCAGCAGCCCGGCTCCAATGCTCTTGATGTAGCTGAAAATGTGCGGTTGATGATGGAAGAGCTCAAGGAAAGCTTTCCGGAAGGCCTTGATTACACGGTATCCTTTGACACTACCAAGGTAATAGAGGCGTCCATCGATGAGGTAAAAGCGACTTTAATCATCGCCATTATCCTGGTGGTGCTGGTGACATATATTTTCCTGCAGAAGGTAAACACTACGCTTATCCCGACCATCGCCATTTTTGTGTCCGTGATCGGCACCTTTACAGGCATGGCGGCCCTTGGCTTTTCCATCAACCTGCTCACCCTTTTCGGTTTGGTCCTGGCCATCGGTATTGTCTGCGATGATGCCATCGTGGTGGTGGAGAATGTCGAACGCAACATTGATGAGTTCGGTCTCTCGCCCATGGAAGCTACCCTCCGGGCCATGGAAGAGGTCACCGGACCGGTCATAGCAACCACCCTGGTGCTCATTGCCGTATTTGTACCGGTTGCCTTTCTCAGCGGTACTACGGGGGTGCTGTACCGGCAGTTTGCCATCACCATTGCCATCTCCGTTTCCATCTCCAGTTTTGTGGCCCTGACCCTGACCCCGGCCCTGGCAGCTGTTCTGATCAAGCCATCTAAAGGCAAGCCCCGGGGGTTCTTTAAATGGTTCAACAAGTTCATTGATGTAACCACCAATCAATATGCCGGCGGCGTCAGCCTGACCATGAAGCGAAAATTTATCGCCCTGGCCCTTCTTGGCGGCATGCTTTTTGGTACATACATGCTGTTCAAGGTGATTCCGGGAAGTTTTGTGCCGGCCGAGGACCAGGGCTATGTCTTTGCGGCGGTAATCCTGCCCGACGGGGCCAGCCTTGACCGCAGTCAGCAACTGACTCAGCAGGTGGCGGATATATTTGCCGAACACCCGTCGGTAAAGGATTACTCGGCCCTGACCGGCTACAGCCTGATCGACGGCCAGTTCAAAACCAATTCAGGTACGGTTTTTATTTCACTCAAGGATTTTGCTGAAAGAGGCGACCCAGAGATGACGGTCGAGGCGTTGTTCAAGTTTGTCGCCCCACGATTGCGTGAACTGAAAGACGGTGTTGCTCTTCCCATCAACCCACCCGCAATTCCAGGACTGGGCACCCAGGGCGGCTTCGAATTCTGGCTGCAGAACCGCGGCCAGGGGGGTGCGATAAGGCTTGCCGAGGTAACAAAGGAAATCATTGCCAAGGCCAACCAACGTCCCGAGGTTACACGGCTCAACACCACGATCAATGCAGCGTCGCGCCAGTTGAAAACAAATGTCGACCGTTCCAAGGCCGAGACCATGGGGGTTTCAGTACCGGATATTTATGCAGCGCTGCAGACCCTGTTCGGTTCTCTCTATGTCAGTCAGTACAACAAGTATGGCCGGGTCTGGCAGGTTATCCTGCAGGCAGAGCCCGAATTTCGAGAGAAACCTGAAGATATCCAGAATATCTATGTGCGCCAGAGCAGTGGAAAAATGGTGCCGCTCTCCTCGGTGGTTACCACCGACTATGTCACCGGCCCCGACCTGCTGCCGCGCTTTAACGGTTTCATGGCAGCCAAGATAACCGGTGACGCTGATACGGGTTTCAGTTCCGGCCAGTCAATCAGCGTCATGGAAGAGGTCGCCAGCCAGGTTATGCCGGAGGGTTTCACCTATTCCTGGGCCGGCCAGGCTTTTGAAGAAAAGAAGTCGAGCGGCTCCTCTGCTGTTGTTTTCGTCTTTGCCCTGGTTATGGTGTTTTTGATCCTGGCTGCACAATACGAGCAATGGTCATTACCGCTCGCTGTCATCACTGCTGTACCGTTCGGTATTTTTGGAGCCCTGGTAGCTGTCTGGATGCGGGGCATGGAAAATGACGTCTATTTCCAGATCGGCCTGGTGACCCTTATCGGCCTGTCAGCAAAGAACGCCATCCTGATCGTCGAGTTCGCCGAAATCAAGTACAATGAGGGGCTCTCACCCTTTGACGCGGCCCTTGAGGCTGCCCGCCTGCGCCTACGGCCCATCCTCATGACCTCGCTCTCTTTTATCCTCGGGGCCATGCCCCTGGTGCTGGCATCGGGCGCCGGGGCGGCAGCGCGGCACTCCATCGGCACCGGCATAATCGGCGGCATGATCGGCGCGACCACCCTGGCCCTTTTCTTTGTGCCGCTTTTCTATTTGCTCGTCATAACTATCAAAGAAAAGGTTTCAAAGAAAAAACCGGATACCGGCAAGAACACCTCCATAACGGGAACTCCTGAAAAAGCCGGGGAGGTGGAATGACATGAAGCGTATTATAACACTTATACTCTGTTGCAGTTTTCTCTTGCCCGGCTGTATGGTTGGACCGGATTACGAACAGCCAAAGGTGGATGCACCTGGCGCCTGGCGCATATCTCCGAAAGAAGCATCTGATACGGCCAACACTGTCTGGTGGGAGCAGTTCCAGGACCCTGTTTTAAATGATCTGATCAATACAGCCCTGCTGGAAAACAAGGATGTACGCATTGCAGCCGCCCGCATGGAACAGTTCATGGCCCAGGTGGAAATTTCCCGGTCGGGCTTCTACCCCCAGGTAGGCTATGGAGTTGCAGGCTCCAAGGACCAGGCCTCAAAGAATATTTTGCCGGCAGGGGTTGAGTCATTGACCGAAACCTACCAGGCCACCTTGAATGTCGGCTGGGAGCTTGATGTCTGGGGCCGCCTGCGGCGGGCCAGTGAGGCTGCCCAGGCAGACCTGCTGGCAGCTGAAGAAGGAAGACGTACCGTAATCCTCTCCCTGGTCTCTTCCGTGGCCACGGGATATGTAAGTCTCCGCGGTCTTGACGCCCAGCTGGAAATTGCCCGGGATACTGTCAAATCACGCAAAGATTCCCTTGATCTTTTTGACCTGCAGTTCGCAGGAGGGGTCATATCCGAACTGACCCTGGCCCAGGTCCGCTCTGAATACGAACAGGCTGTTGCCGCAGTCCCTGAAATTGAACGCCAAATCACCCAGACTGAAAATGAACTCTCTATCCTTCTCGGCCGCAATCCTGGTAACATTCCCCGTGGTCTGCCCATCGAACAGCTTACTCTGGCAGCGATCCCGGCCGCCATACCTTCATCAGTCCTAGAAAGGCGCCCTGATATAATCCAGGCAGAACAGAATCTCATCGCAGCCAATGCGCTCATCGGTGTGGCCCGCGCCGAATACTTTCCAAGGATTTCACTCACCGGCCTGGCCGGCGTTGCAAGCGGTGACCTTTCTAATCTCTTTGAAAATGATTCTTTTGTCTGGTCCATCGGTGGGGATGCTTTCGGGGCCATATTCACAGGCGGCCGGATAGCGGCAGGAGTTAAGCAATCTGAAGCCTATTATAAAGAACTCCTGTTCAGGTATCAGCAAACAATCCAGACTGCTTTTCGAGAAGTCGAAGATGCCCTTGTTGCAACCGGGAAAGCACGCGAGAAACTTCAGGCCCAAGCGCGCAGGGTTAAGGCCCTGGAGGATTACGCCAGCCTGGCGCGCCTACGTTATGATAACGGCTATTCAAGTTATATTGAGGTCCTGGATGCCGATCGGTCCCTGTTTGATTCCGAGCTCAATGCTGTCAGAACCCAGTCCGAAGTTATCATCGGCATGATCAACACTTACAAGGCCATGGGCGGCGGTTGGGTAGCCATGGCTGAAGAGACCGCCGACACGGTTGATTTCCCTCCGGAGGATAGCAAAATATCTGAGAATGATACAACCACCGGTAATTCCACTAAAAAATAACTCGCAAACCAGGTTTCTCCTCCTGCTGGTGAGCCTTATGGCACTGATGGTGCTTGAGCCCTTACTTTATGACCGCACAAGAATAAAGTTCCTGATCGATATATTCTTTACAGTCATACTTTTTACAAGCATCTATGCGGTCAGCGACAAAAAAGGAACCACCCTGGTCGCAATTCTGTTAGCCTTACCCAAATTAGGCACCACATGGGCCAACAATTTCGTCACCCATCCCCTGCTTTATTTTTTAGACAGCCTCTTCGGCATCATCTTTATAGGGTATATAATTATCCTTATCCTCCGCCATATATTCAGGCAGGAAGATGTAAGCTCTGAAACAATCTACGGGGCAATTGTTGTTTACATCCTCCTCGGCCTCATGTGGGTATTTCTGTACAATATAACGGAAATTCTTTACCCGGGCTCTTTCTCCGTGGCTGCAGTTCTTGATGCTGAATCGAAAAAAGTGCTGTACTTCTTCAGTTTTGTCACGCTTACAACCTTAGGTTACGGTGACATTACGCCGGTATCAGCCCCGGCCAGGTCACTGGCCATGGTCGAGGCCATCGTGGGCCAGATGTATCTCGCTGTCCTCATTGCCCGTCTGGTGGGAATACACATCTCCCAGAGCATGATGAAGAAATAGGGCTTATTTTTATTTAGTAACGGTTTTAACATCCTTGACATGAAACCAGTCTGCAATTTAGTATGGTTATACTTTTTTCTAGAAAAATTCTTGAGTTAGATAAAATACAAAAAAAACTGATAAAGGAGGAGCATCCCATGAAAAGACTTGGAATCCTGGTTATTGTCGCGATGGTTATTTTAAGTGTTGGTCTGACTGCCGGCTGTGGCGGCAGAAAGACCACTGCCAATGTACAGACAACAACTACAACCCTGGGGCAGGAACTCGTTGATCTGCAGCAGGCCTATGAAAAGGGCATTATTAGTGAAAAAGAATATAATGACCTGAAAAAAAAGGCCATGAAGAAATACAAATAACATGCGAGGATTTTCCTGATGAAATTACAGATGAAGCTTTTAAGCTGCTCTGCTCTACTCCTTGTCTTTCTGTTAAACTCCTGCGGCTCCAGCAAGATAACAGGGCAATGGAAGGACCCGGAGCTTGGCATAAAAAAATACAGCCATATCCTGGTAATCGGCGTGGCCAAACAGCCGGACCGGAGAAAATTCTACGAGGATGAATTTGCAAAACAGCTTAACCGGCAGGGCGTCATGGCCATTGCCAGCCACACAATAATCCCCAGGGACATGATGCAGGACAAGGACACCATTGTCAAAAGCATCCAGGGACTGCAGGTTGACGGCGTAATTATCACAAGGTTGCAGGGGATCAAGGAGCAGAGGCAAGTATCGCATGGAAGTTCATACCGGGTTCCATACGGATATTATAACAGGATGGACGATTACTATTCCAACAGTTTCAGCACCGCCCCTTCTGTAAGCTATGCAGAAACCCATGAATATTTGCAGCTTGAATCCAATCTCTATGATGCAGAAACTGAGAAGCTGGCCTACTCCATTACAACGGATACCTTTGTCCGGCAGAAATTCCAAAGCAGGATCTCAGCCTATATCGAGACCGTAGTGCGACAGCTCAAAAGCAACAACCTTCTGTAAATTTTAAAAAAATATTAAAAACGCCTCCACGCTCTTGACTTGACGTGGAGGCGTTTTTATTTTCATTGCAGTGTTACCATCAGATAAAAGCTATGCACCAGATAGAAGCAATGGGCAGAAACCTTTTCACACACCAACATGGAAGGAGTTGCAAGTTTTTTTATGCGGCAATGGTTCTCTGCTTCCTTATTGCTTCTCTGCAGGCATCATGCAGTCCGGGACCTGGGAAAGAAACATCGGAGAGAGACCAGGGGATCCTGCAAAGTTATACTCAGGACCAATTCACTCTGATCCAACGGACAAGCAAAAAAGAAATCTCCATTGCAGAACAGCTTGAAGTCGTGCTTGAAACTGCAGTTCCGGAAAATACCGATGTGGAATTCCCAAGCTACTCTGCCAGCCTTGGGGATTTCAGCCTCAAAGACACGCGCATCCTCCCGGACCGGATGATTGGTTCAGGAGACACCATTCGTGTCGTACATCAGACCACATACCTTCTTGAGCCATATCTCTCGGGCACCTATACCATCCCTGCCATGACAGTCATATTCCGTGACAGGAAAAATGATGCGGATGTCGCAAAACTCGTGACCGAAGAAATCCAGCTGCCGGTGCACTCGCTCCTGACTCCTGATGCTTCCGAGGTGGAGATCAAAGATATCAGGCCGCCGCTTTCCCTGCCTCCGGACAGGATACAACAGTTCCTGCTGGGTGGCCTGGTTTTACTCATAACAGCACTTGTGATATCCGGCATTATTTACTGGCACAAAAGAGCAAGCAGAAAACTTCCTCCCCCGGTGCAGGTGCGCCCTGAGGAAATTGCTTTGCAGGAACTGGACAGGCTTCTATCTGAAGACCTGCTTGCCAGGGGCGAGATTAAATTTTTCCATATTCGCATCTCTGATATCCTGCGTCAATACATTGAAAACCGCTTTGGCCTGAAAGCTCCTGAACGAACAACCGAAGAGTTTCTTGTGGCCCTGTCCCTGGCAAAATCCTCAGAGAATGCTCTTTTAGGCAAGCATAGAGCTTTATTGAGTAACTTTCTCACCCAGTGCGACCTGGTGAAGTTTGCCAAGCATGAACCAAGCATCGCTGAAAGTGAAAAAACCGTTGTGATCTGCAGGGAATTTATTGGGAAAACGGGAGAGGAAGGGGAAAGACTGAAGGCTGAAGGAAAAATGGCGTAATGGAGAGCAACCTACTGAAATACTTGAGTATTGGAGTATTGGGAAAAACCTTTTCACCACTTTATTTATCCATCACTCCATCACTCCATCACTCCAATAAACAGCTGAAAAAATATCTACTATAAAACCAGATGCTTAAGCATACAACTAGTGTAGAGTACCCGTTATCATGACTTTCGCAACTCCCTGGGCATTTCTGCTGCTGTTGATTCTGCCCGTAATTTTATACCGCTATTTTTCCCGCTCCGCTCTTGGTTTGCGGACAGGAAAAATCCTGTTCTCCTCAGCGCCTCACCTTGCCGGCGCAGGAACTTCCCTGCGCAGCAGATTGGCGCATCTGCCTTTTGTTTTAAGGCTCCTGGCCCTCATCCTGCTCATTATTGCCTTGGCAAGGCCGCTTGAAGGCATGGAAAAGATATATGACATCAGCAAGGGTATCGCTATAGAGGTTGTCATAGACCGATCCAGCAGCATGGGAGCTGAGATGATTTTTGAACGTGAACAGCTGAACCGGCTCGAGGTGGCAAAACGGGTTTTTCTCGAGTTTGTGCAGGGCAGTAAGGGTGACCTGGCCGGCCGGCCCAATGATCTCATCGGGCTCATCACCTTTGCCCGTTATGCTGATACCGCCTGCCCCCTGACCCTTTCCCATGGCGCCCTTGTTTCGTTTGTCGAACCCATAGAGCTTGTCAACCGAAAGCCGGAAGACGGCACCGGCATAGGCGATGCCCTGGCACTTGCTGCTGCCCGCCTGCAAAAAGCAGAAGAAACAATTACGCAACAGTCTCTTCTTGCTGACAACAAGGAACCCTCTTACGAGATCAAGAGCAAAATCATTATCCTGCTTACAGACGGGGAACAGAATGCCGGCAAACGCACACCCCGGGAAGCTGCTGAGCTGGCAAAAAAATGGTCTATCAAAATTTATACCATCGGCATCGGCGGCCAGGAATCGCTGATCCGGGTCCCCACCCTGTTCGGCACCCAGGTCATTCAAAGGGGCCCTGGCGTTGATAAACAAACGCTCGCCGCCCTGGCCGAGACAACAGGTGGTATTTTCAGGATGGCCGAGGATGGCGATGCACTGCGGGCAGTGTACAGCGAGATTGACGAACTGGAAAAAAGCGAGATCGAATCCATCCGGTATATGGATTATACAGAACGATTTACCCCTTTCGCCCTCTGGGCCTTGGTTCTGTTGGCTCTGGAAATTCTCCTGCGCACCACTTATTTCAGGAGGATTCCATGAGCACGATGCGGCTGCATTCCATAGAAATGCTCTACCTGCTCTGGCTGCTGCCCCTACTCCTCGGCCTTTTTCTCTACAGCGCCAACAGGCGCAAACAGCTTCTTCAGCACTTTATTCACAGGGGCCTGCAGCAAAAGCTTGTTTTTGTCAATCCTGTCCGGCGGCGCTGGAAAGCAGTGCTGTTACTTGCCGGCTTTGGCCTGCTGGTCATCAGCCTGGCGCGGCCGGCATGGAACCTGGAACAGACGACGATTACGCGCACAGGAAGGGATGTAGTCTTTGTACTCGATGTCTCCAGGAGTATGCTGGCTGAGGATCTGGCACCGAACCGCCTGGAACGGGCAAAACTCGCCATTGCTGATGTTATTGACAAGCTCCGGGGCGACCGCGTCGGCCTGCTGGTATTTGCCGGGACCGCTGCTGTCAAATGTCCCCTGACCCTGGATTACGGTTTTTTCAGGATGATGCTTGACAATGTCTCGACGGAAAGCATCAGTCGCGGCGGCACCATGATCGGTGATGCTCTCCGCTTGGTGCTTGACCAGATGCTTGATGCGCAGGAAAAAAAATACAAGGACATCGTGCTTATCACCGATGGCGAGGACCATGAAAGTTTTCCCATTGAAGCAGCAAAAGCGGCCGCTGAAAAAGGTGTACGTCTTTTTATCATTGGGCTGGGGGATGAAAACGAGGGAAAACGTATTCCGGTTGTCGATGCATCAGGGCGCAGGACATTCATGAGGTACGAGGGAAAAGAGATATGGAGCAGGCTTGATGCCGAGACGCTGCGGGAGATGGCACTGGCAGCTCCAGGCTCCAGGTATCTCAACGTAGCCACCGGCACCATAGACCTGGGCGAGGTCTACATGCAGCTCATTGGCTCTGCCGAGAAAAAAGAACAGGAGGAAGAAACCATCGAAAAATACGAAGAGAAGTTTCAGGTCTTTATCGGCATCTGTTTCCTGCTGCTGTGCATCGAAGCCCTGATTTCAGAACGACGCAGGGGATAAAGAGTTCAAGGTTTCAAGGTTTCGAGGGGTCAAGGGGTCGAGGAAAAACTTTTTTAAATACCTATACACCCATGAGCTTTATTCCAGGTACAGACCTAATTACCAGCAATAATAATTTTTAACCCTTGACCCCTTGAAACCTGGAATCCTTATGTTTCTCCCTCGACCCCTTGACCCCTTGAAACCTTGAAACCTGGAATCCTTATTTTTAACCCTTGACCCCTTGAAACCTTGAAACCTCGAATCCTTCTCTTTACTGCTTCTCCACAGTCATATCGTAGGTCAGGGTGACAAAATTGTCATTGTCATTTTCCCACATGCAGCAGTGGATATCAGCACTCTTCACTATAAAACTGCCCTCAAAGTTATCCTTCAAAGTCTGTTCAATGGCATAGGTTTTCTGATGCTTCTCGTGGTAATGGACATTAAACATGACCGGTGCGGAACTTGTAAATTTAAAACTCACCTTGGCACCGGGCGTCCACTTATCGCAGGCTTCAAAAAAATCCCCTGTGGCTATTGTGGTTTTCTTGCCCGTGACATCCCCGTGGGCAACTTTCTCTTGCTTGGCAGCACAGCCGCTGATAAACAGCGCGGCCGCCGCAACTATGCCTAATAACATCAAGCCTTTTTTCATTGTTACTCTCCCCGTGTTGTATTTGAGAATTATTCCCAAATAACTTAAAAGTAATAATAATAACCGTTAGTGCAAGTTTTTTCTGTGATTTTTTTACCTGCTGCTTATCTTATTGCCATAATTATAGAATTTTTCATAAAAAAGTTGCTATAAGGAGACGCAAGCCCCGAATTCGACGCAGGCCGGCTGCGCGGGACTTGAAATTGCTTGCCGTCAGCCTTACACTTGCAGTATCCTGCATCAATTAAGCAAAATGCATACATTCAATTACTATTTTATTCATTTAACAGGGAAACAATAATGGGACATACAACCAGGTCTACTGCAACACTTTTCAGCATATTTCTGCTGCTCTTTTCATTTTTCGGAACAATACATCCATTCACGGCAACTGCTGAAGATATACCGGCAAAATCCGTGGCGGTCCTGCCCTTTGAAATGCATGCCCCAAGCTCAATGGCCTACATGCAGGACGGCCTGCGGGACATGCTGGCGAGCCGTCTTGCTGCAAACGGGGGGGCAATAATTGTTGAACACGGCAAGGTTGACAGCCTGCTGCCGGAACCGGGAAAACCCCTGCAGCAAAAGGAGGCCGTTGCACTCGCCCAGCAGCTTGGTGTTGATTATGTCGTAACCGGGAGCCTGACCTCTTTAGGCGGCTCCATGAGCCTTGATGCAAAGGTTGTTTCCAGCGATGCAGCATTTGAGCCCCAGAGCTTTTATGCCTCTGCTGCGCAGGAAAATGAGGTAATAGGTGCCATAAACCAGTTGTCCTGGGTTATTGCGGCAGGGGTACTTGGCGCCACCCCGCCAACTGCAGCTGTGCCGGCCAATGTGACGCAGCCTGCTCCTGCTGCAGAAGATGACGCTATGGCCTCATTCAGGACCGAGCATCCTGATAAGATATACAAAACCCAAAGTACCGGCCCAACCACCGGTATGGCTTCCCCCATTATTATGGCACAGTCTATGGGTGCAATGCCGGGCTTTACCAAGACCCAGAACCTGGAACTTTATCTGCGTGGCATGGATGTTGGAGATGTAGACGGTGACGGCCAGCTCGATGTGGTCATGGCAGACACCGAAAAAGTATATGCTTATCATCTGAATAACAACAGGCTCTCTGAATTTGCTGTTGTTGAAATGCCGGCAAGATCGAAGATCCATGCCGTGAGCCTGGGCGACATTGACGGCAACGGCAGGGCCGAGATCTATATCAGTGCTGCCG
>Ga0102956_1000825_pt1 | contig 10762 bp, 9 predicted proteins | sample SalPonF2_A_D2_MG_FD_84515 | JGI IMG/M metagenome (GOLD analysis project Ga0102956, IMG submission 84515) | Salt pond soil microbial communities from South San Francisco under conditions of wetland restoration - Salt Pond MetaG SF2_A_D2_MG ...
ACGCGCGTCAGCGGCCCGCTCCTGAGGCTGGTGCAGCTTTGGCAGGACTTTCAGCAGGCCGGCGTGTCCATTGGCCGGCTCGGCGACATTCTGAATACGCCGGCAGAGCCCCGTTATCAGCCGGGCCGGGCGCCGCTGCCGACGCTGGAAGGGCGGGTGACGTTCAGCGAGGTGACGTTTCGTTACCAGCCCAGGGGGGCGGATGTCCTGCGGGGACTTTCCCTGGAGGTGCAGCCCGGTCAGGTGATCGGAATCGTCGGCCCGTCGGGTTCGGGGAAGAGTACCATTGCGAGGCTGCTGCAACGGTTGTATGTCCCGGACAGCGGTCGGGTGTCCGTTGACGGGGTGGACCTGGCGTTGATCGACGCCAGCTGGCTGCGGCGTCATGTCGGGGTTGTCCTCCAGGACAGCCGCCTGTTCAGCGGGACCGTGCATGAGAACATTGCGCTGAGCGATCCCGGCATGCCCATGGCTGCAGTGGTGCGCGCCGCCCAGTTGGCCGGTGCGCACGAGTTCATCGGGCAGTTGCCGGAGGGTTACGATACCCCGGTTGGAGAGCAGGGCGCGCGCCTGTCGGGCGGGCAACGCCAGCGTATCGCGTTGGCCCGGACCCTGGCCGCCAATCCACGCGTACTCGTCCTGGACGAGGCGACCAGCGCGCTGGACTACGAGTCGGAACTGGCCATTCAACGGAACCTGGGCGCCATCTGCAAAGGCCGCACGGTGATCATCATCGCCCACCGCCTGTCCGCCTTGAGAGGGGTGGACCGCGTGGTGGTCCTGGACGCCGGCCGGATCGTGGAAGACGGCGCGCCGGCCACGCTGATTGCCCATGGCGGGCGCTTCGCGCGGTTGTACGCCTGTCAGAACGGCGCACGTCGCCACCACGGCGCGGGCCAAGGTTGAAGCAGGGTCGCAGCGATGTCCTCTGTCGAGCATGAGTTCCTACCCGGCGCCCTGGAGATTCAACGCCACCCCCCGTCTCCCCTGGGGAGAATATTGCTTTGGGTCATAGTGAGCGGCTTCGCACTGGCTGTCGGTTGGGCCTGTGTCAGCCGGGTGAATATCGTGGCGGTGGCCCGCGGCAAGCTGGTCCCTGCCGGCCAGGTGAAGGTCGTCCAGCCCCTGGGCACCGGCGTGGTGCGCGCGATCCGGGTGAAGGAGGGCGAGCGGGTGGCGCCGGGACAGGTGCTCGTCGAACTGGATCCCACCGTCAGTGAAGCCGACCTTGGCCGTCTGCGGGCGCAGCTGCAAGCGGCGCGTATGGACCGGACCCGCCTGCTGGGCCTGCTGCGGCGTGCCGAGGCCGGGTCGGGTTCCGGTGCGACAAAGGCGGAGGACTCCGTCCCTTTCGGCGCGCTGCGGGCTTCCGCCGTCGCCGGGGCGACGCCGGCCGCAGCCGCGCAGGCCATGCAGAAGGCCCGGCTGGAGACCCGGTGGCGGGCGCACACCGCGACCCTCAGGGCCCTGGACAGCACCATGGCGAGCAAACGGGCCGAGTTGGCCCAGGTGCGGGCCGCGCTGAACACGCTGGAGCGGACCGTACCGCTGGCGACCAGCCGTGCGGAGGCGGTCAAACACCTGATGGCGCGCCAGCTCGCTTCCAGGCAGGACTGGCTGGCGCTGGAACAACGGCGTATCGAGGGGCGCCAGGCCCTTGTCAGTCGGCGTGCCGGGGTCGTCCGCTTGCGGGCCGAGGTGCGGGCCCTGGAGCAGCGACGGGTCGCCGCCGACGCCGGGTTCAAGGCCAAGGTGCTGGCGGACCTTGCCCGTACCGGCCACCGCATCCAGGGGCTGGAGAAGGAAATGCTCAAGGCCCGCCGCCGGGCTCACTTGCAGCGTCTGCGGGCGCCGGTTGCCGGCGTGGTGCAACAGCTTGCCGTACACACGGTGGGAGGCGTGGTCACTGCAGCGCAGCCGCTCATGGAAATTGTTCCGGCCGACGGGGAACTGGAGGTGGAGGCGCAGCTGGCGAATCGGGACGTGGGTTTCGTCCACGCAGGCCAGCCGGCCCAACTGAAAGTGGACGCGTTTCCCTTCACGCGCTACGGGGTCCTGCCCGCCGAAGTGACCCACATATCCTCCGATGCGCTCCAGGACGGCGGCGATCGACTGGTGTTCGGCGCCCGGGCCCGTCTGAAGCGGCCCTTCATGCGCGTGGAGGGCCGGCAGGTCAGGCTGATGCCCGGAATGGCCGTCACCCTGGAGGTGAATACCGGCCGCCGGCGTCTGATCGGATATCTGCTGAGTCCGCTGTTGCGCCACGCGCAGGAGGCGGCGCGGGAACGCTAGTATGCGGAACACTGTGTGTTTTTCAGCCGATCCACAAGCCTCATCGGCACGGCGCAGGAGCGCCGCTCCCCGGGCGCGCCGACCCTGTCGGCCTGCGTGGCGGGTCCTCTTGTGCGCCCGGGGCGGGTGCGGTATAGGGTAGTTAATTTCCGAGTATCCACAATCGAGGGCCAGGGAAAGATGGCTGGCTTGAATGACATGGCATATCCCCGCCGATCCATCCCATGGCGGCGCTACGGCTGGGTGCTGGCGCTGTTGCTGGTGCTGGGGGCCGCCCCCCTCCATGCCCGGGAGAGCAAGCACGTCATAGGCTGGGTGGAACGGGTGGCCATCTATCCGGGAGATCTGGTGGTGCGCGCCAAGATCGATACGGGCGCGAGAACGGCTTCACTCAACTGCGAGTGCGTGCAGCATTTCAGGCGCGATGGCGAGGAATGGGTGCGCTTCACCGTCGTCAATACCAAGGGCAAGTCCATCTCACTGGAGCGGCGGGTCGTACGTACGGCGACCATCAAGCGGCACTTCGGCGGCGAGCAGCACCGGCCGGTCATCCGGCTCGGTATCTGCCTCGGCGGAGTCTACGAGGAAACGGAGGTCAATCTCGTGAACCGCAGCGGCTTCAACTACCAGATGCTGATCGGGCGCAATTTCCTCAAGGAAGATTTCGTCGTCGACCCGGCGCGAACCTTTCTGAGCGATCCAAGGTGCGCGGATGCGCCAAGACGCAAGTAACAGGGCGCTTAGAAACGTCGTTCTGGCCCTGGTCGCCATATCCCTGGGGGTTTTTGCGTTCAAAGTCCTGGTGCTCGGCTTCCCGTTGCTGGCGAAGCGCGGCGCCGAGAGCTGGAATGTGGAAGCGAAAGTGGCCTTCACGGCCCGGGGGAAGCCGGTCAAGGTCGCCTTGCTGGTTCCCCGCGACAGCCCCGGGTTCGTGGTGAACGATGAAGCCTTCGTGTCGCGAAACTACGGAATCACGATCGGCACGCCCGGTGGAAACCGCCGGGTCCTCTGGTCGGTGCGCAAGGCTGCCGGCCGGCAGGTTCTGTACTATCGGGCCGTGGTGCGTCGGCTGCCGGCGGGAGCGAACCGCAGGGAACCGCCAGGCCCCGTGCCGGAAAAGCCGGACTTCTCCGGTGCCGGACTCACCGCCGCTCAGTCGCTGATCGAGGAAAGCAAAGCCCATTCGGCGGACCTGGAGACGCTGGTTCCGCAAGTCCTGCGACAGCTCGGCAATCGGCAGGACGGGCGCGTGCGGGTGCTGCTGGGCAGGAATCCGACCCCGCAGAAGCGAGCCGATGTCGCTGCCGAGCTGCTTACCCTCGCCGGCCATCCCGCCCGCGTGGTGCACGGTATCCGTCTCAGGGAACTGGAGCGCGACGCCCCTGTGGTGGAATGGTTGCAGGTCTACGGCACTAAACGGTGGCAGTCGTTCAACGCCGAGTCCGGCGCCCAGCAAACTCCCGAGGATTTCCTGCCCTGGTGGTACGGGGCGGGCCCGCTGGTGAAGGTCAGCGGGGGAAACCGGGTGGAAACGGGACTGGCTGTGGCCCGCAGCGAGGAAACGGCTCTCGGAGGCGCGACCGAGCGCGGACGCGAGCTGGCTCCCCGCCTGCTGGCGTTGTCATTGCTCAGCCTGCCCATTGAGACGCAGCTGGTCTATCGGGTGATGCTATTGGTGCCGGTGGGGGCTTTCATTCTGGTGCTGATGCGTAATGTGGTGGGGTTCAAGACCTTCGGGACGTTCATGCCGGTACTGATCGCACTGGCGTTTCGACAGACCCAACTGCTTTGGGGAGTCATTCTGTTCAGTGTGCTGGTGGCGTTGGGCCTGGTGGTCCGGTTCTATCTGGAACGACTCAAGCTGCTGTTGGTTCCGCGGCTGGCGGCGGTGCTGATCGTCGTGGTGCTGCTGATGGCCGGTCTCAGTGTGATCAGCCATCGCTGGGGGCTTCCTCAAGGGCTCTCTGTGGCGCTGTTCCCGATGGTGATTCTGACCATGACCATCGAGCGTATGTCCATCGTGTGGGAGGAGCGCGGCGGCGGCGAGGCGGTTCAGCAGGGGCTGGGGAGCCTGGCGGTGGCGTCTCTTGCATATCTGGTCATCAATCTTGCCTGGTTGCAGCACCTCATTTTCGTGTTTCCCGAGCTGTTGCTGCTGCTGTTGGCCGGCATACTGCTGCTGGGACGGTACTCGGGCTATCGCCTGTCGGAGCTGCGGCGTTTCAAGGCCCTGTCCGGGGAGTCCCGTTGATGTTCATCGCCGGCTGGAAGCGACTCAAGCAGGCCGGCGTCCTGGGCATGAACCGGCGCAACAGCGAGTTCACGTTGCCTTACAATCCCCGCCGCCTGTTGCCCCTGGTGGACGACAAGCTGCTCACCAAGCAGCTGGCTCACGAGGCCGGCATTCCGGTCCCCGAACTCTACGCCGTAGTGGAAATCCAGCACCAGGTGCGGGAGCTGCACGAGGCCCTGTCCCCGTATCCGGATTTTGTGATCAAACCGGCTCGCGGCAGCGGGGGCGACGGTATCGTAGTCATTACCGGCCGTTCCAAGGGCATGTACCGGAAGGTCAACGGGGCACTGCTGCGCCGCGACGAGATCGAACATCATGTATCCAACATCCTCGGAGGCATATACAGCCTGGGCGGATATCCGGACAAGGCACTGATCGAGTATCGTGTGGAGTTTGACCCGGTGTTCGAGGCCATCAGCTACCAGGGCGTGCCGGACGTTCGCATCATCGTGTTTCTGGGTGTGCCGGTGATGGCGATGGTCAGGCTGCCCAGCCTGGCCTCGGAAGGAAAGGCAAACCTGCACCAGGGCGCCATCGGAGCCGGCGTCGACATGGGCACCGGTCGGACCCTCACCGCCGTCTGGCGCAACGAGGTGGTAACCGAGCATCCCGACACCGGCAACCCGGTCAGCGACGTGCTGGTGCCCCACTGGCCACGCATGCTCGAGATCGCTGCCCGTTGCTACGAGATGACCGGTCTGGGGTACCAGGGTGTAGACCTGGTGCTGGACGGGAACCGCGGCCCGATGATGCTGGAAATCAATGCCCGGCCGGGTCTGAACATTCAGATAGCCAACCGCGCCGGTCTGCTGCGGCGCTTGCGATCGGTGCAGGCACAGCAGCACCGCCTCCGGGAGGTGGATGCCCGCATCGCTTTCTGCCAGTCCGAGTTCGGTGGCGACCGGTCGGTCGCTGCGTGAAAGGGCGGTGGCCCCGTCCCGGGGCGGGCACAGCGTCCGGCTTGTGCCGCGCCGGGTGTTCCGTCGTTTGGGGCCGGTGGCCGGGCGGTCCGTGCCGGCCGCGAGCCGGGCCGTCCGTACTCACGGCCCCCCGGTGGCCCTGCCGCAGACTGCCGGGTAATACGCTGTGTTCCCGCGGGCGACGCCAACGGGCCTCGCCCGCGGGAATGTCGAAGTGCGCCAGGGGATTGACGCGTCCACGGCAAAGCCCTGCACGGGCCACTGAAGCCACGTTCGCGGTGTTGCAGAGGGGCTCGGGATGCTCTTGACGCCTTGCAGACCGCCCTTCGTCGCCCCTTTGCGCCTCTGATTATCCGTTTGATCGACCTCTGAAGAGCTTCCCTGGGCGGCGGGTTGCCAGGTCGGGCTATCGGGCCAGGCGAATGCGGGGGCCGTTGCCCCCGTCGCGCACCTCGTGCTCGACACGGCTCTGCATGGAGGCCGCCCGGCGGCGTACCCGCCGCAGCTCGTGGGAAAGCGCATTGGCATCCTCGAATGCTTCCCCGTGGACCTCCTCCTGCAGCCTGTGCAGGGCCTCGTGGGCCAGTCGCAGCAGGTCGCTCAGGTCGGAACTGGCCTCCAATGCCCGACTTCCCCGCTCAGCTATGGTAGCCATGGGCGCATCTCCGTCTGTAAAGTTCCACTCTGTCCCGAGTATAGCTGTGCCCCCGGGCAGGGCGGGCCGGCGGTGCCCCGATAGTCTGGACCAATCGGCCGATCCGCCAAATTGCGCCCGACTTATGTAACAATATGTGCCTGCATGCAGGCCCCGGGTGTCGGCTATCCTGATACCATACACGGGCGGCGGCACGCGAAACTGCAACTGATAGCGTAGGAGGTCATCGGTGAATCCGGCATCCATCAAGAGCGCGTACAAGCGCTACGCACCGGTGTACGATGCACTGTTCGGGGCGATTTTCCATCCGGCACGCGAGACGATCGTTCAAGCGCTCGATCCCCGGCCCGGACAACGGATACTGGAGGTGGGGGTCGGCACAGGGCTGTCCCTTTCACTGTATCCCGAGCATGCCCGTGTAACCGGAATCGATCTGTGCAAGGAAATGCTCGACAAGGCGCGTACGCGTGTGCGGGAACAGAATCTCGACCAGGTCGAAGCGCTGTTGGAAATGGATGCCGAAGACATGCAGTTTCCGGACAGCAGTTTCGACAAAGTCGTTGCCATGTACGTGGTCTCCGTTGCAGCGAACCCGCTCAAACTGGTCGATGAAATGCGCCGTGTCTGCAAGCCGGGAGGCGACATATTCATCGTCAATCACTTTCGCTCCAACAGCCCGGTCATGGGCACGCTGGAAGGCATCCTCTCGCCCATGTCCAAGCTGGCCGGCTTCCGGACCAACATGGAGCTTGAAGCATTTCTGGAAGCGACGGGTCTGGAGGTCGTGGAGGTCAGCAAGACCAACGTGTTCGGCTACTGGAAGATGTTGCGCTGCAGGAATGCAGGCTAGTTGATGCGCTGTGCGCCGGCGGGCCGGCCCACCGGGCGCCGGCGACCGCACCGGTTGTGATCCCTTCCGGAAACCCATCCGAATCGAATCGTGGCGCGGGGGCGGACTCACCGCCGCCGGTGATGCGAGGGGTGCGCCCCGCAGGCGTTGTGGGGGCGGCGTTGTTTCCTGTCTGACGATGCGTCCCTGTCGCGGCGGCTGAGCCCGCTGATAGAGTTCTGCCCGGACCGCTGAAGCGGCGTCGCCGGCGTTGCAAAGGCGCCCGGAACGCTCCCTACGCCAGGTAAACGGCGCTTCCTCACCCCTTTTTGCGCGTTGTCATCATCCGCTTGATCGACCTGTGCAGCGCTTCGCGAAGGGCGTTGTCCGCGCCGCGCCGGCGGTCGGTTTCGCGTTGGTGGCGTCGCGGCCGCCGAGACCCGCCGGGGCCGGGGGACTGGTTGTGGATACTTAGGAAGCTTGCTTATTATATGTCTGCTATATAAAATCCCTGCATGCCGACTTCCGAACTCGACCGGAGCCTGGGTTTTCTGCTCCACGATGTATCCCGCCTGCTGCGCAAGCGCTTCGATCGACGCGCCCGCGTCCTGGGGCTGACCCGCGCCCAGTGGTCGGTGATCGCTCATTTGCGCCGCAACGAAGGTCTGACCCAGTCGGCTCTGGCCGACATCCTCGAGGTGGAGAAGATCACCCTGTGCCGGCTGGTGGATCGGCTGGAGGCCTCGGGCTGGGTCGAGCGCCGCCCCCACCCGGAGGACCGGAGGGCTAACGCCCTGTACCTGACCTCGAAGGCCTACCCGGTCCTGGATCGTATGCGGGAGATTTCCAGAGACATCCGCTCGGAGGCCATGGCCGGACTGCAGCCGGAGGAGCGGGACTATCTGCTCGATACGCTGCAGCGACTGAAGCACAACCTGCTGGAGCGCGAGGGCGCCGAACCCGCCGATGGCCCGCAGGCAGAGCGGTCCAGGACGGCGAAGAGGAGGCACGACTGAGGTGCGACAACTGCTTTTTCCACCCCGCAGCGCGCAAGGCAAGGCGCGTCTGCGCCTGCTGCTGCTGATCGGGGGACCGCTGCTGGTGCTGATCATCGGCGGCTATCTGTATGTCACCGGCGGGCGTTACGTCAGTTCCGAGGACGCCTATGTACAGGCGACCCGTGTGAACGTGGCGGCCGAGGTCGCAGGTCGCGTAGTGGCCGTGCCGGCGGCCGAGAATCAACCGGTTCACGCCCACGCGTTGTTGTTCCGGATCGATGACTCCAACTATCGGCTCGCCTTGCAGCGGGCGGATGCACACCTGCAGTCGGTGCGCAATTCCATCGATGCGCTGCGTGCCCAGTACCAGGAGAAGCAGGCGCAGCTGGCCCGGGCCCAGGAAGACATCACCTACTTCGCCCGCGAGTTTGCCCGCCGCCGCAAGCTGGCCGCCCGCCACGCCCTGTCGGCGAGCGACCTGGACCAGGCTCGCCATCAGCTCGACGCCGCCAAGCTGCGGGCACGGGCGATCCGCAGCGCGATCGCTCAGGTGCGGGCCCAGCTCGGCAGTCAGCCGAAGCTGCCCACCGAACGGCAACCTCAGTACCTGGCGGCATTGGCGGCCCGTGATCAGGCCGCGCTGGACCTGAAGCGCACGCAGGTGCGTGCCCCCGTGGACGGCATCGTCGGGCCGCAGACCGTGGAGGTGGGCGACTACGTGTCGCCGGGCGAAGCGGCGTTCAGCCTGGTGGAAGACCATCATTACGTGAAGGCCAACCTGAAGGAAACCGAGTTGACCTACGTCCACCCCGGGCAACGGGCGACCGTCACCGTGGACGCCTATCCGGGCCGTGTCTGGCACGCACGGGTGGCCAGTATCAGCCCCGCGACCGGCTCGGAGTTTTCCCTGCTGCCCGCGCAGAACGCCACCGGCAACTGGGTGAAAGTGGTGCAGCGGGTACCGGTGCGTCTGGCTCTCGATCCGCTGCGCGACGCTCCCCGGCTGCGAGCGGGGATGAGCGTCACCGTGACCATCGACACCGGCCACCGGCGTGCGTTGCTGGCGTTTATCCGCAAGGCCTTCGCCGCGCCGCCGAAGGCGCAATGAATACCGAGATCGAGACCGTCCGCGCCGCCGATTCCCACCGCGGCGTCATTACCTTCGCGGTGATGCTCGCCACCGTGATGCAGGTGCTGGACACTACGATCGTCAACGTGTCGTTGCCTCACATGCAGGGCACGTTTTCGGCGACCGAGGACCAGATCGCCTGGGTGCTCACCTCCTATATCGTCGCCGCCGCCGTCATGACGCCTCCCACGGGCTGGCTTGCCAGCCGGCTGGGGCGCAAGCAGCTTTTCTTGATTTCGGTGGGCGCATTCACCGCCATGTCGGTGCTTTGCGGCATGGCTCAGACCCTGTCCGAGATCGTTGTTTTCCGCCTCCTGCAGGGTGTGTTCGGTGCGGCCCTGGTGCCTCTTTCACAGGCCGTTCTGCTGGACAGCTACCCCCGCGAACGCCACGGACAGGCCATGGCGTTGTGGGGCGTCGGCATCATGGTGGGGCCGATCCTCGGGCCGACCCTGGGCGGCTACCTGACCGAGTTCTACAACTGGCGCTGGGTGTTCTACATCAACCTGCCGGTGGGTCTGCTCGCCTTCCTGTTCATTCTGCGATACGTACCGGATACGGACCGGAACAGGGACCGCCCTTTCGATATCTTCGGATTCGTGCTGCTCAGCCTGGGAATAGGCGTGCTGCAACTGATGCTCGATACCGGACAGCGCAACGACTGGTTCAGTTCGCCGCATATCGTCGTTGAGGCGGTTGTGGGCGGCCTCGGCTTCTACCTGTATCTGGTGCATGCCGCCACCGCCAGGCACCCGTTCATCGATCCGCAGCTGCTCAGAGACCGCAACTTCGCCACCGGATTGTTCTTCATCTTCGTGGTCGGCGTGATTCTGCTGGCAACCCTCGCCATCATGCCCCCGTTCCTCCAGGGGCTGTTGGGCTACCCCGTGGTGACCACCGGCCTGGTGCTGGCGCCGCGGGGTGTGGGCACCATGATCGCCATGTTTCTGGTGGGGCGGTTGGTGGCCCGCGTCGATCCGCGTCTGCTGATATTCAACGGACTGGCGCTGACGTCCATCTCCCTGTGGCAGATGGCCGGCTTCACGTTGCAGACCAGCCAGAGCCTGATCGTGTGGAGTGGCGTGCTGCAGGGGCTGGGACTGGGATTCATTTTCGTTCCACTCAGCACCATCGCCTTCGCGACCCTGGCGCAGCAGCACCGTACCGAGGCCGCCGGCATCTTCAGTCTGGTGCGCAACATCGGCAGCAGCATCGGGATCTCGGTGATCGTGACTCTGCTCAGCCGCAACATGCAGATCAACCATTCGGTACTGGCCGAGCAGGTCACTGCGTACAATCCGTTGTATCGGGCGCCGTATCTACCGCCCGCCTGGGATACGCACTCCGTGCACGGTCTGGCGGCCATGAATGCGGAAATCACCCGCCAGGCGGCGATGATCGCCTACGCCGACGATTTTCGTTTCATGATGATGGTGACGCTGCTGGCCATACCCATGCTGTTGCTGCTGGCCAACCCCCGCCGGCAGGCGGCGGGGGCGGCAGAGGCAGAGGCAGAGGCGCCGGCGCTGGAGTGAACGGCACGCGCCGCCAGGGAGCCTCTGCACCTGGCAGGCTGTTGGGTCGCCGATGATCCCTATAGTGTTAACAGGCCCTAGCAGGCACTGGTTCAGAGCGTGGGCCGCTCG
>Ga0102956_1000826_pt1 | contig 10761 bp, 6 predicted proteins | sample SalPonF2_A_D2_MG_FD_84515 | JGI IMG/M metagenome (GOLD analysis project Ga0102956, IMG submission 84515) | Salt pond soil microbial communities from South San Francisco under conditions of wetland restoration - Salt Pond MetaG SF2_A_D2_MG ...
CGTGCCGAGATCAAGGACGCCCTGGCCTATCTGCGGCTGGTGGCCAACCGGGCCGACGATCCCTCCTTCGAACGGGTGGTGAATCAGCCGCCCCGGGGTGTGGGCGAACGCAGCATGGCCGCGGTGCGCGACTACGCGCGCCAGCACGCCGTGTCCCTTTGGCAGGCGGCGCGGGCGGTGGTGGAGAACCGTCTGCTGGCCGCCCGTGCCGTCAATGCCCTGGCCGCGTTTCTCAACGGCATCGAGGAGATGGCCGAAGGTGCCGACGGCCTGGCCCTGGGCGAGCAGGCCGAAACGGTGGTGGCGGCCAGCGGCCTGGTGGAGCACTACAGCAAGGAGAAGGGCGAGCGCGGCGAGGCGCGGGTGGAGAACCTGCAGGAACTGGTCAACGCCGCCCGCCAGTTCGAACTGGACGAGGAGGACCAGGACCTCGATCCCCTGTCGGCGTTCCTCTCCCATGCGGCGCTGGAAGCCGGCGAAGCCCAGGGCGATGCGTGGGACGACTGCGTGCAGCTGATGACCCTGCATTCGGCCAAGGGTCTGGAGTTTCCGCTGGTGTTCCTGTGCGGCGTGGAGGAGGGCCTGTTTCCCCACCAGCGCTCGGTGGAGGACCCGGACCGCCTGGAGGAGGAGCGCCGGCTCTGTTATGTCGGCATGACCCGTGCGCGCCGCAATCTGGTCATGACCTGGGCGGAACGTCGCCGGCTGCACGGTCAGGAATCTTACTGTCTGCCGTCGCGTTTCCTGCGGGAGATTCCCCCGGAGCACATCCACGAGATCCGTGCCCGGGTCACCACCACGCCCACCGCGGCGCGGCCGGCCGGTCCCCTGGATGCACCGGCTGAATTTTCTCTGGGCTCACGGGTGCATCACGCCAAGTTCGGCGATGGCGTGGTGTTGAATTATGAGGGGCAGGGCGCGCACGCCCGGGTGCAGGTGAACTTCGAAAATGCCGGCGCCAAGTGGTTGGTGGTGGCGTATGCGAACCTCAAACCCATGACGAGCGCGTAGTGGCGACCTGCGCCCCGGCGGGGTCGGGGCCGGCCGGTTCTTCAGTGCCTCATTGGGACTTCGCCGAGCTGTTGGCCGCCAGGCCCGGCAGGGCGATGTTCATCAGCGCCTCGCGCGGCTTGCCGATGTAGTTGCCCTGGGCGTAATCCACGCCGTAGCTCTGCAGCAGCTTCAGGGTGGCGGCGTTTTCCACATACTCGGCGACCGTGCGTTTGCCCAGGGCATGGGCCACCTGGTTCATGGACTGCACCATGGCCTGGTCCACCGGGGTGTTGGCCAGCCCCTGCACGAACGAGCCGTCGATCTTGAGCTTGTCCACGGGCAGGTGCTTGAGGTAGGTAAACGAAGAGAAGCCCGAGCCGAAATCATCCAGGGCGAACTGACAACCGATATCCTTCAGCGCCAGGATGAAGCGGGTGGCGGCGCCCAGGTTGGCGATCGCCGCCGACTCGGTGATCTCGAAGGTCAGCCACGACGGGTCCAGGCCGGTCTCGGCCAGCCGGTCGTGGATCAGGGGCAGCAGGGTCTGGTCCTCGAAGGCCTTGCCCGACAGGTTGACCGAGAAGCACACCGCATGGCCCTGGCGGCGCAGATTCGACAGTTGCTTGATGGCGCGGCTGACGATCCAGCGGTCCACACTGTGGATCAGGCCGAAACGCTCGGCGGCCGGCATGAACCCGCCCGGCAGGATGACCTCCCCGTCGTCGCAGACCATGCGGACCAGCACTTCGTAGTCGTGCACACGGCCGTCGTTCACCGATACGATGGGCTGGTATACCAGTTGGAAGCGGTCCCGTTCCAGCATCTCCCGCACCCGTGCGGCCCATCCCATGTCCTCGGCCATGCCGGCCTTGTCGCGGTCGGCCGGATTGTACAGGTTGATGCGGTTGCGGCCCTGGGCCTTGGCCATGTTGCAGGCCAGATCGGCATGGGAAAGCACTTCGTCATCGGAGGAGGCGTTGCGGTCGATCAGGGCCGCGCCGATGGAACAGGTGATGTTGAAGGTCTTGGCGCCGTAGAAGAACTTGTAGTTGTCGAACAGTACCCGGAAGTGCTCCGCCGCGCGCAGCACGTTGGGCGGATCGATGTTGTAGAGCAGCAGGGTGAATTCGTCGCCGCCGAAGCGCGCCAGCAGATCGCCTTCGCGTACATGGGCGGCCAGCAGCTCGCTGATCTCCACCAGCAGCTGGTCCCCGGCCGCGTGCCCCAGGGTGTCGTTGATGTATTTGAACTGGTCCAGGTCGATGTAGCACAGGGCGCAGGACCCGTCGCTGCGCCCTGTGCGGGCCACGGTGCGGCTCAGTTCCTGCTGGAAGTAGTGGCGGTTGAACAGGCCGGTGAGCGAGTCGTGCTCGGCCTGATAGGAAAGCTGCTGCTGGAAGGCCTTCTGCTCGCTGATGTCACGGGCGGTGCCGCTGACATGGATGATGTTGCCCTGCTCGTCGCGGTGTGCCTTGGCGTTGAAGCTCAAATGGTGGCGGCTGCCGTGCCTGTCCAGGTGTACCGTTTCGTACAGCACCAGCTCGCTGCCTGTAAGCACGTCGGCGAACGCCGCCTGGTCGCTGTCGGCGTGCTGAGGCGCGCAGAATTCGTGAATGTGCCGCCCCACCATGGCTTCCGGTTCGTAGCCGTAGATCCCGCGACAGGCACCGTTCAGGTACAGCCAGCGACCATCCCGGTCCACGCTCCAGACCAGGTCGTGGGCCGTCTCCACCAGGTCGCGGTAGCGGGCCTCGGCGTCCACCAACTGGGCTTCGGCGGACTTGCGTTTGGTGATGTCGGCCACCAGGCAGGTGTACATGGGTCGCCCGCTGATGTGCATTTCGCTGATCCGCACTGAAACCGGAATGGGGCGGCCGTTGCGGTGCAGCCCGGAAATTTCCTGCTCCCCGCCGTTCACCGGGGGCGCTTCCCCTGCGGCGACCAGCCGCGGCAACAGGCGTGACAGCGAGCGTCCGCGGATTTCGTGGGCAAGGTAGCCGAACAACTGCTCGGCGGCGGCATTGAAGGTATCGATCTGACCGTTCTCGTCCACCACCACGATCCCTTCGGCAGCGGTGTCCACCACCGCACGCATCTGCGATTCCTGATCGCCCAGGCGCCGGAACAGACGACCCAGGGTCTGGGTGAGCACGCCGATCTCGTCGGTGGACTGCGGGCGCAACCGGGCCAGGTCCCGGTGAGTGGAAGCGCCGCTGCGGCCCAGTACGTCCTGTACGGGGCCAAGCGCCTGGGCCATGCCCCGGATGGAAAGCACGGTCACCAGCGCCGTGATCAGGGCAAGGGTGCACCACAGAGCAACCAGTCCGAACGTCAGATGGCCGCTGTCGTGCCAGTAGTAGTTGATCAGCACCGCATAGGACAGCAACGGAACGAAGCCGCCCAGCAGCAGGGTCTTGGACTTCAGGCTGATCTGTACGGCGTCCACGCCCAGGCGGGCCACCAGCCGGCCGAGACGGTCCAGGGCGATCAGATAGCCGGGCAGACCGATCAGCACGGCGACGGCCAACTGCAACAGCAGGAAGTTGGCGAAGCGCGGCAGGTCATGGATCAGAAATTCGTGGTTGACGGCCGCGAAGAACACGGCGGGCGTCGCCAGGGCGTAGAGCAGGAACATGCTCCAGTAATCACGGGTGAACCGCCCCACGCGGCGGTGCAGGCGTGCCGGGGCGGCGGCTTCGTGCGGGTTCCGGTCTATCCACTGCAGCAGCGGGCGCAGGTAACTGCGGAAGTACAGGGCGGTCCACGCGACCATCAGCGCCAGGTATGCCGGCAGCAAGGCGCCATGCAGGGTGGTCAGCACAGTGTTGGCAGTGGTCAGTCCGAACAGCAGGCCGCCACCGATACCGGCCACCGGCGTCATCAGAAAGCCGACCACGATGGGCAGCGTGAACAGTCCCCGGTCACGCATTTTGGACACGACAACCTCTCCCCGACGCCGGCAGCCTTGCATCAAAGGCCCCAGCCGGCAGGCTTGATATGATCGTCCGTGAAGTCTTCCCTGTAGGCTTTTTTATTATTTTATAAGCCATTAACTCTTATTCTGAAGCCAGGTGCTGAACATAATGGCATAAACGCGGATATTTGCAAACGGCGCGATCGCACCAGGCCTCTCCCGCCTGCCTGGCCAGATTTCACGAACTGGTTACAATGGCGCTGGTAACGATTGCGCATCCGGGGTGCACATTATGAAGCGTCGTGAATTCATCCGGAAGGTTGGCGGTAGCGCGCTGGCCGGCGGGACAGTGCTGGCAGGCGCGCCGGCGGTGGCCGCGTCCCCGCAGACGTACCGCTGGAAGATGGTGACCACCTGGCCGAAGAACTTTCCCGGTCTGGGTACCGGCGCCAACTTTCTCGCCAGGCTGATCGGCGAGATGAGCGGCGGGCGCATTCATGTGAAGGTCTACGGGGCCAAGGAGCTGGTGCCGGCATTCGAGATCTTCGATGCGGTTTCCCGCGGTACCGCTGAAATGGGTCACGGCGCGTCCTATTACTGGAAGGGAAAATCCGAAGCCGCGCAATTCTTCGCCGCCGTCCCCTTCGGTCTGACGGCCGACGAAATGAACGCCTGGCTCTACCACGGGGGCGGCATGGACCTGTGGCGACAGGTCTACGAACCCTTCGGGCTGGTCCCCGCCGCGGCCGGCAACACGGGCGTGCAGATGGGCGGCTGGTTCAACAAGCCCATCAATTCGGTGGCGGATCTCAAGGGTCTGAAGATGCGCATCCCGGGCCTGGGCGGCGAGGTGCTGCGCCGTGCCGGCGGCACGCCCGTCAGTCTGCCGGGCGGCGAGCTGTTCACGTCCCTCGATTCCGGCGCCATTGACGCCACCGAATGGGTGGGTCCCTACAACGATCTCGCCTTCGGTTTCTACAAGGCGGCGAAGTACTACTACTACCCGGGCTGGCACGAACCCGGTACCACCCTGGAGTGCTTCATCAACAAAAAAGCGCTGGAGTCCCTTCCAGAGGATCTGCAGAGCATCGTGCTCAACGCCTGTCGGGTGGCCAACCAGGAGATGCTGGCCGAATACAACGCCCGTAACAACGAAGCGTTGCAGACCCTGATCGAGGACCACAAAGTGCAGGTGCGCCGTTTCCCGGACGACGTGCTCAGGAAACTGCATACCATCTCCGATCAGGTGGTGGCCGAGATCGCGGATAAGGACCCCATGTCCAGGAAGGTCTATGAGTCTTTCCGATCCTTCCGCGAGCAGGTGGTGGCATGGGACCGGGTTTCGGAGAAGGCCTATCTGCAGGCCAGAGATCTATGAGGTACAAGCGGAAACCGGGGAGGAAACCGGGGTCAGAACACAGAAGTCACTAATATAGGTCGACCGACAGGTGCACGGAACCACAGGGAGGTGGGGTGTGTCGCGCAAGCCACGTTTCGATCTGGTAGGAGTACCGCAACATGTGATCCAGCGGGGCCACAATCGAGAGCCCTGTTTTTACGCCGAAGACGACTATCGGCGTTATCGACGTGATCTGCAGGAAGCGGCTGAGAAAAACCACGCGCGGATCCACTCATATGTCCTGATGACCAACCACGTCCATCTATTGGTCACGCCGGAGAAGGCATACAGCGTCACACACATGATGCAGGATCTGGGACGCAAATTCGTGTCCTACATGAACCGCCGCTATCGGCGTACCGGGACGCTGTGGGACGGTCGTTTCAAGGCGAGTCTGATCGAGACGGAGCCTTACCTTTTGACATGCATGCGATATATCGAGATGAATCCCGTCCGGGCGGGTATGGTGGTGCATCCTGGTGAATACCGCTGGTCGAGCTATCGGGCCAACGGAACGGGCGAAACGGACGGGCTCGTCACCCCGCATGCCGTGTACTTATCTCTGGGCGCAACGGCCGAACGGCGACACCATGTCTATCGGGGGTTGTTCAGCGGAAATCTCGACGAGGGCGAACTGCACGCGGTGCGGGACGCGTTGAACCAGGAACTGGTCCTCGGTAGAGAGGATTTCAAGGACACGATCGAGGCGATGCTCAGCCGTCAGGCGCGGCCCGGTAAGCCGGGGCGGCCGCGGAAGGAAGGACGGGCGCCGAGTGGTTCCTAACGGCGTATATTAGAGAAATCTGTGTTCTGACCCGAGTTTTCCCTAACGGCGTATATTAGAGAAATCTGTGTTCTGACCCGAGTTTTCCGCCAGAGCCAGCTTCCTCTTCCGGTTTTTCCTGCTGATAGTCATTACCGCACTCCCAAATAGAGCGAGTTAACGTTCCGTTGACATTGCGGTTTGAGTATATTGAGGGGGCATGCGGGCACGAATGACAAAGCTCAATTTGCACGACAAATTCTTTGCCCGTACCTTAATTGATATGTAACCACGTTGGGACATCAGGCTCCCGGCGTGCCGGACCGTTTTGATGTCTACATACAAAGTGGCCAATTACTGCACCGATCACCAGTGGAAGGGGCGGGCTGATTGCACCCATTGCGGTATCCGGCGACTGATGCTGTTTTCCGGTTTGCCGGAAAGCGGTTTCACCGAACTGCTCCAGCCAATCGACAACCATCTCTATCGTGCCGGCGCGTCACTCTACGAGGAGGGCGTACGCGGCCAGACCGTCTATTCCATCCGCCGTGGCCTGCTGAAGTTGCTCTACCGCACACCTGAGGGCAGTCAACGCATCGTCCGCCTGCAAGGCAGGGGAGTCACCATAGGGTTGGAACTATTGGATGCGAATGTGGCGTACCACCACACAGCCGTCGCGGTTCAGGAGGTCGATGCGTGCGCGATACCGCTGGCGACCCTGAAGAACCTTCAGGCCCGCTTTCCCGCACTCTGCGACAAGGTGCGCCAGCAGCTGCAGCAACAGGTCGATCGTGCCGATCAGTGGATCAAGGACCTCAACACCGGTGTCAGCTGGTCGCGGGTTGCCCGGCTGCTGCTTCAGGAGATCGGCGCAGACCGCAATGGCGACATCCAATTGCTGCCGCGCGAGGACATCGCGGCAGTGGTGGGTGTCACTACCGAAACCGCGAGCCGGATCGTCGCCGATTTCAAGCGGCGTGGACTGCTCCAAAAAGTTGCGGGCAACACTTATCGCTGCAACAGCCAGCAGATCGAACGGCTGCTGTCCCACCCGGAATTCCCTGCGCAATAGACCCGCGACCGACCATCACGCCTCGAGCGGCAAATTGACAATTCGCAATGGAACCGGGTCCGTCTGCGGGTATCCTATGGACTCGGACCCGCAAGCCCGTGGCCCGTCCACGTACCGGGCATTCGCTGTCCACGAGATGTAATGACGATTGGTTTATCCCCGAGCCTTTTTCTTATCGTAACAGGCCTGTTGCTGGCAGGCTGTGGCGGTGGCGGCGAAGACACCCCGTCCGAAACCACCAACTCCTCCCAGCCTGCGCCCGTCGCGGCCGCTACCGGCTATCTCATAGACGCCCCCGTGAGCGGGGCGACCTACCGTACCCCGAGCGGTTCCGGAACGACCGGTGCCGGGGGTGAGTTCCGTTATCTTCCCGGTGAAACGGTGGAATTTTCGGTCGGGCCGGTGCGGCTCGGGCGCGCAGTGGCCGGGCACTATGTCACTCCCCTGGATCTCATTGCCGATTCGTCGGGCCATACCGATGCCCGGGTGATCGCGATGGCCAGCTTCCTGCAGAGCGCCGACCGGGACGGAAACCCCGGCAACGGCATTCAGCTCGTCCCCGCCCTGGCGGACCGCCTGTGCGCCGAGCTCAAAGTGGCCGCCCTGGATTTCTCCACCCTTGCCGACCCGGCTGCGTTCGACACTGCGCTGAAGAACGCCGCCAGCGCCGAACGGCTCAGCTACGTAGCGCCGGCAAGGGCCGGCCCCAACCTGACCGCCAGCCTCACGGCCCTGATGGAGCCGGTGAGCGCCTACGCCCCGGCCTGGGGTACGGCGGGCGCGTTTACCGCGGCCTCCAGTTGCGCCCGGTGCCACGCGGCACGCAGCGGCGAAGCCGCCATGCGGTTGCCCAAGGACGATGTCAGCGGGGAGGACATCAGTCCGTACACGGAGTGGAAGCACAGCATGATGGCCCACAGTTTCGACGATCCGTACTTCCAGGCCGTCCTGCAGGAAGAAGCCACCCATGAATTTCCGGCCTTCGCGGGTCTGATCGAGGACCGCTGCCTGACATGCCACGCGCCCATGGGCCGTACCGCCGCCCATTCGGGCAGCACCGGACTCGACGCCAACGGCGACTACCGCTATTCGCGCGCGGTCGTCGACCCGCACGCCCGCGAAGGCGTGAGCTGCACGCTGTGCCATCAGATCGCATCGACAACCATCGACGATGAAGGCAGCCCGGTCGTCGGTGAAGACGCCTTCAGCGGCAGATATACGATCGGCGACGCGCGCATCATCTACGGCCCGTATTCCGGCATCAACCCCGGCCCGATGCAGAATCAGCTCAATTACACGCCCCGATACGGGCACCAGATGACCGGCTCCGGACATTGCGGCAGCTGTCATACCGTGCGCACGCCGGTGATGGACGCAAACACGGCGGCGCCGCTGAATCCGCCGCGGCAGTTCCTGGAGCAGGCCCCGTATCAGGAATGGCAAAACAGCGTATACAGCCGCAGCGCGGACAATGACGCACGGCGTACCTGTCAGGACTGCCATATGCCGGCCGTCGAAGACTACCAGACCCCCATTTCCACACGACCTGCCGGACAGGTTGAACGCGCACCGTATCATCGCCATCGACTGTTCGGCGGCAACACCCACATGTTGGAGACGCTCAAGGTCTACCGGACCGTGCTGGGCATCGAGTCCAGCACCAGCCTGGCGGGATTCGACGAAAAAATCGCCGCCACCCGCGAGTTTCTCGGGCAGCGCAGCGCCGCCCTCAGCATTCCACGCCTGGCCGTGGTAGCCGGCACGCTCGAGCTCGACGTCCAGGTAACCAACCTCACGGGCCACAAACTGCCCAGCGCCTATCCGAGCCGCCGCATGTGGCTGCATGTGAAAGTCACCGATGGCGCGGGGGCCATCGTCTTCGAGTCGGGCGCCCCCGGCGCGGACGGACGGTTGTCCATAGACAGCGCCGCGGAGCAGGCGCATTGCATTGCGTCCAGAAAGCCGGTCGGGTTCGTCAATGACGGCTGCTTCGAGCCCCATCGGGACCGGATTACCGATCCCTCGCAGGTCGCGGTCTACGAATCCGTCCTGGGCGACAGCAACGGCAACATCACCTACGTGCTGCTGTATGCCGACCATTACCTCAAAGACGATCGTATACCCCCGCGCGGGTTCCGTCAGCGTGCGGCGGTAACAGGAACGGAGATTGTACTGGGCGGAGTCCCGGACAGGGACTTCAACGCCGAAGATGCCGATGGCGCCAGCGGTTCCGACCAGGTGCATTACCGCATCCCGACGGACGCCGCGGGCGGGCCCTATCAAATCACCGTCCAACTGTTGTATCAATCGATCCGCCCCGGCTTCGTGGCAGGGCTGCACGCCGACGGCGGCCGTGTGGAACGCTTCCGCTCCATGTACAAGGCGCTGCCGCCACCGGCTGAACAGTTGGCCAGCGTTGTCGGCACAGTCAATTGAACGCCGTGGAAACGATTACCTGAAAATCGACCGCCGCCGCGCACAGGAGCGGCCCATCCCCAACACCCCGCCTGCCCCCGTCCCAACGGGTGCGGCCCCGCGCACCTGCTCCGGTCAGGTCACGCCGTAGTACACCTTTCATCGTTTCTTAACGGGATGTTGCCCTTGCTGTAACACACCTGGGGCATGGTGGCGGCAGGCCAGCGACCGGAGAGCGATGCCATGAGTCCCGTCTATCCCATGCGACCGTTGCGCTACCGGGCCATCTGGGTCTCGGACGTGCACCTGGGCTACCGCGGCTGCCGTGCGGACTTCCTGCTCGATTTTCTGCACGCCACCGAATGCGAGTATCTGTACCTGGTAGGCGACATCGTCGACGTCTGGAACATGAAGCGGGGTCTGTACTGGCCTCAGGAGCACAACAACGTGCTGCGCACCGTGCTGGGCAAGGCCAAGCACGGCACCAAGGTGGTGTACATCCCGGGCAACCACGACGAGATCATGCGCGAGTACGACGGCATGGTGTTCGGCAACGTGGAAATCCGCACCGAGGCCACCCATGTCACCGCCGACGGACGCCGTCTGCTGATGCTGCACGGCGACGAGTTCGACAGCGTGGTCAAGTGTTCGCGGTTGGTGGCGCTGCTGGGAACCCGCGCCTACGACGCGCTGCTGCGCGTCAACCACTGGGTCAACCTGGTGCGCCGTCGGTTCGGGTTTCCCTACTGGTCACTGGCGGCCTATCTCAAGCACAAGGTCAAGAACGCGGTGAAGTACATCAGCAACTTCGAGTACGCGATCGCCCACGAAGCGCGCCGCCGGGGCGTGGACGGGCTGGTGTGCGGCCATATTCACCGTGCCGAGATGACCACCATAGACGGGGTGCTGTACTGCAACGACGGCGACTGGGTGGAAAGCTGCACGGCGCTGGTGGAGCGCCACGACGGCGAGTTGCAGATCCTGCGCTGGGCCGAAGAACGGGAGCTGGTGAAGTCGGTGGCCGCCGAGCAGAAGGTGAGCGCCGGCGACGCCGCATGAAGATAGCCATCGTCACCGATGCCTGGAAGCCCCAGGTCAACGGTGTGGTGCGCACCCTGGCCCGCACCGGCGAGGAACTGCAGGCAAGGGGCTACCGGGTGTGCTTCGTGACGCCCCAGTCCTTCACCACGGTGCCCTGTCCCACC
>Ga0102956_1000827_pt1 | contig 10758 bp, 12 predicted proteins | sample SalPonF2_A_D2_MG_FD_84515 | JGI IMG/M metagenome (GOLD analysis project Ga0102956, IMG submission 84515) | Salt pond soil microbial communities from South San Francisco under conditions of wetland restoration - Salt Pond MetaG SF2_A_D2_MG ...
AACGGCCACCCCGGGACGGCGAATTCAGGCCGGATGAGCATGAAAAAAGACATCACGGCGCAGGGTCTTGCCGGGCAGGCCCTGTGATACGATTGAGGGCCATGACAACCGACATGGCGGCTCTCGGATGGAAATAGTACGGGTTCCGGCCGGCCGTGGGCTCGACTGGCTCAAGCAGGGCTTGTGGATCGCCATGACGGTCGTGTACAGCGTCCTTTACCTGGTCCTCAGCGCGATCCCGGGCGTCGGCAACCTGGCTCTCAGCCTGATTGCCCCTGCGCTCGGCGGCGGCATGATCTTCGGGGCCAGGGAACTGCGCCAGGGTCGCACCCTGGATGTCTCCCAACTGTTCCAGGCTTTCCTCGACCGCAGGCGCACCGGTCCCATGCTGGTGCTGGGTGTCATCAACCTGGGGGTGGCGCTGGCCATGACATTGATCGGCGGGGCCACCGTGCTGGGTGTCATGCACGGCAGCCTGGTGGCCGGTGGCGGGCCGGTGTTGCCCACCCTGAGCGCCAGCATGATCGTCGGCATCCTGCTGATGCTGACCCTGGCCGTATTGGTGGCCATGGCCATGTGGTTCGCCGTACCCCTGGTGATGCTCGGTTACGCCCCGCCCCAGCAGGCGATCCGGCTGAGCTTCGCGGCCTCGTCGCGCAACATGTGGCCGCTGACGGTGTACGGGCTGTGCCTGGCGGGGCTTGGCATCCTCGCCCTGATTCCCCTGGGCCTGGGTCTGCTGCTGTTCGTTCCCCTGGGGGCGACATCCGCGTTCGCCAGCGTCGAAGAGATCTTCGCGCCGCAATCGGCCTCACCTTCCGATTATGAGCCTGCTTGAGCTAAGCATCCCGGAATGCACCACCCAGCCGGCCGGCAACGGACTGGACGCGCGCGCGCTGGAACGCTGGCTGGCGGAGCTGCCCCTGGGCGACCCCCAGGAAGCGGCGCGGGCCCTGTCCGGGGGACTCGCTCAGCACAACCGCACTGCCTGGCCGGCGGCCGCCCGCCTGGCGGCCGCCGAACACCTGCGCCCCATCGGCGAGGAGACCGGCGCCGCCCTGCGTTCGCGCCTGCGCAGCGCTTCCCTACCCTTGTCGGCCCGCGCCCGGCAGGTGGCCGAGCTCGGCGGCGGGCTGCTCCGTGAACTGACCGACAGCTACAAGATCGCGCTGCTGGAGCTGGCCGACACCAAGGCGGCGGATACCTCCCTGCGGCTGCTGGCCCTGTACCGGTCGGTGGAGCTGCTGGCCAGGCAGGTGGTGGACACCTATCTGGTGTACGGCCCGGAGCCGCATCAGGCATGGGGCGAGCTGCACCGGCTGTACCGCTACGCCGAGTTGATGGGCATACAGGCGCAGCCGCTGGCCGAATCCGGCCGCGCCTCCGTGGAGCACGCCTACAAGCGGGTGGTGCTGCTGGCGCTGGTGGATCCCTACCAGCTCATGCAGCAGGAGGCGAACAACGTCTATAAGTGGCTCGACCAGTGGGCCGACCGCTGCCCCATGGAAGCGGCCGACGCCCTCAGTGCGGTGGCGGGACGTTTCTACGTGGATCTGGACAGCGAGTCGCCGCCCCGTTATGCGCCGCGGGACCTGGACCGGCGCCCCAGCAACCCCCGCATCCTGGAGTGCGGCCCCCTGGCGCAGGCGGCCACGGCGCGGCTGTCGGCCATCGCCAAAGAAGCCACCGACGAAGACGGCCGCCCCCGACAACTGCCGCTGGCCCGACGTATGGAACGGGACCTGCTGCAGCGTCTGCGCGACGGCTGGAACGGCCCACGGGACCGCGCCAGCGCACGGCACAGCGCCCATGCCAACGTGGAGATCGCCGCCGGGCTGAGTGCCTGCCACCACTTCCTGAGCGCCGAGGCCCCCTTCACACCGGAGAAGGACGAGATCACCCTGCACCGCGCGGCCTTCGGCAGCGGCGGGGGCAGCGCGGCCAAACCGTCCAGCAAGCTCTCCCTGGTGCCCGCCGAGTCGGAACCCTGGAAGGCCGACGAGGACGCTTCGCAGCTGGAGCAGGAAATCAACATGCCCCGCCGGTCGGTGTTCGACAGCGCCAGCGACGACCTGGACATGTGGCAGAAGGTCTACGCCACCCGCGGGCGCGGCGAAGACGATGACGAGGGAGCAGGGCCGGCCTACCGGGCCACGCCCTGGCAGCAGAAGAACGCCAGCGACCAGGGGCTCTGCCTGTACTGCCGCAGCGACTGTCCGGTACAACTGCGGGTGGGGGAGCTGGTGGTGTTCCAGATCTCCGGCGACCCGGGCCGCTGGCAGGTGGGCGCGGTGCGCTGGCTGTGCGCCGCGCCGGGGCTGCAGATGGAGATGGGCATCGAAGTGCTGGCCGACAGCGCCACGCCGCTGGCGATCCGGGGCGTGCAGGGGGTCGGCAAGGACAGCGAATACTTCCGCGCCCTGCGGCTGCCGGCCGGCGACCTGAAGGACCCGGCGGGTACCCTGGTGGTGCCGGCCTCCATCTACGACAGCGGTACGGTCACCGCTTTGCACGGGGGCGACGCGCTGTTGTACGCACGGTTGACCACGCTGGTGGAGACGACGCGTTCCTATTCGAGATTCCAATACGAACTGGTGAGCCCTCCCGACAGCGAACAGCGCAAGTTAGAATCCCTCAGACAGTTGCTCTGAAGCGGGGGACCTCCCCCACGCGATGCGGCGCCCGCGGGGACCACCGCTGGTTCGGCCCCGCACGGCGGGTGGTGGCATGATCAGTCAAACAGGAGTGTGCAGATGACCGAACCCCGGAAACCGGCCATGAAGACCGATCCCATGTACCAGCTGCTGCGCCAGGGCAAGATAAAGGAATTCAATGCCCGCCGGGCGGAAGGTGAAAGCTGCGACCTGCGCGGTTCGGACCTGCGGGGGCTGGACCTGCGCGGGCTGGACGCCGATCAGCTGGACCTGAGCGGCGCCTACCTGCGCGGCGCCTACCTGCGCGGCGCCGACCTGCGGGGCCTGGACCTGAGCGGCGCCAACCTGGAAGGTGCCAGCATCAACGCCGCCAAGATATCGGGGACCTACTTTCCCCGGGAGGTCTACGCCGAAGAAATCACGCTGTCGCTGCTGCACGGTACCCGCATGCGCTATCAGTGCATGCGGGGGCTGGATCCGGCCAGCAAGGGCGCGTAGCTCGCGTACCAGAAGGGATCCGCCGCCACCACCGGCGCGGCCTGCGCCAGGGCGCGGCGGGCCCGTGCCGCCAGCGCGGGCCGGTGCAGGGCGTGCGCGAGGCGCAGCGACACGCCGATCAACACCGCCGGCGCCGCCGGCAGGCCACCGGCAGCCAGGGCCGCCCGGGGCCGGTCGCCGGCCACCAGACTGGCGTCGCTGCGGCGCCAGCCCTGGGCCCCGTGAAAGCGCTGCCAGGCCCGGCGCGTCACCGCCAGCGCCACACGCCGGGCGCTCTCGCCGCCTCCGCTCTGACTCCAGTCCCACAGCCCCCTGGCCACGTAGGCATAGTCCTGCAGGGATGCCTGCCCGACCGGACCGTGGGCCCCCGCGATGCGGTACAGCCTGTGGCCGTTCCACAACCGGCCGGCCAGCACCTGCGCCAGCCTGTGCGCGGCCCGGGCATAGCGCCCGCCGGGGTCCTTGCCCCGGGCGGCCATGGCCAGCGTCGACAGCGCGAGGCCGTTCCAGCCGGCGATCACCTTGGGGTCCCGGGGCAGGGTACGCTGACGGCGGGCGGCCAACAGACGGCGGCGGGCGGACGTCAGCCGCGCCCGCACCGTCGCCACCGGAAGGCCCAGCTCGCGGGCGACCTGCGCGGCCGATTGATGCCGTTCCGGCAGGTAGCCCCCGTCGAAGGGGGGCGGACCGGCAAGATGCCAGTAGCGGCGCGCCACCTGCAGCTCGGGTGCGGGCAGCACCCGGGCGAGCTCATCGGATGTCCACAGGTAGTAGCCCCCGTCCTCGCCCTTGCCGTCCAGCGCCGACAGGCTGCCCACGAAAGCGCCGTCCGCGGCCATCATGCGCCGCAGCATGAAGTCGACGGTGTTGCGGCCCACGGCGGCGTAGCCCGGATCGTCCAGCACCCGGGCCGCCCGCAGGTAGACCGCGGCCAGCTGGGCGTTGCCGTACAGCATCTTCTCGAAGTGGGGCATCTGCCAATTGGGATCCACCGTGTAACGGAAGAAGCCCCCGCCGAGCTGATCCCGCAGGCCGCGGTGGGCCATGCGGTCCAGGGTCAGGCGCAGGAAACCGCCCAGCGGCGCCGACGGGTGGTGGGCCTGGGCAGTCAGCAATGCCTGCAGCTGGGGCGCCAGGGGAAACTTGTTCTGCTGACCGAAACCGCCGTCCAGCTCGTCGGCGCGCTGCATCGCGGCCGCCACCAGGTCCTTGAGCGGGTGTGCGGAAACCGGCGCCGTGGGCGCCGGGTGCGCGCGGGCGGCACGTCGCGCCAGGGCCTTCAGGGCGGCGGGGTCCTTGCGCCAGCGCCGCTGCAGCTTGGCGATGAAAGCGCGGAACGGGTCGGGCGGCAGGTAGGTGGTGCCCACCAGGGGATACCCCTCGGGGGTGAGGAAGACGTTCAGAGGCCAGCCGCCCTGGCCGCGGGTGCGCTGCACGAAGTCCAGCAGACGCCGGTCCACGGCGGGGAGCAGCTCCCGGTCGACGGCCACCGGAATGAAGTCCCGGTTGAGCAGGCGGGCGACGGCCGGGTCGCGAAAGCTTTCCCGGTCCATGACATGGCACCACCGACAGGCGTAGTAGCCGCTGGTCACGAACACCAGCTTGTGCTCGGCGCGGGCGCGGGCGAACACCCCGGGACCCCAGCGCTGCCAGTGCACCGGGTCCTGGGCGTGCATGAGCAGATAGGGGGAGGGGGAGCCGGCCAGCTCGTTGCGAAGGGGCGCGGCCGCCGCCGCGCAGACGACGCCCGAGAGCAGCAGGGCGAGCAGCCAGCGTGCCATGGGACGGTTTCCCTGTCGTGGCGAAAAGTGGCCGCTGCGGCCGGCCCGCCGGCACGGACCGCTCGGAGCGGCCGGCCGATCAGCGGTCGTCGGGGCGATTGTCCGGACGGTGGTCAGGATCGTCGTCGTCCGGGCGGCGATCGGACTCCTGACCATCGCCGTCGGAACGGGCGCCGTCATCCTCGCCGTGCTCCTCGTCCGCCCGGTCCAATTCGCCGTCCATCTCCTCGTCCGTCATGGGACGGTACTCGTCGTCGGACTCGCCCGCGGGCTCGTCATCGTCGACGGGGTCATCCGCAGCCCCGGCCGCTTCGGTCTCCCGCGGACGCACGTAGCGGCGGGAGACGAACACCCCGATTTCGAACAGCAGCCACATGGGGATGGCCAGCATGGTCTGGGAAAACATGTCGGGGGGCGTGAGCAACATGCCCAGCACGAAGCAGGCCACGATCACGTAGGGGCGCTTTTCGGAAAGCTGCTCGGGCGTCACCACCCCGGCCCACACCAGCACCACGGTCGCCACCGGCACCTCGAAGGCCGCACCGAAGGCAAGGAACATGGTCAGCACGAAGCTCAGGTACTTGCTGATGTCGGTCATCATGGTGACCCCGTGGGGGGTCGTGTGCGCCATGAAGCCGAACACGATGGGGAACACCACGTAGTAGGCGAACAGCGCGCCCAGATAGAACAGAGCGGTGCTGGACACCAGCAGGGGAAAGATCATCCTGCGTTCGTGGCGGTACAGGCCGGGCGCCACGAAGGACCACAGCTGATACAGCAGGTAGGGCATGGCGATGAACACCGCCAGCACCAGGGTCAGCTTGATGGGCACGAAGAACGGCGCCACCACTTCGATGGAGATCAGCGAGCTGCCGGCGGGCAGATCGCGGCTCAACGGTCCGGCAAGCCAGGTGAACAGGTGATTGGAGAACGGCGCCATCACCAGGAACACCACCAGCACCGCCAGCACGCCCCGCAACAGCCGGTTGCGCAGCTCCAGCAGGTGGGAAATGAACGGCTGTTCCTCGAATTCCTCTTCGTCGGGACTGGTGTCGGTGTGCTTACCGGTTGCGCTCATTCACGGATTCGTCAGGAGTGTGTTGGTCGGTCCCGGCCGCCGGCGCGGCCGGTTCGGCGGCGGATGCCTCGTCGTCGCCGTCGTGCGTCGCCTCATTGGACTCTGATGACGGAACGCCGACGGGTTTCTGCGACCCGGTTTCCCCGTCCTCATGCGCCACGGCCGATGCCGCGTGCGTCCGGGTTTCGGACGTCTCCGTGTCCGTGTCCGTGTCCGTTTCCGTTTCCGTTTCCGTTTCCGGCCGGGAAGCCTGTTCCGATTCCGGCTTCACCGCCTTGACCAGGTAGTCCTGTTCCTTTTCGAGGGAAGCCTTGGCCTGGCGCCCCACACCGTCGGCTTCGTCCAGGATCTGCCGGACCTCGGCCAGGTCCTTGCTTTCGCGCAGCTGGCGCTTGAGGTCCTCGGCGGCCAGTTCCTTGTCGATGTCCTCCTTGACCGTCTGCACGAAGTTGCGCATCCGGCCCAGCCAAAGGCCGGCGGCGCGGGCAACCCGCGGCAGGCGTTCCGGCCCGATGACCAGGAGCGCGACAATGAACACCAGGACTAGCTCGGAAAAACCGAAGTCGAACATGGCTCGGGGAGGCTAAGGGTGTCGGACGGAGAAGGCGGGACGAACGCAGGCGCGCTCGCAGCCGTCATTCAGGACGACTTGTGCTTTTCTTTGGCGGTCACCTCACCGTCGATCACATGGCCTTCCTCGTCCTGCTCTTCCAGCCGGCTGGCCGTGTGGGTCTGTTCGCCCTTGTCACCTTCGTGCATGGCTTCCCGGAAGCCCTTGATCGCACCGCCGAGGTCCGACCCCAGGTGGCGCAGGCGCTTGGCACCGAAAATCACCAGTACGATCGCCAGAATAATCAACAGTTGCGTGATGCTTGGACCCATGGTTGCTACTCCTGCCCGTTGCCTGCACCAGATCGGTCCAGGGGGTTTGGGCGACTGTCTCAGCGTTTGCCGCGAGCGGCCTTTTCGTCCAGGCCCGAAAGTCCGAAACGGCGGCCCAGCTCGCGCAGCACGTCATCGGGACCGAGGCCCCGTGCGGCCAACATTACCATTGTATGAAACCACAGATCGGCCGTTTCATAAACCAAATGTTCGTCCGAGTCCTCCTTGGCCGCAAGAATGGTCTCGGTGGCTTCCTCGCCCACCTTCTTCAGGATAGCGTTCAGCCCCTTGCCGTACAGGCCCGCCACGTAGGACGAATCGGGATCGGCGCTCTTGCGCTCCTCCAGCACCCGGGCCAGGGCCTCCAAGATCTCACCTGTCGCCATGGTTGGCCACCCTGCTTCGCTCATGGAATCCGTCGGGCGCCTGTCCGAGCCGTCATGTCGCGACGGCGGCGGCATCCTTTACTCGGACAGGCTCCTAGCCGTAGATCTCGTCGGGATTCTTCAGCACCGGGTCCACGCCCTGCCACTGCCCGTCGTCCAGCCGCTGGTAGAAGCAGCTGCGCCGTCCGGTATGGCAGGCGATGCCGCCGCGCTGCTCCACCTTGAGCAGCACCACGTCATTGTCGCAGTCGGTACGGATTTCCCTGACGATCTGGACATGCCCGGACTCCTCTCCCTTGCGCCACAGCTTGCGGCGCGAACGGGACCAGTACACGGCCCGCCCCTCCTGGGCCGTCAGGGCGAGGGATTCGCGGTTCATCCACGCGAACATCAGCACCTGACCGTCCACAGCGTCCTGAGCGATGACGGGCACCAGCCCGTCGTCAGTCCATTTGATCGCGTCCAGCCAACTTTGGTTCACTGTCGAGCTCATCCTTTTTTCACCTTGGGAAACAACCCCATCGGTTGACCCCTGTCGTGCAGCCGCAGCGGGATGCCGGCGCAGGACGGGTACAACAGGCGGATTACAGCCGCACCTCGATGCCGGCGTCGGCCATATGGCGCTTGGCCTGCTCGATGGTGTATTCGCCGAAATGGAAGATGCTGGCCGCCAGCACCGCGTCGGCCTTGCCCTCCAGCACGCCGGCCACCAGGTGGTCCAGATTGCCCACCCCGCCCGAGGCGATCACCGGCACGTCCACCGCCTCGCTGACCGTGCGGGTCAGGGCCAGGTCGAAACCGTCCCGGGTGCCGTCCCGGTCCATGCTGGTGAGCAGGATCTCGCCGGCGCCGTAGTCGGTCATGCGCACGGCCCATTCGATGGCGTCGATGCCGGTGGGCTTGCGCCCGCCGTGGGTGAATATCTCCCAACGGGGTGCCTCGCCGTCGGCACTGACCCGTTTGGCATCCACGGACACCACGATGCACTGGGACCCGAAGCGCCCGGCCGCCTCCTTCACGAACTCCGGGCGGGCCACGGCGGCGGTGTTGATGGCCACCTTGTCGGCGCCGGCGGAAAGCATGCGCCGGATGTCCGGCAGCTCCCGGATGCCGCCGCCCACCGTCAGCGGTATGAACACCTCGCCGGCCACCCGTTCGACCACGTGCACCATGGTCTCGCGCTCGTCCGAGCTGGCGGTGATGTCCAGGAAGGTGATCTCGTCGGCCCCCTCCTGGTCGTAGCGGCGGGCGATTTCCACCGGATCGCCGGCGTCGCGGATTTCCACGAACTTCACGCCCTTGACCACCCGGCCCGCGTCCACGTCAAGGCAGGGAATGATTCGCTTGGCAAGCCCCATGACTGTCTGTGCTCCGCCGGTGCGGGCGGCGGCCCGCACGCCACCCCTGCCGCCGGCCTGATGACTGAATTACGCCGGATCGAGCTCGTCGGCCAGCTTCTGGGCCTCGGCCAGATCGATCCCACCCTCGTACAGCGCCCGCCCGATGATGGCCCCGCTGATGCCTTCGCGGGCCACCCCGCACAGGGCGCGGATATCGTCCAGATTGGTGACGCCTCCGGAGGCGATGATGGGTACGCTCACGGCCTGGGCCAGGGCCACGGTGGAGTCCAGGCTCACACCGCTCATCATGCCGTCGCGGCCGATATCGGTGTAGATGATGGCCGCCACGCCGTCGCGCTCGAAGCGCCGGGCCAGATCCACCACATCGTGGTTGGACAGCTTGGACCAGCCGTCGATGGCCACTTTGCCGTTCTTGGCGTCCAGCCCCACGATGATGCGGCCGGGAAACTCGATGCACAGATCGTTGATGAAATGCGGCGCGCTGACCGCCTTGGTGCCGATGATGACGTAGCTGACGCCGGCATCCAGGTAGGCCTGCACCGTGTCCTCGTCCCGGATGCCGCCGCCCACCTGGATGGGCAGGTCCGGATAGGCTTCGGCGATGGCGTGGATGGGCCCGGCGTTGACCGGCTTGCCGGCGAACGCACCGTTGAGGTCGACGATATGCAGGCGCCGCGCGCCGGCGTTCACCCAGCGCTCGGCGACCTGCAGCGGGTCGTCCGAGAACACGGTCTCGTCTTCCATGCGGCCCTGCCGCAGACGAACGCACTTGCCGTCTTTCAGATCGATGGCGGGTATCAACTGCATGCCCTGCTCCTCATTGCCAAACGCACCATTAACGGCCCTCGCAATGATCCGCTGGAAAGCCGCGGGCCGCCCCCCAAGGTGAAAATGCTCACGGTTGCCCGTCCCAGCGCACGAAGTTGGCCAACAGGGTCAGCCCCGCCTGTTGGCTCTTCTCGGGGTGGAACTGGGCGGCAAACACGTTATCCCTTGCCAGCACCGACGCGAACTCGATGCCGTAGTCGGTGGTACCCACCGCCAGCTCCGACTCGGCCGGCTCGGTGTAATAGCTGTGCACGAAGTAGAAGCGGCTGTTGTCCGGTATGTCCTTCCACAGCGGGTGGCTGCGCACCTGGCGCACCTGATTCCAGCCCATGTGGGGCACCTTCAGCCGCTCGCCGGTGCGGGCATCCGCCAGCCCCTCGGGAAAACGCCGGACTTCCCCCGCCAGCACATCCAGGCAGGCGGTACCTTCGTTTTCCTCGCTGTGGGTGAGCAGCGCCTGCATTCCCAGGCACACCCCCAGCAGCGGCCTGGTGCGGGCGACCTCCCGCACCACGGCGTCGAGCTCCAGGCGCTGCAGCTCCGACATGCAGTCGCGGATGGCGCCGACCCCCGGGAACACCACCCGCGGAGCCCGCAGTATGGCGTCGGGGTCGGAGCTGACGAACACCAGGGAATCGCCGGCGACATGCTCGAGCGCCTTGGCGATGGAATGGAGATTCCCCATGCCATAGTCGATGATCGCAATGGACGCCATAGCGGTTCTTTCCGGAGTTGGTTGGCTTCAGCTCAATCCGAACACTGACGGGCCGGTGTGCGGAGTCAGAGACTCCCCTTGGTCGAAGGCACCACCCCGGCCATGCGCGCATCCGGCTCGACGGCGGCGCGCACCGCGCGGCCGAAGGCCTTGAATACCGTTTCTGCCACGTGGTGGGCGTTCACGCCCCGCAGATTGTCGATATGAAGGGTTGCAGGGGCATGATTCACGAACCCCTGGAAGAATTCGTGAATCAGATCCACGTCGAATTCGCCGATGCGCGCACGCTGGAACTGCACGTGGTATTCCAGTCCCGGACGCCCGGAAAAATCGATGACCACCCTCGAGAGCGCCTCGTCCAGCGGCACGTAGGCATGACCGTAGCGGCGGATGCCGCCCTTGTCCCCCAGGGCCTGCGCGAAGGCCTGCCCCAGACTGATGCCGATGTCTTCGACGGTGTGATGGGCGTCGATGTGCAGGTCGCCCTCGGCGTGCAACGCCAGATCCAGCAAGCCGTGGCGCGCCACCTGATCGAGCATGTGCTCCAGGAACGGCACCCCGGTCTGCAGCTTGCA
>Ga0102956_1000832_pt1 | contig 10707 bp, 11 predicted proteins | sample SalPonF2_A_D2_MG_FD_84515 | JGI IMG/M metagenome (GOLD analysis project Ga0102956, IMG submission 84515) | Salt pond soil microbial communities from South San Francisco under conditions of wetland restoration - Salt Pond MetaG SF2_A_D2_MG ...
AAAGGGTTTTAATTTGCCACCTTTATGCTATCAGGAGGTTATTTTTTTACAAGGCGATAATAAATTTTTTCTATGCCATGCTGGAGGGTATAACCTTTTGTTATTTTAATATATAACGCCCATAAAATTATAAGTTTTTTCTTTTATCTGCCACGAATGTTATAATTTGATGGGCGTCCCCCAAGTTCCTCTTCACGTCGATCCCGAAGGGCCTACCCTCATCTCTCATACAGCATGAACTGATTTAATCGGTTCTTCTTGGCACACTGGAGCGCAGCGTAATTGCAATCCGTCTTCAGCCGATTGTTGGGTTTTGCTTATAAATTAAATATGTATGTAATTGACCCATTCCCATTATCAATTTTTTCATAACTTCTTTTTCCACAATTTTTTAAGGCTTGTTCAACGTTTTTCCCCTGGCTTGCATCAACAGTATAGCCTCCCATAATCTTTTTCCCTGCTGCATCGACAGGCATATCATATGTTTTCCCTATGTTTTTTGCATAGTCTGGAATTTGTCCTCTAATAATAATCTCATGCCCGCCTATCTCTGGATCAAGTTTTCCGGCTTTTTCCCTTGCAGCCACATCTGCACGTACATTTGCCATCTCTTGACTATCATTAGGCTGTCGATGCCTCCAGCTAGAAGAAATTGGGGGTTCGTCTGGGGACTTCGTTTCACCAATTACAACCTTATTATCCTTTTCTGAAATATAGTCGGGCTTTCTACGATGAGCTCTTCCTTTGCCCTTTATGGCTTTATCTCCGTCAAGATATCTGTAACCTTTAGACGTAAGTGCCTCTTCGCCCTTCGGGTAAAATTCCTTTTTGCCAACCTTAGAAGGATGCCCTTTTGCTCCCTTCTTTACGACATCATCTGTATGTTTGTTCACGGATTTCTTAACTCCTTTTTCACCCAACTCGCCAGATTCTTTCTTTGTAAACTTTGAAAATATCTTTGAAACTCCTTTTCCTATTTTTGAAAAAAATCCCGCTTCTGCTGTATGGTTAAATCCAACAAGTATGAAAAAAGCGGACATAAATATAATACTTTTTCTGATGAAACCCAATTTTTTGTGATTAATCATAGGGATTATCTCCTGATATAAGTCAGATATATGTAATAAATAACTGCATAATTACCATTAAAAGAACCCCTACAAACCTTCTCTATATGGGAGAGGGTAAGCGTTGAATATTTTAAAAGTTTTTGATCTATTGAAGATTTTAAAGCCTCTGTAACTTCAACAATCTTATTTTCAATATTTTCTTGCCGTGGATCATATACTATCTTTAGAAATCCCCATGTATCACCAACTATTGGAACCCATTCAAAGCAATCATCAACTACCTTTATGATTAGACCCTTCGGGGATCGAAGAATATTTGTAACTCTTAATGAAGACTGATTCAATTCAATAAATTTATCCTTAAAAATGCCAAACGAAAATGAATGATTCAAACGTATTAACAACCCCTCTTCCAGTTGGGCAAGTTCATTTTCGTATGATTTTTCAAAATCAACGATGGCAGAATAAATATGCGTTTTATAAGCTCCCTCAAAAGTATTAGACATTTTTTTCATAACATCGGTTTCTCCCTGAGACATTCTGCTCATGTAGCTATCCAGTTCTTCTGACTGGCTAATCAATGACGACTCAAGATTTTTAAATGATTCATCAAGGCTTTGGTTAAGATAATCGACATGCCTGTTAACTGACTCATTAAAGGCTAAAGAAGCACCTTGAACCGTCAAATCGAACTCATGAGTAAGTTTGGCTTTCAGGCTAATATATTTAGGGTATAGAAGAGTTCCTGTCGTTGTAATAAAAATTACAATCCCCAAGGAAATGTATTTATTTCGCAATTTCTTCACAATAAACCCAACGTATTTCTCACCTGCAGGTGTTTAGCGGCAGCGGAACACCTGTCAGGTGAAGAAAAAGGTTAGCAAAACCATTAATCTATAGTCACTACTTTATAATTAAAATTATGGTGAAACCACTTTAGTTGCAATTTAGGTAAAAATGATATTTTCAGACCATATTGGTACTGAAATGGCCTTTTATCATTAGGAGAAGATGTGAAATCATAGAGTTTCTTTTCGTCATCATCTTGGTCATTTTCCAATTTTATTTCGATGACTAACAAATTATTCTCAAGCTCAGTTCTACAGCGTCTATGTATTACGATGTCAGGTCGTTTATGTCTATCATAAGAGTCATGCTTTGGATCAAACTCAGATCCCATTTTGTTGTATTCACAATCGACATTGAAACCTGGGAAATAGTTTTCAAGATATACTGCCAATCGGTGGGCTGTAGCCCATTCCATCTTGTTGTTAATCAATTCTGAATCATTGATACAAACCTTTTTAGCTGCCTCTAATAATATCTTTTCCATACTTCTTCCTTGCTCATTCCGCATAACCGGCTGGCAATGGACCGCAGCGGAATTGCCAGTCCGAGTTGATTCGGTTGTTATGCCAGCACCTTAATTATTTTGAATCTTGAACAGCCGCAATTTGCTCTTGCACCTTCCTCCTGAACTCAAGAGGTGCGTCTATCTTATGAAAAGGATCTTTTGTGCCGCCTGTTCCACTTACTGTAATGGAACCAAATCCAAGAATTCTACCCAAAATACCTTGATTTACCTGAATGCCTTCAACCTTGTTAAGCAAGACCTCAAGTGAATTTCTTCGAATGAATCCGACTTTAACAATAACACGCTTGTTTGTTACCCCAAATTCAGAAGTTTTGAAATTAATGAATGAGGCAATACCCGCCACTATTGCAATCAAAACGAACAAACCACCCGCCGCCGCATCTCCGCCATTGCTGAAAAAAAATATCGCAACGGTTAACCAAATTACAGGCCAAATAAAAATTACCCAGTGCAATTTGCTGCGATAGAAGATGCTTTCACCATTCATAAGATTCTTCTCAATGTAGCTCATTGCCAATTCTCCTTTTGTGGTATAATTTTAAGGCATAACGCCCCGGTTCACCTGTCGCAGGAAATTCCATAATTTTCTAAATATCGGGACATTTCATTAACTCAAAAGCTTTCTAAATGGCGCGGCCCCTGCGATCTGGTGAAACCGGTTGTTCGGTTTTATCCTGATAATGACACCGCAAATATTCGAGTGCCAAATGTTAAAACGGTAAGCCCTATTAAAATGCCAAATGGTCCCCATAGTCCTTTGAATAAAGTCGCCAACATTGCAATTGGTACAACACCAACACCGGCAAGGAATAGACCTATGAAAACGGCAAGGCCACCCCAGATAAAGAGAACTGGAATAAACAGTATTGCAATAAAAATCACACCACCTAAAAGCATACCGCTTGCTTCTTTGATTTTTTCAATCATCATGACCGCGTGTTTTTGGTATTAAAACGCTAAACGATTTTAGGATGACAATAATTGTTACGATGTTGATTAGTGCCCAAAGAGGGCGGTTCAAATGGAAACGAATTATCGGATTGTAAATGAAGGCGACAATTCCAAGAATCCATACCCATTCTTTTTTATTATTCTCAAAAGCTATGAAAGTGAAATAGATGAATATCGCACAACATACCCACCTTATTAAAATATAATAGCCATAGGGATTGGACGGATTTAGCGCGAGTACCAAAAGACCAATTGCGATATATCCAGGAACCCTTATATGCTTTTCCCCTGTAGGCATCATATGGAACCGAACGTGTATTATTTGACCTAAGTGAAATATGGAAATTGTCACTTTATGACAACTAAATCAGAGTTAAAAAATACTGTTAAACAATAACTTATCGCAAATACTAAATATATTTTGTTTTGAAGGTTATTTGTCAATTCGGCTTATATATCAAAATCTTGCTGTGGTCCGACCCACCATTCGTTTCCCATTCGTCGTAGGACTTTTGCCTCTTCGCCTATCCATACCAGTTGGGAGCCCTTTCCCCGAAAAACGGTGTATCCCCCCAATCTGCTCCAAGGCCGGGGAAGTCTCGGGGCGGGTAGGGCCCGTCATATTGCCATTGGGGGGGCCTTCACTTGCGCCGATCGCGAAATGGTGGCCACCTGACGTTCTGCGCCAAGCATACCAATGTTGCCCATCATCAGACACCACCATGGTAATGCCGGAAGGGATGGGAAGGCCTTGGGCAGTAAAATCGTCTCCGAATCGTTCGATCAAGTCCGGCTTGTACCCCGCGGGTTCCCGTCGATACCACCCCATCTGACAGGTATGCAGCCATTCTAGCGCACAAACCGTCTCCCGGAACTCACGTTTGTCCCGGGGCCGACCTTTCTCATCCAGCTCGGCCGAGCCTGCATAGCGATTAAGGTCGGCCTGATATGCATCCTCGCATCTCTTTTCGGCGGTTCGCTCAGCCTTGAACCTTCTTGCTGCTTGGAAGGCGCTTCGGACCGAGTCAGCGCGGGCTACATGAAACGTACCGCCTTTGGCAGACTCATGAATCCACCTCAACTTTAACTTTAGGGCTAACACAAGGCCAAGCTTTGGCTTCCAAGCGCCCACGTCCTCGCCGCGGCTCCAATCGAGGCGAAGGAAGGCGTGGTTGTAGCTCGCCACGACCGCCAGCCCGAAGACTACGATCAGAACCCAGAACGCCAGTGCCATCGGCCATATGGCCCGGAGCGCGAAAAGGCCCCAGTCCATCGTTGACCAGGAGGCATAAAGCGTTCGAGCTGTGTGTCCGACCATGACAAACATCAGGATTACGAAGAACCAGGCGCTCGCGCGATGCCATGATTTGTGCGGCCCCGGTTCCTTGACTACGATGGATGGAACCGCGAAGAGGACAACGATCGGCTGCAGCATTAGCTCCACCCACAAACGGAACGTGGCCAGCGTTACGAGGTATTCCAGAAGCGCAACAATGCCAACCACCTTCAGAACAGCACGTCCGAAGTATCCCGACTTCGAGGCATCCGTGAACTTCATGATAGATGAGAGGCCGGCAGTCACCGTCCACACGACGGTGTCCTTGGTCAGCACGGTCTTCCAGGCACCGACCGAGTGCGCAAGGGCGACGATGCCAGCAATCCATACCACATAGATTGCCCAAAAGGCGGCCAACTTGGGCGAAAACGCCGAACGGAGAATATTCCGAAGGCTTGTCCTTACCGTGGGCTTAGAAAGCCCAAAGGCCAGGAGGATGCCAAGCCAGATTAGGCCTGCCCATTCCCGGCTATTGAGCTCGAAGCCATAGTCATGAAGCCAGCCCCCCATGTCCGCGAGCACCACATTAGGCAATTCGCTGTAACCCACCATGAGGTATCAGCCTCCAAGGCCCGGATGACTTAAAGTTAAGCGGTCGCGGCTGTTTGCGCTCCGCTTGAACGACGTGTTCGGCAGAGAGAGTGCAGGCGCCTAATTTCTGAAATATGTTTGCGATACCTTTAACTGCGCCCGTAACTTGGCGTTTTCCGATGGCAGGTTTGGCACATTGCCTTAACATTGCTAAGCGTATAAAGCCCCCCAGCCGTAATTCTGTGAACTTCCCATTCTCCGCGAAGCATGGCATTACACCGACCGCTGTGATGGCTACAGGTTTTCATATTGCATTCACATTTCCCACCCGCTCGCTTGAATACGTCTTCTCGAATACCCATGTTTATTACCTCCTATTTTTGTAAATTCCTTTTTCGGTATCATATGCTGAGTCTGCTGCTTTAACCGGAACTGTCTTTATGCGCCAAATGGAAATTAAAGTTTGGTATTTCATCCACCTATCTTCTCGTTACGGCCAGTTGGTTTATACGCTTGAGGATAATTAGATAGTAGATCTTGTTCTTCTTCGTAACGTTCATTTTCAACAACATTTTTATGGGCGTGAACATGTGTTGCGCCTTTGTTTTCCAGACAAATCGCCTGATGATGGTTGTCGATATTGGTGCGAACTCCAAGGTCACCTTCGCCGATATATATTGGCTTCCAATAGCTGCTCTCGATTTTTGTGTATATATAATTCCCGTCTTGGCCCTCGTTGAGATTTGCCGGCAAAGAATAAATATAGAACGTATATTTCTTGCCGCTCGCTCCAGTCCACTGAATTTGTTCTGGTTCAGTCATCCTAAACCTCCTTATTTGGCACTTCGGGACGCCCATCAAATAATAAGACTCGTTGATATATAAGTGGAAACTTATATTTTGAGGGGCGTCCCTCAGATTTCTTTATAGGATGCCACCTATGAGCCCTTAGCCTTGCTATAGTTCGCCAATGCTTTTCAATAATGCATCATATTGAGCACGATCTTTGTCTTTCATCTTAGCAAGGACATAATTGGCAAGCTTAGGGATCTCAGGTATTTCAATAGGACGCATGCTCCGGTCAAATATTTCTTCTAAATGCGATAGCTCATTATCCAGCCTGTTGGTTAAATCAATGGCGGCTTGATCCTCTTTAAAAAACAGGCCAAGCTTATCTTTTATATCCTGATTGACAGGATATTTATAGAATAGGTATGCCTCCAAGAATTTCCTTAAATTATTCCCAAAATTGTAAAAACATTCGTGTTCTTTATTGGCATTCTCGACTTGAGTGCATTTGTAAATTTGGTGAAATAGATAATTGAATTCCGTAATATAGTTTCTCAAATAATTTGGCATTACCCGAATTTTGCTTTCTTTTTCACTAATTTTATCAATTAAAAAATATTGTGATTCTTCCTTCTTACGCGCTCTAGAAAGGCGTTTTAAGTATTTTAAGAAATCCAGATTATGAGTTGAAATAAAAAGCTGCTTGTAATGATACCCGTTTGATCCATCTTCCTTCTTGTAGGGTTTTGCCAATACGCTTTCAATCAGGCTGAAAATAAAAAAAATGTGGTTGTAATCAAGGCTCGAAACCGGGTCGTCTATCCAAATTATCAGCTCTTTGTTTTTTGTTTCGATATCTTCAAGCCTCGCGATGAAATAACAAAATGCAACTAAACTGCATTCGCCTTCACTGAGGTTTTGAGCTTCGTCGTCACCTCGTAAGATCTGGAAGGTTACGCCGGATTCATTCTCACCTTCAACGGCGGCTAAGCGAAGGCCCTTGTGCCCGAAATAATGATTCAGATACTCGTTAACCTTCTCGGCACCCTGGCTTTCATCCTTCATCTTGGTTTTTAATTCAGCGATCCTTTTTTCTAACTCTTGGATCTTATCAGCTGTTTCTTGTTTATCCTTCAGCTTGGCCGCTTCCTCTTTGGTTAGGTCGCTGATTTTTTCCAGTTCGCCGGCGTAATCGATATCCTTGATAAACGTGCCAACCTCATTTAAGCGCAAATCCTCCCTGGCCTGGCTCTGATCATCGATTAAAGACGTTGATTTTTCGTTGTGCTCGCTAATCAATTTATTTATTTCATGTATGCAATCATTGATCGAGGAGGAATTATCGGTAAGCTGGACAATAGACTTGGTTTGAAAAATATTTTTTCTCCTATCTTCCACTTCTGCAATGAGGTTGTCCAAAATGTCTAAATATTTTTTTATCTCTTTTCCGAAAATTTTGTTTTGAGATTTTAACTTTGCTTTATAGCTGAAATAGAGTTGTTCTTCATTGATAGTGGTCATGTTTTTGGCTGATTCTTTTTCTGTCTTTATAGCCGCGGTCAGAGATTTGAGATTTTGACGGAGGATTTCTGATTCTTTACTGAAGTGGGCGTCTAGTTTGTCCCATAGGTTTTCTGGAAGAACCGCGCCGCAAAAAGCGCATTTGGTCCTTTTGATTTTGTGATGCTTGATACCATCCCGGACCCACTCTTGTAATAAATGGTCGTTTAATAGTTCTTGGATCGATTTGGTCGGCTTGATTTCCCTGGCAAGGAGTTGCTCGGCTTTTTGATATAAGGAGCTGAAGGAGGCGTTGTATTTGGGTCTCGGCGAAATATTGTCTTTACTCTCCTCTTTTAGAAGCTTCTTTTTAGATTCAACTTCCTCCTCATCTAACAATTGCATTTTATTTCTGACTATCTTTGCAATGTCCGCCTTGATCTTTGTTATGGTGTAATTGACGTCATTGTATATCGGGTTTGTTTTTATGCTTTGGTTGGCTTTGGTCCTGAGCTTGCCATCAAGAGCCGATTCAGCCGAATCCTTTTCGGACTTTTTTTTCACATAAGAATCTGTTTTGTTTTTCAGTTCGAATTTTAAACCGGTTTCCTCGGTTTCGCTTCCTAATATTTTTTCTTTTTTAGCAATTTCTTTTTCAATCGCAACGTTTAATTCGCCGATTATTGCGAAGGGCTGTATCGTCCCGTCTTCATCAATCAATAATTTTAAATTTTCGCTGATATAATCTCTATTGTACACCCGAATGTCATATGAACAACTCGCGACATCCAAATGGCACATTCGATCGGTGCCGGTGTGTTCGAACTCAAAAGTGGCGTTCGGGTACTTTTCGTTCAGCTCACCTTTTTCAAGGGAACGAAACATGCGGGATAGGGTTGTCTTGCCAGAATAATTGCGACCGTAAATTATGTTAATGTCCTTGAATTCAGATACATTATTCCCTTTGTCACGGACAGTCGCATTCCAATCAAAATTATTGAAAACAGCGTAATTGTCTATTTTTCTGATTTTGGTGAACATGAGTTCCTCAGTGATAGAAACGTCTTTACGCCCAAAAAGCTCCTGAACCGCTCAACCTAACCATCTTAAATTGCAGAACCATTGTGAAAGTATTATTCAGAATTCAGATTTGTGCAAAGCTTTATTGTTTTGTACGATAGGGTCAACGTATATCAAAGACGGCATAAAAACAATGGTGGTTTTTCCGGTGGGGAATGGGTATAAAAAATACGTGGTGGCCTGAATGTCCTGATCAGAAATCAGGGGTCGGGGGCAAATCAATTGAAAATTGATGATTGAAAATTGAAAATTTAAATTGCCGAAGCGAAACGGCTCCCTCAATCATAACCAAAAGCAGAGAGATCCTCCACAAAACAGGCGGACAAGAATGCTTAAAATATAAAAATGACCAAACTTGTGAAATGCTAATAAAATCGAAAAGAGGGGGGTTCGAACAGGACGTATTTATTATATCCCCTATTAGATTGGACATATAAATTTTTTACTTGACCCATTCTAGATTCTAGAATATAGAATGGGCATGAATTTGTTGCCTCAGGACATACTGATCATGATAAAGCTGGCCGTATCGACCTCTCAGGATTGGTCGTATAATACGATAGCCTATGAGTTGGGTATGAGTCCATCCATGGCTTTTAGTGGGGTAAAGCGTGCTTCCCAGGCCCGCCTTTTCGATCCCAACCGCAGACGGCCTCTTCGAAAAGCGTTGGAAGAATTTTTGATCCATGGGGTGAAATACTCATTTCCACCTGACATTGGGAGCATGACCCGGGGCATCCCTACCGCTTTTGCTTCTCCGGCATTACGTGATCATTTCGCATACGATTCGGAGGATATCTATGTCTGGCCTCACCCTAAAGGCCACGAAAGAGGGATTAGTTTTTCACCGCTTTACAAATCCATACCGGAGGTTTCCCTGAAAGATGAAAAATTATATGCAGCCTTGGGTTTGGTTGATGCTCTTCGTTTGGGTAGAGCCAGGGAAATCAAGCTTGCCGAGAAGTTGCTGGTCGACATGTTGAAACATAATGCATAGACACAACCAGAATGTCCAAAGGATCAAGGCTGTTGCACGCCAGTTAGAAGACCTGTTGAAAAACGTGGTGTTCGCCGGCGGTGCTGTGACCGGACTGCTGATCACGGACCCCGCTTTTCCAGATGTCCGTCCTACCATCGATATCGATGTTATCGTTGAAGTCATTAGCCTCACCGACTATTATAGACTCCAGCAGCGCCTCCGTGAAAAAGGCTTTCGAGAATCTATGGAGAACGGAGTCATCTGTCGTTGGAAGTTTAAGGAAATATTGATAGATGTTATGCCCACCAACGAACAAATTCTTGGTTTCTCCAACCGGTGGTATGCTGAAGCTTTTCGTAATGCCCGGAATTTTTCTATTGAAGGTCTGACGATTAGGCTCATCGGAGCCCCTTATTTTCTTGGTACCAAACTTGAGGCATTCTACAGCAGAGGAAAGAGCGATTACATGGTTAGCCATGACATGGAGGATTTTATTGCCGTGATAGATGGCCGTTTGGAAATCGTTGGGGAAATTTTGGCATCCAATAAGAAAATCAAGAACTATCTCGCTGATCATTGCAAGCAGTTGCTTGAAAATGATGAATTCCTTGACGCCCTGCCAGCTCACCTGCCTCCGGATCAGGCGAGCCAACAACGTGTATCAATTATTGAGGATCGAATGAGATTGATCGCCGAGATGCATTAGCGAAAAGCGGAACATCACTTAAAGAAACTTGAGGGGTCGGGGGGCACGACGATGGATGAGGGAAGATGGACGAAAGGTCGATGCCTTCTGTCGTCCATCATCATAGCGAAGCAGTCTTCCTTCTTCCATCGGTTTTTCTTAAGCCTAAAGCAAAGCGATTTCTTCAATCATAAATCATCCATCCAAAGGCAGAGCGATCCTCAAACCTAATGCCGCCGTTCCGAAGGATTCCGGATTCCTGGGGAACGGCGACAGTCGGAGTTCAGGGTTCAAGATCATTGTCTCTTGACGTTGGCTAACACCGTAACATGAATCGTTTTAGCTATCTGGCTCGGTGCACATTGAATTGAAACAATGGTTTCTAAGCTTTGATGTTTTGATTATTGTGAA
>Ga0102956_1000834_pt1 | contig 10703 bp, 6 predicted proteins | sample SalPonF2_A_D2_MG_FD_84515 | JGI IMG/M metagenome (GOLD analysis project Ga0102956, IMG submission 84515) | Salt pond soil microbial communities from South San Francisco under conditions of wetland restoration - Salt Pond MetaG SF2_A_D2_MG ...
TATGTGCAGATTCCGGGGGTCAACGACCGGCCGGAACATGTTTTGGAACTGGCACAATACCTTGCTCTGCTGCCCGCAAAAGTGAATCTTATTCCATTTAATCCGGGCACGGATTCGGTCTACCGTCCCCCCACCGCAAAAGAGACGGAAACCTTCCGGGACCTATTGATAGAGAAACGGGTCAATATCCAGAAGCGGACAACAAAGGGAAAAGATCTCATGGCCGCCTGCGGACAGCTGGGCGGAGAAGCGGGTCAGTGGGAACTTCCGCGCCTCAAATAATAAGATTCTCTGATAGATTAGCGGAAACTTATATTTTGAGGGGCCTCATATTTTCCCGACGCTTGTAAATTTAGATTTGAACATATTTGCTTGAGCATTTTGATAATTTCCCGGCTATCCATAGTGTGTATTAATACGCACTCAGATGGGGTTTATCAATATAATTGAATGCTTGTCGGACCAAATAACTTATTGAAAATCAATCAAATAATTGTTAGACGAGGGTTATTTGGCGGCTTATAAAGGCGTTTTTGGTGCCAAAAACACATGTTTAAGAAAAAACTACCCCGAATAGACATCGGGATTTTAAACAGGTAGGTGTCAAGGACAATGGTGTTGTCCAACGGGTCCTAATTATTTTCCGTCAAGCCCAACGAATAATCCTGGGATTCAAACTTGGCGACACATTTCTTTACCGTCTCTTCATCTTCCATTGCCAAATCTAAAAGCCGCGTCACACCAAAAATATGGCCGATGGTAAATAATTTCTTTCCTAATTCATGGGCTGTTTCGGCCTTCAATCGCGCTTTGAGAAAATCGCCAGAAATCATCACGTTAAAATCCATGTGCTGCAGCACCTCGCCAACAAAGGCTACCCGTAGACTCCTTTTCCTGGCTTCGGCGGCGCCTCCTTTGAAAGAGAGGGAGATGTAATTGTTATAAGCGTCATCCGACAAAAAGCAATCCAAAATGATATAATGATAGCCCATGCTCAAGCTCAAATTCAGATACTCCGGGGCGACCACGGCGTAGCTGTTACTGTCCTCTGGTTGTGTCAGCGTATACATCGGCGTTCTAAACATGGCGGATACAAAATCTTTAGCCGACATCCCGACTTCCGGCCCTTTCCAGTTGACTGCCGGGTCCGTCATCCCCTGCCAGAGCTTCTGAAACGGTAAGCTGACAATCTCTTTCGCGGCGATGACTTTCTGGTGGCTCTTTCCAATTGTATTGCCCAGGATATCCAGCACATACAAATAAATGGGCAGGTCGGTTTCAACCTTGAAAACGTTTTTGGCGGATTGCAATCGGCTTTTTTCCTTTAAAAGGAACATTTCATTAAGCGCCGTCTCATGGCAAAAGCGAAGAAGATCATGCCAGGTCCGGCAAGACTCGGGTACGAAATCCGCTTGCCGCGGATCGGTCAAATGCAGCGGGAAAATTTGATCGGCCATACTCTCGAGCAAACGGTACGACTCTGTTATGGTGATATCCACGTTCTTTTCCGGTGACACCGCTCTGACCCGTTTCAATGCCGGCACAATACCCTCATAGATAACGCCATTGTCAGCGTCGACGGTAACCTCCTGGCCATCATGCAAAGCGTCAAAAATACCGGCAACCCGAACGAGACAAGGTACCCCGAATTCGCGAATCACAGAGGCCATATGGTCCGTCCAATTGCCCTTTTCGACAACCACAGCCGCGACTTTGCGGAACGCTACGATAAACTGGGGCGAAGAGTGCTTCAGAACGAGGATGGTGCCCTCCGGAAGTCCGATCAGGTCGTGGACGCTCCTTGCTTTCAACACTTTTCCCCAGCCGATCCCCGGGCTGATGGGTTGCGTTTCGTCGGCAATCATCTTGGCATCAAATGCAGGTCTGGGCGAGCTGCGCTCGGTCCTTTCACAAATCTGCAAAGGGCGTGCCTGCAGCAAGTATAAGCGATCCTCCTGGTCAAAACACCACTCGATATCCTGGGGACCATGGAAGTGCGCCTCAACCTGCATCCCCATTTCGGCAAGTCTTCTCAGCTGATACCGGTTCAAACAGCGGCTGCAGGACTTATCCTCCGATATGGCCTGTTGTTGCAGGCCGCCGCCTTTCACGCGTGCCAGGCAAACGTCTTTCTGTGCGGTTTCCTCCCGGACCACGGCGAACCCGCATTTGCGGTTAAGAACATAAACATCCGCTGAGACAATGCCTTCGACCAGGAGTTCGCCAATGCCCCATACCGCATTGATCACCATTTCGTGGCGATTGGGTTCGACGGGGTTGAGCGTATACATCACCCCTGAGCATACCGGATCGATCATCTCCATGAATCCAATGCTCATCGTGATATCCTCATCACGGATGTTTCGCATGCGCTGGTATACAATGGCACTGGCATTGTATTTGCTCGAAGCAACCTCTTTAAACGATTGCAACAATTGGTCAGTGGGAACATTGAGCATCGTGCTGAACTGTCCTGCAAAGGAGCTTTCGGCCAGGTCTTCGCCGATGGCACTGCTGCGGACGGCCCAGTACAGCGGATGTCCTTTGTCCTTCTCGATCTTTTCACTTTCAAGCAATATGGCGTTTTCGATTTCCGGCGGAATATCTGCTTCGAGGAAGATTTTTTTGATGGCTTTTTCAGCCTCAAGAAGCTGACGGCTTTCATCGGGATTCAGCTCGCATAACACATCTTTTATTTTTTCCGGCAAACCATTGTATTCCAAAAAATAGCTATAAGCGCAGGCTGTGGCCGAAAATCCTGAGGGGACCAACCGGCCGCAGCGGTTATGCATTTCGCCAAGATTCGCCATCTTATTGCCGACTTTATCCACCAGTTCTTTTTTGATTATGGCCAGAGGAATGACCATGGGGGTATAGATGGGCTCTTTGCTGCCGGTGAGCACCTGCTTGATCTCTTTATTCAGTCGCCCATAGATTTCACGCAGGACGCTATAATTTCCGCCCGAAAGCTGAATGAGACTCTCGACGATATAGGCAATATGCTTGGACAGGTTGTCAATCATCGTTTTCAGGTAAGGGAAACTGATCAGCTTGTTGTTGTAAAATTTTTCCTCCAACCGGGTCATCAAATCCAGGCTGTATTCGTTTTCAAAGAGCACAGACAGGAACTCGCTGTATTTTTTCCTCAAGTCCCTTTCCGCCTTTGATTTCCGTGCTTTGGCGTCATGTAGATGCTTCCATAACTTTATCATGCTAATCTCCTAACCTTGATCACCAGAATGTTGCACCCTAATTGAGCGCAAACAAAACCGAGAAGGATTACAGTATATTTAATTTTATGAGTGTTCCTTTGATTCGACTTCATTTAATATCTCTATCAGCAGGGAAATATGAATTCTGCTATTTTATCTCGATTTTGTTCTCCCTGCGGGAAAGCCGATGCATCCTGTCCTGCCGCGTTGTAAAAACTCGGAATATCCAGATATTCCTGCGTTTTCACGCCTTACCGGACAGGCGCCTCATCGCCTAAAATTGAGAACTTATTTTTTCGTGAACCCTAAATCACCATTTTTTCTTCAAGTGCGCGCTTGACGCTTTCCTTCAATTTCTTCGCATCGACCGGCTTGGGAAAGTGGTCGAAAAGCTCACCCTTAAGGCTCTTAACAAATTCATCCATCATTTCCATACGGCTTATCAGAATCACCTGGGTTCCGGGCGACAGCCGCCTGATGTGACGCAAAAATTCAATGCCGGTCATTTCTTCCATCAGAAAATCAGTGATCACGACATCGAATTGAGCAGCTTCCAGACGATGGCGGGCAACATACGGGCTCGTGAAGGCCTCAACCTCCCATTTTCCTTTACCAAGATAAATTTTGAGGCTATTGCAAACCGAGACATCATCATCCAACACCATGATTCGCGGTTTGCGATGCATCAACTCCTCTTCCTTTTGCCGCATAACGTCTATGAGGCTACCTTCTTTTTTTCGCGTGGGAAGGTAATAATACACACCGCTGATGATCATTGCCGATCCAATCACCGCAATCGAAATGTCAATAACCGTCCACCAGTCAAATCCGAAATACCGCATGAGGCCGCTTGCCAAGGCGACCAGTGCGACGCCGGTGCGCATGAAAGCCAATTCGGTACGGGCCTTGGCCAGAAAGGTACGTTGCTGAGCCATGAGGCTTCTCTTTTCGGAAAGGAAAGTACTGCGTTGCGCCAGCATGGTGCGAATCCGGGCAAGTCCGCTACGGTTTTCCGACAATTCTGTGCGATCTATGGAATGTTGTGTTCGTTTTTCTGACAGCAACGAACGTTCTTCAGACATCAGATTGCGCTCATGGGCCAGAATATTCCTCTCGATGGCATATTTAGTGGTAAGCATCGGGAGAATATCCTTCAAGGATTCGGTTTTGATGATTTCTTCGGTGATTTCGTCCAGGTCTCGTTTCAGTTCCTCAAGATAGCTCTGACGCAAAGGTGCGCTCTTTTCAGCCAAAGTCGAGCGTTTACCGATTTCGAACCCTTTCGCCAACGCCATGTCCAAAGGCTTGTAGACCGCATCTCTTTTTTGTGACAATCTCGTCACTTGAGCTTCCTGGTTCTCTCTATTGTCTTTGTCCTCTTCCATCGGTACATCCTTTATAGATTCTTTATGAGCGGATACTTAATTTCTACAAAAACCCTATAAAAAGCAACGTTAGGTAGCAACAGGGAACTTCCGAAACGCCCCTTAAATTATATATAACATTCGTGGCGGTTCCAAAAAGAAACTTATAATTGAATGTCCCCGATGTCCCCCCCCCTTATAACTGCCACATTGTGTCATATTTTGCTTGACACCGCAACAACCTTTATATTAATGACTATTTAAAGATTGATCGACCGGGTTATACATTCCCGCACATCCCAATTTAAGCATCGACATAAACGATATGCCTGAAGTCTGCAAGATCTATTACCGCAGAGAAACCATCAAGATGTCGGCTTCCGAAACAACTCGGGCCTCAAAGGTCCGGTCCTTATCCGCAGAAGTGTCCCCCTTTCCATCTGAAGCTATCCGACTTCGCTCTGCGAGCTTCGACCCGACAAGAAAGATGGAATAAAGCAAGCGTTTGACCAAATACCTCAAAAGCGTTTCCCGCCTGCGGACTTACAAAGACCGCAAAAAGTGGTCAGCACCGACCACCTATCAGGCACCTCACAAACCCTTTCTGTTGCCGGCCATTATAGGACCTGATTGCTCAAGGATCGATTGCCGAAAGAATTAAGATTTGCTTGACTTGACAAAGGCCTTTAAGCGATATCTCTGATAAGATCGATTTTTGCAGTGGCTGGAGATGCCGGTCTGGCGGCAATAGCGAGATGCATCAGATCGTATTGCCTATATTACCTGCGTTGAAGAAAAAGAAATAAAGCGGGGATTATCAAAATGATTGAACATGCGGTTGGAATATATGTCGGGCTGTTGTTGCTGGCGTGTTTGGTAGCGGTTGTCAGTAAGATGGTAACGCATTTACCGTATACGATATTTCTGACTCTGGTAGGGCTGTTGATAGGTGTCCTGGGTATTGGCCCGGAAATTGAGAAGACTGGATTCGGGTATCACCTAATATTTTTTGTTTTTTTGCCACCGTTGCTTTTCCAGGGAGCGTTTCACATGAACCTAAACTCTCTTTTGGAGCAGTTTTGGCCGATTGTGTGTTTGGCAGTGCCGGGCGTTATTGTATCAACCCTGTTAGTGGGAGGACTTGTTGGATGGTTGGGGGGTATCAGTTCAATGATGGTGGCGATACTTTTTGGTGCCTTGATATCACCAACAGATCCTGTGAGTGTTCTCTCGTTGTTCAAGGAGGTGGGGGCACCTGAAGATCTAAAAACAATAGTGGAAGGAGAGTCGCTCTTTAATGATGCAACCGGAGTAGTGTTATTCACGATCCTGCTCAAGGCCTTGCTGAGTGGACAAGAATTTGGATTTGGCCAAGCAGCATATGAATTTGTAAAGGTTTCCGTCGGGGGGCTGCTCCTGGGGGCAGTACTCGGCTGGATCGTTTTTAAGATCATGCGCCATATAGAGGATCATCTCCTGGAAAATGCGCTTTGTCTTGTTTTGGCTTACGGGTCATTCTGGTTGGCGGAAGTAATGCACCTTTCCGGCGTAATTGGAACTGTGATGGCCGGGTTGATGATAGGTAATTATGGCCGGAGACTCTCCATGAGTGAAAAGACCACTAATACGGTTGAAATATTTTTTGAATCCATAGGTTTCCTGATCAATTCGCTCCTGTTTGTCTTGATCGGCCTGGAGCTACGCGAAGTGCCGGCAAATATTATGTGGATGACGGTTTTTGTTGCCATTGCTGCGATGCTGATCGCACGCGCAGCGGTTACTTACAGTTTCTACTGGTTGCTAAATCAGGCAGGTACTAAGCGGCCGAAGAGATGGAACCACATTCTATTCTGGGGCGGTTTGAGGGGCTCGATACCGATTGCTTTGCTGCTTAATCTGCCCAATGAAGGTTTACTGGTAACGTGGCGTCCGGTGTTGTTGCTGGCAGGGTTTGGTTGTGTATTCTTTTCGTTAGTTGTGCAAGGAATCACCATGAAACCGCTTATGGTCAAGCTCGGTATTAAAGGGGAGTGATAAAATGGGGGCCGGTCCGGAGGTTGAGTTTTTCGAGCGCTGCACTTCTGCCTCAAATGCCAACTTGGAGCCCGACGTGCATCGTTTGCGCGGTGGGAATCTGGTAATATGACGTGGCATCCTGACTGTTGGCCGCCATGCGTACGAACAGTCGATCACGCCATAGCGCCATGCCGTGCCGTTTGCGTCCCGCCAACATGTCGACATGGGTTATGAAGTAATGCACCTTGTCCAGATCCAGCTTCAGCCCGTGGTCAGCACACGCCGCAAGGTCTGACGGAATATTCGGTCCCTGCATGAAGCCGTAGCGAATCAACAGCCGATGAAACCCGGCATCCAGTTGGGTTAATTCAATGCGTTCGGCCGAATCGATTTTAGGAACCGGCTCGATAACGACCGTCGTCAGCACCACCGTCTCATGCAGCACGCCCGTTCTACGCAATAGCTGCTGCAGTGCCGGTGGCGCCTGATCCAGTCGCCCGGTGAAAAATACAGCTGTACCTGGAACCCGTGGCACCTTCTCCCCGATCACCCGACCGATAAAGGTCTCGTCCGTAGGCGCACCGCTGCCGATATGAGCCGCCAGCAATTTGGCGCCTCGCCGCCAGGTCGTCATCACCGTAAACAGGACGGCGCCGATCAACAACGGTAGCCAGCCGCCGTCCGGAATGGTCGCAATATTGGCCCCCAGGTAACCGAGGTCGATGAACAAAAAGCCCAGCAGAAAAGCCAGCGCCCCCGGCCATTCCCAGCCGCCGCGCTCGCGCGCGACGTTAAAGGCCAGCACCGTGGTGATCGCCATGGTGGAGTTAACGGCTACGCCGTAAGCCGCCGCCAGGTTGCCGGATGATTGAAACGCGACAACCAGGCTGATCGCCGCGATCATCAAAAACCAGTTCACGGACGGCATGTAGATCTGGCCGCGTGCATCAGCCGAGGTCTGGTTGACCGTCAACCCCGGCAACAAGCCGAGGTGAATCGCCTGGCGGGTCATGGAAAACGCGCCGGTAATGACCGCCTGGGACGCGATGCAGGTAGCGGCCGTTGCCAGGAACACCAGCGGCAACATACTCCAGGATGGTGCCAGGTGATAGAACGGATGCGTGCTTCCCGCCGGGTCTACAATCAGTAACGCGCCCTGGCCGAAGTAATTCAACAGCAGCGATGGCAGCACGAACATGAACCACACTTTGCGAATAGGGACTCGACCGAAATGACCGAGATCGGCGTACAAGGCCTCGCCACCGGTTGTAACCAGGAATATCGCGTAGATCGCGAAATAGCCGTTTATGCCGTTGTTCGTAAAATACGCCACCGCATGGCGAGGATCGAGCGCCAACAAAACCTGAGGTGCCTGCAGGATGCCGTAAATACCCAGCACGGCGAGCACGGCGAACCAGACCAATGTCAGCGGGCCGAATATCGCACCTACCCTGGCAGTTCCATGACGCTGCAACGCAAACAAGGCAAACAAGATGCCCACCGTGATCATGACGACGTAACTACTCAGGCTGGGCGCTGCAACTTGCAGACCCTCCACGGCACTGAGTACCGAGATGGCCGGGGTGATCATCGCGCCGCCGTACAACATCGAAGCACCGAGGATGGCGAGAAGAATCAATATGCGCCGTCGCCGCCTATCCTGGTTGCGATCCGGATTCAACAGTGCCATCAAGGCGAAGGTTCCGCCCTCGCCGCGGTTGTCGGCCCGTAATACAAAGATCATGTACTTGAGCGAGATCACGAGGATCAGGGTCCAGAAAATAAGCGAGAGCACACCCAATACGTTATCGGCGGATACCGGAATCGGATGCTTGCCCGCAAAAGTCTCCCGTAACGCGTAAATCGGGCTGGTGCCGATGTCGCCGTACACCACACCAAGCACAGCGACCGCGAGGACTCGGAAAGAATCACTGTGTGGCGTCGTAACCGGCGCCCGATCGAGTGCTTCCTGCTGGGCATCGCGCTTTTGTGGTTCGTGAGGATTAATGGGCATGGTTTTCCTTTTGAGGACTGTAATGTCTGCTACAGTTCTTTTTCTGTCTCGGCAATCAGCTCCCGCGACGCTGACAAAATATAAGCCGTGTCAGCTCACCCAATGAGCTGTGAGGTCGTTCCTCGTTGCAGCGTTTTGATGATGAGATGACGCTTTTTATACGCCTTTCTATAATGTCATTATGATTGCATGTCAAATAAAGATGCACGCAATGAGTTCGAACCGCTCACGGATTTACCGTATACTCATGAATTAATCAGACGAATGTTTCCGGACCTGGAGGGTATGCGATGTCCTTTTTGCAAATCGGAGCTAAGAACCGTGTTTGTCCGGCGCCGCGGCCATGCTCCCGCTCGGAGGCTGGCTGCGTGAAAGGAAAATCGGGAAGGTTATGAATGAAAAATAAGAGAGAGGAGGGGTAAATACAGCATTTACTTGAATAAAAAAAGCGATTTGTTTATAATGCCTTGAACGATATCTGCCATTCAATTAATATTGAGATACTGTCAAGCAAATCACAGGTTTTGACAATTGCAATTTTAATGAGGTTTCTTAATATTCCGTTGCCTTTAAAACATACCGATTTTAGCGCAATGATAGATTGAAAAAGAACAGCCATCTTATGAAAAACGACAAGAAAATCTCAGACTCCATTGTTATAAATGAAGTACAACTCCTCTTAGCTGAAAAAAGAACTTCTCTCTCAGTTATGCGCACAGGGATTACAGTGCTCGTTTTACCCCTGTCGGTTCTAAGCGTTCTGATTGCCACGTCAAAATATTACGACATCTTCCATGTCATGAACATGCTGATTCCTTTGATGATAATGAATGTCATTTTAATCATTTTAGGGTCGTTTCTTGTGGTTCGGTCACTTCTGAAGATACATCATCACGATTCACTCATCCAGAAGCTCAAAAAAAAATACAGCACTATTTCAGAGTTCATAGATTGATCTTATCTGATTTAGTGTCAAATCAGGGGCAAACCAAGATGACATATTTTAGAAAAAATATCTGAAGGAGATTGGTGACCCGGTTTTAAAATTCTAATCGTAAAAATTTAAACTCATAGGAGAATGTAAGCCATGAAATGCGGTCAGTGCGGGGTAGAATTAGGTTCTTTTGGTTATCCACGAAAAATTGATAAAATTATGGTGTGCGAGGAATGTTTTCAAAAAGAAGGGAAAAAGAAGAAACAAGAAGTCGAGCTCATAAATAAAGAAGCCCTTGATAAATTGGAAAGTGTAACCGCTGAACAGGCAAAGCAGATTGTAATAACAACCGCAGACATTATTGAGGGCAAAAATATTATTGAGTATTTAGACATTATATCTGTTGCCAAATATGAATATTTTGTCAAGCCCACGAACACCTTTTTTTACTCCGAGGTCCATGGCCAAGAAATTTCTGAAAAAGCTCGGGGTGAGGAATCGTCAGATGCTGAGAAATTGGTTGAGAAATGTATGAAACAAGCCCTTGGTGAATTTAAAAAAAAGGCTTTTTTATTGGGATCTGATGCGGTTATAGGCGTAAAGATAGATAATGATATGGATTATTCTATTGGAAAAACCTGGTATACAAAAATAGCCAAATCGCATATAACAGGAACAGCTGTTAAATTAAAATTCTAAGCCTGAAGCCTCGAAAAGGAGGGAAGAGTAATGGGCCGGGATCAGGGGCAAAGTAGCATTTACTTGGATAAAAAAACGATTTCGGTTATACCCCTTCACTTTTTGGAAATTGAAACTCAGGCAGGTAATCCTCAATAAATCACACTTCCCGTTCCCATCGATCCGTCTTCCCAGCCGATACCGCCAGGTAGAATAACCATTTAAAAACAAAGCTTAATTTATAATACTTCCGACAATTGTGTATTGACAAATATAAATATATGATGATAATTCATCACTCGATTATTAAATCTTATTCATTTTTATGAGCCTGAATAAATTTCCTGATCAACGCTTCAGGATACTTCATATACCCATATATTATTTTATCCTTTGGAAATTGGAGGCCATGATGAATTGGTACAAATTTAATCGAATGCTCAAACGACCGCCGATTGTCCTTTGCCTGTTGTTAACCACGCTCA
>Ga0102956_1000836_pt1 | contig 10696 bp, 10 predicted proteins | sample SalPonF2_A_D2_MG_FD_84515 | JGI IMG/M metagenome (GOLD analysis project Ga0102956, IMG submission 84515) | Salt pond soil microbial communities from South San Francisco under conditions of wetland restoration - Salt Pond MetaG SF2_A_D2_MG ...
CATGGGTTGTTCGGGTCAGGGGAGGTTCAGCCCGGCTTCTTCGAAAATGGGGCGCAGATAATCGAGGCTTTCCCGGCCGGCCGCTTCCGGAGTGTCCACATACGGATACAGTTCCAGGCTGATGTCGTCCTGATAATCCGACCGGGCGATGGTTTTTAAAATATCCGGGAATTGGATGGCGCCGTGCCCGGCGATCAGGTGGTTGTGAGACCGGTCCTCGGCAATGTCTTCGATGTGAATGTGACCGATCCATTGGAAAAGCTCTTCAAAGGCGGCCGAAGGATCCTCGCCGGCACAGAAAAAATGACCGATATCGAAATTCAATCCCACGGCCGGAGATTTGACGTCCTTGATAAAGGATTTGAATTCTGCGGTATTTTCCATCAACAGATCCGGCTCGGGTTCCACCAGGATTTTGACGCCCAGTTCCTCGGCCAGAGGAATCACCTGGTCCAGCCCCTGGTGAAACAGCGCCACGGCGTCTTTTCTCGACAGGTTGTTCATGGGACCGCCGGGAGGGATGGAAATGTTTTTGCAATCCAGTGCGGCGGCGGCTTTCAAACAGTCAGCGGTATGTTGGATCCGGATATCGCGTCGTTCTTTGTCCGGTTCGATCCAGGACGGAAGATACATGTCCCCAACGGCGTAAAGGGTAAAACTGTTGATGTTGGTGAGTTTCAGGTTGTGTTTTTCGAGGGTTTCTTTGACCCGGACCATTTCGGCCCCCTGGAAATCGGGGGGATAGAGGTGGGGTCTGTCGCCCATGATCTCGACACCTCGAAACCCCAGAGCGGCGATTTTTTCAAAGGATTCAAAAATAGAGAACTTAACAAATGCGTTGGTGCTGTAAGCGAATATCATATTTTTCCTTTATCCTAAAAAATTACACCAGGGTGAACTTTAGTTCACTTTTTACTTTGGCACTTTTTATCACATTCTTTTTCCAGCTTCTTCAGACTTTGAATCTGATCCTGGAAACTCAGGGGGGGATTCTCGCCCAGGGGTTTTTTAAAATAAAACCCCAGTTCCGGAATCGGTCCGGTGCGGCCCGCCATTTTCAGTGCCGCCATCCACCGGGCAAGATCCAGAACCAATGGAGCGGCCAGGATCGAGTCCCGGGCTTGAAAGTTCAGTCGAATACTCATGGGGAGGCCGAACATCCCCTGAAAATCGATGGCATCCCAGGCTTCCTTGGCATCGCCCCGTGGCGGGTAGTAGTCGATATGGACCTTGTGACACGGTTCTCCGTATCGCTCCCCAACGGAGTAGCCCAGGATATCATCCAGAAATTCGGTCTTGTTGGCCACTTTTCCGGCTGCCCGATCCGGATCCATGAGGTTCTTCCCGTCGGCGTTCCCCAGGATGTTGAGGCTGTACCATCCGTCCACAAAAAGATTTCTTGCTTTGAGTGCCGAGGCCAAAACGACTTTAAGATAGGTCTGGCCGGTCTTGCCGTCGCATCCGGATATGGGGACTTCATGCTTAATCGCTTCCTGAAGGACCACGGGGATTTCCAACGAGTTGGGGGAGAAATTTACCACCGGGATTCCGGAAAAGATGGTTGCCAGAACATAGGCCAGGTCCGGATGGCTCCCGGGATCAGCCTCGGCATAAAGGTGGTCCAGGCTCGTGGCAGTTTCAAGATGGTTGGGTACACACGCCGGCAAGAGGTCGATGAGGATGGGCCGGGCATCGGCATATCGTTGCCGGAGGGCCTGGATATCCTGCATGAGATGCTCGATTTGGCCTTTAAGATCAAGAGTTGCAGACGGGGCCTCGAATAGGAGCAGTTCGTCAAGATCCGTCTGAAAGGGTTTCCAGAGACGCTCCGGCAATACCCCGTGATGGTGGATGCATTCGGTCAATTTCACAGGTTCCGTATCCCAGCCGGTCATGTGGACGGCATGGGGCGGTCCCAGATAGGAAAAACTGTTGCGGGTTGTCAGGCTGGGCAAGACAGTATCGGGATCCTTGCCCAAGGCAGCGACGGCCACAGCCACTGTGGAGGCCACAGCGCCCTTGGCGCCGGCAATCATTAACAGCAGTGATCGAGATTTGGAATCGTTGAAATTTGTCATCGATAAACCTTATTTTTATTCTAATTAAGCGAAAACGTTCAATTGAAAGGTGTCGGGTATCGGGTGTCAGAAAACGAAATCAAAGTCTTATGTTTGCGGTTGTTTCATACAAAAAAACAGACACAATAGCAAATCAAACTTTAGCTGTATTTTCATGAAAAACATGGAACACAATTTTTGTTTTGCTTTCCGATGGATGTTTTTCATTGAAATTTGTATTTGCGTTTCAGCAGCAACGCATTCCCGGTGACGCTGAGGCTGCTCAGGAGCATGGCGCATACAGCGACGATGGGGGTCAGCAGGCCGCTCATGGCAATGGGGATGCTGAGGGTGTTGTACACCAGAGAAAATATCAGATTCTGGTGAATCTTTCGGTTTACATGTTTGGCCAGATTCAGATAATCCACAATCTGACGGGGATTTCTCTGCATCAGCGTAATATCCGCGGCTTCTTCGCCCAATGGGCTTCCGGAGTGGACGGCCACGGCCAGATCCGACTGAACAAGGGCCGGGGCGTCATTGATGCCGTCACCCACCATGGCAACAATGTTCCCTTTTTCCTGCATATCCCGAATCAAATCGGCTTTATCCGAAGGAAGTCTTCCGCCGTAGGCATGCTCAATACCCAGCATGTTTCCGACGGCCCGTGTGGTATCCTCTCCGTCCCCGGATACCAGGGCTGTACAATATCCCCTGTTCTGCAGTGTTTCGACGGTGTTGGATGCTGTTTCCCGGAGGCGGTCCCCAAAAACGAACACGGCACACACCTGTTCCCCATAACTCATATAGACCGCTGACTGTACGATCTCATCTTTTTCAGGGACTGCCGGTATTGCCGAAGGTTCTTTGAGGCTTTTGACAATAAAATCCTTGGATCCTATTCTGACGTCGTCTTCTCCGAGTTTTCCGGAAATTCCGTTTTCAAACCTCTGTATGTCTTCCACGGGCGCCGGCAGTCGCACGGTTTCCTGGGCTTTTCTTCTGATTTCGGCGGCGATGAAATGATCGGATGTTTTTTCCAGCGCGGCTGCCATAGAGAGAACCTGCTTTTCAACAAAGGGTTTCACAACGACGATATCCCGTAAGATCCATTCCCCTTCGGTGAGGGTCCCGGTCTTGTCGAAGACAATGGTATCGATTCTCTCCGCCTGCTCAAAGGCCGAAAAATCCCGGACTAAAATACCGGTATGTCCTGCCAGGGAGATCCCGGCAACCCGGGTGATGGGGATGGCAATTCCCAAGGCACACGGACACGAAATGACCATGACTGTGACAGACCGGACCAGGGCGGTTTCAACAGACAGGCCCGACAAAAGACAGACCCCTCCGGTTCCTATGGAAAGCAGCATCACCAGAGGCACAAACCAGCGGAGGATACGATCGGTTTTCGCTTCCAGAGGAATCTTTTTCCCCAGAGCTTTTTCCATAATGTGGATCATCTGCCCCAGGGTCGACCCGTCGCCGACACCGTCGGCTCTGGCCCTGAAGGTTCCCTGCAAGACCCGGGTTCCGCACCGGATTCGGCTTCCGGCTTTGATTCGTACGGGGAGGGCTTCACCGGTGAGAGAAGATTCGTCCACGGTGCCCGAACCATCGAGTATTTGCCCGTCTGCAGGGATAATTTCATTTTCCTCTACCCTGAAAATGTCTCCGGGTCGGAGGGCTTCCACCGTGACATAACGGCCCCGGGGGAATTCATCACTGCAGAGTTTGACCTTGGTGGGCCGAAGGGAGAAAAAATTTGAAAGGTCTTTCTGTACGGAGTTTTTGGCTCTTTTTTCGATGGCCTTGCCCAGCAAGGTCAGGGTGATCAACATGGCGGCGGTATCATAATAAAGATGAATGCTTCCGGAAAGAAGATTGATCGTACTGTAAACGTAGGCGGTAAGGGCCCCGATGGCGATGAGCGTTTCCATGCCGAAGGCCGCGGAGATAAATCCGGCCCAGGCTTTTCGAAATATTTTGGGGCCGCCGTAAAACAGGACGATGCCGGCGAGTATAAAAATCGGCCAGGAGAGTTTTTGGACGGTGTCCGGGGTCAGGTGGATGAAAAATCCGGAATAAAGGGAAACGGAGAGCATCATCACGTTGGCAGTGAGAAATGCAGAAATGGCAAAACGGATGAAATCCTTTTTGGTCTCCATGCCCAGGGCATTTTCTTCGGGCTCCGCCGCTCCGTATCCCAGTCGGCCGATGGTTCGGATAATCCGTTCCGGGGAGGTCATAACCGGATTGTATTCACATCGGACCGTGTCCGTTGAAAAATTGCACGCTGAGTGCACGATGCCGGATTGTTTGCCAAGGGCGTGTTCGATCACCCAGGCGCAGGCCGGGCACCACATATCGCTGACTTTCAGGGTAATGCCGAGGGTGTTGGATGGGGATTCACTTTTTCCGTTTATTTCAGTTTCAGAACCGGTTTGTTCCAGAGAAAGAGGCGGTTCTGAAGGGCCTTGGACCGGGGGAGCTTCCAGATCCGATTCCGAAACCGGGATGATTCCCATTTCCAGGCACGTTTTGAACAACGGTGTCTGTTTAAACTGCAAGGGGTCCGGAGCATCGGACGCTTCCATGAGCATGATGAACACCTGCCGGCAACCGACGCAGCAGAAGGAGAATTCTCTGTGCTCTGAACGCCATGTACGGGTGCCGTGCCGTAAGGAGAGGCCGCAAAGGTCGCAGGAAACAGCGGAAGGATTCATTTCATTCGCGGGGTCCCAGAGATTTAATATGGGCAACGATCCGCCAGCGATCGTTTACCGCGATGGTGGTGGAAAGGGCCGGCTGTCTGCCATTGGGAATTCCATAACTGATCTCTTTAAAGAGGGTGCCTTGGGGCATGGACTGAACCCGGGGACTCTGCAGATCGCCGGGCAGGGGATGAAAGCTCTGCCCCACCGTGCCGTTGCCGTCATAGTATTTTCCGTGGCACTGGGCACAGTACGTAAAATAGAGAGATTTCCCCGATTCAATGACGTCAGGATCGTTAATTTCAAACGGCGACGTTAAATTTTCTCCCGCCAAAATTCTATAGGCAGCCTCTCCGCCGGCAACGGGTACCACCGCTTTTTCCATAATCAGCATCGGTTTTTCGTAGGGCCGAACCGCAGGGGTTTCCCACATGCGCCCCACCCGGAGGTTTTCATCGTACAGCGTCAATACCGTATAGACCGTTGTGAGCACAACGGCCACCAGCAAAATTAGAATCGTGATTCGCTTCATCTATTCCCCCTTGGCGCCTTTCACGTGCTGAGGGTAGGGGAGCACCTGGTAGCGTGCGTAGGGTGATTCCCCGGGAACATCCTTGACCGGGCGGTAGTTCCAGGTGGGTTGGCCCCTATCCCCTACGACAAAAAACGAAAAAAACCCTTTTCCCAGTATCCATGCCAAAAGCAGTGCAATGATGACCCAGGTGCCAAACCTAGACTCTTTTCCGGTTGAATGTGTCATTTTATATGATTACTCCCAAGAGACCGGTACCCAGAATATAAAAGAAAACCCAGACGATGGTACCGGCGATGATCAGCATCATGGACAGGGGAAACGGGGCGTTCCTGTCTTCGATCCCTTCGGGGAAGCGGTAAATGATCTTCTGTTTCCGCTCGTTTTCATCTTCGCTTCGAAGGTGGCTGAAGGCCAGCGCCAACCCGAATATCACCATAAAAATCAGCGTCGGAAACACATACAGCACGATGTGCTGAAAGTTCAGTAGATTAAAATATCTCATGGGGGTTCCCTTTAAAAATTTTTCCCTTTTAAACGGTTGTTTACGGCCCCTTTGCACTCAAAAGTGCAAAGATCAGCACCGTCCCGCTGGCGGCCAGACCTGCCAGTGCCAGGAGTACGAGGGCATAGGCCTCATACCGATTAAGGGTCGAGATCTTTGCCGCCGATGATTCGGGCTCATCTTCCAGGGGTAGAAACCGTGCCCGCTTCTGGTCTTTAAACTGGCCGTTTTTCAGGGCCCAGAAAAAGACCGCCAGGCTGATGCCAAAGCCCAATACCATGTATGTTATGAAATAGGGAAAATACATATAAAATTCTAAATAAAAAAGTTCAAAGTGTAAAGTGAACTAAAGTGACTAAAGTTAAGGCATTCTGTCAATTTTATATAATTCTGGCAATAAAGAAAATATTGCCAACAATTCACTGCATTCATCATATTCGCTTTTAACCTTTTCAAAATAAGCTGCGCCGAAGGTGCATTCAACAACTTTAGCTCACTTTGGCACTTCAAACTTTAGGCACTTTTTTTTATGGTTCATACGCCGCATCGATCCCCTTGGGTTCGGTATCGGCATCGGTCTGATTGATGAAGTTGACCGCCACATAATTGCCCACGTCCCAGATTTTTTCCGACTCCAGCTCGCGTTTGAAATAGGGCATGGCCGTGCCGGTGATGCCGTTCATAATCTGGTAGTATAGAATCCCTCCGGAAATTCCTCTGCCCTTCAAAATGGTAAAATTCAAGGGCGGTGGATACACATACGGTTGCGCCGGGCCCATGCCGTCACCGATGGGGCTGTGGCATCCGAGACAAAAATCTTGATAAATTTTATGCCCCCTGGCCAGTCCGGCTTCGCTGGTCGGATAGGGGTTGGGGAGATTTCGCCAACCTTCGGGTACGTTGTCGTGAAGCCATTTCACATTGTCTTCCGGACCCTTTTCATAGGCTTTGATCGATTCTTTTTTCCAGAATTGTTGTCTTTCAACCCGTTGGTCTGAATTTTTAAGCCCGAGACTCTGGGCGTACGTCGTTAACTTCTTAATATCTTCCGTGCCGAGAAAGGCAAAGGCCGGCATAATGGAAAGAGGCCGGGTATATCTGGGGTTGGTAAAATGGGCCAGATGCCAGTCATCGGGATGCTCCCCGCCTTCCTGGGAAAGATCCGGTCCGGTTCGTTCCGAGCCGAGGAGAATGGGTTTGTCCTGAATATAATCACCGGCCTGGGCGATCCGTTCCGCACCCAATCCCCAGTCTACGGAACGGATGGATTGACTGTGGCAGTAAACACAGCCGTTGGCGATATAGATGGACCGGCCGTCGGCTTCCCGGGGGGTCCGTGAACGGAAGATGTCCGATGGGTCCTGGATACGGGTGGCGTACGGCATGAACACCACCATAAACACAATGACACCCAAAATCAGGAGGCTTCCGATGACCACTGTCCGTGGTGTCATATTCATGAGATTTCTCCGGCGTTGAAAAACATGGATCTAACGATGTTGTACAATCCCAGAACTGCCGAGCTGAAAATCATGAGACCGATAGCAGCCCGGGTAATATAGTATACGTGCATTTCCGGAAGAATCCGGTAAACGGTTTCGCCGTTGAGCCAGGCATTGCCTTGAATCAGCCCCACAATGGTCAGCACCACGGTAAAACCGATGACGCCGATAAGGATCATCCAGTACTGAAAGTCCGCCAGGAATCTGCTGTAGAGGGGTTTCCCGGTGATTCGGGGGAGGATGTAGTAAAGTCCTCCCAAGGCGATCATCCCGGCAAAGCCTAAAACACCCACATGGGCGTGGGCCACGACCCAGTTGTTAAAATGCGTCACCCGCTGCACATCCGGGAGCGCCATCATGGAACCCTGAATGCTCACAAAGAAATACATGATGGTGCCGGTAAAGACGAATTTGGCGCCGATGTCGGCATGTATCTCTCCGAGTCTTCCTTTGGCCGTGTACCAGATGTTAATCAGAAAGGCCATGACCGGTATGACCATGGCCACACTGTCCACAATGGAAATGACTTTGAGCCAGGTGGGCACCGGTACCTGAAGCAGATGGTGGGTTCCGATATGGGTGTAGACCACCAGGAGCGACCAGAAGCCGAACAGCGAGAGGGTGTGGCTGTAGAGCGGCGCCCGGCAGGCTCTGGGAATTACATAGTAGGCCACACCGGCGGACAAGGGGGTCAACAGGAGACCGAAAACATTATGGCCGTAGAACCAGAGAAGGATTGCATCCGGGATGCCCGCCAGAGATCCGCTGTCAGGCCGCCAGATGACGTTTCCCAGGCTGAACGTTACCGCCGTCAGAATGATACCGGCGCAGACATACCAGACCGAAACATAGAGGATCGGCTCTTTGCGCCGGGCAACGGTCATGATCAGATTGACGAAAACCAAGGAAAACGCCCCGACGATCATCATGTCGATGGGCCAGATCATTTCAGCATATTCTCTCCCCTGTGTGTATCCCATGGACAGGCTGACCACGACGAAGACCAGGGTGAGATTCCACGCCAAAACGGTGATCCCCCCCAGTTTTTCACTGTAAAGTTCGGTGCGCAGCAGTCTGGGAACATAATAGAAGGCGGCGGCCAGCAAACCGGGCGTCACAAATCCGAAAAGCACCAGGTTGACATGGATGGGCCGAATCCGACCGAATACGAGCCAGCCGATGTTTTCCGTCAGATCGGGTGCCATGAGCTCGGTGGCGCCCAAAAGCCCCATGAAGGTGGCAACAACCATCCAGAACCCTGAAGTCAGGCAAAAGCCTTTTGCGGTCAAGTAGTTCGTCGGCGATGATGGTGTCGGGTCGGTCAATATCTTCTCCTCAAGTTTGGGGCATCGCCCCAATTGGAATAATGGGTCCCGGGATAATGTAATGTTATGTTAACTGTAAAATTTGCGTCGTCTATTAGATTAAAAATGGATTTTATCCTTTTTAAAAACAACCTTCCATTATTCCATATTCGCGGCAAGCGTTTAAACCTAAAATAATTTCATATATTTTCAAAAACTTACAGAATTTCAGATACGCTCAACTGTGACAGGCCAGCCAGCAGTCCAGATTGGCCCCTTTACTTTTGTGACATTCAACGCAGAATCCCATTTTGAATCGTTTTCCTCCAATTCGATCCATGGTTTCGATCTGTCCATGGCATTTTTCACATTGGACGTCCTTTTTAATATGCCGCTGATGATTGAACAGGACGTGTTCGGGAACATAGAAGACTTTTTTCCAGGGGGTCGGCGTCCGGGTGTTAAAATATTCATGTTCCTTCTGAATCCAGGGGTGATTGGCAATGATGTATTGGTGACAGTACAGGCATTTTTCAACCGGCGGAATTCCCGGATGAATCGATTGTTCCACATACGGATGGCAGAACCGGCACTGGATGGCCTTGACACCGGCATGGACCCGGTGGCTGAAAGGGATCGGCTGCTCGGGGCCGATTCGGGTGGCCGGCGGCATGTAAAAAAAATAGAGAAAACCCAGAATCAGCGATACACACAGTCCGGTCCATAAGAGCGGAACCCAATTCTTGGCCAACGAAGACAGGGTGTCGCCGAAAGCGGTGATAAATCGCATGGGCTTGCCCCCGGTGCCGACGATCACGGCTACGACCAGAACCGACAGTATCGCGACGGCGGTGATCAACATTTCCATCACGTCACCTCCCTGTCGGCAGCCCGGAGCAGTTCGGGAAACAGATTCAGGAAGACGGTAACGGCCAGTGCCATGAGACCCGAAAATCCTAAGAAAATCAATCCGTCCATAAGGCCCAGGGGCAGGGCGGAACCATGGGGATTGAGCGCCGGCCCGATGAGCAGAAGATGCTCCAGCCAGATTCCCATGATAACAACCGCGCAAAGTATGCTCATGAACTGAGGCTTGGTTTTGATTCTTTTGTTCAACAGAATGAAAAAGGGAAGGATAAAACAGATGATAAAGATAAACCAGGCCAGAGAATTCCAGGGCGGGGTCATGGTTCGTTCGATCACATAGGCGGTTTCTTCGGGAATGTTGCCGTACCAGATGACCACCAGCTGGACGTAGAAAAAGTCGGCCCAAACCAGGCAGAAAGCAAAAAAGAGTTTTCCGATATCATGGAAATTCGACGGTTTCAGCCTAAATTCGATTTCCGGATACAGATGAAGTGCCGATGCGAGGATGATGAGACCTCCCAGGCCCACATAAAATGCCTTTACGAAGGTATAGGCGCCAAAGAGGGTGGAATACCAGTGGGGATCCATACTCATCACCAGATCGAAGCCGATCAGGGACAGAATTATTGCAAAAGCGAGAATATAGAGAATACCGAAAACCGTCATCCGGCGGTTGCATGTTTGGACATCCGGGATGCCTTGATCCCATTGTTTGTATAAAAAGGTCCGGATCCTGCCGGATGATATGGAGCGGTCGAGTTTCAGCCATAAGGCATGGTAAAGATATAAAAACCCCAAACCGTACAGGATCAGCAGCCCCACAGAATCTCTGGTAAAAAGAAACGGAATGTTGAGCCAGACCTCTTTGCCGTGAAGATCCTGATGAATCCAAGGGAAAAGGGAATTTCTTCCCAGGAAGAGAATTAAAAAGAGGCCGAAAGAAATGGGAAAAAACGCGGTAAAAGACTCGGCAAGGTTCGACAACGGTCCGCTCCACCGGGCTTTGACCGTGTGCATGACCACAGAGAAAAGGAGACCGCCCTGGGCAATGGCCGACCACAGCAAAAAATTGATCAGATAGGCCTGCCAGGCCCGTTCGGGGTTCCGGCCCATGAGTCCCACGATAAAGGCGCCCAGGCCGATAGTGATCAGGGACAGACAAATGAGAACCCACGGTTTTTTCTTTAAAACGGCTGTGTTGTTATGTGACGGCATATC
>Ga0102956_1000837_pt1 | contig 10695 bp, 10 predicted proteins | sample SalPonF2_A_D2_MG_FD_84515 | JGI IMG/M metagenome (GOLD analysis project Ga0102956, IMG submission 84515) | Salt pond soil microbial communities from South San Francisco under conditions of wetland restoration - Salt Pond MetaG SF2_A_D2_MG ...
ACAAAAAACAGTGTCCAGATACTCTGCTCGGCTTCCTCAGGGGCCGCATCAAGCCGCGCAAAGCGCCCGGCAGACAACATGCCACGCAGCAACATCGCGACGGCCAGTGCCGTTGCGGCCATGCAGAAACCCAGGAACACCTTGCCGCTGAGGACGTGCGCCCAGAGCCAGGGGTTGTCGAACGAACCGGGCAGGGGCGTGGCCGCGGCCGACTCATTGACCAACCACAGGCAGAGCATGAGCAGCAACGGACTGACGACGAACGCTCCCGCCCGGGCTACCGCCATGGCCGCGCTCACAACAAGGAAGATCAGGCAAAGACTGAAAACGCTGCTGAGCAGGATTTCGTACATCGTCATGAACGGTCCTTGTCCTTCCCGCACCCAGCGTCCAGCGATTGCGATGCCGAACACAGTCGCTGTTGCTGCATAAATAATTGCTGTTGGTTTGTATCCATCACGGCGTCGCGCCAGGGCCGTTAGCTGCACGAGCGTGGCCGCCAGCAGCAGCACAGTGCCAGCGACGATAAGCTGCCATTCAAACTCGGGCGACATGTACATCTGCCTCCATCACACGAGGTTTCATCGGACTGTCCGCCGGCAACACGTAGCGCCTGCCGAAATGCATGGCAAGCCCGACAATCGCAAGCATGGCCGCGACGAATAGCCACGACAGATACGGCAGATAGCTGATGCGATACGCCATCCACATCCTGAGGCCCTCGACCCGCACGGTACCGCCTTCGAGTGCCACGGATTCGCCATTGCGGGCTGTTGCCACCGCATTACCTGAGCGCCCAATCTGCACCTCGAACGGGAGGTCGGTTCTTCCCAGCGTCCACGAGTGCCGAATATCGGCGACGGGCTCTTCCAGTTCGAGTTCGATTTCGACCGTCTGACCCGCTGGTGTGGTCCACGTCGTTACCTGCTTCCAGTCAAAACTTGGATACGACGGAAAATGCACCGATCCGAGCGCCTCGCGACCGTCTTCGGCCGTCCAGTGCAGGAGCACTGCAAATCCCTTGTTGAAGGTCGCCGCGATTTCATAGCCATTAATATTGACTGTACGCTGGTCGCCGGTCGTCGCTTCGCGTATTTCACCTGCCGCGGTCCGGTATTGGATAGTACTGTTGGTATCAAGGCGAATGAAGTTGGGCAGGTAGTTAACGCGAACGTCTTTTTGGAAAAACTCCAGATCGTCGAGGCGATGGTCGTGCCACGAGCCTTGCTTCATTGTTGTGACCTGACTCGCGTCGAAGGCGCCCCCTTGTACCAACTCGACGCGTCCCTCGTAACCGGTCAACACCGTAAGGCCGATACAGGCAAAAACCAGCAACATGCCGACATGAAATACCAGCAGGCCGGTCTGTGTGCGAAAAACCTTGTTGCTGAGTAACGCTGCCAGCAGGTTGAATACCAGCAATGCAATCGGCCAAATCGTAACTCCCGTGCCGATGTCCGGGTTGCGTGAACCCACGACCGCCAGCACGGCAAGCGTGATCATCCCGACGAGTGTCAGGCGCAATGAAGCGAGTTTTTTCAGTAGTCGACTCATGGCGGCGGATCACAGACGTTTTTCATCCAGTCGGTGCCCGTCCCCTGGTTGCCGCTGCTTGACCCACAATCCTGTTCTCGCCAGGTGCCGCTGGCCCTCCAGTTGATGACCTTCAACTTGGCGTTCATGTAGTACGGGCCCTGGTTGTACGTGGCATTGTTACCATTGATCGTTATCTCGGTCCCCGGTGGTTGGCCGGCTTCCGGACCGACATCGTTGAGATTGACCAGGAGCGCCTTGTTCTTCCAGCCATGCGGCACGGCAACGTGGCACCAGTTGCATTTCAGGTTTTCGCCATCGCCGACGCGTTTCGCATGTTCATGGTGCAGGTTGACATTTTCCTCTCCACCGAAGCCGCTCGCAAACTGATTGCCATCGCCATCATTTGCATCCGTCGCATAGTTGGAGCGACTGTGACAGCGAAAACAGATGGTTGATGCATTATCACTATTGGCCGAACTCCAGGTGCCCTTGAGAATGAAATCATTATTCGAGCCATGCGGCCCCCAGGGATCATCGCCCGACGGCACCACTGTGCCGTCGGCAGTGTTGGCCCCATGGCAGTCCGAGCAGTACATTGTCTGCGAACCAATATTGGCGCCGTTCCAGGGTTCAAGGAACATATTGGTGCTGTCACTCATGTTGCGTGCAGCGGCCGAGCGGCCCGTGCTTTCAATAACCGGATGCCAGGAACGATGATTACCACCCGGCTCACCCTGGTCACCGAGCGGTGCCTGAAATTCCATCGCCTGGTTCGTGTATTGCTGCATGTTGTTGGTGCCCGCCGGCGTGCCACCGTTCGAGTCTCCCAGATTGGGTCGCAGGTCGATTGGGTAGACACCGCCATCATCGTAGCCGTAGTCCGAGTGGCATTTCAGGCACACCTGGTATTCGCGCGTAACATGCGATGCCGTGACATCCGTGGCAACACCGACTCCCTGCTTGACCTCGTAGGAAGTCGGCAATGAAAGAAACGTCGTCGCACCGTAGAACGGCTCAACTCCCCAGCTGCCACTCAGTGCGCCCGACGCCAGGTTGGTATGGCCGGACGCGTGATTGTGTGCCGAAGTCTCGGCGCCCGTGCCATTGAACAGGGCGTTTTTCATGGCCCGGTGCGGGTTGTGGCAATCGGTGCACTCAGCGTGACGATTCAGGGAATCCGTACGTCCCAGGTTGAGCCGCGGCTCGGTCAAGTCTGCATCGACGATGTCATGCACTTCGGGTGTGACCTGCTGGTCATTACCCGTAATCGGCATGCGCCGCGCGAGCAAGAAGTCCGCTTCGATGTTCTTGACGTCGCCTGCCGTATTCGTGATTACCGGCTGGTTGCCGTGGCATTGGTAGCAGGTCTCCTCAGTCGCCGGGTTGCCGCCAGCTTTCGGCGACACGATGCTGTCGGTACCCTCGCGCAGCAGCCGCCGCGACCCGTGCACCGTGTGGGTGTCGTGACAATTAAGACAGGCGGCCTGCCACACCGGCGTGTTGGCCGGGAACTCGCGCAACGCTGCATCCGCCGCGAGGTAGGTTTCGTCTGCCGCTGTCGATGATGCGTGCACCGAGCCGACCCAGCCTTCCTTCTCATGGCAGCCAAGGCAAAGAATGTCGGTGTCGCTGTCAAACGCACCTGTCGGTTCGAGTTGTTGCAAGCGGTTGGCACGGAGGAATTTGCGCGGCCCGGCTGGTCCGTCTTCAAGATGCGGGTCGTGGCAGCTCGCGCACTGCAATTGTGGCTCGCTGGCCAATCCCGTCGTCTCCAGCGGGAACTGTGGCCTGACGCCCGGGCTGCGCACACCGATTTCCGGTGCCGTCGCGGGATCACGCAACTCCCCGTCCGCCGTAACCAGCGTTGTATCGAAGGTCAGAGATATCGGGTGGTCGTTGGTCAGGTCCGTGCCGAGGTTGCGCGTGAACCCGGTACCCAGGCCCGCGCCCGCCGGCATTTCACCGCCGGCACCCACGCCCGCCATCGGAATGGCCACTCCGCCCGGAGTGCTTACTCCACCAACGACATTGACGGTGCCGATAGCGAGTGAGCCATCATGACACGACAAGCAGAGTTTCGAACTGCCCGCCGGCTGCTGGAGTAGTCCGTTGATCGTCTCGGCATCTAGTGATGAAGATGTGTAGGTCGTATACGTCTGGTTCGACAATTCCCGGTTCCAGAGCGGCGCGCCGGGTGCATTGGTTGCGCCGTGCGGCGTGTGGCAGAACACACAAACCTGCGACTGGTCCGTCGACTGCACGGGACCCGGGCCGGACACAGACAGGTTGTGTTTTGTGTCCGCCACATTGCCACTAGTCTGCGCCAGCGCGACGCTTGCAGACGCCATCAGGCCAACAAATAAAAATCCGGCCATCTTGTGTCGACGCAAGCTCAACTCTCGGCCCCAACGTAACGAAAGATGACAACACGGCTATTGAACATGTCGGCAATGAAGATACGGTCCTGCCTATCTGACCACGCTCCGGCAGGGAGGAAGAACTTACCCACATCAGACCCTGTACCGCCGACCGGCAAGAGGAATCGTCCAGCGTCGTCGTAAACAAGCAGGTGGTCGTAGTAGGACTCGACGACATAAATGTTGCCGTCGCTGTCAACGGAAACGCCTTTCGGCCGCACCATGTTGCCGACATACAGACCGCGCTGACCCACTTGACCAAGTAGCTCACCACTGTCCGCCGCATAAGTAAGTACGTGGGCATTGAGAGCGTCGGAGACATAGAGCGTGTCACCAACAACGTGGATATGCATTGGCGCATTCAACGTACCGGCCGCATCACCCGGTACGCCGATTGTTCGTAATAGCGTGCCAGCGGTTGAGAAAACCTTGACCAGGCGCGCGCCCTTGTCGGCTATGTATACCCGCCCGGCGACTGTGTCGACGTCCAGGCCTGTCGGGCGCTCGAGTTCTGTCGCGCCAAAGCGCCTCAAGGGGACGCCTTCGCGCGACAAAACGAATGCGCCGGCGAGCTCGGCATCCGCCACGATGAATTCATCGGCGTTGAGTTCTGCAATTCCGACCGGTGATACAAAATCGACACCCGCCTCCGCTTCGCGCCAAACATCGAAGCTACCGGCCGCCTCATCGAAAACGAATATAGACGGCCGTCCAGCGTCAGTCACGAGTATGCGGCCCTGCGCATCGACGACACCGCTTTGTGGTCGAACCAGCTGCGTAACCTGCCTGCCGCGCCTGCTGAGTCCGACCAGCCAGCGCAGGAAGCCCCGGCCCGCACCCTGGTCGTTGTTCGCAAGCACAAAATTCTGCTCGCCCAGCAACTCCCCGGCGAATTCGAGCCGTGGCACTGCTGGAGCTGCCGGCCAACTCGGAACGCCTGCCTGCGCGCCGCCCTCCGGGTAGTACTGCATGACACGCGGCGCAGCGGCACAAGCACCCAGTGACAGCGCAAGCAGAAGCAATCCGACGCGGGCAGTCACAGCATGCACTCCGGACCTACGGCCAAGGCAATAATCCCGTCGGCAAGGGTCGCTACGTAGAGAAACGACTCGTCTGACCACAAATCGCCAATCTCTTTGCCGTCGAGTTCCGGCACCTTGACGCGACGCCCGGGAAGACTCATGTCGGCCACACCGACATAAAGGCCGCCATCGTAAGCATCGGCTATGAACATGCGTCCGCAGTCATCAACTGCGAACGCACTGACGTGCTGCAAATCGTCTCCGCCGTAATCGCCCTTCGCGTACCCCTCTAGATTGATTCCTGCGACCGCATCTACGCCGCTGTCAAGCAGGAAAATCTCGCCATTACTTGTATCGATCGCGGTCGCTGACGAGACCGTCGTGACATCGACATACTGTGGCTCGATCAACTGCTGCAGGCCACCCAGTAAATCAAGTACTGCGATGCGGCCGTCCAGTGCATCGAGCACCAGTAACGAACGATCCCCTTCGATCAGGGTCAGGTCGACAGGATTACCGGAAATGTGGCCAAGCGAATACCGATCCAGTTCGCCCAGTGATGGATCAAGACGCAGAACCTGACGGTTGTAGTTATCGATGACGTAAACAGAACCGTCGCGACTCGCGTACAAGCCTCTTGCCGTCGCACTACGTAGTGCCACCATAGTTCGTGCTGTCATCGCCGCCAGACTCACGTGCACCAGCTTGCCGGCACCCGCATCGATGAAGTACAGGTCGTCACCGCGTGCCGCCAGAGCAGAAACGAAACCCGAGAGAGCGGCCGGCCGCCCAGAATCAGCATCCACCAATGTGGCGACATCGATCTGCTGCATAAACGAGAGTCGGGTGTCCCAGTAGTCGCCCATTGCGACCTGCTCGGGGTAATCGCCGTTGACGCCGGCACAGGCAGCGAGCAGCAATGCACAGGAGAGCAGCACGATGGCTGCGTTCCACATGCTGACAACTCGACTACGCATACACACACTCACCCACGTCAGTAGTACCCGGGGCCTGCTGTCTTGTGCCCACCCTCGACACCCGTCTCGAGTCCGGGAGTGCCGCTATGGCAGAAGTCACAATTTTCCGCAGACCAGGCGATCTCTCCGTTGTGACAGGCACCGCAATACTGCCCCTGGCTGATTTTGTCCATCGTTATTCCACTGGCACCAGCCTTGGTCTTGAATCCGATGTCGACATGGCAAACCGAGCACTGAAAGCGGACGCGATGAAACCAGTGCGGGAAGATTACGGGTGACATGCCCTTATCCTCAGCCTGCATATTGATCACCACGTCGGCGTACTCCGCCCACGCTACTGCAAAGGGGAGCACGATAATCGCTAACAAGACCAGGCGCCGGGTTTTGATCACACGTTTCATTCTTTCGGCACCACGGCACCACTAATCGAAGCGGGGACCGCGTCACGCAACACGCTGTGACAGCGATTGCACTCGGTCAAAGGAAAAGACACGGCCCCGTGGCACACACCGCAGAACTCTCCTTCGAGAATTCTCTCCATGCTGATGGCGTTACCGTCACGCACCGACCGGAACAATGTTTCATGACACATTTCGCAGGACATCCACTCGTTGTGTGCCTTGTGGGGAAACAGCACGAATGGCAAATCGAGCGTGTTTTTCATCACCACGTCGGTATCGTGCTGCCTGACCGGATTGTCACCGTACAGACTGGCGCGGGGTTTGATCTGTCCCTGCCGAATCGCCTCGACCCAGTTGACCTTGTTGCCGGCCGAGTCCGGCGCGAGCACCGACAGTGCCTCTTCCGGTTCCTGCAGAATACCGACAGCCGGATTCGACCGATCGTGCAGATCGTCTTCTTCCAGCGCCTTCCAGTCTCTCGCCAACGTCGCCGGTATCGCAGTCGCAGTGGCGAGCAACAACAACAGTTTAAGAGTTGAGTAGCGCGTCACGTCTTAGCCCGGAATATAGACGCCGGCACTGCGAATCGCCCGGACGAGTTCACGGGTCGATTCTTCCATCGTGTCGATGGCCGTTTCGTATTCCTTGTTGCCCGCGTATCCCTCGGCCTGCTCGCGCAATTCGTCAGACTCAGTCACGTGCACTTCGACGCGATCCCGAATACGCTCGTTCTCTATCTTGTCATCGAGCAGTACCTTGAGCAACATCCGGTGCGTGTCATTGCGATCGAGCTCGTATTTGTACTCGTCTTCGGGCGTCTCAAAATTCAGTTCGCGCAGCAGTGTTTCGCCTTTGCGCGCGCGCTCGACCGAGAGCTTGGTCGTAACATAGGCACGGTCGATGTGTGTTTTGGCCTCGGCGGTTCTGCCTTCCCTGAGCAATGCGTCGGCCGCCAGTCGCTCAGCAGCGACTTCCTCGAGCAGCGCATTATGCACAGCGGGCGAGTTCTTTTCGTCCATGATGCGCTCGTGCGCAGACAGCAATGCATCCAGGCTTTGTTGCCGATTGACAAGGTCACGTTGAATCTTGTCGTCGCTGTCAGCGGCGCTGGTGGCGAGGGATGCAGCTTCATACAGTAGCGCGACCGCGCGATTGTATTGCTCCTCGCGCAGGTCCGCGAATTCGTTTTTTGACGCCGCCTCGAAAACCTTGATCGCTTCCGCATGCTTGGCCATCGCGGCCTCGTTGCCACTCATCTCTACCTTGCGCGCCGCGCTCGACTCGAATAGCAGGGTACGGACGAGTTTGTCCCTGGTTGCCATGGGATCTTCGGCCTCATCCGCGAACACGGGCACCACGCACATGACCGACAGTGAAACGACAACTATGGCAAATGCGCCGGCTGAGCATCGTAATTTCTCAAACGTTAATTTGTTCCTGCTCATGGCTGGTCCATCGGTTTCGGTTTCGAATGACAACGTCGGCATTCGGATACTGGAAATGCGACCTTGCCGTGGCACACGCCACATTTTTCCCCCATTAGAATAGACGCCATGCTGATCTGGTTTGCTCCTTTCATCGGGATAAAAATCGCCGGATGGCAATTGGAGCAATCAAGCCATTGTGTGTGTTGTTTGTGTGGATACACGACATCGGGCATCGATCCTTTAACCTCGCGAATAATATTCAGGTCGAGCACGATCGCCTGTGCATCCGGGTTGTGCAGGTCGGATCGCGGCGCAAGCTGTCCGTTCTCGATTGCCTCGCTCCAGTTGACGTAGTTGCCGGAGCGAGACTTCGGCAGGCCTGCGAACGACTCCTGCGGCGGCTGCAACATTAGCGTGCCATCTGCCGTGGGATCGTGAATACCGTCCGACTCCGGTGGCGCATTTCGTTCGCTGGGTGGCTTCATCAGGCGATTGAATGCGTTGGGATTATCCTGAGCCACAGCAGCGTGCACAAAGACAGCCAGAACGCTTACCAGCAAGCCGATAATCGTCATGGCGCGAGCACGCAGGGAGATCATTCTTCCGCCTCCTTTTCTTTCGCTTCCGAGGCTTCACGCAGTTTGCCGGCCAGTTGCGAAACAGTGCTGTGATGCACCTGCGTCGGTGTGTCCGGCATGCCGGAGTGGCAGAGTTCGCAGTTCTCGATCGACCACGCAACGTCACCATCGTGGCAGGCGCCACAATACTGACCGTCGATGATCTTCACCATGTTGATGTCGTTGCCGCCAGCTTTGAACTGAAAGCCGAGGTCGCCGTGGCATACCTTGCAGCGATAACGAATGCGGTGAAACCAGTGCGGGAACACGACCGGGCGCATGCCGGCGTCCTCTGAGTACTCGTTCAGAACGACGTCGGCGTACTCGGCCTGCGCTTGCTGCGATTCGGTATTAAACGCGAGCATCGCGCCCAGGATGGTCGCGGCCAGCATTATTGTTGAAAGACGGAAATTCATGATTGTTAGCTAACTCTTCTGCTTGTTGATTCGATTATCTCATATCAAAATAGCGCCGGATCTGGAGCAGTAAACTCGTGCTCCACATGCCGTCAACCTCTCGCACGTCGGCATCGGCACGCAGGCGCAGCAGTCCGATGCGGTATTCGAGTCGGTTTCGCCATGACGAATTGAGGCGATCTGTCTCCAGTTCAAAGTCCGGGTCAAATGGATCCTCGGTTCGAACGTCCTCGCTGATCCAGCGAAGATCGGACGTGAACGTCAGGTTGTTCACATCAAATAATTCTGCGTGACGATAGTTCATCGCGATGCTATAGCTCAGGGATGTGCTTTCGATCGCCTGGACTATTGACGCCTCTTGTTCGCGCCGGCCGTATTGCACGGAAGCATTCACGTTCCAGGACCGGTTGCGGGAGACCTGTCCCTGCATCGTGTATTGCAGATTCGCGATCTGGTAATTCCGGGGTTCATCGGCAAAGGAGCGTTGATCGAGCACGGATAACCGGATATAGCGACTCGTGTCGCCAGACCGCACGCCATTGGTCAGGGAAATACTGTGTTGCAGTGTATTGCGCTTGCGGCTCGCAGTGTCATGCACGGTGGACCCACGCTGCGAGACCTTGAAGTCCCAGCTTGCCCCGCCGGCTGCTGCCAGCGTACGCGTAAAACTGTGGCCGATGCTGGTACCAAGGTCCTGAATATCGCTCTCTTGTGAGTCGCCCGGATCCGATCGATTACCAACCGAGACCTGGCCAAAATAGCGGTAATCGCCATTGGCAACTGACACGCTATTGGAATTGTAATTCACGCCAATGCGCTGCAGCGATCTGTCCATCGATTCCCCGGTGTCGTTGTCGGCAGACACCAGGCCGAGGCCTCCGGTGAAAGTCAGATTTTGGGAATACTGATAATTGGCAGTGCCGCTGATCGAGAGCGTTTGCACACCGGTGTCGAGCATGAGTCCCCTGGACATACTGTCCTGCAACAAGCCGCGCGCCGTGATCAGAAGGCGCTTGGCCGTATTCGGCCGCCACGTCGTAATGCTGCTCAGCTGCCGGTAAGTGCGGCCCGTTCGCAGCATCTCACTGTCGAGTTTCTCGTCGGTATAGAACACGGTATTGCGTATATTGAAGCTGGACCCAGCGCGGAATGTATGTCGCAGCGTGTGCCGCAGGGATTCGGTCTGACGCGCGGGAATCTCGCTATCCACGGACAGGCTGATAGAACTCAGCGACATCATGTTTCGACCAAACGTTTTACGACCCATGAACTGCCAGCGCTGGTTTTCGTTGCGCTCCGGCAGCCGAAATCCATCCTGGTACAGGATGTCCGTCGACCCTTTGCCCCACTCAAGGGAGTAGTTTCCCAGTCGACGCGACGTGTACTGTTGCAGAGCGCCGTAACGCCGGGTTCTGCCGGAGCGCAAATTGGTATCGCTTTCGACACTGCCGTCAAAATCGTCGTAGTAAATGCTCAGTGGAAACTTACTGCGCGCCAGGAAATTCAATCGCAAACCGCCGTATACGTCACCACTCTTCTCGTCGCCGAGTCGAGCATCTGCTTTGCGCTGGGCCAAAGAAATATGCCCCGTTGCGTTCAGTATCCAGGGCCGCCAGAAGAACGTCGACAAGTTGGTTTTCAGCAGCAAGCCTTGCGCGCTACGCTTATCGATGTTGTCACCCTTGAACTGGCTGTAACGATATTCAAGAAAACCGCCGACGTCGACCGGACCCATCTGCGCTTGGGAAACCTCGCCGGAAATTCCGAGCAACAACACGACAGCCAGCCAGGCGCAGCATCGCGCTACAGATCTGATTCTTGCTGAACTCAATGCCCGCACGATCCGGCCAACCTCTCAACTATTTAGGCCATGTCCGCAGAT
>Ga0102956_1000838_pt1 | contig 10693 bp, 9 predicted proteins | sample SalPonF2_A_D2_MG_FD_84515 | JGI IMG/M metagenome (GOLD analysis project Ga0102956, IMG submission 84515) | Salt pond soil microbial communities from South San Francisco under conditions of wetland restoration - Salt Pond MetaG SF2_A_D2_MG ...
AATTTGGGTAATGACTAAATACTTACAAATTATATATTAATAATACTATAAGTGCTATTTTTATTATTTACGTGAATAATTCGGGTTAAATCGTTATCTGTAAGTTTATAATAAATAATGTTATTTGATTTTATTGTTATTCCCTTATGAGATCATAATTGATGAAGAAATGAATTTAGAATTTTGATAAGCATTTTGTTATTTACTGGCCAGTTTTGTTTGAAACCAAATATTAATGGGGGCCGATAATTGGGTCATGGGACCGTTGCTTTCACTTCCAAAGCTGCCTTCTCCTCCTTCGGCACCTTCACCGGCTTCACCACCATATTCACCTTGCTCGCTGTTCTGATGAGATTTCTTGGATTTTGATTTTTTAAATCCATCGATATGAATACCTATGGTTATATTAGAGGAATCTTCATTTCCGGAAGTTTTAATATCCGATAATGGGATGCCCACTTTATAATTCAAATAGCCAACGGAGTCGGCATTTAATATTAATTTAAAACCGTTCGTACCCTTGGAAGGAGTCACAACGGTAGTCTCACTATTATTATGCCATTGCCCCTCTTTATAAATGCGGGAAATAGTCTGTTTTAGTCGTTTTTCATGATTCTTAAAATTATTACTCTGATTATGCCGGAACATAGAAGCGACATGTGTTTGGGAATCCGGGAAAAGCAGAAAGGTGGTTTTGTCCTTTTTGCCTGACGTATTTACAAAAATTTTAACTCCGTGACGTAATATTTTAGCCTGTGTAAGCGGATCAGCGGTTTCCAGAGAGATGTATAATCGTTTATGATCATTCAGGACATTGTATCCCAAACGGGCTTCCCGATCGTATTGACCTACTTTTACTTGGTCCGGTTGATTCTGCTTACCATTCCATTCACTGTTGTAAATGGGCATTTTAGCGCATCCGGTTGACACAAAAATTAGCGCCAGAATTGAAAATATTACGTTTTTACTCATTATCTATTTGTGTTAAGAATCATGTTGTAATTAGTGATGGAACATAACAAACTTCCTTGACAATAATAACTCTGGGTTTATGTCATTATTATCTATGGATATTTATTCGTAGACGGCTTTGTCAAACCGTTCTTTTGCCCAATAGCTGCATGTTCGCGACTTAGAAATCCTTGAATCCCGAAAGCATTCGGGATGCTGCGGTTTCGAAGTCGTTCAGGTTTTGTTATTGAACAAAATCCTTGGTTTTGTAAAGCCTTCTCTTGGTGAATTAAGATGTTGTTTGGGCTATTGAATAAAAATATTCACTTACCTAAAGGCCGGTTTGCAAACGGTAACAATGTCTTGGTTGGATTCTAAATCAAGTTTTGAATGACATCGTTTGAAGTTTTTTTTAAAATACGCATGAAACATACAATGGTACATTGATTAAGCATTTTCAAATTCAACGCAGAGCACGGTAACATTTCGCAGCTCTTTTTAGATTCCTCAAATTTGAGGGAAGTGTTATTATTTACAAGGTATTGTTTTTCAATTTGGTATGTATTGATTCTTGTAGTTTATGTGAATAATTCGGGTTGGGAAGCGGTTTATAATGATAATTCATTAAAATAAGCACAAAAAAGGTCCGGTTTTTCACAAACCGGACCTTTAGGTCAAGCAGCCCTATCGTTTTTGGTTACAGAAATTTCAAATACTATTTCTTTTTAAGGGTAATCGTTCCGACATTAACCGTGTCAGCCGAGTTGACTTGAATGTTCGTAATGGTTGAATCGGCATATGAGGTATCACGCGGGGATATAAAAAGGGAATACACACCTGGAGTGAGGCCGATAATCTTGAAGTTCCCACTTGTGGTATCTGCAAAGGTGCTGGTCGAATCAGTGTTTATGATTGCAAACAAAGCGGCTTTAGCAGAAGCGGGCTGTATGGTTCCCTTCATGTTGCCATCCAATTGCATATTGACCGCATGAATGACTGGTTTTAACATATATCTGCCGTTACCCGTCATGTGGATAGATTGTGCCGCATTGAAATCAAGTAACAGGTTGAAAGTCTCACCAGCTTTTACAGTTATATTCGCATTGATCTTGATTCCGGTTTGCGTACCACTTGGAATCGTGATGGGAAATTGTTTACCGCCAATGGTAACGGTACTATTGGCTCCCAAAATTAACCGGATCTGACTATAAGTTCCGGCACTCAGATTTTGATCACCAATAAGTCTTGTTTTACCATTGGTCAGATTCAGAATATTTACCGTTTCTGAGGAATCGCTAATGACTTTCCAGCCACTCGTTGAATCCGCCCCATTTTGATGCACTTCGATTTTGGTGATATTTACGGTTAGGGCACTAACATTAGAAATTGGACTGTCCGTCATGTGAACCTTCATCGTTCCCTGTCCGTTATTATTGACTCCGCTAACATTGCTTTTGTTACACGCCTGAAGGAAGAATAACCCTCCGAAGGCAAGCGCTAAAAACAGGGTAAAAAACGTCTTAGATTTAGATGATGATATGCTATATTTCATTTTGATGTCTCCTTATCCATTACTATAAAATGATCTGACTGAATTTTGATTTCTGTTAGTAATACACTTGGTTTGGGCACCTCCCCTAAAAAATTGAAACAAAAAATGATGGAGCCTATTTAAAAAGAAAAAGCCTGGCTGATCAAACCAGGCTTTTTTCTATGTGTGTGGCCTATTATTAGTAACGGGCCATAGTAGCCGTCTTAGTGGTGTCTTTTGATGAGAGGGTTACTGTTCCAAGTTTTGTATTTGCATTCGCATTAACTTTTATATTAGTCAACGTTGTATCGTTGTAAGCCTTTGAGTTAGAATAGACATGAACATTGTACGTTCCAGCCTGAAGTCCGACAAGTTTAAACTTGCCTGATGTGGTATCGGCATAAGTAGCCGTAGTATCCTGAGAGTTACTGGCAATTAATGCGGCATCAGCTTTAACCGGATTAATGGTTCCATCAATATTTCCTTCTTCCTTATAGTTAACAACATGAATAACCGGTTTGAGTATATAGGTAAGATTTCCAGTCAATACAACAGATGCCGAGGCATTGAATTCGAGTAAGATGTTGGTATTTTGTCCACCGCTTAAATTCATATTGGTGTTAATTTTAATACCGCTCTGCATTCCACTTGGGACTTTTAATGCGTGGGTCTGACCACCGATTACCACTTTGTTACCGGTGCCTAAAACCAGCCTGATAGCATCATAATTATCCGATTTCAACTGATTGTTAGCTAATAATTTTGTTTGTCCATTAGTGAGGTTCATAATATTAACCTTTACCGGGGTATCGCTGATAACATGCCAGCCGTTATTCGCACCAGCCCCGCTGGTATGTGCTTCTATTCGGGTAATATTAACAATAAGTGCGTCAAAATTGGCCGGACTATCGGTCATGTGAACCTGCACATGGGCCTGACCATTATCATTACTATGATTACTACATGCCTGCAGTGAGAATAAACCAAATGCTATTAATATGGTTATAAAGAGTCTAATAATTTTGTTCTGTAGTGTTATTGCTTTACTCATGGTATTATGATTGTTTAGTTCAATAAATTGTATATTACATGCTATTTTGAATCTCATCGTCAAATTATTAGGCGACAAGACCGAACATTAATAGATCAATCATTTACCGGTAATGATTTCTTAGTTTCACTATTGATACACAAACACTTAGGTAACACCCCTAAACTTTTTTTGATTTTTTTGGAGATTTTCAAAAAGCCCTTAAGGTAAGTGTATACAATTTAATCGTTTCTTCTTGTCTGGAAGGAATTGTGAAGCCATCTCATAAATAATGAGAGCAAAGTTTGGTCAGTACCCCAATATCACGATTGTAATGTATGCGATGAAGCTCTGTTTTTTGATAATCCATTAAGCGAATTATATAACAGAGAATATATTGAGCGCCGATAGATATTAGAAGTGATGAGATTACGAATCAGCAAGAATCTTTTAACAAAGTATTTTAAGTGGTCGTATTATGATGATTAAAGAGATTAATTACTTCTTACTTCATCTAAATTAAATGAAAGAGAGAAACCATAACCATCTTCCCGGTCAATTTTTGTTGTTGCTTTTATTTGTTTACAAAGTGCGTTAACTAAAGTCATACCCAAGGAAGAATCTTTTTCGGTAGAATGGTAACCGGAACCATTATCCCTGATAAGCAACTCGAGCGTGTTTCCTTCTAATTTCTTCACAGATATCGTGATTCTGCCCTGGTCTATCTCATTGAAAGCGTGTTTATAAGCATTTGAAATGATTTCTGAAGTGATTAATCCAAGCGGGATGGCTCTTTCCATATCAATATTGAATGGAAAAGAATCGATATTCACTTCAATATTTTTACGTTCATTTTCATAAATATCACTAATAACAATAACCAGATTTTCTAAATATTCTTCAAAATTTATGTTAGTAAATAGATAATCCTGATAAAGTTTTTCGTGAACTAACGCGATTGACTGAATGCGTCTTTGTGTATTTTCTAAGACACGTTTTGCTTCCATATCGTTGGTATGCATATTCTGAAGATCAATAATTCCACTTATAGTGGCTAAATTATTTTTTACCCGGTGATGGATTTCGGATAATAATGTTTCTCTCTGTTCAAGTAATGTCCTTAGTTTATGTTCATTATCAACCAGATTTTCTATATAGCCTTTAAATTTTCTGTTATGCTCTATAATCATCCAAACAGAAATGGGTCCAATAATAAGACAATAACTAACAAGACTAATTATTCGCCCCTTTAAATTCGTGATGGTCAAAAAAGTTAAAGTAAACCAAATACCCGGAATGATAAGAACGAGTGAGGTAATTATATAAGGATTTATTTTATTCTTATAATAACGCTGCATAAACAAAATTACACATCTAAGCTAAATAATTCAAGGGAATAATTAAATGGTGATTGGTAGATAGTGTATAAAAAAATATGTACATAATTATGTATAAATAATATGATATTATATTATTTATCTTGAAATACTATAAAAATATAAACGGAATTAAAATAATGTTAATATAAACTTGTGTAAAAGAACGGTTTCGCATAGGCCTATAGAAGGCTTTGCAAAACCGTTCTTTTGCCCAATATCTGCATTTTCGCGACTTCAAAATCCTCACATCCCGAAAGCTTTCGGGATGCTGCGGTTCCGAAGTCGCTCAAGCTTTGATCTTGAACAAATGCCCTGGTTTTGCAAAGCCTTCCTATAATAATACTTTCTACTCGTATGAAGAGAAAAAAAAGAGCTGTAAAATTTTTTCCGAAATCGTTCAGAATTAATAATTTCCTGGTGGAAAATCCGAATCTATTTAACGAAAAATATTAAATAAACAGATAATAAATGGACGTTAAATATGCCGTAAACAGATCAGTTTCAGTCGATCAGTTTATTGAATTATTGAAAGAAACGACTCTTTGCAAAAGGAGACCGGTTGAAAACAAAGTACGGATGCAAGGAATGTTAGATAATGCCAATCTGATTATCAGTGCCTGGTTAGATGAAAAATTAGTGGGTATTGCCCGCTCAGTGACTGATTTTTATTATTGTTGTTATTTATCTGATTTAGCTGTTTCAGCATCTTTTCAAAATCAGGGTATTGGTAAAGCATTAATTCGTCAAACCTTTAGTACCTTGAAACCAGGATGTAAAATCTTTTTGTTATCGGCACCTCAAGCGAATGAATATTATCCCAAAATAGGTTTCACCAAACATAACAGTGCATGGCTGATGTCTGATGTTAATGATTTAAATTAGCCATCCTCTCTATAATACTCGATGTCAAAGGGGCATATTGGTCGAAAATGGATTCCAATAAATAAGTAGTTATTAATTCATGCGACTAAATAAATTTTTGAATAATATTTCCTTCCTATATTGGGAAGTAACACAATGTGCAATAATAACTTCCGGTTATAAAAAATATAAGAAATCTTGTAACAAATCCGGGAGTTAATGATCATATCAATGTAGCTAAAAAAGTAAGAAAAAATCCTGGTTTAATTAGTTGGCAAATCAGGCTGGCAATAGAAACACTAAAAATAAATTCCTTAGGTATTTGAAAGTAGTTAGGAGCTATTCAATGCCGATAGGATAACATTACAACCTATAAATCATATGGCAAATAATTTCCCATATGCAAAAAGCAATTTTTAAGATGTGTTTTTAAAAGTTGAGTAGTAGGTAAGTATAGGTATTAAATATATTTACGGTAATTCTGGAATCCGTCAAATACATATATGCCCATCCAGTATTTTTATAAATAATGAAACGTATGACTTCAAATGGCATCAGAATTATGCTTTAAAGGGTAATAAGGTAAGCCTTAAACCCACATTATATAAAAGGAATAACTTATTTAATGGTCGTTATAGTCTTGGCGCAAGAACACTAAATAGTTAACAAAATAAGGATACTTCTTATGGAAAAACTTCAAGGCGAAATAGGTGAACATCTAAGACAAAGTATTACCACTGAGAAAACGATTCAGGACTGTGTTAATTTCAACTTTGACATAAAAATATTTAGCGTCAAAGGGAAATTCTGTAAATCTGGGATTCTCGATTTTACAACAACAGTTGCCGGAGTTCAAATCCAACATTTACAAATTGATCTTTCTAAAGGTGAATATTGTAACAATGTAAGTGTTGGTATCGAGGAAGTTAAGTATTGTTTTTATCTCAAAGATTCCTGCCTCTATACCAAGGGTTATATCGATGGCTGGTTGCATCCTAAAAAGTCATGGGATGAAAAAATTGTCTGTGTTTGATCGGGTATTTGAAACAGCATATATGAGTTCAATTTAAACACAACAATTACTAATAATCAGATTATGCGCCGCATTTTGATGCTTCGTGAAGAGCCGCATCACTTACAACAGGCGTGACAGATTAGAAAATTATTATTACAGAAGTATAAAAGTACAGTAATGTACTGACGGTTATAAGGCATTTGGGTGTAAGAGGGTGTGCGAGCCTTCTACCATGTATCACGGTTAGGTTTTGGTGGATAGTATGCAGCCCGCACTCCCAAATGTTTTATACCTTCAAAATCCTAAGCATCATAAATAAATAGTAATTAACAACTTAAATTTAATAAAAATGGACACTACACAAATGTTAAATCTTGTCAATATTGAAGGTATAAATTCTTCAGAACAAACAGATTACTCATCGTTTAAAATATCAAATGGCTATGGCATGATAGCCAAAGCCGGTGCAGAAGCCACGCAGGGTGTTGAAGTCGATGTTGATGTGAAATTTAAAATGGAATCAATATCAACACAGGATTTTAAACAATGGATGCAAGAAAATAAAACACATTTTGATGATGAGCAATGGCATAAGCTGGAAGAAAATTATGCAGCCGGTGGATTTTTAGGCGGAGTGCTTGCAGGTGCCTTCGGACTCGTGTTTGGTGCCGGATCGTATAATCATTATAAGAACAGTCATGATAAAGAAGTGAAAAATACCAGTTCCAAAAAGGATGGATTTCTTAAATCGTTACATGATGTAACCAATACGAAAACGGAAATAAAAGGAAGTATTAAAGTGATTGGCCAAAGTCAGATTCCAAGTGTTGGTTGCATTTTTGTTGAAGTCACTTCTATTCAGTTCAAAGACGGTACCAAAAAAACCGTGGTGAATACCAATAATCCAGTCATTGCGGATAACAATGGTGATACATCCAAATTTAAACAAGGTGGCGGAAAACTAAATATTGTGCCCATCAGCTGATTTTAGCTGGAAGTACAATATTTTGATTAAACATCGCCGGGGTAGCGTATCCATGCAGATTTATAATTTGCATAGAGATTATCCCGGTTTTTTATTTTTACTCATATCCTCATTTATTATCCTCGTTACCAAAGTCCCGTTGGAATACGTTACGGTCAAGCTCGGTTTCAAGCCCACAAATTGAACGAATAATCAAAATAGGAAACATATCGTAACCATAGAAAGAGTAAAAAAATCAATTTGAACATATTTAAAAAAATGAAAAAAATTTCGTTTTACATTTTGAATATAGATATAATGAACTACAGATTAAATATCTGTAGGTAGTTAACGGAAAGATCAATGAGGACTGGTAAAAGTGAGGTATAACATTTACGTGTCACATACATCGGTTAATAAGGGTCATGAAACCTGTCTGATAGCTGCTAACGACTTTCTCCGGGTAAAAGGTGAACCGGAAAATGTAAAAAATACAGTGACTTGATCCGCGATTAAGAAAGCGCTTCTCCTTTGGAATTTACGGATGGTTTAAATGGCAACTTTCGTCATAAAACCAAAAAGAAGTAGATTTTAGAGAAACGTGATTCGACTGAGGACCAAAAGAAATTGTGATTCTATCACGCATTACGAACTTTTAACGACGAAAATAAGCTTATGAAACGAATTGAATTTATTAAGTTGGGATTGGGTACCGCCGCACTGGCCACTTTGCCATCGTGCGGGCACAAATATTCGGGTGGTACAACCGAAGGTAAACTTTCATCATCCAAAATTTACCCGGAGAATAAAGCGTTGGCACCACGCCGGTGTGAATTATTGGACTTCGACTGGCGTTTCAAATCCATACCACCGGCTAAACTCAAAGATGCCGTGACTCTGAATAAGTGGATGTGGAGTAAGGGAAAACCCGGCCAGGTAGATATGATGTCACAGTTGGATTTAAACACAACCGGAGCAGATTGGAAGTCCACAAACCCCGGCAAAGTCAATCCCAACAATGCACAGATGAATTATACCGGACAAGCATGGTTTCGCACGATACTTCCTGAAATGAGCGGTCCGGGAAGAACCATGTCTTTCACCCAGGTGGATGACAACTGTAAAGTTTATTTGAATGGTAAATTGATGGGATCTCATAAAGGCTGGTCAACGTCGTTTAATGTAAATCTCGATTCCGGCTGGAAGACTAACGGTTCCAATGTACTGGCAGTACTTGTGGACAACACAAATGGCAAGGGTGGTATTTACGGTGATGTATCACTGGGACGTGTGAAGGTGCACAAATCGAAGCAGTATTATTCGACGGATGTTGACGACAGTTCGTGGCGATCGATTCAACTGCCAAATGATTATATCGTCGAAGGTGAATACAGCAAGAGAGCCAGCACCGGACACGGTTCGCTTCCGGTTCATCCCGCCTGGTATCGCAGGAAGTTTTCACTGGACCCGGCGGATAAAGGCAAGAGTATCTGGCTATATTTCGAGGGCGTTTTTCGTAATGCGCGTATCTATGTTAACGATAAAATGGTCAGCAGACATCCGGGCGGTTATACCTCCTTTCATGTGGATCTTTCTGACGCGGTGAAATTCGGCGAGGAAAATCAGCTGGCCGTCTATGTAGATCCAACAGATTTTGAAGGATGGTGGTATGAAGGTGGTGGCATCTACCGACACGTATGGCTGAACATTGCGGATCCCACACATGTCGCCCCATGGGGTGTTTATGTTACCAGCGATGTAGCAAATGTGACCGGTAATCCTTCCGCCAAACTTCATCTCGAAACATTGGTGGCCAATCGGACATCAAAAACTCAAAATTGCCAAGTAGTATCCACTATTCTCGATGCGGATGGTAAAGAAGTCGGAAAGGCAACGAACAACCTTTCAGTGCAACCAAGTCCCATCCCGGCTGATGCACGTCAAAAAATCCTCTCATCAAAAGAGGTGGATCAGCCTAGTCACCTGCACAGCGGATCGAAATTGAAACAAGAGGTTGAATTATCATCGGTTCGGCTCTGGTCGCTGGAAGAACGCAACCGCTATACGGTTGTGACAGAAATTTCTCGTGACGGTAAAGTCGTAGATCGCCATGCGCAAAAGTTCGGAATCCGTACAACCCGGTTTGATCCCGACAACGGCTTTTTCCTGAATGAAAAACCGGTGAAACTAAATGGAACTTGCAATCATCAGGATTTTGTGGGCGTGGGCATTGGCATGCCGGATAGTCTGTTATACTATCGCATGAAACGGCTGAAGGAATTTGGCTGCAACGCTATTCGCTGCTCACACAACCCGATGACTCCGGCCATGTATGAGGCTTGCGATGATCTGGGCCTGCTGGTGATGGACGAAAATCGTCATCCCGGTTCATCCGTTTCCGTCAAATCCTGGAACGGTCAGGCTTACGACAATACCTGGCACGTGGAGTCTCTGGTGTTACGCGACCGCAACCATCCCAGCGTCATTATGTGGTCGATGTGGAACGAGGAGTTCGCCATTCAGAACACGCCTTTCGCAAAAAAAATGATGACCGCACTAATAAAAGCTGTACATAAACATGACCAAACCCGGCCGGTAACATGCGCGAACAATAGTAATGCGAGCCACGATTCGTGGAAAGGTGGCGTAGCCGATGCCGAAGATTTGCTGGGAGTAAATTACAATTATCAGGATTTTGACATTTTGCATAAAGAGTTCCCAGACAAAATGGTGTTTGGCAGCGAGATCGGCAGTAATCTCGAGTGCCGCGGTGTTTACAAAACCAATAAGAAGACAGCACATAAATCCAGTTATATGGCACCGGATAAGTCTTGGCAGCCGTTGGGATCGCGAAAATTTGTCGCCGGCGGATTTTACTGGACGGGTTTTGATTACCGTGGGGAGACGACACCTTTTGGCTGGCCGGAAATTAATTCGAATTTCGGTTTTCTGGACATGTGTG
>Ga0102956_1000839_pt1 | contig 10679 bp, 12 predicted proteins | sample SalPonF2_A_D2_MG_FD_84515 | JGI IMG/M metagenome (GOLD analysis project Ga0102956, IMG submission 84515) | Salt pond soil microbial communities from South San Francisco under conditions of wetland restoration - Salt Pond MetaG SF2_A_D2_MG ...
TATCTTGTGATAATATGCCCGCTTTTTAACCCGAACGATTCACGTAACCAATATGAAGTAATACGTATTATATTGTAAATAAAGTAACTTATAAAAAATAAACCGACCCTCGATTTTGAGGACGTTAAAAAAAGCTGCGAAATTTGGCCGTGCTCTGCGTTTAATGTAAAAATCCTTCTCATTCACATTCAATTTCTAAATCCGGAAATCACCACATTTATTAAACAGGCATTCAACAACAAAATTTTTAGATGGCTATTCAAAACCGTTCTTTTGCCCAATATCTGCATTTTCGTAATTTCGAAGTCACTCAGGCTTTGAAACTGAATAAAATTCCTGGTTTTGTAAAGCCATCTTTAAATGATCCTCAAATTTGAACATCACTATCCAATATAAGTTATACAAATCTTCTAAAAGACATGACACCAATTATTTGTGTCAGCGACGTCTCCATGATGCAGTCCTGTTATATGATTATAAATTTTTTTAACCACCGGACCGATTTCACGATTATTTATAACGATCTCTTTCTCTTCATGATGAATAAATCCTACCGGCGAGATAACCGCTGCCGTTCCGGTTCCAAATGCTTCCTGCAGGGTGCCCTTTTTGCTGGCTGAAATAACTTCATCTATTGAAATAGCCCTCTCTTCCGTCGTATAACCCATTCCGATAGCAACTTCTAATACGGTTTTTCTCGTAATACCCTCCAGAATACTACCACTTAAAGCCGGTGTTATGAGTACATCGTCGATCATGAAAAATATATTCATTGTTCCAACTTCTTCAATAAACTTTTTTTCACAAGCATCGAGCCACAAAATTTGCGTATAACCTTGCTCTTTGGCCAGCTCAGCCGGATAAATACTTGCGGCATAATTTCCCGGCACTTTGGCATTTCCAACGCCACCTTTCACAGCTCTGACGAAATCGGGCATTGTTGTTAGCGAAACGGGTTTTAACCCATTTTTATAATAATTACCAACCGGACCTGTAAGGATCATAAACTTATAAGTTCTGGATGCTCGAACACCAAGAAACTTGTCGGTGGCAAATACGAAAGGTCTGATGTATAAGGATTTATATTTTTCTTTCGGAACCCAGTCTCTGTCAAGATCAACAAGAGCATATAAACCGTCAATAAATAACTCCTCACTAATTTCAGGAATAGACACCCGTTTACAGGACCGATTAAATCTATTAAAATGATCTCTCGCTCTGAAAATATTAATCTTACCGTCTTTATAACGAAAAGCCTTTAACCCTTCAAAAACGGCTTGACCATAATGTAATATACTCGTTGATGGAGAAATGGTGATATCTCCAAAGGGATGTATTTCCGGCTGTTGCCATTCATGATCACGGTATTCAACCTGATACATGTGATCTGAGAATATTTCACCAAATGATAACTGGCTAAAATCTACCTGAGCTATTCTGGAATTTTCCGTTTTTATTATTTGAATATCATGATTTGAATCGATCATTTGTACCCTGATATGTTATCTCAATATTTTGATTGGAGACAAGAATACTCTTCTCTCTATTCATAGAAGGAGCTGAATAGCATTTAGATTATTAAAATAAAGTTATCCAATTATGGATTTTCGAAAAAGAACTGCTCTTACAATAAATATGCTAAATGATCGACAGATAAAACATTATAAATACTGCATTATTACCAAAAGAATACTATTTCTCATTCCCTTGCAATTGCTGCAGGGCTAATTTGGCAGCGATTTGTTCCGCTGTCTTCTTATTTTTGCCTACTCCCTGACCTAATATTTTATCTTTAATGGAGACTTGTATCTCAAATATTTTATTATGTGGTGGGCCTTTTTCTGAAATTACTTTGTAATGGGGAATCGGGCTTTTATGAGCTTGTGCATATTCCAGCAACAAACTTTTATAATTGTCGTGGGTCTTGACTAAATTCGTAAGATCCACATACTGATCAATAATGTCAGCTATAAATTTAAATGCTTTTGAATATCCTTTATCACGATAATATGCTCCAATTACCGCCTCAAAAATATCTGCGAGCACACTACTTGAATACTCAATCCCCTGTCCTTTAGCCCGGGAACCAACTTCCACGACCGATCCGAGATTTAATTTACGTGATAGGCGTGCGAGAGAATGTCCCTTAACTACTTTTGAACGTAGTTTGGTCATAAATCCTTCATTTTCATCGGGGAATTTCTCAAATAAGATCTCAGTTACTATAAGATCCAAGACAGCATCTCCCAGGAACTCCAGCTGTTCATATGAGTCCGTATCCTGAAAAGAAACATCAGCATCGGCCAATTTCGACCGATGCCTCAGTGCCTTTAAATAAATTGAAGGATTGTCTATAGGCTCATTAAAAAGCCTTTCTAAAAAGACAATTTTATCTTGATTTATGGAATTGAGCGTTTTTTTTCTAAAATACGCCCTAATTCTCGCAATCATTTTTTTATCATTCTTCAAATTTTTTGAAAACCAGAGAAGTGTTGTGTCCGCCGAAACCAAATGCATTATTAATGGCATAACGAACATCACGCACTACCGCTTCATTTACGGTATAGTTAAGATCACATTGAGGATCCGGGGTTTCATAATTAATCGTCGGTGGTATCATACCATGATAGATAGCAAGTATTGTGGCGATAGATTCTGCCGCACCGGCAGCACCCAGCATATGCCCTGTCATAGATTTAGTGGAGTTCAGATTAATCTTGTATGCATGATCACCAAATATCTTCTTGATGGAATTGGTTTCGGCAATATCCCCTAATGGGGTTGACGTACCATGCATATTGATATGTTCCACATCTTCCGGACGAATACCAGCCGATTTTAACGCTTGTTTCATGGCAATGATTACACCATTTCCATCGGGATCCGGTGCTGTTATGTGATACGCATCAGCTGAAAAGCCGTAACCAACGACTTCAGCATAAATTCTGGCTCCGCGTTTTTTAGCCGATTCATATTCTTCCAAAAACATGATACCAGATCCTTCGCCTAACACAAATCCATCTCTTGTTTTGTCAAATGGACGGGATGCTGTTTCCGGAGAATCGTTTCTTGTCGACATTGCGCGCATGGCGTTAAATCCCGCAACTCCCATTTCTATGATAGGAGCTTCGGCACCTCCACAAACGGCATAATCAGAAGTTCCCTGTCTGATGGAATCGTATGCGAGACCTATGCTGTGAGAACCAGTTGCACAAGCCGAAACCACACAAAAATTAGGGCCTCTGAAACCATATTTAATTGAAATTTGCCCAGCCGCAATATCGGGTATAAGCATTGGGATAAAGAAAGGGGAAACTCCTCTTGGACCTCTTTTACTGAAAGACTGAACCTGACGATGGAATGTATCCATACCGCCAATACCTGAACCGACAATGACTCCAACACGATCTTTATCAATTTCATCAAGATCGATTCCCGCATCTTCGACAGCTTCACCTGAAGCGATCACCGCATACTGGCTAAAACGGTCCATTCTGCGTGCCGATTTGGGGTCCAGATAGCCATCAGTACTGAAATCATCAATCTGAGCAGCGAATTTGGTAGGAAAATTTTCAGTGTCAAAATGCTCAATAGACCTGGCACCACTTTTTCCTGAAACCAATCCGTTCCAAAATTCGGGGGCCCCTTTACCAATAGGTGTAAGGGCCCCAATCCCCGTAACTACAACTCTTCTATTTGACATAATTTATTTTTTAGAAATCCTGTTCGAAAGATTAGGATTTTCTACCGTTAATATACTCGATAGCATCTGAAACTGTTGCTATATTTTCAGCATCTTCATCTGGAATACTGATATCAAATTCTTTTTCGAATTCCATAATCAATTCAACAGTATCTAAAGAATCTGCACCTAAATCGTTGGTGAAATTAGCTTCTGGTGTAACTTCAGAATCATCAACTCCGAGTTTGTCAACGATGATAGATTTTACTTTCGCTTCAATATCCTGTGCCATTTACTTTCCTTTTTATGTATTTGTTATTTTGTGAATCGAACTTAAATAATGTTTAAACTCAAAAAATCGTTTGTGTAATATTTTTTATCAAAACGATAAATAATAAAAATTGTAGCTTTTAAGCGCAATTATTTCCATTCATTACTTTTTTGGCTTACATCGCCATGCCGCCGTCTACTTGTAATACGGCCCCTGTAATATACGAACTTGCATCGGAAGCAAGAAAAATAACTGCGTCTGCTACTTCTTCAGGCTCCCCACCTCTACCGAGCGGTGTAGAGCTTTTTATCATATCTAAAAGCTTCTTATCCAGATTTTCCGTCATATCGGTCATAATATAACCGGGTGCTATAACATTGACCCTGATGTTCCGGGAGCCAACCTCCTTTGCCAACGATTTACTAAACCCAATAATTCCAGCTTTCGAAGCACCATAATTCGTTTGTCCTGCATTACCTGTAATACCAATTACAGAACTGATATTTATAATCGACCCGGAACGTTGACGCATCATAGGACGAACAACGGCTTTACTGTAATTAAACACACTTTTTAGATTGGTAGTTATAACAGAATCCCATTGTTCTTCTTTCATTCTCATAATGAGAGTATCTTTTGTGATACCTGCATTATTAACAAGAATATCCAACTTCGACCAATCTTTAACAATTTCATTGATCACTTCAGCGGCCCGTTCGGTATCTACCGCATCAGCTTGAATAGCTTTTGATTTTCTGCCCAAAGATTCAATTTCTTCTTTAACCTTATTAGCGGCATCTGCGGATCGGGAATAAGTTACGGCAACATCTGCACCGGCTTTTGCCAAACCAAGCGAGATAGATTTACCAATACCTCGTCCACCACCTGTAACCAAACATGTTTTTCCTTCTAAGCTGAAACTCATAGTATAATTATTGAAATCCTTGTGTTTGTGCTTCCTTCAATGTTCGCTTGACTAAACCGCGCAACACTTTACCAGGTCCGACTTCTATAAATTCACCGGCACCATCTTCGTTCATTTTTAATAAGGTTTGTGTCCATTTAACCGGATGAAGTAATTGATTTAGCAAATTACTCCGTATCTCTTCTATATCTGTGGTCGGATTACCGGTATAATTTTGATAAATAGGACACGTCGGTTTACCTATTTCGAGTCCTTCCAGACTTTCTTTTAATCCATCATAAGCCGGCTGCATCAATGTGGAATGAAATGCACCACTTACCGGAAGTTTTTTTGCAATACGACAACCTTTTTCTTTTAAAAGAACGATCGCTTCATCTATAGCTTCCTCGTTTCCTGATATTACCAATTGTCCAGGACAGTTGTAATTAGCAGGAATAACAACCTTTCCCGTTTTCTGAGCAGCTTCTTCACAAACGGATTCTACAACCTCATCTTTCATACCAATGACGGCAGCCATTGTACCGGGACTATTGGTGCCGGCTTGTTGCATCAGCCGACCTCTTTTTCGGACAATTTTCAATGCATCTGCAAATGATACCGCATCACATGCAACGAGTGCCGAAAACTCACCAAGACTATGTCCTGCAACCATGTCGGGTTTTGTATTCATGGTTGAAAATAAAGCTACCGAATGAAGAAAAATGGCCGGTTGTGTAAATTCAGTCTGCTTTAATTTTTCTGCGGGACCGTCAAACATGATTGAGGTTAAGTCAATTCCAAGAATATCGTCAGCTTTGTCACAGTAAGAAGCAAAAGTTTTATTCTGATCATAGTGGTCTTTGCCCATTCCTACAAACTGAGAACCCTGACCAGGAAAAAGATATGCTTTTTTCATCATTCGATTCCCCATTTTACATACATGGAACCCCACGTAAAGCCACCTCCAAATGCAGAAAGGATCAAATTATCTCCATAATTCAGTTTGTCTTTCCAGTCATAAAGGCATAATGGAATAGTCGCTGCTGTAGTGTTACCATATCGATCTATATTTATCATTATTTTTTTACTATCTAACTCCATACGACGAGCTGTTGCATCAATAATTCGAAGATTAGCCTGATGAGGTACCAGCCATGCTACATCATTATGGGTCAAATTGTTGCGTTCCATAATCTGAACCGATACATCAGCCATCCCGACAGTTGCTTTTTTAAATACCGCCCGGCCTTCTTGTCTGATGTAGTGCATGTAATTACGAACGGTTTCCTCGGTCGCAGGCTGACGGCTTCCTCCTGCCGGCTGATAGAGCGATCCATTTACATCGCCTTCGCAACATTGGACATAATCTATGACTCCCGTATCATCGTCGGAGGGCTCTAATAGAACTGCGGCGGCACCATCTCCAAATAAGATACAAGTTGTACGGTCGGTATAATTAATGATTGAGCTCATTTTATCTGCACCGATTACCAATACTTTTTTATAACGTCCCGATTCAACAAACATCGATCCGGTCGATAATGCAAACAGGAAACCGGAACATGCGGCTGAGAGATCAAATCCATAGGCATTATCGGCTCCGATCATTTTCTGAACCAGACATGCTGTGGCCGGAAACATATAATCCGGAGTAACCGTAGCTACGATGATTACATCAATTTCTTCCGCTTCTATGCCTCGATTGTCAAGTAATTCTTTAGCAGCCTCAGAAGCCATATAGGCGGTAGCCTTTTCCGGATCTTTTAGAATTCTGCGTTCTTTTATACCTGTACGGGTCCGGATCCATTCGTCGTTCGTATCGACCATCGTCTCCAATTCCTGATTCGTCAATACGTAATCAGGCAAATAGTGACCCAATGCCGTAATTTTGGCATGTGTACTTTTAGCCATTTTAAATAAATAATTAATTTTTCAGAGAAGAGACAATCTTGCTGTTTACTTTATTCTCAACACAAAGCGCCGCATTTAGTATCATATTTTTAATAGCTCTCGAACTGCTGCTGCCGTGTCCCACAAGACTTACGCCATCCACGCCTAAGAACGGTACTCCACCTACCGCCTGATAATCGAAAGGACTGATAACATCAGAAATGACTTTAAGAACTATTTGTTGTTGCTCCTCCGACAATTTATTCTTTTTGATTCCCTGTCCGATCAATATCTGGAAAGCCTCGACAAGAGATTCTCCAAACTTCAACGTAATATTTCCAATTAAGCCGTCACATACAAATACATCAGCATTACAAGGCAGGATATCTCTTCCTTCAATATTACCTATGAAATTCGGTGTTTTACTTAATAATTTATAGGTTTCTTTTAAAACTTCGGTTCCCTTCTCCTCCTCTTCTCCAACATTTAAAAGACCGATTCTTGGATTTTCAACTCCAAGCACTTGTTCCGAATAGACCTTTCCCATAATAGCGAACTGATACAACATCTCAGGTTTAACCTCGAGATTCGCTCCGGCATCAACTAATAAACGGAATCCTTTTATTGTTGGATATAAAGCGGCGATTGTAGGTCTTAAAACACCTTCAAGTTTACCAAGAATAAAGGTGGACGCGGCTAATAATGCACCGGTATTACCGGCACTGATAAAAGCATCGCATTTCCCTTTTTTTTGCAGTGCTAAACCAAGTACGATAGAGGATTTTACTTTCATCTTAACAGCCTTGGCCGGAGACTCATCCATTCCAATTATTTGCGGAGCATTGAAAATACTGATCTTATTTTTATTAAAGCTGTAATTATTTAGCTCTTTTGCGATCAGTTCCTCCGGACCTAAAAGAATGACATTTATATTATCATTCTTTTCTAAAGCCTCTATAGCTCCTTCTATTTGTACTTTAGGGTAACTATCACCCCCTACGGCGTCGACAGCAATTCTCATAATTATATTTCTGGTGTATTAAAACCCATCCCTTTTAGGATCAGGCTTTGACCGTTAATACTTGTCTGCCTCTGTAATATCCACATTCGGTACAAACACGGTGTCTGCGATGTTTAGCTCCACAATTAGGACATGTTGCTAATGTTGCTTCATTTAAATGATCATGTGTTCTGCGTTTATCGCGTCTTGCTTTCGAAGTTTTGCGTTTCGGATGTGCCATTATTGTTCTCTTTTATCTATATATATATTCGTTAATTATTTTTTAATGATTTTAAAGCATCCCAACGGGGATCTGTAAACTCTTCATCACCATACGTTTTTTGGAAATCGGTTGGATTCCCATTTTCATCCAAAAATTTCGGATGAAGCTTTTTTATCGGAATACTCAATAAAATGGTATCACGAACTTCTTTATCTATCCGTATTTTATTCTCATGTATATTTAATGGACGAACAGCGGTATCTTCCTCCTCATATGAGGTAACATCCGCATCATCTTCAAATATAATCCGATAATTCCGGTCTATCTGATAATCGAATGGTTCAAGCGACCTGTCACAGATAAGAGATAATACCGTTTTAATATTAAAGCTAACTCTTATCGTGTCAAACGATTTATCAAAATGAACGGTCAACCGACCTCCATCGAACTTATATTTTTCACCCAAATCGAGTTGATCAGATACTAATTCAAGTTCTTGTGTCGATTTTCCATCTGGAATTTCGTTCAGTTTAAACTCAATCATAATCAGTAATAACTAATTACAGCCTGCAAAGTTAGCTATATTCCTTTTTAAACGCAAAATTAAGAAAAAAGACCGTATAAACGTTGATCCACTAAATCAATTATTTTTCCTAAATCCTCTTTATTATGGACAAATTCGAGTTCATCGGTATCAATAATTAATTTTTCGTGAGGATAACGTTTTATCCAATCCTCATAATGTTGATTTAATCGTTCGAGATATTCAATACGAATCGTATTTTCATATTTGCGGCCCCTGTTCTGTATTTGTCGAACAAGCGTGGGTACCTGTGCCCGAAGATAAATCAATAAATCCGGAGGTTGCAAATACGCAATCATTTCCCGGAACAATGACCGGTAATTATCGTAATCGCGCTCACTCATTAACCCCATTTCATAGAGATTTTTTGCAAAAATCTCCACATCTTCATAAATGGTTCGGTCCTGAATAAAGCTTTCTTGCTGACTAATTATCTTCTTTTGGTGTTTAAAACGGCTGGAAAGAAAATATATTTGAAGATTAAAACTCCAGCGCGGCATATCATCGTAAAAATCGGTCAGGTACGGATTATCATCAACGGATTCAAAAAAAGTTCTCCAATTATAATGATGCGCCAGCAAATCAGTCAATGACGATTTACCGGCACCAATATTACCCGCAACTGCAACATAAACAAAGGAATTATCCTCATTCATCATATCATCAAGGTTTGCCTAAAAGGCGATACATGGCTTTTTTATAATTTTCTACGCCAGGCTGATTAAATGGGTTTTCACCAATACAATACACATATACAGCTATGGATAGTTCGAATAAATAAATTAAATGACCCAACGTATTTTCATTTAATTCACTCAGTACCATACTGATAACCGGTACCCCACCTTCAATATGAGCTTCCTTGGTACCTTCATATGCTTTGAAATTGATTTCATGAAAAGTTTTTCCAGTCAAATAATTCAATCCATCATTGTTGTCGGCATCTTCTTTTACGGTTAACTTATTTTGAGTTTTTTTAACTACAAGAAATGTTTCAATGACATTTCGCTTACCCTGTTGCACCATTTGTCCGACGCTGTGAAGATCGGTGGAATAACCAAGAACCGTTGGAAACATTCCCTTTCCGTTTTTACCTTCACTTTCCCCATAAAGTTGTTGCATCCAGCTTCCGAAAAACCGGATTTCGGGTTCAAATGATGTAAAGATATCAATTTCAAACCCACTTTTATTCAATGCATATCGCATGGCAGCATAAGATATAATATCTTCAGCATTCTTTTCATATTCCTGATAGGCCGTTACGGCACCATAAAATAAAGACCGGATGTCAACACCCGAAACAGCAATCGGCAATAATCCGACAGGGGTAAGTACCGAAAAACGTCCGCCGATATCATCCGGGAGGACAAATTTTGTATATCCATGGGCATCAATTACTTTATTGAGTGCTCCCCCCTCCTCACTGGTCGTGCAGATAATTTTATTATCAGCCTCATCTCCATAAGTATCATACATCCAATCTCGTAAAATGCGGAAAGCCAGAGCGGTTTCAAGTGTGGTACCTGATTTTGAAATCACATTCAGATACACATTTTTATCGCTGTCGTCGGCCTTTTTTTCTGATAAATAATCAATCATCTGAGAAAGATATTTCCCGCTCATCTGATTGCCGGCATACAGGATTTCTGTTTTATGATTATCAAAAAATGGGGTTAATGCTTCTATGACCGCACGGGCACCCAAATAGGAACCGCCTATCCCACAGACAATGAAAACATCCGCTTTCTCACGTACTTCTTCGGCCAGATTTTGGATATTTTCAAGTAGGGCATCGTTTGGATTTGCTAAAATATCACGCCATCCAAGCCATTCGGCCCCTTTTCCCGTTTTACCTTTAAGTTGTTGAAGAGCGGTTTCGGCTTTTTCCTGAGCCGAGCGATACTCCTCGCTGGGAACGAACTTTTGCGCCCCTTCTAAATCAATAGATATCATTTGTTTAATATTTTATCAGCTTAAAATTTTTGCTAATTCAAGCAAATCATAATTAATACTTTTCTTTTTCGACCAGGTGTTACGCAACGGGGTAATTTTTATTTCATTATTTACTACACCGACCATGACGTTTTCGTGTCCGTCAATCAGAGCCTGTACGGCAGCCGCTCCAA
>Ga0102956_1000840_pt1 | contig 10668 bp, 9 predicted proteins | sample SalPonF2_A_D2_MG_FD_84515 | JGI IMG/M metagenome (GOLD analysis project Ga0102956, IMG submission 84515) | Salt pond soil microbial communities from South San Francisco under conditions of wetland restoration - Salt Pond MetaG SF2_A_D2_MG ...
TGCGAACTTGAAACCCATTTCCCGAAGCGCCTCCACCGAAAGCAGGGGCGTCTTTCCCCCCTCAACGAGGTTGACCATGGCCGGCGCTTTGACGGATTTGGGGATCATTCGAAGTTCATCGAGGGTCTCCGGTGCCTCCACAAACACCATGTCCGCTCCGGCCTGAGCGTAAACGTTGGCACGCTCTATGGCCTCCTCTATTCCGTAAACGGCCCTTGCGTCTATTCTCGCCATGATGACAAGATCCGGGTCGACCCTTGCATCGAGGGCCGCTTCAATTTTCTTGACCATCTCCTCTCTTGGGATGACCTGTTTCTTATTGAAATGGCCGCAACGTTTCGGAAATACCTGATCTTCAATGAACAACCCTGCGACCCCGGCACTTTCAAACTCTTTTATGGTTCTGTATACGTTGATGGGATTTCCAAATCCGGTGTCACAGTCTGCAAAGACCGGTATATTTACGGATCCCACAATATTCTTCGTGTGGTTGAGGACTTCGGACATCGATATCAAACCGAAGTCGGGATACCCGAGAAGACTGGCCGAAATTCCTGCTCCGGTAAGAAGGACTGCTTTAAAACCGGCCTCTTCAGCCAACTTGGCTGAGAGGCAGTCATAAACTCCCGGTAAAACAACAATATCTTCGTTTTTTATCAATTCTCTTAGCACGGTCGTTTTTCTCATTATCCCCCCGTTGTTTAAAAAATTACCGATGCATATGTTGTTGCTTATAGTAATTAACACCGCCGCCGACGGTTAAAATATCCACCAACATCTCCGGAAACGGCGGGAATGTGAATTTAAGTTTTTTCGATTTATTTATTACGGTGCTTGATTCCAGGTCGATTTGGACAATGTCCCCTTCATCGGTATGGATATATGCTTCCTCGCACGCTATGAATGGAAGCCCTTCGTTAATCCCGCTGCGGAAAAAAATTCTCCCGTACGATACGGCGACGACCGCTTTTATGCCGACATATTTAATTGCCGCTATGGCCTGGCCCCGTGAGGATCCGATACCGAAGCCGTGGCCGCCAAAAATAATATCCCCGGTCTGGATCTCTTTATGAAAATCGGGCCTTACAGGTTCCATTAAATGTTTCGAGTACTCTTCCAAGGGCAACGCCAGATATCGTGCCGGCAAAATGATATCCGTGTCGATTTCATCCCCCAATTTTATCGCTCTTCCCTCCAGTCTCATCACCGCTCCTTACAGGAATTCCCTGGGGTCGGTTATTCTTCCGCGAACGGCGGATGCTGCCACAGTAGCGGAAGACCCTAAATAAATTTGAGAATCGAGGCTTCCCATTCGACCCTTGTAATTTCGGGTGGATGTCGAAATACAGGATTCGCCTGCCAGTAAAGGCGCCTCGAGGCCGACACAAACACTGCAGGTTCCACCGCTGATGTGGGCATTCGCCCTCGAAAAAACTTCGAGGAGTCCCTCCGAGAGCGCATCTCGATAAATTTGACGAGAAGCGGGGGTTATGATGGCTCTGGTGTGAGGATGGACCTTTTGCCCGTCAAGGATACGCGCGGCAATTCTAAGATCCTCCATATTCCCCCCCAGACAAGATCCTATAAAGGCCTGGTCGATTTTTTTCCCGGATACTTCTGCCGCAGGCTTCACATTCGCGGGACTATCCGGGATCGCCACCATGGGTTGCAGATCCGATATATCCACAGAAAATGTCGCTGCATAACCACCGGTCGTGTCGGCGGGCAATTCATGAAATTCTTTGACCCCTCTGTCGCGCAAAAAAGTGCGGGTGATATCGTCAACCTGAAAGGCGGCGGTTTTAGCTCCCATTTCAGCGGACATGTTGCACAGCGCCATTCTGGCCTCGATGCTGAGTCCGTTTTCGGTTCGGTCACAAAACTCCATGGCCATATAGTTGGCGAAGTTCAACCCTTTTTCACCCAGAATAACAATTCCAATGTCTCGGGGCGTTATAAACCCATCCAGTTTACCCGTTATTTCAAATTTTATCGTTGCTGGGACACGGAACCAGGAAAAACCGGTTGCAGCCATCATTGCCGCTTCTGCCGGGCCAAAGGCGGCTGCAAAGGCACCCACCGCACCACAGGTGTTGATGTGAGAGTCGGTGGCTGCGATCATCATGCCCGGTCGAACGTAGCCGCCTTCCAAAAGTAATTGATGCTTTATCCCGCCCTCCAATAACCTGCAGTTATGAAAAGCGGCGAAGTCCCGTACTTGCCGGACAACAGTTGCTTGATGAAGGGACGCAGGGGGACAGTAATGGTCGACCACGAAAACGGTCTTGTCCCGCAAAATGGTCGATGCCCCCATGTCCTCAAGGGTTTTTGCGAATAAGGGGATCTGAATCTCATCGATGCATATGAGATCAACCTCGCAAGTAACGATCTGGCCGGGCGTAACCGCAACTCCACCGGCCGAACGCGACAAGATGTTTTCAGCGATATTCATGGATCTTGTCCATATCCTTTGAAGGAATTTTATGGATTAAACAATCGATTCGTTTGATGCAGCTTATATATAATATTGCCGGAAAAAATCCTTCTTGTTTGCGGGAAGATCGCTCGGACCGCCTTCGTAGACGACTTTTCCGTCTCTGAGTATATATAAATAATCGGCCATGGATACGGCGCCCACGGCATTTTGCTCAACCCAAAGGATTGTAATCCCTTCCTCTCTTATGGTTTTGATGATTTCCGAAATATTTTTAACAACCAGTGGCGCCAGCCCGGTTGTGGGCTCATCGAGAAGGATGAATTCAGGATCGGACATCAGGGCTCTGCCGATGGCCAGCATTTGCTGCTCGCCGCCACTAAGGGATCCTGCATTTTGTCGTTTTCTCTTTTCAAGTATCGGAAAATATTCATATACTCTATCGAATGCTTTGGACAGAGATTTCGAATTTTTTTGTAATATGCCCCCCAGAAGTAAGTTGTCATACACCGATAGCTCGGGAAACAAATCCCGGTTCTGGGACACCTGAACGAGTCCCATACGGACAATTTTATCCGCACGCAAGTGGTTAATCTTCTGATTGTTGTAGGTAATGGTTCCTTCAGCTGCCGGCAGAAAGCCGCTGATGGTGCTCAAAACCGTCGTTTTACCGGTTCCGTTTGCACCCAATAGGGTCACGATCTGACCTCTTTCAACTTTTAAGCTAAGGCCTTTAATGGCCGGTATCTTACCGTAATAAACATGTAAATTTTCAATCGAAAGCATGATCTAATCTCTCCCCAAATATGCTTCGATGACCTTAGAATCTTGTTGTATTTCCACCGGTGTTCCTTCCCCGATCTTATTGCCGAAATTCAGGACCGTTAGGTACTCACATACCTCCATAATGAAATCCATGGCGTGATCCGTAAGAATTATACAGGTCTGGTGATCTTCGGAAACGCTTCTTAAAAGATCGATCAGATGCTCCCTTTCAGCCTCGCTTAAACCGGCGCCCGGCTCATCCAACAGCAGCAGGCTCGGAGAACTCATCAGTGCCCTTGCGATTTCCACTAAACGCTGTTGACCGTATGAAAGGTCTCCGGCCCGGTGATGGATCAAATGTTCCAAATTAACCGCTTTAAGTGATTCTATGGCCTTTGATTTTATCTCGTTTTCTTCTTTTAGGGCTTTTTTGAGTTTGAAGGCGATACCGAGGAAAGTGGTTTCGGAAAGTCGGTGGTATCCGGTCATCACGTTTTCAAGAACGCTCATTTCCGTAAAAACGGCACTGGACTGAAAGGTTCTGACGACGCCCTTCCGGGCAATCCGATTGGGAGCGATACCGACAATATTTTGGTCTCGGTATAATATCTCACCTTCGGAAGGTTGGACAAAACCGGTGATGGTGTTGAAAAAGGTTGTCTTGCCGGCACCGTTCGGCCCAATCACCCCCCGAATGCCCGGCTCGCTGATTCTAAAATCAAGGTCTTGAATGGCGGTGATTCCACCAAACCGAACGCTCAAATTCTTGACATCCAAAATGGGAGGCGGCATTTTTTCCTCATCGGGTGTTTGGGGCGTATAACTTTTCATGGGAAACTCCTGGTACATATCTTATGATGAATCCGTAAACCCCTTCAGGTGCAAACAGAACCACCAGAACGATGATCATTCCATAGATAAACTCTTGATAATCAAGGATAAATCTCATGAACTCCGGAAGTATGATAATAACGATCGCGCCGATAACCGAGCCGGTGATGCTCCCGATGCCGCCGAGCACCACCATGATAAAATGTTTGATCAGTTCATGCATTCCAAAGGCATCCGGCGTAATTCTCCGAATGGCCAAACTGAAGAGACCTCCGGCCGTGCCAACGATAAAACCGCTCAAAGTAAACGCCATCAGCACCGTATGTTTACTATTGATGGACAACGCTTCAGCTCCCGAATCGCTCTCCTTAACTGCAACAAATTCACGTCCCAACTTCGACTGAATCAATGTTTTGGTAAAAGAAAAAAGGAGTGCAAAAACAACGAGAACGATATAATAAACCTGCTTGTCCGTTGATAGGACCCATCCGAAAAGTTCGGGGTATGGAATGTCAAAGCCGCTGGGGCCGAAGGTGAATTCGCCGCCGTGAATATAAACAAATCTCATCAGAGACGTAAACGCCACCGTCACGATGGCCAGATAGTATTTGTGCAGGCGTAAGGCGGGAAACCCGATCAACAGCCCGATTAGGGCCGTAACCACACCCGACAGGGGAATGGCGAGATAAAAGGGCATATTAAATTTTACCATGGTAAGCCCGGTAACATAAGCCCCAATCCCCAAGAAGGAGGCATTGGCGAAAGAAAAACGACCGGTATACCCCAGGGTGATATTGAATCCCAACGTCACTAAAATATAGACCAGAATCATATTCACGATATACTGGGTATAGTTGTTGGTCACCGCCGGGATAAACAGCATCAAGATAAACACAAACAAAAATTTATTTGCCTTAAGCACTTTCATTTCATTTTCACTCCAACAATCCCTGTGGGCTTCACCAACAAAATTACGATAATGATCGTAAATGCCGATATTTCTCTCAATGCGGTAGAGATATAAAACGCAGTAACGTTTTCGATGACTCCGATCAACAATCCTCCGATTAATGCTCCGGGGATGCTGCCAAATCCACCCAACGTCATGGCAGCGAATGCCTTTAGTAAAAGTTCAGCGCCCATCTCCGGCATTATGGACGTAAGCGGGCCGACGAGTATCCCGGCCAGTGCCGCAATTGCCGCACTGACACCCCACATCACCATCTGAAAATTCGTGATGTTGATGCCGATGAGCGACGCGCCCCGCAGGGATTGTGAGCCTGCTTGCATGATCTTTCCGGCCTTTGTGGACATTAAGATCCAGGTAAATAATACGCTGAAAATCGCCACCGCCGCTAAGATGGCGATCTCTTGGTTGGCGATCACGACATTCCCCATCTGAATCGCTCCATAGCCAAAAAGCGGCGGTAGAAATCTTATTTCAGATCCCCAGATTATTCTGGCTGCGCCTTGAAAAACATACACCAATGCAACCGTCACCAGTACCTGATTCAAATGGGGTGCCTCCATAAGCCTTTGGAAAGCCCCTTTGAAAACGAGTATCCCCAACAAAGAAATTGCGAGGATGGCCATGACGATGGAAACAAAGTAGTTTACATGCAATGAATTGACCAGCGTAAACGCCAAAAAAGGACCCAACATAAACAGTTCGCCCTGGGAAAAATTCAATATGGTTGTGGCTCTGTAAAGAACCACCATCCCGACGGCAAATAAGCTATAAATGCTGCCAAGTACAATACCGCTCAACAATATTTGATAAATCATTACGAATCTTAAATTTTAAGGTATGAAGAGATATTTCAAACGCCAGCTTCACAGTAGGATATTGACACGCATCGGGCCCTTGCTGCTGTGGACCCCTTCTTGTTTTTCGATGTCTTCAAATGCTGCGACAACCCCTCAAATCTTACTCAGATTGCGGGCGGAGCAGGTAATTTTTCGCTTCAAGTCCGAAAAAGGAGATGTTACGTTTACCACAAGCGGTAAACGCTTACCGCCTTCTTTAACCGCTCAGTTCCGATGACTGCCCCGCCCGCGATTCTTTTCAAAGGTACGACCCGAAGGTCTACCTTGGGAGCTATTTTTTGAGTTTAAGATAATCCTCAGCTGTATACGATCTTTAACTTCTGATCGGACATAACCGAAAAGGCCATCTCGTCAATACCGACGTGATCTTCGGGAGAAAAATTAATCGGGGTTGCCATGGGATAATCGAGTGGTGCCCATTGATTTAAATTGGACGTCTTTTCCAAAGCCTCCACAAAATTTTCTCTGGTAAGGTCAGGGCCTGCTTTTTTAAGGGCCTCTACGATCGCGATGGTTCCGCCGATACCCAATCCGGCAAACATGTCGAATTTATCCTTGGGATAGTATTGATGAAGCAATTCCTGCCATTCCTTCATTTTCGGATTGTCGAAAGAATTCTTGTACCAGTATGGCGTAAAAAACTGTGTCATGGCTTGGGGGATCCCCACTCTGACAGACTGCTCATCGACGGCCACCGCCGGATTCCCCACGATGGGCACTTTAAGCCCCAGCTTGAATGCATCCCGGATAATCGTCGATGTCGACACAACGTAAGTCACCGCAATTATGATATCCGGATTGGCCTGTTTCAGCTTGAGGATCTGAGGCGTCGCGTCAGGTACGCCCCTTTCGATGGTGACGTCGACCACCGGAACGATATTGTACTTGGTTTTAAGGTATTCGATGAGAGGCTCATAAAAGGACTTGGCCCATTCATCGGTATGCTTGATGATGCCAACCTTTTTCACGCCGGGTTTGGACATTGCGAAATCGGCCATCGATTTGGAGACACTTACGGAAGTAAACACACCGGTATAAATATTCTTTTCCACCGGCGTCGTGATTTTATAATTGGCGGCTCCCAACACAACAAAGGGAATCTTTGTCTCCAGGATCTCTTTTTTGGCGGCAAGGGCAACATTACTGCAGACAGCCCCGTGCAGCATGAAGACTTGGTCCTGGTAAATGAGCTTCTTCACCGCTGCAACCCCTTTAACCGGTTTGCAGCCGTCATCCACCACGACAGGAACAATCTTTCGTCCGTGAATACCTCCCTCTTCATTGACCTTGTTGAAAATTGCATCGGCCATGTGGGCGGCTTTTCCATAGACGGCGATTTCCCCGGTCAGCGGAGCAAACACGCCGATCTTAATCGAGTCTTTTGTGACACCCGGGACATCCTTTTGGGCAAAAGCCGGTTGAAAGAACAGTCCAAGCACGCATAGCGTGGTCAAAATCCAAAGTGGTAGTGTGCTTCTAAATTCCATTTTTTTCAAAATCACCTTCTTCATCACAAGACGCTCCTTTTCCTTTAAATTTATACGGCAACAATCATCCTGTCTCTATTTTGCTGCAATAGTCCACAGAATTTTCTCCGGCTTTGCGACCGAAGACCAACCCCTTCAGAACAGAGGTACTCCCCACATAAGACCCATAGTAGAACCCGACAACCTCACCACCGGCATAAAGACCCGGAATCACATAACCATCAAGGTTTAAGACCTCTGCTTTCGGTGTGACTTTAAGCCCGCCGAATGTAAAACACGTGGCGCACATAATCGGTGTGGCAAAAAGGTTCGTTTCATCGATATTCAATGCCCAGTTTGACTTTGGAATATCGATCCCTTGGGTACATTTACCATCAAGACGAAATGGATCGAAAGATCCTTTCTGAACAGCGGCGTTATATTCTCTGATGGTTTTTCCCAGCTTTACCGGGTTGATTTCCAATTTGGCGGCCAGATCTTCAATCGATGTCCCTTGGATCGGGGACCGATCTGTATGCAGACCTTTCTCGTAATTGGGAATGTCTTCTATTTTCGAATCGTGAATAAGGTAGGCGACGCCGCCCGGTTGCTTTAATATCTCCCGGCCCACGTCTTCGTAAATCACATCCGACAAATTTGCACCTTCATCCATAAAACGCTCCCCGTTTTTATTGACCAGAATTCCGTAACCGAAAATGAAGATCGTGGCCTCCGGTATTCCGGATCGGGGGTCGATGGTTTCGGCATGAAATGCATCAAACTGCCCGGCAGGTGCGGCGCCGATATTAATCGCCATCTCGATACCCTCGCCTTTATCATAGAGGCCGCCGGGGGCCACCGGACGGGTAAGATGCGAATTGGGCCCCACATACTTGAACATCATCTCCTGATTGCCCTGAAATCCTCCGGAGGCGAGAATGACCGCTTTCGCGTGGATATCCGCATAACCGTCTGCCTTTGACCAGGCCCGCACACCACGGACATCTCCCTTGTCATTCAATATCAATGACCGGGCTGTCGTCTCATAATGGAACTCCACGCCTTCTTTTTCCGCAGCCGCTGCAATTGCTTCCACGAGCGCTTCTCCGCCGCCACTGGGTGCGATCCTTTTGGTTGTTTGGGTTAAAAAGGGCGAGGCTTCCAAAAATTTAATGCCCAATTCCTTTAACCATGCGATGGTTTCGGGAACAGCTTCTGAAAACCCAAAGATGAGCTCCGGGTCGATAAATCCGTATGATTTTAAAATAGGGGGCCATTCATCGTAGGGTTGATGGGTGAGTTTCAAAAGTTCAGGGTCAATGGTGCCCATGGAATTTATCGCCAATCTTTCCTCAAAGTCTTCACTGACTTCTGTCTCATTGGGCATTCTGAAATACGCCTCTGTGTATCGAGAATTCCCGCCCCTGTTTTTTTTATCCGATCTTTCGAGCAATACAACTTTTGCGCCCTTTCTTCTAGCGCTCAATGCTGCGGAAAGGCCTGCCACGCCGCAACCCACAACAACGATATCTGTGTTCATGCTACTCTCCTTTCAGTCGTTCACGTCCAAAACCGATGTCATTCCATCCCATAGACCTTATTCACCAAACGATCCCGGCGTTTATTTCGACAAAAAGTTGGTTACATTCATTTTCGAAAAACGAATATGTTCCGCCATCGACGCCCTCGCCAGGTTTACATCTCTTTGTATTAGGGCTTTAAATATTTTCTTATGTTCTTCCAGCGCCTTTTCGGCCCGACCGATTTCCGATCCTGATTTATGTCGAATCAGCAATAGGTGTATGTTGGTATCGTATATCTTTTCTTCGATATACCTGTTTTTTGCGCAGCGGGCGATCTGTCTGTGGAAATCCAAATTCCATGGATATTGTCTATATTTTTTTCTTTGCATGGCATCAGCGGTCCGATCGAGCAGCCTTGAAATTTGATCCAACTCGGCATCTGAAATTCGTTGAGCCGCCAGTTCCGCTGCTTTGATTTCAAGTGCCTCACGGAGTTCATACAATTCTTCCACCTCTTTGGATGTTAGATCGGCCACGTACGCCCCTTTTCGAGGAACAATTTTAACCAATCCTTCTTTGGCCAACCGTTGTATCGCCTCCCGTATTGGGCTCCGACTGACCCCCATCGACGCTGCCAATTCTGCCTCGTTCAATCTCGCACCGGGTTGATATCTTCCTTCCAGAATAGTCTTTTTTAACATTTCACCCGCTTGAACGGTATATGACGGTACGGTTGTTACTTTTTTCATATTATGTAGCCTCGCTTTCATTTTTGTAAACCGTATACTGTCGACAATCGACTGTCAAGATAATTTTCTTCGTATCCCCTTGGAGACCTCTCCAGGGAAGAAACCCATGTGGATTCGGTTCTTTATGGCAGATAGGTATGGGGGAAAACACCACCCGAAGATGCGTTTGGACAACTTTTCGGGGGCGGATTTTGAGATCTCAATAAATCGCCGATGGCTCGGCAGGTGAATTGGAGGCGGAAACATTACGTTCCGGGGATCTGGGAAATCTTAGAAAAAAGGCCGTTCAAAACGCCGTGGGGATATGGATGAATCTGAAAAAATGCCGAAGATCTCGATAAAATCATTTGGACTGTTTGAACCGGCATTCAGGCACACCGACCTTATCCTTTGATAATTCTGGGCAGGATCAGGTGGTGATGGGGGCAGATGGATTTTGGGTTCTGATACGTTGCACCGGCAAAGGCCACAAGGTATTTTCTCAGATCACCCAACGGCACGATCTCGTCGATTAGACCGTTTTGGGCACAAAACAGGGGCCTTGAACGGTCGTGATATTCTTTTGCCAGTCGGTTCATTTTTTCGACGACCGGCGCCAAAGGCCTTCCGGCTTCCTTTTCTTTGACCAGCCTTCGAGAGTACGTCGCCACCGCCGCGGTCTCCCCGTGCATGACATATATTTCACTGGCAGCGGTTCCCAGGGTAAAGGCATTGTGCCGGTTGGCAGTGGGGCCGCCCATGAGATAGTGGGTCGACGCCGTTCCTTTTCTGAGGAGCAGAAGCATCATGGGAATGTCGGTCTGCTGAATCGAATACACAAGTCCCTGGGCCAGACCCAGTAATTCCGCCTTTTCAGCCGCGTCCCCCACATCCAGTCCGCTGCTGTCCTGGAGCCAGACAATCGGAATACGATCCCGTCCGCAAAGGGTCACGAACTCGTTCATTTTTATCAACCCCTGGCGGTAGAGCTTTGCCCCCATCCCGGGATAATCGGCGTACTCCGGATAATGCTTTCCCAGGTATTCCTGCCGGTTGCCGATACACGCCATGAGAAATCCGTCGATTTTGCACAA
>Ga0102956_1000841_pt1 | contig 10661 bp, 10 predicted proteins | sample SalPonF2_A_D2_MG_FD_84515 | JGI IMG/M metagenome (GOLD analysis project Ga0102956, IMG submission 84515) | Salt pond soil microbial communities from South San Francisco under conditions of wetland restoration - Salt Pond MetaG SF2_A_D2_MG ...
AATGGGCGGCGTGTACCAGAAAGTTAAAGACTGGAATTCACTGGCGGTTGTTGATGGTTTGATCATAACAGGGCAAAATCCTGCTTCGTCAGATGCTGTTGCCGAAGCCTTGCTGAAAGCGATTAACTCGCTGCAAGACACATAACTGCACCTTATCTTCACTTTCCCACCTCAATCAAAAACTAAACAATATGTACAGTATTGTTCAGGAGCCGACTTTCAATTTCTGTCTATAAATCTACACTCGTGAATGATTCTTAAAGTGTCAAGGTTTACAGTGGATATGTTGAGTCAGATTTTGTATGAGAAAACTGAAGATGTTGGCAAGATATATGCAGTTTTTATTCGACAAAATCGAATAATGTATTAATTCGTTTAGGTAGCCACAACTAATGCGGAAGGTTTTTTAGTGAAACATGCCTTGAAGGAGATCGCACATGAGTGAAGAATACGAAATAAAATATTCTACTCTTTGCCAAAAAGTAACCAGCGAAGGAAAATCAGTTCAGGTTTATATTTATGAAGATGGCAAAGGAGGCTGGATACTTGAGGTTGTTGATGAATATGACAATTCAACTGTGTGGGATGATCCTTTCAAAACTGATGATGAAGCTTTAGATGAGGTTTTTGACACTATCGAAAAAGAAGGTATTTCATCACTCATTGGCACAGAAAATGATTACTTGCATTAATAATTGTTAACATATCCACCATACATGTTAACTCAAAATTTCAGTCCCAAAACTTTAGATATTGGCAAGGAATGTGGACTTATAAAAATACCGAAATGATTGAGGCTCCCATGAAGAAACTGGCTTTGTTATTTATCATTCCTATTCTGCTTTCAGCTTGTACAACAATTAAAGACCTTGAAACCAATAAAGACCTTGAAACCAATAAAGACCTTGAAACCAATAAAGACCTTGAAACCAAGAGAGCCGCTGGTGAGGAGGAACTAACTGTTTTTCTCGGAGGAGACTGGGAAACAGTTTATGATGCTGTTATGTATGTCTTTCGCCACAGCGAAAATAGTTTTATCTTACGACTATATAAACTCTCTAAAATAGATAATGCGAAAGAAGATAAAGTCATTTATGTATCTGTAAGTGCTACTGGTTCAGCGGCACTTGGCATTTTTTTTGAACCATTAAGTGATAAAAAGACTAAAGTTAATTTCGTAAAAGCATCTTTCTCTGATAGGGCTATTAATCAAGAGGTAATATATGCCATTCCTAAAGAGGTAAACTATCTTCTTAGACATGGAAAACAATCTTATCTTGAATACACCCACAAGTTAGCAGAAGAAACTGCGAAGAAACATCAAGAAGAATTAAATGCCCCATAAAGAAGATAATTTCTTTGAGGCTCCCATGAAGAAACTGGTGCCATTATTAATTATTTTATTTGGCCTGATAGGATGTGCATACAGTATCAAAGATATTGACGTAAGCAATTCTGACCCTAACTGTGTGAGAGAATGCTCAAACACTTATTCCTCATGTGTATCAGGAGGCAATCAGGTTGGTGCTAAAACAGAAACACTAAGAGCCTGTAGAGAAGCATATGGTGTGTGCGTTAGCACCTGTCCATCTAAATAGAAATGTTAAGATGGACAGTGGACATATTGCATCAGACTTTGTATGACAAAACTGTAGATGTTGGCAAGACATGTTGACTTTCTCTTCGCCCCAAAAACTACCACATTGTGGTACCTGCCCCCTTGGCTCTCAACCTTTTCTGATTAAATTCTATACGTATTTCACATAACCTCTTGAATCTTATGGTTGAGAAGGAAAAAGATGAGAAAAGACTGTACCACTCTACGAGTCCTGATTGTTGATGACGAACCATTAATCCTTTGGGGGCTCTCCAGGTTTCTTGAGAACAGGGCGGTAGTCAAGACGGTAGCCACAGCTGAGGAAGCCTTTGATGAGATAGGGGAGCAACACTACGATCTCTGTTTTCTTGATGCCATCCAATCTGGGATGACAGTGCTAGAAGCAATGAAGATTATGAACGAACGATCCCCGATCCGGGTTATTATTAATTTCTGTTTCTCCAGTCCCAAGGTGGTATAGGGTTCGGTTCTTGCCAAAGTACCTACTCTGCTAGTATTTTTATTTAATGCTAGCTTTAGCCATTCATCAGAAAATTCCTTATGAAAAATTCCCACTACATAGAAGCATATCCCACTATTAGATGATATTTTTTTCATAGAACTGGTATAGAACTGAGCACAAATAAAGAAAGGTTTCTCAACTAATAAAAGCTGGAAACCCTTTCTATTATTGGTGGGCCGTGAAGGAATCGAACCTTCAACCTACTGATTAAGAGTCAGTTGCTCTGCCTGATTGAGCTAACGGCCCACGGGAATTGCATCAAAGAGACGAAATTATTATCATACCTTATGCAGTGCGTCAAGCACAATGGCAGTGTATGTTGTGCGATAGGATCAATATAAAAGGAGAGGCTGGCGTGTTTCGTAAAAAAGAAATTCCACGGGATCCCGTGTGGTATCCGTTTACCCAGATGCAGGAATTTGCCGAGCATTCACCCTTGATAATCGCTGCAGCACAAGGGTGCTGGCTGGAGGATGAACAGGGCAGGCGTTACCTGGACGGGATTTCGTCCTTATGGGCCAATGTCCATGGACACCGGCATCCGGTAATTGACGGGGCTATAGCGGACCAGATGGGCAGGGTTGCACACACAACGATGCTGGGACTTACCCATGCAGGCGGAATTAAACTTGCCCGGCAGCTTGCTGAACTTGCCCCTGTGGGTTTGAACCGCGTTTTTTATTCAGATTCAGGGGCTACTGCAGTTGAAATTGCCCTGAAGATGGCCTACCAGTATTGGCAGCTTAAAGGAGAGACACAGCGTTACAAATTTCTTAAGCTTTCCGAGGCATATCATGGTGATACAATCGGTGCGGTTTCTCTGGGCGGCATGGATTTGTTTCATGAAAGATTTGACCGGCTGCTCTTCAATACCATAAAGGTTCCGACTCCAGACCTTTACCGTCATCCTTTTGCCGATGCCGTGCAAAAAGAGATTGTGGAACGCTACTTTGCTCGCAGTGAAGAACTCATAGAAAAAAATAGTCAACAGGCCTGCGGCTTTATCATAGAACCACTCATCCAGGGTGCGGCGGGCATGATTGTCCACCCGCCCGGCTACCTGAAGCACATAAGGGATTTGACCCGCAAGCATAATATGCTGCTTATTGCTGACGAGGTGGCAGTTGGATTCGGGCGTACAGGCAAAATGTTTGCCTCGGACTGGGAAGATGTCTCACCGGATCTGCTTTGCCTGGGTAAAGGGATCACAGGCGGGTATCTGCCATTGGCTGCAACCATGGCAACAGAGGATATTTTTTCAGCCTTTCTGGGTGACTTCAGGGAATTGAAGACTTTTTTCCATGGTCATACCTATACCGGTAATCCGCTGGCATGTGCAGCAGCCCTTGCCTCACTGCAGGTGTTTGCCGAGGAGAAGACCCTGGATGCATCTGTATTCGGGCCAAAAGCCCAAAGATACAGTGAAGGCATGAAAAGGCTCGAAACTCTTGCGCATGTTGGTTCAGTCCGCTACAGGGGGTTGATGGGCGGTGTGGAACTGGTTCAGGATAAAAACACGAAAGAACCTTATCCCTTTAAACAGCGCATTGGTTACCAGGTTATTATGGAGGCAAGAAAAGAGGGAGTCATGCTCAGACCCCTGGGTGATGTGATAGTCCTTATGCCGCCTTTGGCAGTCTCTCTGGAAGAGCTCGATGTGCTCTTTGCTGCAACGGAGAAGGCGATAAGGAGAGTAACTGAGTGAAAAGTGATGAGTAAGGAGTGAGGAGGAGTTGTGTGTGCCGTCCTGATATAGGTTTACCTTTCCATAAAGGTAATGGAGGGAGAACCAGGCAATAAATAGAGGTTGTAAATATTTAAAACTAATTAACTCTTTTCCCTTGAACCCTTGAACCCTTGAACCCTTGACACCTTGGACCCTCGATCCCTGTAAGCTAATCATTCATGCAGCTTGCCTTCTGCCAGTGTCAGGCAGCGGTTCATTTCACCTGCCAGTTCGAGATTGTGGGTGGCCATAACTGCGGAGAGCGAGTATTCCGCACTCATTTCCTGCAGCAGGTTAAATACTTTATGCCCGGTCTTGATATCCAGGTTGCCGGTCGGTTCGTCAGCCAGCAGTAATAAAGGCTTCATAATAATAGCCCGGGCCAAAGCTACCCGCTGCTGTTCGCCGCCTGAAAGCTGGCCCACCTTGTGTAATATGCGCTCGGATAATCTGACTTTCCCGAGAATTTCCGCAGCTTCTTCAGCCATCTGCTCTTTATCGTGCCCTGCGATCAACCCGGGCATCATGACATTTTCCAGGGCTGTGAATTCCGGAAGCAGATGGTGGAACTGAAATACAAAGCCCACTGCCTGGTTGCGGTAGGCCGACAATTCAATATCGTTTTTATTAAGGACTTCCACGCCATCGTAGAGAAGCAAGCCTGCCGTAGGGCGGTCAAGGGTACCCAGGATGTGAAGCAGGGTGGTTTTGCCGGTCCCGGAAGCACCGACAATGGCAATCATTTCGCCCTGCAACAGCTGCAGATCCAAGCCTTTCAGGACATCAATCCTGTTGCCGACATCTTCATAGTATTTTTCAATACCAATGGCCTGGAAAGCAGCTGGTTCTGTCGATGTTTGTGGTTGTTTGTCTGTTTCCTGCATGCTAACTCCTGCCGCCTGTTTGTTTTCAACCCGCAACAGTTTTTATCTTTAGCTGTGAAGTGAAAGCTGCCGATGATATTCTTTTTTTATGCCCTAATATTTACCCTTGAGACCTTGACGCCTTGGACCCTTTTCTACTCATACCGCAGTGCCACGGCAGGATCAATTTTCGAGGCCTTCCAGGAAGGGTAGATGGTTGCCAACAGGGTAATGAGTGCTGCTGATACAGCTACCAGGGTGACATCCATGGGCAGGATTTTCACGGGCAGGGTCGTAATGGGATAGACGTCACTCGGCAGCTTGATAAACTGGTACCTGGAAAGCACTTCACAGAGAGCCAGGCCGCCAATAACCCCCAATACAGTTCCTGTCAGGCCGATGACCAGCCCCTCGTAAATAAAAATTTTCATGATACCCTTCGACGTGGCCCCCATGGACTTGAGAATTGCAATGTCCTTGCCTTTACTCATCACCACCATGATCAGGGTGCTGATGATATTGAACGCTGCCACCAGGACGATCAGGGCCAGAACGATGAACATGGCTGTTTTTTCAAGCTTGAGAGCGGAGAATAGGTTTTTATTCATTGATATCCAGTCTTTGACAACATAGCCAAAGCCAAGTTTTTTCTCTAATTCTTTTGCAATTACCGAGGCCTTGTAGATATCATCCACCTTTAATTCAAGGCCGTGAACAGCCTCATCTAACTCCAGAAAATCCTGGGCCGTGGTTAACGAGACATAGGCCAACGATGAATCGTACTCGTACATGCCTGTGTCAAATATGCCAACCACCCGACAGGTCTTTATCTTGGGAATAACACCCATGGGAGTGAGAGGACCTGAGGGAGAAAAGAGACGGATGTTATCCCCCATATCAACCCGCAGGCTTCGGGCAATTTCCTTGCCAAGAATGATACCGGGCAACGACCGGGGAGCTTTACTGCTTGTTGAGGAAGCGTCTGTTTCTTGTTTTTCATTGTTGAGCGCATCCACACTTCCTTCAACCAGCTGGTTGCTGAGGCTGAGCACATTATTTGCGGTTGCAGGATCAATGCCACGCACAACGACTCCGGAACTGGCATCAGGCACTGAAAGCATGGTCTGGGAATACGTGTATGGAGTTGCGGCCAGAACCCCCTTAGTTTGGAGAACCATGGCGCTTACTTTGCGATAATCAGTAATTCCTCGCCCCAGCCGCTGGATAACGATATGAGAATTGATGCCAAGGATTTTCTCGCGCAAGCTGTCTGTAAAACCGGTCATTACTGCAAGAACGACTATAAGGGCCATAACCCCGACTGTCACTCCAGCTACAGAAATGATGGAAATCAGGGAAATAAACCCCTGGCGCCTTCTGGCTTTAAGGTAGCGTAAGCTGATGAACCACTCGTATCCCATATGAAAGTGCCTAAAGTGTCTAAAGAGCCTAAAGTTACAAGTGCCTAAAGTGAGCTAAAGTTGTAAGTGATTAAAGTTTTAAGTGCCTAAGATTTAATTTTGCTGTCAGCATTCGGTAAGAACTTTTTATAAACTGCCAACGCATGCTTTTCCCCTCGTCTTTTTCCCTTCTTTTTGCAACTCAAAACTTAAAAAATTCAAAACTAAGAACTGCTTTTATTCTGCCACTTTCGACTGATGACTGCCAACTCAACTTTAACCCTTGACCCCTTGAAACCTAGAAACCTTGAAGCCTCGACCCTTTCACCTCTCCGCTTTCAGGTGGGGGAAAATGATGACATCCCGGATTGATGGAGAATCGGTCAGGAGCATTACGAGCCTGTCGATGCCAATTCCTTCGCCCGCTGCTGCCGGCAAACCATACTCCAGGGCCCTGATATAATCCTCATCAAGGACCGGAAAAATTTCCTCGTCAGCCCCCCGTTCTGCAATCTGCTTCTCGAACCTTTTTTTCTGGTCAACAGGATCGTTTAATTCACTGAAAGCATTGGCAATTTCGCGCCCGGTAATATAAAGCTCGAATCTGTCGGTTACCTGTGGATTTGCCTGATTTCTGCGGGCCAAGGGCGAGACCTCTGTAGGATATGCAGTGATGAAGGTCGGATTGATGAGTTTTTCCTCCACAAGCAGTTCGAACAATTCGGTCTTGGCCTTGCCGGGCCCCGCCTGGGGGTCAAGCGCAATGCCCTTGTCCTTTGCCAGTTTTATGATCTGTTCTGAATCGTTCAGCAGGTCAGGATCGATCCCACCTACTTCGGTGAGCGCCTCGTCAATGCTGTATCGCTTCCAGGGTGGAGAAAGATCAACAATCAGGTCCTGGTAGGTCACTTCCATGGAACCGTTTATTTCCTCGGTAAGCCAGGAAATCATTTCCTCGGTCAGATCCATGAGGTCATGGTAGGTGGCATATGCCTGGTAGAACTCCAGCATGGTAAACTCGGGATTATGCCGCGTGGAAAGGCCTTCGTTACGAAAATTGCGGTTGATTTCAAATACCTTTTCAAAACCGCCGACCAGAAGTCTTTTCAGGTAAAGCTCCGGAGCAATGCGGAGATAAAGGTCCATGTCCAGGGCCTTGTGGTGCGTCTTGAATGGCTTTGCAGTAGCTCCGCCCGGTACAGCCTGCATCATCGGGGTTTCTACTTCCAGAAAACCCCTGTTGGAAAGAAATTCCCTGAGAAGCCTGATTATTTCTATTCTTTTACGAAAGGTTTCCCGGACCTCGGGATTAACGATAAGATCGACATAACGCTGCCGGTAACGCATCTCAACATCTGTTAAGCCATGGAATTTTTCCGGCAGAGGGCGCAGGGACTTGGTGATCAGCTTGATGGAATCTGCCAGGATTGTGATTTCGCCGGTCTTGGTCTTGAAAAGCTTGCCTTTAAAACCAACAATATCCCCGATATCCCATTTCTTGAACTGGGTGTAAAATTGTTCGCCGACAACCTCCTTTTTGACGTATACCTGGATTCTGCCGGAGTCATCCTGAATGTGCAGGAAGGAGGCCTTGCCAAACTTTCTCAAGGCCAGGATCCTGCCGGCTACTTTAAAGCTTGCCCTGACATTAGGCGCGTCTTCCAGGTCTGCAACTGCAGCATTGGCACTGCCCGATGAAAGAACTTCAGAAATATGATGGGTAGGCTTAAAATCATTAGCATAGAGTTCCACGTTCATTTCCGCCAGTTCATCAGCTTTTTTCCGGCGCTGGATAATGAGTTGGTTTAACTGATCCATGTTGGTTTCTTCTTTCCTGTTTTGTTAAAATTTTAGAAAATGATCCACAACGCGGACCCTGGCATTGTAATTGTTTGGCAAATGAGACAGGCTGCGTCTGAGAAGTATTTATTTCAAGTATTTTTCCCTCAGTGCGGCAGAGACCTCTTTTGTTAACTGCAGCACCTTTTGGGCAAGTGCAGGCGATAAAGATCCTGTGCCGCAGCTTGGGGTAATGATGGTCTGCTGCAGCAAGGCTTTTGTATCCCATAGGCTCCCGGACAGCAAAACGACCTGTTTCTCCCAGCGGCTGACGAGTGAATCACAGGTTTCCTTTTCAATATACTCTGGTTCTGAAGTGGGGATTATCCCCCAGGCAATAAGCCCACCTCGACCCAGAAATTTATGAATCAGGCTTTTGCAGGTTATAAATTTATCAAAAAAAGAGTAGGCATCAAAGCTGAGAATATCAATATCAGAGGTCAGGAGAATACTCCAGTCTGTATTGGCGCAGACATGAACCCCTGCCAATCCTCCGCTTGTATGGATGGCTCCGGTTACTTCAGCCAGGTCCTGGGAGATGTCGTCAAGCGAAACACTGATAAATGAAGAGGAGCCCAAACCGGCCAGGGCCGGTTCATCAATAAACAGGAGGACCGGAACATCATAGGCCTGCTTCAGGTAGGCGACCTGCCATGCTGCCTTCGTGGCAATCCCTTTTACAACAATATCACGAAAGCTCGGTTCATAGTAACCGAGTTTCTTATTGGCATCGGTTATGCCGGTTAGCATGGTGAAAGGTCCGGTAACCTGTCCCTTAACTGCCGCAAGATGCCTCCCGATCTTTTGGGCCTGCTCCGCAAGGAGATAGAGCCCGGCTGCCCGCTCAGGGCCTGTTTTGAAGCGTGAATCAAGCAGCTCTCCTGGATGTTCGGTAACCTTGAGGTAGTCCTCATAAAATGAAAGCTGTGCATCACTGAAAGTATCGCTGGTAATGTCGAAATAGGTGCGGTCATCAGCCTCAATTATTCCCGGCAAACCTTCAATAAACTGATTGAGCATCCTCTCCTTGGGGATGGCAGGCAGCTGTGGCCACAGAGGGATTTCCGGGGTGGCTTCCAGAATCCAGTTCATGGCCTGCCGATGGTTTGCAGCCGGAAGACTGCCAATGAGTGTCGGAAGACCGTTTGCTGAGATTTTTTTAACGTGTGCTGTCATATAAAATTTTGGGCCTTAAAGTTATTAATCTGAAAGATCGTTGCTGTTATTTCCTGCTGCCAGGAAGCTTCAATAAGGTCCCTACCTAGCAATATTAGCTGTTTCTGTCAATATATTATACAAGGACAATTGCGATCCGAATCTAGAAAACACAAGCAGTTTTTCCGGCTACCGGATCGAGCGTTTCAGGAGAGTCACGCTTTCCAGGTGATGGGTCTGGGGAAACATGTCAACTGGAACCAGGCGGGATATTTGATAGCCTGCCGGGATTAATGCGGTCAAGTCCCGGGCCAGGGTTGCAGGGTTGCAGGAAATATAAATAATCTGATCAGGGTTCATTTTTGGCAGCAGGGAAACGATATCAGCAGCACCCTGGCGGGGCGGGTCAAGAATTATTGTTTCAAAACTCCTTCCCGCAGCGAGAAGAGAGTCAACAGCGGCCGGGACCTGTTTTTTTTCAAATCGACAATTATGGATCCCATTCTGCTTTGCATTTCTTTGCGCGCTCCGGATAGCTGCATTCTGGGTATCAATGCCAAGAACCTCTGAACCAGACTTTGCAACCGGCAGCGAAAAATTGCCATAACCGCAGTATAAGTCTAAAATCCTTTTATGAGGGCCACTTACAGCCATTTCCAACACAAGTTTTACCAGGTTGTTGTTTTGCTCGAGGTTTACCTGGCAGAAACCGCCAGCCTCCCATGAGAGGGTGAAATCAGTAACAATCTTTTCTATGGCCAGGTTGTATGACAGGATGGGAGATCCTGGTAGAAATATTTGTTCCAGGGGATCGTATAAGCCATACCCCTCGATCTGCATCAGGATGGTGGAAAGCCCTGTAATTTTATCTGCCAGATCTCTTGCAGATAAACAGTCGGCAGGCCTGGGTTTGCGCAGGAAATGCAGCAGCAAAAATGTATCCTTTCCTGCAGGATTGAAAAGTAATTCAAAAGCAGTGCAATGGGTTACAAGCTCGGTAAAGGAATGGCAGGTATGCATTTGCTGGAGCACTTTATTCAGTTCGTCTCTGGCAAGCAGGCAGCGTGAAACCGGCACCAGGAGGTGCGATTCAGGACGAAAAAAACCATAGTTTCCTTGCCCGTCAACATGTAAGCGTATGCGCTGGCGGTAGCCAAACTGAGTCGGTGCCGCCAGGTGATTTTCTATAAACAGCGCAGGATCAGAAACGATATTTCCTGCAGCCCGGTGCAGACTATCGGTCAGGATCGCTTTTTTCAGACGGATTTGGGCATCAGAGCCGGCATGCTGCAGATCACAGCCGCCGCAAAGGCCGTAAATTGGACATGGCGGCTCAATGCGGTCCGGAGAAGGCGACAAGACCTCCCGGAGTATGGCAGTAATATAATCCTTTTTGCGGGACACCTCACGCACGACCACTTTTTCACCGGGCAGCACATAACGCACCAGGACAACAATACCCTCGTCCAGTCGTCCGAGGCCGTAACCGCCTGGTACAAGTTTTTCAATCAACAGGGTATGCAGATTTTTCTCAAGCATGATTTCAAAAGAATATTAG
>Ga0102956_1000844_pt1 | contig 10642 bp, 8 predicted proteins | sample SalPonF2_A_D2_MG_FD_84515 | JGI IMG/M metagenome (GOLD analysis project Ga0102956, IMG submission 84515) | Salt pond soil microbial communities from South San Francisco under conditions of wetland restoration - Salt Pond MetaG SF2_A_D2_MG ...
AACTACACAATTCGTCGTAAACCGGCCCTGGGTACGGGCCCATCAGTTTTCTATATTGTATGAGGTGGTTATGCTTGAAAAGGCGTTGACAGGAACAAAAAAATACTATGGATGGATGGCGGCACTTTTGGCTGTTATCGGTGTTGGTTTTGCCTGCTACCTGTGGCAGTTTCAATTCGGTCTGGGAATTACAGGCATGAGCCGGGATGTATCGTGGGGATTCTACATCGCCCAGTTTACCTTTCTGGTCGGTGTTGCTGCATCTGCGGTAATGGTGGTTTTACCCTACTACCTGCATAACTATAAAGCATTTGGCAGGATTACCATTTTGGGAGAATTTCTGGCGGTGGCTTCTGTTACCATGTGCATTCTGTTTATATTTGTGGACCTTGGCCAGCCGACACGGGTTGTTAATGTTCTTTTGCACCCCACGCCCAACTCGGTACTTTTTTGGGATATGATTGTGTTAAACGGTTATCTTTTGCTGAACATCATTGTCGGATGGAAAGTGCTTGAAGCGGAAAGAAACGATGTTGCCCCGGCAGGCTGGCTAAAACCGTTGATATACGTTTCCATCCCGTGGGCAGTAAGTATCTATACGGTAACAGCCTATCTTTATTGCGGCCTTCCCGGACGAGGGTTCTGGTTGACGGCCATATTGGCGCCTCGCTTTCTTTCTTCGGCGTTTGCTGCAGGCCCGGCATTTTTAATTCTGCTGTGCATGATTGTCAGAAAGCTTACTAAATTTGATCCCGGCAAGGAACAGATTCAGTCGCTGGCCAAGGTCGTGGCATATGCCATCACGGTTAATGTATTCTTCTTTCTCTGCGAGGTGTTTGTTGTTTTTTACAGCAACATACCCGAACATATGGACCATTTAAAATACCTGTTTGTGGGACTGCACGGACATGGTGTTCTGGTGCCCTGGATGTGGGCATCTATGATACTGATGGTGGTATCGATTATTCTGCTGGTGAATCCGGTCACCCGCAAAAACGAGACCGTTCTGATTGTTGCCTGTATCACCGTTTTTGTCGGCACGTGGATTGACAAGGGGCTTGGAATGATTTCAGGTGGGTTTGTACCGAATCCGTTGCATCATGTGAATGAATATGTCCCGACATTACCCGAAATCCTTATCGCTCTCGGAGTGTGGGCCATCGGATTTCTGGTATTAACCGCCCTGTTTAAGATCGCAGTGACGGTAAAGGAAGAGGTTGCGGGATTGGCGTAAAATATTACGGACACAGTTTTTAATAAAGGGGTCATCTGTAAAGATGGCCCCTTTTTTTATGTGTAATTTGTCTTGTGAGGGGAACATCGTTGAGACATTACCCTGTCACCCGGGCCGTACGCTTATTACGGACTGAAAAAATCGATTTTATCCCGCATCTTTATCCGTATGAGGAACATGGCGGTACGCGCCAAGCGGCTTCAGTCCTAAAGGTACCTGAGCATGAAGTGATTAAAACACTGGTGATGGAAGTCGATATACGACGGCAACTGCTGGTTCTGATGCACGGTGATCGGGAAGTATCAACCAAACGACTGGCCCGTGAACTCGGTGTAAAACGTGTCAGTCCCTGCGATTCAATGTCAGCTGAAAAATATACCGGATATATGGTAGGAGGAATCAGCCCCTTTGGAACACGAAAATCGTTTCCGGTGTGTGTGGAATCATCGATTATGATGCTTGACAGAATATTCGTCAACGGCGGCAAGCAAGGATTTATGGTTGAAATCGATCCCCACGATCTTCAAAAAATGCTCTTGCTCAAAGAAGTTAACGTTGCCCTTTGACGTACAGGTTACTTATGTTCATGCACATATGCCCCATGGGGATGTGCATGAACATGCTGATGTGCGTGAACCTCCTGATCAAAAAGGATCTTTCCATTTTCCATGGCATAGATATGATCGGTTATTTCAGAAAGAAAATCGATTTCATGGGATATGATAACATACGACAGATCGAGGCCGGACAGGACGTTTTTGAGCGTTGTTTTTGTTTTTTCATCAAGACCGCTGGTGGGTTCATCAAGAAGGAGCACTTCCGGTTCCATGGCTAACACCGTGGCCAGTGAAACCAGCTTCTTTTCTCCTCCGGAAAGCTTATAGGTGATCCTGTCCTCGAAACCCGAAAGGCCTAAAAAATTTAACGTATTAAGGGAAATCTCCATGGCTTCATCCCGGGACTTGCCCAGATTCAGCGGGCCGAAGGCGACATCTTCTAAAACCGTGGGTGAAAATAACTGGTCGTCGGCATCCTGGAAAAGAAGACCTATTTTTTTTCGAACGTCTATAAAGTCTTTTTCCGTTTTACAAGGAGTATTGTAAATTTCAATTGAGCCGGAGGTCGGCTTTAAAAGGCCCATGATGATTTGGAACAGGGTGGTTTTTCCACTGCCGTTTGGTCCCATCAGGCCGATCCGATCCCCTTTGAAGAGTTGTAGATCGAGGTCGGCGAGAACCTTGGGACCGCCTGTATAGTTGAAACCGATATCTTCAAGGTTAAGAATTAAATGATTTGGGTCCACTCCATGACTCCCATAATAAGGATCATCGCCGTCATAAAAATAATGGAAACGATGTCATTTGTTTTAAAAGAGAATTTTTTCAAACTGTAAAGATCTCCCTTGAAGCCCCGGCACAACATAGCGTTGTGGACCCTGTGAGCCCTGTCAAAACTTCGAACCAGAAGCATCCCCACCATATAGGCAAATGTTTTGTAGGTGTGAAGATTAGTTTTGGGGATAAACCCTCGAATTTTTATTGAGTTTTTTAAACGAAGATATTCTCTGTATATGGCATGAATATAGCGGTAAGTAAAGAAAAACAGATGTACGATATTTTTAGGAATTTTGAGTTGGTGCATAGCGTGGCCCATGAAAAAGATGGGCGTTGACGCAGCCAGAGCAATCAACATCAGCATCATGGCGTTGGATTTAATGCTGATCCGTGTCGCATAGAACACGCCTTCTCGGGTGACGGCCAAAGGCCCCACAAAAAAAAGCGGCTCTCCTCCAAATGTAAAGGGGAGAAAAAGCCAGAGGAAAAGAATCAGCATATTAACGGGTATCAGTCTTTTGATAAGTTCTCTTGCCGGCACTTTGGCTGTCAGTACAATCAACAAACCCAGCGTCAAAGACACCAAAAGAACCGGAAACCGTTTGGCTGCTGCCACAACAATAGAAAATAGAAACACGACGATGAGCTTGCCGCGAGGATCAAGCCCATGGAGAAACGAATTGCCGTTTGCAAGTTCTTCAAACATTAGCGGTTTCTTTTTCGGTTTGCAAAATAAAGGGCAATACCCACCAGACCCAGAATATAGCCGATTCCTCCCATAATTTCTGTAAAACCGGGCTTCTGGTTCATCGCATCGGCCAGCATTTGGGTAATGGGCCGAAGCTTTTTATCTAAAGACGCATCAATGATTTCCTCGATTTCTCGTCTTCCCAGGGATATCTTTGTAGATTCCAAAACATCGACATTCTTTTCAATACCGGCCGAACCTGAATCGGTTACAAGTGGAACCTTCATGCCGGTCGGTTGGACCGCGGTTTTTGATTCAGTCTCGCCAAGTTCTTCGGCCTGTAATTTCCAAAAAGCCAAGTGGCCCATGGACGCTTTCAATACGATCTTTAATGCGGTCTTTTGGGGTATTTTAAAAGAAAACATCCCGTTTTCGTCGGTTTTACCCTCAAGAAGCAAGACATCTTTGAAATCATAGACGAGTATCGGTGCGTTTTTTACCCGTTTGCCTCCGCTGAATTTGCTCTGGGTGTGAATGGTATCTCCATCCACCCAGGCAAAAACAGTGACATTGTGAGCAGATACCGAAACGGGTAATAACAATAGCCACAGCATTGTGAACATCAGACAAAAATTGTTATATTTTAACCCAAAAAGGACTGCATTATATGGATATTTACGAAACATGACTTTCCTCCAGAATTTCAGGCCTTACCTTTTTTAGAAACAGGACGCAGGTGGTTGTCAAAATTCCTTCGATAAACATCACAGGCAGATGGGCCGCAACCACCAGTTTTGCAGCGGGTAAAAACGCTTCGCCGGTTAAATACAAAGACAATCCCACCATAATACCGGACAACAGAACTGAAAAAAATCCGGTGGCAAATGCGCAGATAATGACCGTATACTTACCCATGCCGGTCTTCAAGCCGTTTTTGAATATGTGATAACAGATTACGGCAGGAAGCGCCATATTCAGGGTATTTACACCAAGGGTTGTTATCCCTCCAAATTGAAAAAGGAGTGCTTGGAGTGCAAGACCGACGAGAATGGCGGGGAAGGCTTTCCACCCAAGAATCAACCCCACCAGACCGTTTAGGATAAGATGCGCTGAAACCGGACCTGCGGGCACATGAATTAATGAGGCCACAAAAAAAGCTGCCGACAGAATTCCTATGGTGGGGATTTCCTTTTGTTCCAGGTTTTTCATGCCGATGGCAACACCTGCCACAGCAAGGGTCGCCCCCCCTATGAGAATGGCCGGTGACAATACGCCTTCAGAAATATGCATAGCTCTAAATAATAAAAGTGTTTTGTATTAGTTGCTTAAAATTGAATTTTGTGCTTTTTTTGACAAAACTTTTCCATTTTGCCACTAAGGCACCAAGGCACGAAGAAAGAATAATTAAAATATCCTTTGTGCCTGCCCGCCATCGGCTTCGCCTTAGGCGAGGCGGGCGGGTCTTAGTGTCTTTGTGGCAAAATTTATTCGTTATTCGTCACTATTTACTATTCACTATCTACTGTTCTAAAGTTCTATTTCATATCATGAAACTCTACCCAGATGATAGCACCCAGCTCCACGTCTTTGTCTTCACCGTCATGTTTTAATTTAAAGTCTCCTTGGCTTAAAGCGGCAAAACCCCACCATCCGGATTTGGGTGCGGCATAGGAAAATACGCCGTTTTTGTCTGCTTTGACGGTCTGGGCGACCATGTAATCCGTGGGTGCGGTGTACTTTTTGTTTTTATTATAAAATTCCACTTCAACTTTGGCATATGGGACCGGTTTCCCGTTTAGTTTGACAATGCCCTGGAAAAGATTTCCGGCATAGAGGCCATAAGGCTTTGTTAAGGGGACAATCTCGGTTTTCAATCCCACTTCTTTGTCCCAGCCTTCATCGTCACCAAATGCCGTAACCACCGTTTTAGTGTAATGTATGATAAAACAGTCTTCCGCGGATTCCCAGTAAGGTTTTGGCTCCATGTAAAACATAAACACGCCGGGTCTTTTGACGTTATAATCCAACTTCCAAGCTGTATGCCCCATGATTTGTATTTTTCTCAGATGACTCAGAAGATTCTGTTTTTTCCCGTTGGCCATCACACCAAAAACATGGGGTTTTGTCAGTTCCATTCCTACACCTTCAAAAGGATGTGAAAAGGACACCAAAAGAGCAACGGCTCGATTGTCTTCCTGCATGACCATGGAATCCGATGGAATCACCATACCAAAATGTGCAAAAGTCTGCCCTGGAATTATTAACCCCATGATAATGATTGATAGAAATAGGGTCTTTTTTTTCATGAAAAACCTCCTTTGCCAAAAAAAAACCACAAAGTTACAATATCTTCCTGATATCCATACCTTCGTGGTTTCGATTATTTTTAATGAGACAAATTATTAGAGTAGCCTTCTGACTACAAATATTAAATATTTATATCACCAAATGGGTGATGTCAATACAAATTAGTGTCCATCCATAAATGGCCCTTTTTGTCCTGCTCGGCGTTCTCCGCGGGTTTCCGGCTGCGGCGTACAGACGTACGCCTTCCTGTCCCGCTTTGCGGGGACCGCAAACCCTTGTGCGGCCTTGATCAGAACAAAAATTGCTCATTTCTGAATTAGACACCCATTGTGTTCATTTTGAAATCATGGATGGACACTATATAAGCATAAAGAGAACAGATATGAAAAACAGATTGACACATATCCCAAAGACATATGGAATAACCCGTCGAAAGTTCTTGTGGATTACTTCAGCATCTGGTGCCGGATTTTTGCTTGGCTGTGCGGCCAATCCTGTTACCGGAAAATCTCAACTCATGCTGGTATCTGAAGACGAGGAAATAGAGATAGACAGACAATACTCTCCCTATCAATTTTCTACAGATTATGGTCTGATTCAGGATAAAATCCTGAACAATTATATCAATCAGACCGGAAAAAAAATTTCAGGGCTGACCCATCGACCCCATATGCCGTATTCGTTTCAGGGGGTTAACGCGGCCTACGTAAATGCTTATGCTTTTCCCGGCGGCAGCATCGCTGCAACCCGAGGAATCCTTATCGAACTTAGAAATGAGGCGGAACTTTCAGCGCTCTTAGGACATGAGATAGGACATGTCAACGCACGCCACACTGCTGCACAGATGTCAAAAAGTGGACTCACAAGCACCTTGATCGGCGGAATTGCCACTATTGCGGGAACCCAAGTTCCCGGCCTTGGCAGCCTGGCGTCTCAACTGGGGATGTTTACTGCTGGTGCATTTCTTGCGCATTACAGTCGTGACAATGAACGTCAGGCAGATGCACTGGGATTGGAATATATGGTTAAAGCCGGCTATAATCCCAACGGGTTCGTGGGGTTGATGGATCTGCTAAGAAGCACGTCAAAACATGAACCCAGCGCTATAGAACTGATGTTTTCAACGCATCCCATGAGCGATGAACGTTACAGTACTGCCGTGCAAACCGTCCAGACAAAATACCGACAGGCTCAAAACCTTTCCTTTTATCGTGAACGTTACATGGATCACACCGTAAAACTTCGGACAATGAAAGGGGCCATCAAAGCCATGCAAAAGGGTGAACACGCTATGGCACAAAAAAAATATGATGAGGCTGAAACCTATTTTGAAAAAGCATTGAAGCAGGTGCCGGACGATTATGCCGGACTTGTCATGATGGCCAAATGCCAAATGGTCCGGGAAAAGTATTCAGAAGCCGGCCGGTTTGTCAAAAAAGCCAAAAATGTATATCCGCAAGAGGCTCAAGCCCATTATCTTGCCGGATTTGTCAACATGAATCAAAAACAGTTTGATTCAGCCTATGAAGATTTTAAAATGTATGAAAAAATATTACCCGGAAATCCGAATATTACGTTTTATCAGGGGCTGTCGTTAGAAAAGATGAATCGAGTTTCAGAATCGGCCGATAAGTATTATCGATACATCAAAGTCGTCAATCAGGGAGATAAGGCAAAATATGCATATCGGCGGCTGGTTGAATGGGGATATGTTAAATAAGGATCATTTCCAATAGAGTAGGTGATCCTAAAAGGATTCAAGGGGTCAAGGGTTCAAGGGGCCAAGTGAAATACTGAAAAAAATTTAAAGAAATAAAAAGCCTTACAGAACTTCAGAAGACTATCGGTGAGATTAAAAGAATGCAAATGCCCTGATAAAATAATTAGAAAACATACACTCGAACCCTTTCTCTAAACTATTTGGGAGAAGAACCAAAAAATAATTATTAATTTTATGATCAGACACTCAAAACATAACAATAGATCCGGTTCAGATTTCTGGAAAAATAACGGATGCCTGTCATGCGGTACTATTGAAGATATCGGCAAGCGAAAGTATTGTTCTATCGGCTGCCGTCAGAAATTGCGATATACGCTTGATATGAGAACAGGATTACTCAAAGCACTAAATACGCGCTATGGGTCCTTTTATTTTACAGACGTGTTAATTGTAATGGATGTTCTTCCCTATGATACCAAAGAAATTTTCAGCTTCATCTATCCGCGTTCTTCAGGTAAAAAGCCTGCCGAAGATTACAACAGTATGTCGGATATATTGGGGAATGAGTGGTGGGCAGAGAAAAAAAAGACGAATCGTCACTACCTGGCCACGCGGTATCTACTTGAAAACGCCAAACGTCAAAAGATATTAAATCGTCCAGTCATACCCGTAGAGTTTAAGATCCCCGTTATAAAAGAATCGTCGTTAACATGTCTTAAGCTTGGCAAATCACAATTGAATTCTCCTGAACTGGAAAAAATCATTAAAAGTGCCTACCGGCTGCAGGCAAAGAGACACCATCCCGATTTAGGTGGAGATAATGATACATTTAGAAAAATTCACCAGGCATACCTGGAACTCATCCGGTGGGCGGAAAATCCTTCCTTTCGGAGACGCCGAGGGTTTCCGGACAAATGGTTTTATGATGCCAATCAGAACAGATGGTTACAACCGACACCCTACCTGAAAAAATAAACGATAAAAGCCACCACTTAAGTTTGGTTTTATAACTTGTATTGTTCTGTAATAATGCGTTCAACCTCCTCTTCCGTGGGCATGGTATCCCGGTAACCAGCCAAGCATTGGTTACGAATCCACCTGAAAAGGGATACCATTTCATTTACTTCAATCAGTTCGGGAATGACATCCTCCTCTTGGGACAGGATATGTCGGCGATACTGGCCCAACATGCCGACCACATCGTGGAAGGTCGCCGGTTCTCGTTTGACACCTTTTTTAAAGGATTTACCTTTTGTTGGAAACACCTGGTCCGGATCCGGGTTGGCGGAGATGTCGAGTTTTTGAAACGGTCTTCTCACCTGGATCTGCCAGTTTCTGGCCTCGTTCATCATCCTGGATACCAATGGGCCCGCCCAGTCATGGCTCTGTTGACCCTGTGAGCAATAAGAGAAAAATTCTACCACCGAGGGACCGCAGTAGGCGATAGCCTCTTTCAGTATTTTAATGGCGTAAAAGGGGTTGTCCACGGTAAGTTTGGCTGAATAGACATGTGAAATGGCTGTGGCCTGACTCACAATACGCCGATGGAGTGTTGTTTTGCCTGCATATCTGGAACCTATGGGTGACGTCGAACGGTCACACCCAAAGCGTGTGGCACCGGATTTCTGGGCACCGGTGTTCATGTAACCTTCGTTGTTGTAAATCACCCAGGTAATATCGAAATTTTCGCCCAGGGCATAATTGAAGGGTCCGTTTCCGATGTCGTAAATGGCGCCATCACCTGCAAACACAATGATTTTGGTCAACACATCGTTGAAACCGTTGGTATATGACTGATCCAAGGCAAATTTGGCTCCCAGGGCCGCAGCCGACGCGGTGCCAAAACCGTAGTGGCCTGCCTGATAAATCCGGGCGTTGAAAGGATTGACCAGTTCCGAGACCTCATTGCAGCCGGTGGCATTGATGGTGTAAATGGTAAATCCGCGATCGATCATATGCTCTATGGCCCGCCGGTTCTTATCCGAGAGAACCTTGAGTCCCTGGTAAAACGTTTCGATTCCCTTGGGGCTGTTGCGCAGACTTTCCAGAGCATAGAAGGTTAAAAGATTGATGGTTCCTTCACCGCAGCCGGGACAAAGGGTGTGCTTGCCAGGATACAGTTTTGAAAAGACAAAAAGTACCTGGTGATTGAGCGGCATCCGGTCCACATACTGGGCCGCATCATAGGTATTGTCCAGAGAATGGTACACTTCGGGGAAAAAATCCGTTTCAGTTATCTGTGTCTTGGCAACCATTTTAAAGGCGTCCACCGGACAGACCTGAGCACAGACCCCGCAGCCTTTGCATCGATCAACAACTGCGTTAATGTTTAATGCAAACCGTTTCCAGGGAATTCCCTTGGGAGGTTTCTTGAAGACCTTAAAATAGGCAGCCGCTCCTTCGGGGACAGGCTTGTCCGTGATCGTGGAATGAATTGCCGAATCCGGACACGATACTGCGCACATGCCGCAGGCGATACATTTAGTGGCATCCCAGATCGGAAGCTGGGACCCGATGAAGCTCACATCCTTATATTGACTGGTTCCGGAGGGCACTACGGGAATAAACCGGTCCCAGGGAACCCTTTTTCCCTCCATAATCGGTTTAACCATTTCCTGACGAAAGGTTTCCTGAAAATCGTCTATCAGATTTACCGGTTTAATGGTTCCCATCTCGTCCTTTTCAGTCATGATAAACGGAAGACCGGCGGCACCCGTAGCTTGGTCGAAATCTTCGGGTTTAATCGCCGCCGACAGACCCTGACTTTCGGATGCTGCGGCAAACGAACAGATTCCCTCGATGGGGTCGGTTGAAGCCTTCTCAACACCTTCCCTTAAAAGGGCGACATTGGAATCGATAATCTCAAATCCTTTTTTGGCCCCCAGTTTTTCTTTCATGATGCTTGTAAATCTCGCTTCAAAATCCTCGGGCGTAAAAATTCCCGTCTCTTTGTTGATAAGACCCAGCATTACTGCACCGGGCAAATTTTTCTGAAGATGTTTCAAGGCGGCCTTAGTGGCGTTTACAGCAATCACCTTGATATTTTTATCGGTAATACGCTGATGCATTTCAACGGGGAAAGTCTTGAGAATTTCATCTTCGGTTCTGGAGCTGTTGATCACAAGGAGCCCGTTTTGGTTCAGCCCTCCGACGTAATCTCTTAAAATTTCGCCGGATAGAAACTTTTCATTGAAAAAGGCCAATACATCGTGTTCGGTGAGTTCCGAGGCATTTCGAATCGGACTGGCGCTGATTCGAAGATTCATAAATACCGGAGCACCCTTTCTGGCTGCACCGTAACGGGCGCCGGACTCGATATATCGTCGGCCGTCGCAGCTTTCTTCGGCATAGATCACGGC
>Ga0102956_1000847_pt1 | contig 10601 bp, 8 predicted proteins | sample SalPonF2_A_D2_MG_FD_84515 | JGI IMG/M metagenome (GOLD analysis project Ga0102956, IMG submission 84515) | Salt pond soil microbial communities from South San Francisco under conditions of wetland restoration - Salt Pond MetaG SF2_A_D2_MG ...
CGGCGTTGGTGTAACCGACCAATGACACGGTAGGCACTTCGGCCCGGGAACGCGCCCGGCGTCCCTGCTGGCGTTGCCGACGGACTTTTTCCAGGCGGCGGTTCAGCAACTGGATGCGCGCTCCCAGCAGCCGCCGGTCCGTTTCCAGCTGTGTTTCACCCGGGCCTCTAAGGCCGATACCGCCCTTTTGCCGTTCCAGGTGGGTCCAACCCCGCACCAGCCGGGTCGACATATGACGCAACTGGGCCAGCTCCACCTGCAGCTTGCCCTCGAACGAGCGGGCGCGTTGGGCGAAGATGTCCAGAATGAGGCCGGTGCGGTCCAGCACCCGGCATTGCAGCAGCTGTTCCAGGTTGCGTTCCTGACTGGGGGAAAGCGCATGATTGAACAGTGCCAGATCGGCCTGCTCGCGTTGCACGCAGTCCCGGATTTCCGCCGCCTTGCCGGCACCCACGAAATAACGCGGATCGGGGCTGGCACGCGTGGCGGTCACTGTCGCCACCGGCTCACCGCCGGCCGAGCGCACCAGCTCGGTGAACTCGAGCAGGTCCTCCTGGTCCTTGTAGTCGGGAAGATTGAGGTGAACGAGAACGGCCCGCTCGCCGCTACGAGGGCGTTCAAACAACGGCAATACTCCGCAGTCGGAGGTGCTCAGGCATTGCCGGGTTCAGGACCGCTCTCTTCGGCGCCCTGCAGACGCACATTGCGCGCCGGCACCACCGTGGAGATCGCATGCTTGTACACCATCTGGCTGACACTGTTCTTCAGCAGCACCACGAACTGGTCGAACGATTCGATCTGTCCCTGCAGTTTGATGCCGTTGACCAGGTAAATGGAGACAGGAACGCGTTCCTTGCGCAGGGCATTCAGGAAAGGTTCCTGCAACGACTGCCCTCTAGCCATGTCGTTTCTCCTTTTTTTAATTATTTGTGCCAAGTTATCTCTCCTGCTGACAAAGTTTGAGGAAGAAACCATCCGGGCGAATCCCTTCGCCGCACATGTAGGGTTGGTGAGAAAATTGTAGCATAGTCACAAATCCGTTTGGTGCAAGCACGAAATGCCGTCCAGCCATTTCAATACGTTATTGAGGAGCCTCGGAGACAGTGCATCGAAGCGCTCCGCCTGCGGTTCACTGCGAAGCCATGTCAATTGGCGCTTGGCGTACTGCCGGGTGGCAATGATCGACCGTTCGACCATCTCATCACGGGTCAGGCGGCCGTCCAGATAAGCCCATGCCTGACGGTAGCCCACCGAACGCATGGAGGGCTGGTCGGGCCCCAGATCCGGGCGTTCCCACAGTGTTTTCACTTCGTCGAGAAAACCCTGCTCGAGCATGGCCTGGAAGCGGTCGGCAATGCGTGCAGCCAGCACGTCCCGATCCGAGGGGGCCAACACCAGCTTGACCAGCCGGTACGGCAGCCGGTCCGCTGCGGGAAGGCGGGCGAACCAGGCGCTCATGGGCATGCCGGTCAACCGGTAGACTTCCAGTGCCCGCTGAATCCGTTGCGGGTCGTTCGGGTGGATACGGCGGGCAGCCTGCGGGTCGACCCGGGCGAGACGGGCATGCAGGGTTTGCCAGCCCAGCTCGCGCGCCTCGCGCTCCAGCTCGCGACGCACCCCGGCATCGGCCGAGGGCAGCGGCGACAAACCCCGTTCCAGAGCCCGGAAATACAGCATGGTGCCGCCAACTAGCAGTGGTAGACGGCCGGCGTCCCGGATTAGTTCCACCTCCCGCAACGCATCGCGGCGAAAGCGCGCCGCCGAATACGGCTCACTGGGATCGCAGACGTCGATGAGACGGTGCGGCGCCGCCCGCAGCACCTCCGGCCCGGGCTTGGCGGTCCCGATATCCATGCCGCGATAGACCATGGCGGAATCCACACTGATCACGTCGCAGGGAAAACGGCGTACCAGTTCCAGGGCCAGATCGGTCTTGCCCGAGGCGGTGGGTCCCATCACGCACAAAAGGGGCGGTTTTGCCGCTGGGTCCGCCACCGATCAACGACCGCGCAGGAACAGGCTGTCCAACTCGTCCATGCCCAACTGGATCCAGGTGGGACGTCCGTGGTTGCACTGACCGCTGCGTTCGGTGCGTTCCATCTCCCGCAGCAGCGCGTTCATCTCCTCCAGGCCCAGGCGGCGGTTGGCACGCACCGAACCGTGACAGGCCATGGTCGCCAGCACGTCGTTGAACGCCTCGCGCAGACGGCTGCTGGTGCCGTAGGTGGCAAGGTCCGACAGCACGTCCCGCACCAGGGCACCGGCATCGCTGTCGCGCAGCAGTGCCGGAATACGACGCACCGCCAGTGTCTCGGGCCCCATCCGGTCCACGTCGAATCCCAACTCCCCGAACAGCCCCTGATGCTCTTCGGCAAGCTCCGCTTCACGCCGGCTGACGGCCACCGTCACCGGTACCAGCAGCGGCTGGGACCGTATGCCGTCCTCCCCGTGGGTGGTCTTCAACCCCTCATAGGTGATGCGCTCGTGAGCCGCATGCATGTCCACCAACACCAGGCCGTGGGCGTTCTGAGCCAGCACGTAGACGCCGTGCAGCTGCGCCAGCGCGTACCCCAGGGGCGGCGGTTCGGTCTCGGGTGTTGCTTCCCCGGCCGCGGCCGCCGCCTGGGAGGACGTGGTCGGTGGGTGCAATGCACTGTAGGCAGCCAGCTGCTCGCTCACGTTCAAGGTCATGGCCTGCTGCCCGCGCGGCTCGCCACGCCCGGGCGGCGACGGGGGTATCGGCGGTGCAGGCTGCACCTGATCGGCGGGGCGCAGAGCGCTCAATGCCTCATGGAGTGTTCGAAACAGGAAGTCGTGCACCAGTCGGCTGTCGCGGAAACGCACCTCGTGTTTGGCCGGGTGCACGTTCACGTCGACAGTGCCCGGATCGATCTCCAGGTACAGCACGAAGGCCGGATGGCGGCCGTGGAACAGCACGTCGGCGTAGGCCTGGCGCACGGCATGGGCCACCAGCTTGTCGCGGACCATGCGGCCGTTGACGAAGAAATACTGCAAATCGGCCTGACTGCGGGAGAAGGTGGGCAATCCGATCCACCCATGCAGCCGCAGTCCGGCCGCGGCATGATCCAGTTCCACACTCTGCTCGACGAAGGCGCCGCCACAGACCTCGGCCACCCGGCGCAGGCGCGAGGAGGCGTCCTTCCCTACCGGCATACGGCAGACCGGGCGTCGATTGTGGCGCAGCACCAGCTCCACGTCCTCCCGACTGAGCCCAATGCGCTTGACCACATCTTGCAGGTGTTTGAATTCAGTCGCCTCGGTGCGCAGAAACTTCCGCCTGGCGGGAACATTGAAGAACAGGTCCCGCACCTCGAGAGTGGTGCCGGGCGGATGGGGTGCCGGCTCGGGTTCAGGCTGCAGGTCGGAACCGTCGCTGCGCACCTTCCAACCCGATTGCGCGGCGGCGGCGCGGGAGGTAAGGGTAAGGCGCGCCACCGACGCGATGCTGGGCAGCGCCTCGCCGCGAAAGCCGAGGGAAGCCACCTGCTCCAGGTCGTCCAGGCTGGCGATCTTGCTGGTGGCATGGCGGGCCAGCGCCAGACCCAGCTCCCCGCGAACGATCCCGCCACCGTTGTCGCACACGCGGATCAGGCGTCTGCCGCCCTCCTCCACGTCCACTTCGATGCGGGTGGCGCCGGCATCCAGACTGTTCTCCAGCAGCTCCTTCACCACGGACGCCGGCCGCTCCACCACTTCACCGGCGGCAATCTGATTGATCAGTTGGGGGGGCAGCAGTTGTATACGCATGAGGGAGGTTCTTCACAGCCCGCGGGTCGCGACGGGCGACCCGGATTGAGCTTATTTTGCCATGTCCGCGCTTGCCTGGCACGGCGCGCACCGGCCTGTGAAAGGCCACCGGGGTGGGATGGAGGGAACGAGGCCGGCGGGGAAGGTGCCGGAACGCGGACTCTGGACGATCGCCTTGACCCTAACTGCCCTCGCCAGGCGGGATCACCACCACGTCCCCGACCTGCAGCTGGTCGCTGGTCAGACCGTTGGCCACCTGCAGCTGGCGCACGCTCACCTGATAGCGATGGGCCAGCTGGGACAGGGTTTCGCCGCGACGGATCACGTGCTTGCGCTCGGCCAGGATGGTCCCCGGCGGGGGATGGCGGTCGAAGTAGGTGCGGATGCCGCCCATGATGGCCCGGGCGATCCGCGCCTGGTGGCGGTGACTGCGCAGCAGGCGCTCCTCGCGGGGGTTGGAGATGTAGGCGGTCTCCACCAGCATGGACGGGATATCCGGCGACTTGAGCACCACGAAAGCGGCACGCTGAACATGGGAACGGTGAATGCGTCCCACCCGGTCGAGCTGGTGCAGGACGTCCCCCGCCGCCGCCATGCTCGCTTCTATGCTGGCCGACTGGGACAGGTCCAGCAGCACATGCTTGAGCAGCGGATCCTTGTCGTTGAGGCTCACCCCGCCCACCAGGTCGGCGGCATTCTCATGTTCGGCCAGGATGCGTGCCATCTCGCTGCTGGCGCCGTGGCGCGACAGCACGTAGACGGTCGATCCACGCACCCGGGGATCGCGGTAGGAATCGGCATGAATGGAAACGAACAGGTCCGCCCGCTTGCGCTGGGCGATTTCGGTACGCTGACGAAGACCGACGTAATAGTCTCCGTTGCGGGTCATTACCGCCCGCATGCCCGGTTCCCTGGCCACCAGCTTCTGCAGCCGACGGGCAATGGCCAGGGTGACGTTCTTCTCCAGGGTGCCATGGGGCCCGTGGGCTCCGGGATCCTCACCCCCATGGCCCGGATCGATGCAGACCACGATATCGCGGGGTCGGTCGGACCTGGAACGGCCGCCCTGCTGGGAACGGGCGGCGGCCGCATCGGCCTGCTCGGCGGCTGCGTCGGCCAGATCCACCACCAGACGGTCCCCGTAGGGCCCCTGGGGCGGAAGCACGAAGCTCTTCGGATGGACCCTGGCCTTTACATCCAGCACCAGGCGCAGGCCATGGTCCGGGCGCGGGCCGCTGCGGATGTCCTTCACCAGTCCCTTGGCGATGGCGGGATCGTTCAGGCCCGCCTTCAGACGGGCATGGCGCAGATCGATGACGATCCGCTCCGGATTGTGGAGCACGAACAGGTTGTGGCTGACCGGCGCGCTGATATCGAACACCACCCGCGTGCTGTCGGGCGCCGCCCACACGCGCACACCATCGACGCTGGTGGCCGCCCCTGCCGACGCGCAGAGACCGAACCAACACAACACTAACAGGGCTGTCAGGTACCGGACCCCCATCCCCCTCTCCCCGGGTACGGTTATGAGCATCGATAGTTATGCATACTTCCCGGGGAAATGCAATAAATTCTTTCAATCTCGTTGGGATAGGCGCGACTTTTATGATTTGGTCGAGGTTTCGGACCCAAGCTGTGCCAACACGTCGCGGCCCCGTGCCGTGGTTGCCGCCATGTCCACCCGCCGGCCTCGGTCCAGATAGCCGATCGCCACCTCCAGGTCCGCCGGCGGCAAGGCGCCACGCCCCCGCTCCGGCCATTCCACCAGAGAGACCGCCGTCTCGTCCGCGAACAGGTCCCGACCGCCTATCCATTCCAGCTCTTCCGCATCGGCCAACCGGTACAGATCCAGGTGATAGACAGTGCCGCCCCCGACTTCGTAGGGCTCCACCAGCGTGTAGGTGGGGCTCTTGACCCGTCCCTGATACCCCAGACCACGCAGGAAACCCCGCACCAGGGTGGTCTTGCCGGCACCCAGTTCGCCGCGCAGATAGATCCGGCAGCCGCCGCCTCCGCAGGCCCGGGCCAGCCTGGCGCCCAGACCCTCCAGCGCCTGCTCGTCGGCGGCCGTGAACTGTGCGTGACCGTTCAGGGGTTCAGCTCCGCACGCAGCTCGCGGATCAGGTCGCTGGCCAGCAACCCGCGTTCGCCGGCCCGGGCGGCGCGGTCGCCGGCGGCCCCGTGAACGCAGACACCGGCACGGGCCGCGGCGGGCAGCTCCAGCCCCTGGGCACCCAGGCCGGCGATGGTGCCGGTCAGCACATCGCCCATGCCTCCCGATGCCATGCCGGGATTGCCCAGCGTACACACCGACACGGCACCGCCCGCATCCCCGATCAGGGTGCCCGCCCCCTTGAGCACGCACGTGCCTCCGAAACGGGCCAGCAGCCGCCCGAGGGCGGCGAACCGGTCCGCCTGCACGTCCCGTGCTCCGCCGCCCAGCAGACGCCCGGCCTCGCCGGGATGGGGCGTGAGCACCCAGTTGTCCAGCGTCCGTGGCGCCTTGGCAAGCAGGTTCAGCGCATCGGCGTCCACCACCAACGGCAGACCGCTGGCCAGGACCGTCTGAAACATCTGGCGCCCCCAGGTGCCCTGTCCCAGGCCCGGCCCGATGGCCACCAGGGTCGCCCGCTCCAGCAGCGGAGCCAGGTCCGCCGGGCTCTCCACGCCATGGGGCATGAGCTCGGGCAGCACCGCCGCCAGCAGGGTCGCATGGGCGGCGCGCGTGGCGATGCTCACCAGCCCGGCGCCCACCCGCAGGGCGGCCTCGCCGGCCATGCGCACGGCTCCCACCGTGCCCTGATCGCCGCCCACCACCAGCACATGGCCGTTCTCGCCTTTATGAGCGGTGCGCGGACGTGGCGCCCTCAGCGGGCCCAGCGGCGCCGAGCACAGCAGTCCGGCGTCCCGCTCCACCCGCCCGTAGACGGCCGCCGGCACCTGCAGATCGTCGAACACCAGCTCGCCGGTGTAATCCGGCGCGGCCGCCGTGTACAGGCCCCGTTTGCGCCCGATGAACGTCACCGTCAAGGCGGCACGAACCGCCCGCCCGTACGGGTTGCCCGTATCGGCGGACAGTCCGGACGGAATATCCACCGCCAGGACCGGCGTCCCGCCGGCGTTCAATGCCTCGATGGCGTCCCCCATGGGCCCTTCCACCGCCCGCTGCAGACCGGTTCCCAGCATGGCGTCGACCACCACGTCGGCATCGCCGGGCAGACTGCCGGCCCCGTCGCGGGATTCCACGCCGGCCCTGCCCAGGCTGTCCCACGCCTGGCGTGCCGCGCCTTTGAGCTTCCGCGGGTCGGCGAAATGGCGGACCGAAACGTCAAGACCGGCCTCGTGGGCCAGCCGTGCGATCACGTATCCGTCACCGCCATTGTTGCCGGGCCCACACAGCACGGTCAGCCGCTGCGCGTGCGGCCAGCGCTTGCGCAGGGCGGCGAATGCCGCCGTCCCGGCGCGGCACATGAGGTCGTAGCCGTCGATACCCTGCTCTTCGATGGCGATACGATCCAGTTCCCGCACCTGCTCGGCGCGGTACAGTGCTGGTGGTTGCGCATCATTCATGGTCTGAGATCCCTTTCCCTGTGGTGCTACGTTAAACTGGCCGGGTGTCGTCAAGCCAGCCTCCGAGTCCATCCATCGCCCGTGCCCACCGGAACCGCCCCACCTGACCTCGACTACCGGGCCCTGGCTGCGGCCATCAAAGACTGGGGCCGGGAGCTGGGCTTTCAGCAGATCGGCATCGCCGAAACCGACCTGGAAGCGGACGAAGCCCGGCTGCTGAACTGGCTGGACGCCGGCCGTCATGGCGAAATGGCCTACATGAGCCGCCACGGCACCCGCCGCAGCCGGCCCGCCGAACTGGTCCCCGGCACCGTACGCGTCATCAGCGCGAGGCTGGACTACTGGCCGGCGCCGGCCCGCGAGCCCTGGTCGGTGCTGGCTGCCGGGGAGCTCGGTTATGTCTCCCGCTACGCCCTGGGCCGGGACTATCACAAGGTCCTGCGCCGGCGACTGCAGCGGCTGGCCGACCGCATCGAAGCCCGGGTGGGACCGTTCGGCTACCGGGCGTTTACCGACAGCGCCCCCGTCCTGGAGAAGGCGCTGGCGCGCAACGCCGGCCTGGGGTGGATCGGCAAGCACACCAATCTGCTGCACCGCCGGGCGGGCTCCTGGTTCTTCCTCGGGGAACTGTTCACCGACCTGCCTCTGCCCCCGGACTCCCCGGCGGACGACCATTGCGGCACCTGCCGCGCCTGCATCGATGCGTGCCCCACCGGCGCCATCGTCGCGCCCTACGAATTGGACGCCCGGCTCTGCATATCCTATCTGACCATTGAACTGCGCGGCTCGATCCCCGAACCCCTGCGCCCGCTGATCGGCAACCGCATCTACGGCTGCGACGACTGCCAGCTGGTCTGCCCCTGGAACCGGTTCGCCGATAACAGCCTGGAGCCGGAGTTTGCGCCGCGCAACGCACTGGACGCGTCGGACCTGGTGGAATTGTTCCAATGGACCGAAACGCAGTTCCTGCAACGCACGGCCGGCAGCCCCATCAGGCGCATCGGATACGCCTGCTGGCTACGCAACATCGCCGTGGCGCTGGGCAACTCGCCCCCCAGCGCCCGCACCGTCGTCGCGCTGCGCGAGCGGCAACACGATCCCTCGCCCCTGGTACGTGAGCATGTGCGCTGGGCGCTGGCGCACCAACGCCAGAACGCCTCCGGCGGCTTCGACATCCCATAGATCCTCCGGCGCCCGGGGAGCCGACTCAGCCGCTCGGACCATCGTTCACGGCAGACCCGCCGGAGCGTCGGAACAAGCCCTCGGCGTCGGATTCTTTTACGCTTCCGCACAAGGAAGTTCGACCCCGAACACTCACTCAAGTTATTGCTACTCCGACATTTTTCCCAGTCAGTCAAGACCGGGTTTCGTCGACTCAATTTACGCTTATGACGAACGGGATCTAAGAATGTGCAGTAACTTATTCACTAGCGGACTGTTTTTTTTCGGCCACAAGCAGGCACGCCCTATGCACCGACTGTGTCGGCTGGTCCAACCAACGGCCTCTCAACGTGCCCGGCGTTTCGGGGGTGGCACGCTCATGAGGGGTTGATCGAGTACTTCTCACTTCACGGAGGAAGATCCAGATGAAAATCCGTTCCGCTGTTTCGTTTGCTCTCGCCGGTTTGCTGGCGGCGGGCTCCGCCGGTGCCGCCACGGTGTGGACCGGCACAGCCCAGTACGGCAAAGTGGCATCAGGGGCACCGACGGTCGGGCCATTCGATGCTTACGGCATCGGTACCGGCGCCGTGCTGCTGCAACCCAAGTCCGGCATGGGCACACCCGCCAACCCCAAGGCGGGAGACAACTATACCGGTTACTTCCAGAGCTATATCAGCACCCATACGCTCAACAGCAATCCGGTCAATCAGGGCAATCTCAACAATTTTACCAACTCCGGAACGCCCTACGAGCTGACGGTGGCCGGTGACTTCACCGAAAACGTCACGAAACTGAGCAGCAATACCGCCTACTTCAATCTGACCGGAGGCCACGCCAAGCTCTATCTGAGTCCGACTGTCAACTATAACTTCACCACGGACAGCGGCTTCACCGACGGCACGCCCATCCTGAGCGGAAACATCGTCGGCGGCACCGGGACCTTCGGACCGAACAATTTCGGGGTCACGTCCCTGAAGATCGACATGACCAACTACAACTCGAGCGTGTTCAGCCCCGGCGTAGGGGGAGGCGATGCGGTCATCACCCTGCAAGCTCCGGATTCCGCAGGCGCCACCGCGTCCCTCGGCACCATCAACAGTGTCATGGGACAAAGCTACAGCCCGGGTGACCTGAAGCTGGCCGCAACGGGGAACATGCAGCTGAGTGCGGTACCGATTCCGGCAGCGGTGTGGCTGTTCGGCTCGGGTCTGGTCGGGCTGGTGGCCGTGGGCAGGCGCCGCCGGCTGTCCTGAGGCGAAAGATCGCTGCCGTTCTGCGCAGCTTACGGCAGCAGGGAAGCTCCGGGCGTTACGCCCGGGCTTTCCAACCCTAACCCTTCGGAGAGCCGCCCACTGCGTAGGCGTAGAGCCTGTTCCGCGCCACCCCGGTAATCCGCGCCGCCAGCGCAGCGGCCTGCTTTACCGGCAGTTCTTCGAGCAGAATATCCACCACCCGCCGCACGTCCAACTCGAGGTCCCCGGTAGCGGCGGCGAAGCCGTGGACGACCACCACGAACTCGCCCTTCTGCTGGTTGGCATCACCCGCGATCCAGTCGGCCAGCTCGCTCAACTCACCGCTGCGGATCGTCTCGAAAGTCTTGGTGAGCTCGCGGGCCACCAGCGCCTCCCGGGCTCCGCCGAAAATCTCCGCCAGGTCATTCAAAGTCTCCACAATGCGATGGCTGGCTTCGTAGAAGGTCACCGTGCGTGACTCCCCGGCCAGCTCCTGGAGCCGGGTCCGGCGGGCAGCCGATTTCGAAGGCAGGAAGCCTTCGAACACGAATCGGTCGGTGGGCAGTCCGGCAGCCGACAACGCGCAGATCACCGCACTGGGGCCGGGAATCGGAACAATCCGGATACCCTCTGCCCGTGCAGCCCGTACCAGGGCAAAGCCGGGGTCGCTGATCAGCGGGGTGCCGGCGTCGGAAATCAGCGCCAACGTGCTGCCCTCCCGCAGTTGACGCAGGAGACCGGTCAGCATGCGCCGTTCATTGTGCTCGTGCACCGCCACCATGGGTGTGGCAATGCCGTAGTGATCGAGCAAGCGCCGGCTGCGACGGGTATCCTCGGCGGCAATCCGGTCCACGGCGCCGAGAACGTCCA
>Ga0102956_1000848_pt1 | contig 10597 bp, 9 predicted proteins | sample SalPonF2_A_D2_MG_FD_84515 | JGI IMG/M metagenome (GOLD analysis project Ga0102956, IMG submission 84515) | Salt pond soil microbial communities from South San Francisco under conditions of wetland restoration - Salt Pond MetaG SF2_A_D2_MG ...
AGGCTGATTTTTCGTGCGTTCATTCTATCTGTCCTCCCGGTGGGCCCATTGTTGGGAAAAAAATCCCAATCACCTGGGAAGTATAGCCGGAATTCCTGTGGGTGTGTACGTGAACGGGTTCACAGCTTTGTGCGCCGATGCGCCACGGCGCGGTGTTGGCTGGATGTACCATCAGTTGAAGGGTCCGAAAGGCGGCCCGGGCAGGGTTTCACCAGCCCATGGGTGTACCATGACGTCCGATATACGAGCTGATCCGGCCCGGCCGGAATTCGACGAAGGGGAGGTTTTCGATGCTGCAACGATTGTTGCGTATGAAGGGGGAATGTGCAGGCATCGCCGGGAGCGCCCGCAAGGCAGCGGTCCTGGGGGGCGCACTGACGGCACTGATGCTGGCCGGCCAGGCGCGGGCGGCCGACGGCAAGACCATCGTGATGCAGGGCAATGGCAAGGGGGCCCCTCCCTGCATGGCCTGCCACGGTATCCAGGGCCAGGGCAATGCCGCCGGCGGCTTTCCCATGCTGGCCGGACACAGCGCCCACTATCTGGCCAAGCAGCTGAAGGACTTTCAGAAGGGTCTGCGTACCAATGCCACCATGGCGCCGATCGCCAAGGCGTTGAGTGACGATCAGATTCAGGCGGTCGCCGGATACTATGCGAGCCAGAAGCCGCCCGCCAAGGCACCCGGCAGCAAGGCTGCGTCCAAGGCCGTACTCCAGCTCGGCCGGGAACTCGTGACTGAGGGGAAATGGGGTCAGGGCATTCCCGCCTGCGTGCGCTGCCACGGACCGGATGCGCGCGGCAATCCACCCCATTTCCCGCCGCTTGCGGGCCAGGGCGCGGGCTATATCGAAGCCCAGCTCAAAGCCTTCAAGGAGAATTCCCGCCGCAACGACGCCGGAAAGATGATGCGACATGTCGCTGAAGCGCTGTCCGCGCAGGATGTCACCGCGGTCGCCTCCTACCTGGCCACGGTGAGTCCGGCTTCCGATCGTTGAAGAGCCCCTGCCCATCGTCCCCGCGCGGACGGGGGCGATGCGGGCGCCGGCGCGTGTACATTGATAACCGTGCCGCACCCCGCTACAATGCCGTGATCTGGCCGGTCAGGAGTTCGGTTTGGTGCTGACGGGTCGAGCCGGAAAGCGAGCGGCACTGGACGGACCCCGGTATCGGGGTTTTTTGTTGCCCGTGTCCGGGTTGATGTGTACCGGGATTTTCTCAAGTAGGGCCGGTACTTGGCCTTTGCCGCGCGGCCGTCTATAATATCCGGCGGACGGTGTAAGGGATGTCGAATCGCAAGAAGTGGGCCTCCGGCCCACTTTTTGTTTGTGGCACAGGTCGGGATGGCGCAGGACCCTTTCAATCTGGTGGCATTGATCGAGCCCGCGGTGAACACGCTGGGCTGCGAACTGGTCGGCGTCGAATACGTCAGCGGCAGCTCGCTGCTGCGGGTGTACATAGACCGTCCGGAGGGCGTCACCCTGGATGATTGCGAGGCGGTGAGCTACCAGATCAGCGGACTGCTGGATGTGGAGGACCCCATCCCCGGTCACTACAGTCTGGAGGTGTCGTCGCCGGGTCTGGACCGGCCGTTGTTCAAGGCAGCCGACTTCGAGCGCTTTGCCGGCCAGCAGGTGCGTATACGCCTGGGAATGCCGCTGGATGGGCGCCGCAAGTTCAAAGGCGTCCTGCACGGATTGCGGGGCGACGATGTGGTGATTGAAGAGGACGGGCAGCAGTTCCGCCTGCCGCTGGAACGGATTGAGCACGCTCGGCTGGTGCCGGATGTTTGAATTCCCTCGGGTTAGAGGCCGTGGTTATGAATAAAGAGATCCTGCTGGTTGTGGATGCCGTCTCCAACGAGAAGGGTGTCGACAAGGAGATCATTTTCGAGGCGATCGAAGCCGCCCTCGCGTCCGCCACCAAGAAGAAGCACGGTGGCGAGATCGACGTACGGGTGGCCATCGACAGGCAGTCCGGAGACTACGAGACGTTCCGGCGCTGGCTGGTGGTCGATGACGAAGACCCGGAATTCGAAAATCCCGAGCGTCAGATGCTGCTCGGCACGGCGCGCACGCGCGATCCGGAAATCGAGGTGGGCGGTTATATCGAAGAGCCCATGGAGTCGGTGTCCTTCGGGCGCATCGCCGCCCAGACGGCCAAGCAGGTCATCGTGCAGAAGGTTCGCGAGGCGGAGCGCGCACAGATCGTCGACGCCTACGGGAGTCGCAAGGGCGAATTGGTCAGCGGGATCGTCAAGCGGGTGGAAAGGGGTAATGTCTACCTGGATCTGGGCGCCAACGCCGAGGCCATCATCCCCCGCGACGACATGATCCCCCGCGAAGCCGTACGTCCGGGCGATCGTCTGCGCGGCTACCTCAAGGACGTGCGCAGCGAACCGCGCGGACCGCAGCTGTTCGTCAGCCGCGTGGCCCCCGAATTCCTCATCGAGCTGTTCAAGCTGGAAGTGCCGGAGGTCGGCCAGGGCCTGATCGAGATCCTGGGCGCCGCCCGCGATCCGGGGCTGCGCGCCAAGATCGCGGTGAAGTCCAACGACCAGCGCATCGATCCGGTGGGTGCCTGTGTGGGCATGCGCGGCTCGCGGGTGCAGGCGGTTTCCAACGAGCTGTCGGGCGAGCGCATCGACATCATTCTATGGAACGACAATGCGGCACAGTTCGTGATCAATGCCATGTCGCCCGCCGAGGTGATCTCCATCGTGGTGGACGAAGATGCCCACAGCATGGATCTCGCGGTGGCGGAAGATCAGCTTTCCCAGGCCATCGGGCGCGGTGGCCAGAATGTGCGGCTCGCCAGTCAGCTCAGCGGCTGGGAGCTGAACGTGATGACCGAAGCGCAGGCCGAGGCCAAGAGCGAAGCGGAAACGCAGAGCCTGCAGCAGATGTTCATGGAACAGCTGGATGTGGACGAGGAAGTCGCCGCCATCCTGGTGCAGGAAGGCTTTTCCAGCATCGAAGAGGTGGCCTACGTGCCGAACCACGAGTTGCTGGCGGTGGAGGAATTCGACGAGGACATCGTCGAGGAACTGCGCGGCCGGGCCCGGGATGTTCTGCTCACCAAGGCGATCGTGAGCGAAGAGAAATTCGGCGGCGCCGAGCCCGCCGCGGATCTGCTGGAAATGGAAGGCATGGATCGGGAGCTGGCGTACACGCTTGCCGGGCGCGGTGTGATTACCCGCGAAGACCTGGCCGAGCAGGCCGTGGACGATCTACTCGACATCGAGGGTATGGCTGAGGATCGGGCGGCCAGTCTGATCATGACGGCACGTGCCCCCTGGTTTGCCGACGAGCAGCAGGGTTGAGGCCGGGGAGAAGTTGACACGATGACGAATGTAACGGTTAAACAATTCGCGGACGTGGTGGGTATTCCGGTGGACCGGCTGCTGGTGCAGCTGGGCGAGGCCGGCCTGCCCATAGACAACGCGGACGCGACCATCAGCGACAAGGAAAAGATGCAGCTGTTGAGCTACCTGCGCAAGAGCCACGGCAAGGGAGAGCCCGGCGCGGTGGCAGCGGAACCGAAAAAGGTCACGCTCAAACGCAAGACCCACAGTGAGCTCAGAGTCCCCGGCGGCGGCGGACGCGGAGCGCCTACCAAGACCGTGAACGTGGAAGTGCGCCGCAAGCGCACCTACGTGAAACGCAGCGCCGTGCTCGAAGAGGAAGCCAAGCGCCTCGAGGAGGAAGCGGCGGCGCGGGCCGCGGAAGAGGCCGAAGCCAAAGCCGCCGAAGAGGCGGCCCGCCGGGCCGAGGAAGAGGCCGGTCGCAAGGCGGCCGAGGAAGAGGCCGCCCGCAAGGCCGAGGAAGAAGCGGTGCGCAAGGCCGAAGAGGAGCGCCAGGCGGCGGAAGCCGAAGAGGAGGCGCGTCAGAAGGCCGAAGAGGAAGCGCGCAAGCAGCGCGAGGCAGCGGCTGCCGCGCCTGCGCCCGCACCGGCCAAGGAGCGCAAGGGGCGCCGCCACGAGGAAACCGAAGAGCAGCGCAAGAGCCGTTACGGCCGCCAGGAACTGCATGTGGCCGCCGACAAGAGCGGCAAACGCAAGAAGAAGGGTCGTCGGGCCGCGCGGCCGGTGAGCCTGGCCTCTTCGGAGCGTCATGGTTTCGAACGTCCCACCCAGCCCATCGTGCGCGAGGTGGCGATTCCGGAGACCATCGCGGTGGGCGAGCTGGCCCAGAAGATGTCCGTGAAAGCCCCGGAAGTCATCAAGGCGATGATGAAGATGGGCATCATGGCCACCATCAACCAGGTCATCGATCAGGACACCGCCGCCATCGTGGTCGACGAGATGGGGCACAAGGCGAAGCTGGTCAAGGAGAACGAGCTCGAAGAGCAGCTCGAGCAGCTGGGCGAAATCGAAGGGGAACGCGGTCCACGGCCTCCGGTGGTTACGGTCATGGGCCATGTGGACCACGGTAAGACTTCGCTGCTGGACTATATCCGAAAGGCACACGTGGCGGCCGGCGAGGCCGGCGGTATCACCCAGCACATCGGTGCCTATCACGTGGAAACGCCCCGCGGCATGGTGACGTTCCTGGATACGCCCGGCCACGCCGCCTTCACGGCCATGCGTGCCCGCGGTGCCCAGGTCACGGATATCGTCGTGCTGGTGGTGGCGGCCGATGACGGCGTCATGCCCCAGACGCGGGAAGCGGTGCAGCATGCCAAGGCGGCCGGTGTGCCCCTGGTGGTGGCGGTCAACAAGATCGACAGACCGGACGCCGATCCCGACCGGGTGAAGAACGAGCTGGGCCAGTTGGATGTGATTCCTGAAGACTGGGGCGGCGACACCATCTTCGTGAACGTGTCGGCCAAGACCGGCGATGGCGTGGACAACCTCCTGGAGTCCATTCTGCTGCAGGCCGAGGTCATGGAGCTGACCGCCGTGCAGGACTGCCCGGCCAACGGCGTGATCGTGGAGTCCAGCCTGGATCGGGGTCGCGGACCGGTGGCCACCGTGCTGGTGCGCAACGGCGTGCTGCACAAGGGCGATGTCATTCTCAGCGGCCAGGAATACGGTCGTGTGCGGGCCATGTTCGACGAATACGGCAACCAGATCGAGCAGGCCGGACCGGCCATGCCGGCGCTGGTGCTGGGTCTGTCCGGCACGCCCAACGCCGGGGACGATGTGGTGGCGCTGGCTGACGAGCGCAAGGCCCGGGAGATCGCCCTGTTCCGTCAGGGCAAGTACCGGGACGTGCGGCTGGCCGGCCAGAAGCAGGCCAAGCTGGAGGATGTCTTCAGCCAGATGGAGGAAGGCAAGACCAGCGCCTTGAACGTGGTCATCAAGGCGGACGTGCAGGGCAGTCTCGAGGCGCTGCGCGATGCGCTGACCAAGCTGTCGTCGGACGAGGTGAGGGTCAAGATCGTCGCCGGCGGCGTGGGTGGCATCAACGAATCGGACGTCAACCTGGCGGTGGCATCCGGGGCCATCATCATCGGCTTCAACGTGCGGGCCGACGCCGCCGCGCGACGCATCATCGAAGAGCAGGGCGTGGATCTGCACTACTACAGCGTGATCTACGAGGCCATCGACGAAATCAAGAATGCCATCAGCGGCATGCTCGAGCCCGAGATCAGGGAGAACATCATCGGCCTGGCGGAGGTCCGCGATGTGTTCCGCTCCTCCCGTCTGGGTGCGGTCGCCGGCTGCATGGTGGTGGAAGGCGTGGTGCGCCGCAATGCGCCGATTCGCGTGTTGCGGGACAACGTGGTGATCTACGAAGGCGAGCTGGAATCCCTGCGTCGGTACAAGGAAGACGTTTCCGAGGTGCGGGCCGGCACCGAGTGCGGCATCGGCGTGAAGAACTACAATGACGTCAAGGAAGGCGATTCCATCGAAGTATTCGAGCGCGTCGAGGTGGCAAGGACGCTGTAACGCGAGCCGGGACCCGTGCGCAACGGCCGCCTGGTCGCCACCTTGGTCGGCGGCTCGGGCGGTCCGCCGATCCTCGACCGTGCGGCCGCCCCTGTGGGCGGCCCGCCCATCAGAGAGCCGTATCCAATGCCCAGGGAGTTTCCACGTACACGCCGCGTCGGCGAGCAGATCCAGAGAGAGCTCGCCGAGCTGATCCGTGAAGAGGTCAAGGATCCCCGCCTCGGAATGGTCACCATTCTGGGCGTGCAGGTGTCCCGCGACCTGTCCCATGCGAAGGTCTTTGTGTCCGTGCTGGGTGACCACGATCAGGTGGCCGAGTCCCTGCGGATTCTCAAGCGGGTGGCCGGTTTTCTGCGCCATGCCCTGGGGCAGCGGATGGTCATTCGCACGGTGCCGCAACTGCAGTTCGTGCACGACGAATCCGTCGAGCGCGGTTCCAGGCTGAGCTCGCTGATCGATGAAGCGGTGGCATCGGATGCCGCGAAGAGTCCCAAGAAAGACACGGACGATTGAACGGCACCGGCGCACCGGTCGTCAGGCCGCGTTGCGCCATCAACAGAAGGTGTATGACTGATGGCGCGTCGGCGCAGCCAAGGCAGGAACGTTCAGGGAATATTGTTGTTGGACAAGCCCGCGGGGATCACTTCCAACGCCGCATTGCAGACCGTCAAGCGCCTGTACCGGGCGCGCAAGGCGGGCCACACGGGCAGCCTGGATCCGCTCGCCAGCGGTCTGCTGCCCATCTGTCTGGGGGAGGCCACCAAGGTATCCGGGTTTTTGCTGGATGCAGACAAGCATTACTGGGTCCTGTGCCGTCTCGGCGAGAAGACCGCCACCGGTGACGCCGAAGGCGAGGTGCTCGAGCGCCGTTCCGTGGAAGGTATCGACGCGGCCGCCATCGAGGCCGTGCTGGACCGGTTCCGGGGACCGATCGAGCAGATCCCTCCCATGTACTCGGCGGTCAAGCACCAGGGGCAGCGTCTCTACAAGCTGGCGCGCCAGGGTGTGGAGGTGGAGCGCAAGCCGCGCAGTGTGGTCATCCACGAGCTGCGCATGGAGCGCTACGACGCACCGGAGCTGGAGATTGTGGTGCGCTGCACCAAGGGCACCTATGTGCGCACGCTGGCCGAGGACATCGGCGAGGCGCTGGGATGCGGAGCCCATGTGGCGCAACTCAGGCGCCTGGGGGTCGGGCCCTACGCCCAGAACGACATGATCACCCTGGAGCAGCTACAGGCTCTGGCCGAGCAGGGCCTGCCCGCTCTGGACGAGCGGTTGCTGCCCCTGGAAAGCGCCCTGACCCAGTGGCCCGAGGTGCGCCTGTCGGCGGATGCCGCGTACTACCTGCTCCAGGGCCAGCCGGTGCTGGTGCCGCGCGCTCCCACCAGCGGCTGGGTGCGGTTGTACGGCAGCGAACAGGGCTTCCTGGGCATGGGGGAGATCCTGGACGATGGCCGGGTTGCCCCGCGACGGCTGCTCAGCACCGCTTGAACAAGGGCTTGCGGCTTGTCGCCGGTACGGCCCCCCGGTTACAATAGTCTGCTTCTAAATACAGACAGTTGGAATATCAGCTTTTCCGGAGTATCTACCGATGGCTTTGAATACCGAACAGAAGGGCCAGATCGTACAGGACTTCCAGCTTGCGGCGGGAGACACGGGATCTCCGGAGGTGCAGGTAGCGCTGTTGTCCGCCCGCATCCAGGACCTCACCGCGCACTTCAACCAGCACAAACAGGACCATCATTCGCGCCGCGGGCTGCTGCGGATGGTGAACCAGCGCCGCAAGCTGCTGGACTACCTGAAGCGCAAGGACACGCAGCGCTATCAGGACCTGATCGCCCGGCTCGGCCTGCGTCGCTGACCGTCCCCCCCATCGCGTGACCCCTGCTTTGAGGCCAAGGATACATTCGTGAGTTCACCCAAACCGATTACCAAGACGTTTCAGTACGGCGACCACACCGTCACGATGGAAACCGGCGAGATCGCGCGCCAGGCCAGCGGAGCGGTGTTGATCAACATGGCGGACACCGTGGTGCTGGTCACCGCAGTGGGCATCAAGGAAGCCATCGAGGGCCGGGATTTCTTCCCCCTCACCGTCAACTATCAGGAACGGACCTATGCGGCCGGTCGCATTCCGGGCGGCTTCTTCCGCCGCGAGGGCAGGCCCAGCGAGAAGGAGACGCTCACCGCCCGCCTGATCGACCGTCCTCTGCGCCCGCTGTTCCCGAAAGGCTTCACCAACGAAGTCCAGGTCATCGCCACCGTACTGTCGGTGAACAACGACATCGATCCGGACATTCCGGCCATGATCGGCGCGTCGGCCGCTCTGGCGGTGTCCGGGCTGCCGTTCAACGGGCCCATCGGCGGTTGCCGGGTGGGCTATGAAAACGGCAGTTATATTCTCAACCCCACCAATGCCCAGTTGAAGACCTCCGAGCTGGACCTGGTGGTGGCGGGTACCGACCAGGCCGTGCTGATGGTGGAATCCGAAGCCAGGGAGCTGCCCGAGGACGTCATGCTGGGCGCCGTGCTGTTCGGGCACGAGCAGCTGCAGACCGTCGTCCAGGCCATCCGCGAACTGGCGGAAGCGGCCGGCACCCAACCCTGGAACTGGCAGGCGCCCGAGAAGGACGAGAGCCTGGCCAATGCCGCCGCCGAAGCGGGTGGCGCCGATCTGGAAGCCGCCTACCAGATCAAGGAAAAGCAGGAGCGCTACGACCGGCTGAGCGACATCCGTTCGTCGATCGCCGCCAAGCTGACCTCGGAAGAGGGCGGCAGCTGGCCGGCCGAAGGCGTACGTGGCGCCATCGAATCCCTGGAGAAGAAGATCGTCCGGGGCCGCATCATCGCCGGTGAGGCGCGTATCGACGGGCGCGACAACGGCACTGTGCGGCCCATCACCATCCGTACCGGTGTGCTGCCCCGCACCCATGGCTCGGCTGTGTTCACCCGGGGCGAGACCCAGGCCATGGTGGTCACCACCCTGGGCACGGCCCGGGATGCGCAGATCATCGACGCCATCGAAGGCGAACGCCGTGAACCGTTCATGCTGCACTACAACTTCCCGCCCTACTGCGTGGGCGAGACCGGCATGGTGGGCAGCCCCAAGCGCCGTGAGATCGGCCATGGCCGGCTCGCCAAGCGCGGCGTTCAGGCGGTGATGCCCACTCAGGAGGACTTCCCCTATACCCTGCGCGTGGTGTCGGAGATCACCGAGTCCAACGGCTCCAGCTCCATGGCCAGCGTCTGCGGCACCAGTCTGTCGCTGATGGATGCCGGTGTGCCCATCAAGGCGCCGGTGGCGGGCGTGGCCATGGGCCTGATCAAGGAAGGCGACCAGTTCGCCGTGCTCACCGACATCATGGGTGACGAGGACCACCTGGGCGACATGGACTTCAAGGTGGCCGGCACCACTGACGGCGTGACCGCACTGCAGATGGACATCAAGATCCAGGGCATCACCAGGGAGATCATGGACAAGGCCCTGCAGCAGGCCCACCAGGCCCGCCTGCACATCCTGGGCAAGATGAACGAGGCCATCGCTTCGCCCCGTTCCGAGATGTCCGAGTTCGCGCCGCGCATCATCAGCTTCCGTATCGACCCGGAGAAGATCCGTGACGTCATCGGCAAGGGTGGCGTGACCATCCGCTCGATCACCGAAGAAACCGGCGCCAGCATCGACATCAGCGACGACGGCACCGTGCGGGTCGCTTCGGTGGACAAGGCGGCGGGCGAGGAAGCGCGTCGGCGCATCGAGCTCATCACCGCCGATGTGGAAGTCGGCATGATCTACGAAGGTCGGGTCGCCAAGCTGATGGACTTCGGCGCCTTCGTGACCATCCTTCCGGGCAAGGACGGCCTGGTGCACATTTCCCAGATCTCCGACGAGCGCGTGCAGAACGTGAGCGACAAGCTCAAGGAAGGGGACATGGTCCGGGTCAAGGTGCTGGAGGTGGACAAGCAGGGTCGCATCCGCTTGAGCATGAAGGCGGTCGGCGACGAATAGCGCCGGCATCCGCCGCATACGGAAAAGAAAAGGGGCCTCAACGGCTAGCCGTTATACAAAGGTGTTGCCGGGGCAACGTATCAATCCGCAGAGGCCCAAATCAGATCGAGTAAAAACGCTCCAGGCGACAGCAGGAAGATTTCTTGGAAACGTTTCAACGGAAAACGGCCCATGCACAGTGTGCATGGGCCGTGAACATTTTTCGTTGAAGAAGCCTTGGGTGCTCGGCACCATATTCGTGCCTAGCGGGGGCGTCCTTCTAGCAATTCAGGGTGCTCCTCGTGGAGGCCGGCGTCGACGAACGCCTGCACCAACTCATCGTCTTTTAGGTTGTCGAAACCAGTAAATCCATGTTTCGCAAGGTCCAAGCGGTCGCTCTTGTGTTGCGCCAGACGACTCTCCAGGTCTTCGACACAAAGTTCCATCAACCTATTTCTGATATCCGACGTCAATGGCATCGGGCTGCCCTCCTGTAGTCATAGGGGTCGACATGTATAGCGCGCGGCCTCGCTAGGCGTCCGCGTGACGGCGATCAAGCAGCAACACCTTTGTGTAACGCCTAGCCTCAACGGCCCCTTTTCGTTGTAGCGGACGGCGCGCTCGGCCGGCCGCTCCCCCCTTACCTCCCCCCGGAGTTCTCAGCGGTTCCCGAAGCCGGCGTCGGCCAGCATTTCGGGCAGCGGGGTCGGCAGGCCGGTGTC
>Ga0102956_1000851_pt1 | contig 10586 bp, 9 predicted proteins | sample SalPonF2_A_D2_MG_FD_84515 | JGI IMG/M metagenome (GOLD analysis project Ga0102956, IMG submission 84515) | Salt pond soil microbial communities from South San Francisco under conditions of wetland restoration - Salt Pond MetaG SF2_A_D2_MG ...
TTTAACACAAGTCTATGTTGATAAGCGAAAAAAAATAGCTCAAATAGGTGATTCATTACGATCAGAATTGCAACCTTACTTAACGGATGAGCAGTATCAACGTTTGACACGCAGAATGCGCCATCATGAGCGTGAACATAGAAAATGGCGACATGATCATGATAAAGATCGATACCATAAGAAATAGCCGGTTCATTTTAGTGAATAGTAAGCAGTTATCAGTTACTTGTTATCCAATAAATATTTATTGGTTTCTTTTCAGGGGTTGGAAGCGATATAAAAATCTGTAAAAACTTGAGGCAACAATCTATAAGTTATGATTTCAATCAACTAATGTAACTCTGCTAAACGCAGCATGATTTCTTTATGGATGCGGTCGATGCGGTGGTAATTCCCCGTATAATTGTTGGCGATCATTGAGAAAGCAATCAAACGTCCCGCTCTATCACGTAAATAACCAGAATGACTCCTTACTTTAGTTAATAATCCGGATTTAATGCGGGCATTATCGGCTAAGATTGTATGAGAACCAAAGTTCCTGAAATAGCCGATATCCTGTTTATCACCGACTATGGCTAATGAGCGGTAAAAATCACTGAATGTAGGTTGATGTGTCATGAACTCCAGTAATTTTACCATGGCTTTTGTAGTAATGACATCCGTCCGCGATAATCCGCAACCGTCATAGATACGAAACCCTGCCATCGGGATACCGTGTTTTCTCAAATAAGATTTCAGAAAACGAGTACCCATCCTCGTTGATCCGTCAACTGTTTTTCGTAATGCCAGGGTTTTAAGTAGGGTTTCGGCATACAAATTATCACTTTTTTTATTCGTTATATAAACGATATCCTTCAATGGCGGTGAATACGAGGTCACAATTACGTTTGAAGGATCATAGACTTTTGAAGATTTCAACAACTTCGCCCTTTTTATAACAGCTATCTTGTGTTGATTTAACCACGAAGATAAATATTGAGCCGCGAACAGGGCAGGATCGGGTATAGCTCCTTTTATTGAAAATTCGGAAACACCGGCCGGTACAGTTCCTTTAAGAAGCGCCGTATATTGACGTGGTGCACAGTAAATATACCCCTGATCACCGGATCCTCTAAAGCCTGTTTTCATTTCGTTTATAAAATGTAAGCCCGGGATATTCGGTTTCATTCGTAATACTTCGGCAGAGTCCCCGTATTGTTTGCCCGGTTTGAAATAAAGATGGTACATATTATTGTGAATGGATAAAGCATTCACGCCTGCACCATAGTAATTCCCCATATCCATCCATTGCCAGAAATCGGGCACGGTCTGTGGATCGAATAATGTGTTATCGGCGATAACTGATCCATCAATTGTATTAATACCGGCAATTTTTATAGCAGTAGCCCACGACTGCATCAGACTGTCAAGTGATTGAGATCCCTTGACAAGATCAGACCCCAGGGTGGGGTCGCCGCCGCCGACAATATACAGATTGCCGTGCAATGTACTGTCGGAATTAATGGTACCGTCATAAAATAGCTTTGTTTTATACCGGTAATCGGGTCCCAATACATTTAAAGCGGTGGAGGTAGTAAATACTTTCAAACCCGATCCCGGTGTCATCGATTTTTGACTATTCAAAGATATGATAGGTTTACCGGTATCCACATATTCGGCGTATATGCTCCAATGAGCGTTTTTGAGAGTGGGTGTGTTTTGTAGTTGCTCGATTAATTTTACCAGCTTTTTGTTGTAAGCCGGTTTTTGGGAGGGATTACCGGACAGAAAAAGATTGAAGATTAAAAAAAGTATGAGCACGATAAATTATGCGTATTTATTATAGTTATTCAAGCCTAAGGGTTGTAATGAAAGTAAATAATTACTTATTAGATAATTACAACTGTGCAGCCGTTATTTCTTTGATGTTTCCGTCTTCGAGTTTCATTGTACGGTGAGGAAAATGTTTTACCACATCATAATTATGCGTCACCATCAGGACGGCCATACCTCGGTTATTGATTTTTTGGAATAATTCCATGATAGAAGCTGAAGCGTCGGGGTCGAGGTTCCCTGTTGGTTCATCAGCCAGCATGATACGGGGCTCGTTCACCAGCGCTCGCGCTATAACAACTCGTTGCTGCTCGCCTCCTGATAGGTCGTTTGGCATATTTTGTCTTTTATGGCTAAGCCCAACCATAGACAAAACCTCAAGCACACGCTGTTTAATGATGCTACTCCTGGCAGAGGTCACTTCTAATGCAAAGGCCACATTATCATATACATTACGATCGGGCATGAGTTGAAAATCCTGGAACACGATGCCGAGGCTGCGTCGCAACATTGGGACTTTTCGCCGATTCAGGCGGGGAACATTATAGCCTGCTACGTGTACATCACCATAATCAGGCAGTACATCGCGATAGATCAATTTTAGAAACGAACTTTTTCCGGCTCCGGTGTGACCAATTAGATACACAAATTCGCCATTCTGCAGATAAAAATTAATATTGTTTAAAACCCTCCGGTTCTCGTAGGTCACTGATACATTTCTAAACTCTATTACTATATCATCCATCATTGTAATACCATCGTGATTCGATCGCTGTTATCATCTGCCTCAATTAAATCGAAAGTGTCGTATTTGGCAACTAATTTAAAATCACTTTGATTTACGATACTTGTCATTTGAGCTAAAGTATACACACGTTGTTTGTGAATTTCATGATATATTTCACCAGCAACGTTTTTATTTGAATCTAACTTCTCAATTTGAAACTCATTATAATGGATCCCCTCGATCGCATCATATTTACTTTTCCGGATATATTGATAATTGTTGTGCGATAATCCTTTATCATTCAGTAGCTTTTCAGCTTTTTCAGAGTTGGAAGGGGTGGTAAAATCGAAAATAAAATATCCATTCCGATTGAGTAATGGCTTAATCTGTTGCAGAACCGTAATGATATCTTTTTCGGATAGTAAATAGTTGATACTGTCGAAAAGCATCAATACCACATCATAGGTCTGATCAATAGTTATACGGGTGAAATCCATCTGCTTAAAATCAACAGTAGCATTAATATAATCAGCTTTTTTACGCGCTACATCGATCATCTCCTGAGACAGGTCGGTAGCTGTAATATTATAACAGTCAAGCTCATCAAGAGAAATGGCAAACGAACCTGTACCACAAGCGAGCTCCAGGATAGAATAGGTATCGGGATTATGATTTTGAATGATGGCGTCAATAAAATTTGACCACAACTCATAATCAATATCGCTCATTACATCATCATAAATCAAAGCAAGACTCTGGTAAATATCGGTTGAAATATGCGATTCCGGTGTACTCACGAAGCGTATTCCTTATTTCTATTCATGCTTAATTTATAAGCCAGTTCTATGGCCTGAATGAGTGATTTATGACTGGCTTTGTTTTTACCGGCAATATCAAAAGCTGTTCCATGGTCCGGAGACGTTCTGATAATAGGCAGGCCGGCCGTGAAATTGATCCCTGCATTGAACGATAACGTTTTGAATGGAATAAGTCCCTGATCATGATACATGGCGATAACACCGTCATATTGTTCATACATTCGATTACCGAAGAATCCGTCAGCGGGGAAAGGACCGTCGGTTTCAATACCTGCTTGTACAGCGTCGTTCATAGCGGGGCGTATGATGTCTATTTCTTCTTTACCTATGACACCTCCGTCACCGGCGTGAGGATTGAGGCCCAAAACAGCGATGCGAGGTTTTTTGAGGTCGAAATCATCCGATAACGTTTTATGCATACTCTGTATACGGTCAAGGACGGCTTTCCTGGTAACTTGAGAGACAACCTCGGCCAATGGGATGTGAATAGTTACCAGACCGACACGTAAACGATCGTTAACCATCATCATCATGTATTTTTTACAATTTGTTTTATCGGCAAGGAACTCCGTATGTCCGGGATAGGGATATCCGGCTTTCTGAATAGCCTCTTTTGAAATTGGGGCGGTGACCAAAGCATCTGCTTTATGTTCCATACATAGATTAATTCCCGTCTCCACAGCACGCATTGACATATCTCCGGCATTCTTTTCTATTTGTCCCATATGAATAACTATCTTATCGGCCGGCAGACATTCAAGAACATTGACTTCACCGATATACATATCCTGAATGGAAGATATCGCATGATATGGTAAACTTATATCTAATGTATCCAGGTAAAAATTCACTATTTTTGATGATCCTAAAATAATGGGTGTCATTTTATTACTATCCATCAGTTCATGAACAGCTTTAATAGTTACTTCCGGGCCAATTCCGTTATAATCCCCAATGGAAATGGCTATACGTGGATACATTCAGATACCTTTTTATTTATGAATAATTATTTAACGAGTTCGAAATCGCCGAAACCGCTTGTCGCCTGAAAAGCATATTTTCGCTTACCGTAATACCAGATGACAATGGCCGGACCGTTAGTGGGAAAATGTCGTTCAATCCTGTCTGGCGGACCAAGATTAATGTAAACCTTACCCTGATCTGTGTCATAACCCGGTTTGTTGATCGTAGTAAAATGTTCCCATGCATAATCAATTCGGCGATAGTATTCGGCCATCAATTCATTGTATTGAGTATTGGGCGTTGGATCCCGTTTTTTCCAGAATTCACGGAATTTCTGTTCCCGTTCTTTAAAGGATCCGCTATTCATCTCTTTTACTTTATCTTTATTGAGAATAAAGTGCAGCATATCGATGGAAACATTCAGATTCAATAAACTGGTCGGCATGTTCAGCCAGCGTGATTGAAAAATTCTTGAGGTAAGAATCTTATTATTCTTATTGTTGATAATCTTTATCCGATACGAATCGTTGGCAAATCGGCTGTTGGGGATACTGGCATAAGCATAATTTGGATCTTCATCCTTAACTAATTTGAGATATACTTTATTATGAGAAGTATCAGCTTTAAGTCCAATATTATTAATTACATTATCAGCTGATATATCTGATGTATAAGCAATTTTGGCTGAACTTGTGTCCTTGGGATTTGTCCCAAGGTTATCGATTTCAACTTTATAATCTGTGCCTTGCTCATTTTGGGGAACACTGAATAAAATGCCAAAATTTTTACCGTAATAGACATTATCACCGAAATTGAGCAATGGTAATTTATCCGAAGCATCGAATTTTTTTATTTGATCGAGCATGATAATGGAGGAAGTGTGTTCTTTGGTATAATCCGGAACGTGGATTATCCTCACTGTACTATGTTTGCCTTCACTGATATCAGGTTCACTTAATTGAAGGAATGCACTATAATATCCTGGTTTGAGTTCTACGGAAAAGAATCCCTGAAGATATTCTTTATGGGATTTTGTTTCTTCGTATGTTTTTGCTTTAGCCACACCCCGCCAGAACGTCCTTGTAACAGATTCTTTATTTGGGGGAAGTTGGATATTATCCTGTCCGGTAAAACGATCACGGTCTCTTCGGTCACGGTCATCCCTGTCTGATCTTTGTTCCGGCCGTTTTTCCTTATTTTTATCGATATGAAGTGTTGAATCCCCCTTGAAAACCTCAAGATTTATATTGACATGTGCTTCAAAATTCTTGTTACTCTTTAAATACTGATCCCCATTATCCGAGACAGCTTTTTTAAAAGTCAGATAATCGTTTTCGATCTTAAAACTGATTAGCACTTTATTTTTCTCATTATTTTTTTGAGGTAACACAACGTAATCATAGTATATACGCGGTTGGCGTGAATGCTTAACAAGCATCGGATATGTCATATTCCGCTGAGCTAATACAGGAAATGTCATCCCCAATAATAAGAGGATAAATGTCGGTAATTTTAATGTATATGTGGATTTATTGTTCACAATAAGTAGCCATTAGTTGAAGGTTACACATGTAATATAACGCTAAACAAATATAGAGAAAGAACCTATCTTAAAATACGTAACGTGTTATTTGGAATGTTAATTGCTATTAACGATCATTTTCATCCAATTATCTTATAAAGTATAAAAGATAAGGTAAAATTTTTCTGAACGAGTCAGTCTGTTTAAATTTACTTATCTTGATTTCCAGAATAAGACATATAACCTATCAAAGTATTAAAAGAATTATTTTATGGGTCTGAAACAATCAGGAAACACCAAAACTAATGATTTTCGCACTAGTCATTTAAAAACTATTGAAGAGCTGAATAAAACAGAAGCTAAAATCAGGAAAGGCGGCGGTAAGAAACGAGCCGATAAGGAACATTCAAAAGGTAAATTAACAGCCAGAGAACGCATTCAAAAATTATTGGATAAGGACACGGTATTTCATGAAATTGGTATTTGGGCCGGTGATGGAATGTATGAAGAAGTGGGCGGATGTCCGGCTGCGGGTGTGATAACCGGAGTGGGCACGATCTCCGGCAGAGAATGTATGATCGTCGCCAATGATGCTACCGTCAAAGCAGGTGCATGGTTTCCGATAACTGCCAAGAAAAATTTGCGTGCACAGGAAATAGCCATGGAGAATTATCTGCCGCTAATATATCTGGTCGATTCGGCCGGTGTTTATTTGCCCATGCAGGATGAGATATTTCCCGATAAAGAGCATTTTGGACGCATTTTCAGGAATAATGCCAGGATAAGCGCTATGGGTATACCACAAATTGCGGCTATCATGGGCAGCTGTGTGGCGGGCGGGGCATATCTTCCGATTATGAGTGATGAAGCGTTAATTGTGGATGGTACTGGAAGCGTTTTTCTGGCCGGCAGTTACCTGGTTAAGTCGGCTATCGGGGAGAATGTAGATAATGAAACATTGGGCGGAGCTACTGCTCAAACTGAAATCAGCGGGGTGACGGATTATAAAATGCCTGATGACGATACATGTCTGAGTACTATCCGTGACCTTGTGGACAAATTAGGGCCTTTTGATAAAGCTGATTTCAACCGTTCGGAACCCAAAGATCCGGCTAAAGATCCGGACGAAATATTCAATATTATGCCACCGGATGCATCCCGCCCGTACGATATGATGGAAGTATTGAAATGTATCATTGATGAAGACAGTTTTACGGAATTCAAAAAAGGATACGGGCAAACATTGCTGACCGGTTATGCGCGTATCGACGGGTGGAGTGTCGGTATCGTGGCCAATCAAAGGCTGATTGTAAAATCAAAGAAGGGAGAGATGCAGATCGGCGGAGTAATTTATTCCGATAGCGCCGATAAAGCAGCTCGTTTCATTTTGAATTGCAATCAGAAGAAAATACCAATCGTCTTTTTCCAGGATGTATCAGGTTTCATGGTTGGTAAAAGAGCAGAGCATGGTGGCATCATCAAAGACGGTGCAAAGATGGTCAATGCCGTGGCTAACAGTATCGTGCCCAAGATAACCGTTGTCGTTGGAAACAGTTACGGAGCAGGAAATTATGCTATGTGTGGCCGTGCTTATGATCCTCGTTTTATGTTTGCATGGCCTACGGCTAAAATTGCTGTTATGGGTGGCCAACAGGCCGCAAATACCCTATTACAGATTAAGGTGTCATCCATGAAGAAAAAGGGTGAGAAAGTGAGTGACGAGGATAAGCAAACGTTTCTGAAAGAAATCAGTGACCGGTACGATTCACAGACAAAAGTACGATATGCGGCTGCCCGACTTTGGGTGGATGCCATTATCAATCCAATGGAAACAAGGCAAAAAATATCGATGGCGATAAATGTGGCCAATCATAATCCACATTTTGAATCTTTCAAAACTGGCGTAATTCAGACTTAATATAGAGATACGTGTTAAGTGATTTAATTTGGTTTGTAAATTTTTAATAGGTTAACAAACGCTGTTATTTATATTCTGTTCCGGAATACCAGTGGTCAGACGGTACAAAACCGTGAGACCACTATGAATAATATTGCTATCAAGCCTATGTCATTTACTACCTGATGGGAATCCAGATGAATAGGGCTATGGGTATTAGTTGTCGAGAATGATTTGTTAACCTAATTATAGTGTTTTACTCTATGTGCCTTGCACTCTGCGCTTTGTTGAAAACACAATCATGCCTGTGTCAAAAACTAATATAATGTTGCTTTTACTATTTATTTGTACATTTAAATCAGGTACGGATATAAAATTCAATTTATTTTTGGTAGAAATTTGCAGAATATATCCAAATATCGTCCGATTCTCATTGTAGGTATCGTAATTTTATTATTGCTACTCTATAATCATTGGTCACATCCTCGTTCCAATGAAGTAAAGGAAGCATGGAAACCAAAGAATGTTGAAACAGATGTACCGGCTGGTCCTAAAGGACAATTAATCAAATACGGTTATGAACTCATCAGACACACATCGAAATATATTGGTCCGGATGTGGCAGACAAAAAGATGCGTTTTGCCGGTAATAACCTGTCTTGTCAAAACTGCCATTTGGATGCAGGGACTAAACCGGGTGGGGCTTCCTTCGTGGGAGTGATCAATCGGTTTCCCCAGTTTCGAAAAAGAGACAACAAAATCAGCAGTATTGAGGATCGTATTGAAGGATGTATGCAGAGAAGCATGAATGGAAAACCGCTGCCTGACAGCAGTCGTGAAATGAAAGCGATTGTAGCATACATGAAATGGCTGAGTGAGGATGTGCCACCTGAATATGAAAAAAAATATAAGGGATATCCCGGCTTAAAGATACCCAGCCGTCAGGCTGATACAATGAGAGGCAGAACTTTGTATATTCAAAACTGTGCAAAATGCCACGGTACTGATGGACAGGGAGAATATAATGGTAAAAACCGTGCAGACGGATATCGTTATCCGCCATTATGGGGAAAAGGTAGTTTTAATAATGGAGCCGGAATGGATCGTATATTAAAAGCTGCATCTTTCATAAAAGGCAATATGCCGTTTGGCGTGACAATCGGTACGCAATACCTAACCGATGACGAATGCTATGATATCGCGGCATATGTCGATTCACACAGCAGGCCGGTAAAATCAGAATTATCCAAAGATTTTCCGGACCGGTCACTAAAACCTATCGATTGCCCGTATGGTCCCTTTGCAGATCCTTTTCCCCAGAAACAGCATAAATACGGGCCTTTCCAGCCGATTAAAAAATATTACGCTTCCCCCAAGCATTAATTATAAATATTTGTATGCATTAACCTCCGATGGTTAACGGTTAGAAGGGCATTAATGCATATCCCTTCATTTCATATGTTGGAACAACAGTTAAAGCTGATAAAGCCAGTTTGACATTGGGATTAATATCGGATTCACTGTACCATAAACCCGTGATAGCCTGACCGCAAACGAATAATTTTACATGGCCTTTCTCTTTGAGTTCCTTTAGCAAAAAAGTATTGGGATTTTTATTTCCAAATTTGTCTTTATAAGCCTTGTTGTTCAAAGCGGCATACGTTCCGGATCCGGTCATTACAGCCACAAGTTTCATCTTTTCCGGTGGTATGCCAGCGGCTGCATAAATGTTTATCAACCGGGCCAGATGAGACAACCCCTCGTTGACATCATCCTTTTTCTTATCCTTTGTTATCGAAAAAATAATTTTATACTGAATATTTGTATCGGGTTGAACGGCTGCATTCGGTAGATATACCTCGGCACCATATCCCTTAATAACCGGATAATTCCATTGGGCATAGACTTCTGATAGGGGTAGAACCAAAACAAACATCAGGAGAGGTAAAAATGAGATTTTTTTCTGCATGGTAAACTCCATTGGTACAATTTTGTAATGAAATACAATTACTAAGCGGACTTAAGGTAATGAAACAATAGATAATGTTTGGATAAAAAAATATAAACGAGGTTGTAGTTACTATTCCGATAGTTAGGTCGTGTAATGTAGATTTCGGATGTGAGAGAATTAAAAAAAATGGGAATTATTGCCAATTATTCCTGTGAATAGAATATTGATTTAATTAGATTTATTATAATTATAGGACCTGTAAAATGTGGTGATTATGACTAGTTGGAGAGATCGTATAACAATTAACCCAAACCTCTGCGGAGGACGCCCATGCATCCGGGGAATGAGAATCCCTGTGGCCGATATACTTAAATTGTATGAAGCCGATTTAACCCAGGATCAGATTCTTAATAAGTTTCCGGATCTTGAAAAGCAAGATATAGAGGCGGCATTTAAATTTGTGATTAGTAAGCTTGATTATCCGATGTTACCCTACGATGATCTTGATTGACTTGCTGATGTTCCGGATTATGGCATACATGAGTATGATGATTGTTCTTGTATGTTGACCACGCCAGCATCCCGGCTCCTATAAAAGTAAATAATGCATTGAAATAGAATGTTTTTACTGATATTCCCCGTATCAAGTATATAAGGCCTTTATCCGGGATCAGTAATTGAGCCGCAACCAGCGTTATTAACCCGATCAGGAAAATTTGCATGAGTTTTCTATTTCTGTGTTTAAACCATGTAGGCAGAAACCCTAACATACTTATGGGAATGATCATCAGCACTATAGTTACTTGAACGGTGCCGTCAAAAAATTCGGATACAAAAGGGAGGAGCATGATCATAAAGGGATGTACCATGCAGTGTACAACACATATAGATGAAAA
>Ga0102956_1000852_pt1 | contig 10578 bp, 10 predicted proteins | sample SalPonF2_A_D2_MG_FD_84515 | JGI IMG/M metagenome (GOLD analysis project Ga0102956, IMG submission 84515) | Salt pond soil microbial communities from South San Francisco under conditions of wetland restoration - Salt Pond MetaG SF2_A_D2_MG ...
ACAACGACAGGCTGGCGCCCGGATGGCTGTTGCAGCGCGAAGTGGCCGGACAGGCCATGTCCGCACTGTTTGTGGCCGACGGACGACGGGCTCAGATCATCGGCTTCAATACGTTGTGGACCGATCCGGACGATCCCGCCAGTCCGTTCCGCTATGGCGGGGCGATCAACCACGCCGCACTGCCGCGCCGCCAGCAGGCCGCCGTTGCCGCCTACGTGGCGGGCCTGGTGCGGGCGTTTTCTCTGAAGGGCATCAACGGGCTGGATTTCATTGCCTCGGATTCCGGTTGCCAGGTGCTGGAAATCAATCCGCGACCCTGCGCCACGCTGGAACTGTACGAGCCCGACACGGAGGATGGATTGGTGTCGCTGCACCTGCGCGCCTGCACGGGGCGGTTGCCCGCCGGACTGTCCTGGCGTTCACGGCGGTTGCATGCCTGCCGTGTCGTCTACGCGCGCGAGGACCTGCGCATTGACCCCCGTCAGCGCTGGCCGCGCTGGTGCCGGGACCTGCCCCAGCCGGCAAGCCACATTCGTGCGGGTGAACCGGTTTGCACGGTTCACGCCAGCGGTGCGCAGCCAGGTACAGTGACGGCCACCGTTACCGCCCGGTGGACGGCGCTGGGCGGGTCCCTGGGCGGGCACTCGTCGAGCCGGGCGCCGCTTTACGGAGGGGTGCCATGAGCGGGCAGTCCACGGGGATCTCCCGGCGCTCGGCCGCCTGGGGAGCGAGTGTGAACGCGCTGGCCGCGCCACTGGTGGACGCGCTGATACAGGACGCGGCACTGCTCGACGTGGCGGTCGAGCGTCTGGACAACGGCTGCACCGTGATCGACGGGGGTATCGACGTGGCGGGCGGACTGGAAGCGGGCCGCCGCGTCGCCGAAATCTGCCTGGGGGGCCTGGGTCGGGTGACGTTGACCCACAGCGAGACCGCTGCCTGGCCCGTCGGGGTTACGGTGCACGCCAACGCGCCGGTGCTGGCCTGCCTGGGCAGTCAATATGCCGGCTGGAGCCTCAGCCACGGGGAGGGCAAGGGCGCCTTCCATGCTCTCGGCTCGGGGCCCGCACGGGCGCTGTCGGTAAAGGAAGCGCTGTTCGGGGAACTGGACTATCGGGACCGTGCCGACTCCGGGTGCCTGGTGCTGGAAGTGGACAAGCGTCCGCCGCCGGCCCTGGTGGAAAAGATCGCCGCGGACTGCGGTCTGGAACCGCCCGCCCTGACGCTGATACTCACGCCGACTTGCAGTCTGGCGGGTACCGTGCAGGTGGTGGCGCGGGTGCTGGAAGTGGCACTGCACAAGGTGCATGCACTGGCGTTTCCCCTGGATCGCATCGTCGACGGTATGGGCAGCGCGCCGTTGCCCCCGCCCGCACCGGAGTTCGTTCAGGCCATGGGGCGCACCAACGACGCCATCGTGTTCGCCGGCAGGGTGCACCTTTACGTGAGCGGTGACGATCAGGCCGCACGCGCCCTGGCGCGGTCGCTTCCGGCCAGCGAGTCCAACGATTACGGGCGTCCATTCGCGCAGGTCTTCAAGTCGTATGACTACGACTTCTTTCAGATCGATCCCATGTTGTTCAGCCCGGCCGCCGTCAGCGTCAGCGCGCTGGACAGCGGACACACCTTCCGCGGCGGGCGTGTGGACGAGGAACTGCTGCAGCAATCGTTCGGGGGCGCAACGTGAGCAGGGGGATCGCCATTTTCACGGACGATCCGGGCTGGCACGGCGCCCGTCTGCGGGAGGCGTTCGCCGCCCGGGGCTGCGAAAGCCGCTTCGTGTCCCTGGCGGACTGCCGGTTGGCAGTGGCGGGGGAGCCGCCGGTGGTGCGTATCCCCGGCTTCGAGCCGCGGCTGCCCGACGGAGCGTTCGTGCGCGGCGTGCCCGCCGGCACCCTGGAAGAGGTCATCTTCCACTTGAACGTGCTGCACGCCCTGCAGGAGATCGGCGTCCCCGTGTACAACGACGGTCGTGCCATCGAACGCAGCGTGGACAAAGCCCTCACCACGCTCACCCTGGCCCGCGCCGGTCTGCCGGTGCCCGCAACCTGGGTGACCCGCGACGCGATGCACGCCTGGTCGGTGATGCTGAGAGAGCACCGGGCCGGTCACACGCTTGTTTGCAAGCCGCTGTTCGGATCCCAGGGAGAGGGGGTGGTACGCATCGCCCCCGATACCTCCCTGCCTGACAGCGAGCCCTACAACGGTGTGTACTATCTGCAGCGCTACCTGGACAGCGGCGAGGGCAGGTGGCACGACTGGCGGGTGTTCGTGGTGGGCGGCCGCGCCGTGGCGGCCATGCGGCGCGAGGGCGGCGGCTGGGTCAGCAACGTGGCCCGCGGGGCCCGCTGCCGGCCGGTGCCCCTGGACGATACGTTATGCACTCTCGCGGAGGCGGCTGTGGACGCCGTGGGGATGCATTACGCAGGCGTTGACCTGTTGCAGGATATCGGCGGCAAGTGGTGGCTGCTGGAGGTCAACAGCATCCCGGCCTGGAAGGGTCTGCAGGGCGTGTGCGAAGTGGATATCGCGCAAACCCTGGCGGACGACTTCCTGGCGTCGGTCGCCGCCTTGGCTGCGCGTCTGGAGGTGGTGGGATGACCATGTCGCCGGTGGACCGCCTCCGGGAGGCTTACCTGGATGCGTGCGAAGCGGAGTTGCGTGCGTTCAAGCCCGGCAACGTCAGCGTGCGCAGCCCCGGTCACGGCATGACGGCCGCCGACTTCCGGCTCAGTGCGCAGGCAAGCGCGCTGCCTTTGGCAAGCCCTGCGGTCGGACTGGGACTGCGCGTCTATCACGCGGTGGCGGATACCCGCCGGGCCGTGGGCTGCAACACCAATCTCGGTATCGTGCTGCTGTGTGCGCCGCTGATGCAGGCGGTACTGGACGGCACGGACCAGGACCTGCGTGCCGATCTTGCCAGGGTTCTGTGCGGTGCCGGCCGGGACGACGCCGCGTGGCTGTACCGCGCGATCCGTGTTGCCGCGCCGGGGGGGCTGGGGACCGCGGCCCGCCACGACGTGTACGGCGAGCCGCCGCGCAGCGTCACAGAGGCCATGTGGCCGGCGGCCCGCCGGGACCGCATCGCATTCCAGTACGTCAGCGTGTTCAAGGACATCTTCGGCTGGTCCGTGCCGCGCATGCGCCTGTTGTGCGAGCGCTGGGGGGAGGAGTCCTGGGCGGCGGTCGGGGTGTTTCTTGGGCAATTGGCGCGGGCCCGGGACACGCACATCGTGCGTCGGCACGGCAATTCCCTGGCCAGAGAGGTCAGTGCCAAGGCGGCGCGTCTGGAGGAGGCGTTGTGCCGCTCGGATTCGCCCGAACAGTTTCTTCCGCGCCTGCAGGAACTGGACGGGCAACTCAAGCGCGCCGGTGTCAATCCGGGCACTACGGCGGACCTGACGGTTGCGACCCTGCTCGCCGTGCGCTTGGAGGACCTGGTGGGCGAACAGCGGCGGACGCAGCCGGGTCCGTCGGTCCCGTACCGGGTAGGGGGACCGTCCCTGGACGGTGCCAGTTCACGTAACTATCAGCGGAAGGAGTAGCGAAATGGCAGTCATCAACAAAGTAGTGGTCGGCGAGTCTCTGGTGGGCGAGGGCAACGAGGTAGCCCATGTCGACCTGATCATGGGCCCCCGCGGCAGCGCCGCGGAGACGGCGTTCTGCAATGCGCTTACCAACAACAAGGACGGTTTCACCACGTTGCTGGCCTTGGTAGCGCCGAACCTCGCCGCAAAGCCGAATACGGTGCTTTTCAATAAAGTCACCATCAAGAACGGCGAACAGGCCACCCAGATGTTCGGGCCGGCCCAGCGCGCCGTGGCCATGGCGGTGACAGATTGCGTCAAGGACGGCACGATCCCTGCTGACGAAGCGGACGAGCTGTTCATGTGCGTGGGCGTGTTCATTCACTGGATGGCCAAGGACGATGCCAAGATACAGGACTACAACTACGAGGCGACAAAGGAGGCGATAAAGCGGGCAGTCGCCGGCGAACCGAAGGCTCAGGATGTCATCAAGCGCGAGTCCGAAGAACATCCCTTTGCCGCGCATGTGTGACGTCGAACAGGGGCTTGCCCCGGCTCGCCGGGGCAAGAACCCTGGGCATGAAAGATGCAGGTGCGGTGGTTGGAGTCGGTGGGAGATAGATCATGAAGTGTCTGGAGTGCAGCGCCACGCTGGAAAGGGTCGATACATATCACCTGTTGAGCTGTTGCGGGTTGACGCTGCAGGAATACGCCATCCGTCATCACCTGCCTCTGGACCAGCTGGTGGGGCCGGACCAGATCGAAGCATCACAACAGGTGCCGCGCTGTCCGGTACCGCCGCACTATCCTTCGGAACAGGCGCGCGCGGTTCTGCGAGGACTGCAGCTTGTCGGCCGGGTTGCCGAGGAAGGGGCCCTGACCGTCATTGCGGGCGAAGTACGCAGCCTGGACCTGCTGCTATGGGACCTGTCCTGGTTGCGCGACTACGGTTTCCGCTTTCGTCAGGATTACGGTTACGGTGACCAGGCCCATCGGGTGGTGGCGCGCAACCGGCTGATCGCGCCCACGGCTCATGTACGTCGCGCGCAGGGCTATCCGGGCTGTCCCGTGCCGCCGCCGGACCTTCTGGACGTACTGGCGACCGGCGTCGCCCATGGTGCGTCGTTGCAGGCCGGCTACCTGTTTCTGGAGGTTGCGGAGCGCCGTGACGGTGTCCTGGTGCGTGAAGAAATGCTCAAGCATCACGGCATCAGTTTCGTGGCACTGGACGGGGCCGAACAGGCGGAAGGGACGCTCCTGCGTACCTTGACCACAGACGATACAGGCCGTCTGCTCGATCTGCTGGGCGGACGGCTGGCCGCCATGCCGGGTGTACCGGAACGGATTGCTGCGCGCACGCCCAGCGCAACCGTGGTCAAGGAACTCGTTTTCGATGCCGCCCATTTCATCACCGATCATCCGGCGAAGTGTTCCAATCTCCATGGCGGCCGGTACGTGCTGCACGTCAAGGTCCGTGACCGCGTCGACCCGTTGACCGGTTGCGTAGTGGACTATGGCTACCTCAAGCGCGTGGTCAATCGGCGGGTGATCGAGCGGTTCGACCACCATACCCTCAACTATGCCGTGCCGGAGCTCGCCTGGCGTTCCAGCACCGAGATGTTGTGTGTATTCATCTGGGAGCAGTTGATCGATTACCTGCCGGGGCTGCAGGAACTGCAACTGTTCGAGACCACACAGTCCTGGTGCATATACTCAGGCCCCGACCTGGCTGAGTTCCAGCGATGCGGACCGAGCCGGCTGCAGCGGCATTTCGCAGAACCTGATCTCGGCGCGTCACCGCTGCGCAAGCTGATTGGACCGCAACCCGCCCCGGGGTTGCGGGCAGTCGATCAGCGGTAGGCGCTCAGATGATTCCCGTCCAGACGACCGGTGTGCAATGCACTGGCGAGCAGTACGCCGCGTACGCCCGCCCGTTGCAGGCGCCGCAGATCGGCCTCGTCCCGCACTCCGCCAGCCGCGAAGACCTGGCGTCCAGCGCTGCGCTCCACGACATCCTGCACCCGTTCCATTTCCGGGCCCCGGCTGCCTGCGATGCGGCCGAGAGACATCACGATGACTCGTTGCGGCCACAGATCGGGGGCGGTGTCCAATGCTGCCGGTCCAATGAAATGACGGCCGCGATAATCGAGGGAGAGCACGGCACCGCGGTCATGGTCGCCGATCATCTGCCGCAGCGCATCCGCGCCGGCGAGAGTCTCGCTTCCCAGCACAGGAACGCCGAAGCCCTGTTCCTGCAGACGCCGGTAGTCGTCCCGATGGCGGATGCCCGCGTCGACCCACAGCTCCACGGCGGGGTGATGTTGGTGCAGGCGTTGGATGAGTTCGAAGTTGTCGCCGGTACCGGTAATGGCGTTCAGGTCGGCGACATAGAAAGTGCGAAAGGCATGCAGAGAAACAAAAGCATCGGCCACCGCGAGCGGATCGCTATCGGGGCACAGACGGGTATGCAATGCGGAATAACTTGAGCGCGCGTTGTCGCCACGGGCGTGCACGGCACGTCCGTCCATGACATCGATGACGGGAATCAGCTCCAAGGCAGACATGTGCGAGTTTTCGTGTATGAGCATATTACCGGCGGCGGCTTGATAGGCCAAGCCATTCCCCCATCGCTGGCCCACGAAGGGGATATAATGCTGCGGGCGCTGGTGGCCGATCTGGCCGAGGCCGGCGTGGAGGTGGTCACGACGCGGGACGAGCGTCTGGCGTCGACGGACCTGCCTGCGCACGTCGAAAACGTCGGTGATACGCTCCAGAAGGACGCGGTCGTGGAGGCGTGTCTGCTCGAGAGCGATGCGGTGTGGCCCATTGCCCCGGAGGCCGGTGGTGTTTTGGAAGCGCTGAGCGAACAGTTCGCACACAACGGGCGTCTGTTGCTGGGCAGCCGGCCTTCGGCGCTGCGTGTCGCCTCGAGCAAACTGCTGACGGCGCGCCGATTGAGCGATCTTGGCGTACCGGTGGTGCCGACATTCGACCCGCGCCAGTCCATACCTCCTCAATATAGTCGCTGGGTTCTCAAGCCGGACGACGGAGCGGGTTGCGTGGGTACGCGCATTGTCGACGGCGCGGACGAGTTGGCGCAGGCAATCGCGGACCTCGATCCAGCGGTCGAATGCGCGGTGCAGCCGTTCGTGGCGGGCTCGGCGGTGAGCCTGAGCCTGTTGTGCCGGGAGGGACGGGCGGCGTTGCTGGCCTGCAATCGCCAGCGTGTGGCCGTGGTCAACGATGCCTTCTGCCTGCTCGGTTGCGTGGTCAACGACGCTGCCGTGCAGGGCGAATACGCCGCGCCACTGGCCGCCGAAATCGCTGCCGCTCTGCCCGGTCTCTGGGGGTACGTGGGAGTCGACCTGCTGCTCACCCACGGGGGCGCCCAGGTGCTGGAGGTGAATCCGAGGCTCACGTTGTCCTACGTGGGACTGAGCAGTTCGCTGGGTAGCAACGCGGCTGCGTTGGTGTTGGGGTTGCTGGATGGAGACTGGCCGGAACCGGACGTGGCGACCCATGCCGTGCCCGTCACCGTGAACCTGGAGGTCCCCTATGCCCCCTGAACCGACCCTGGGCTGGGATCTGGGCGGTGCCCATCTCAAGGCGGCGGCCGTGGACGGGCACGGACGAGTCACCATGGTACGTCAGGTCAGTTGCCCACTCTGGCAGGGCGTGCAGCATTTCCACGCCGCGGCAGATGAGGTGCTGGAGACTGTAGGAGAGGGCGGTCCGGACCGGCACGCGGTCACGCTGACCGGCGAGTTGGTGGATCTGTTCGAGAACCGGCGTGAGGGTGTTCAGCGCCTGCTGAACGCTCTGTGTGTGCATCTGCCGGAAGGGGCGTTGGAGGTGTACGGAGGCACGAGGGGTTTTATGAGTCCCGCGGCAGCCGCCCGTCATACCGGCGATGTGGCCTCGGCGAACTGGTTGGCAACCGCATCGCTGCTGGCGTTGCAGCTGGACGACGGTGTGCTCGTGGACGTGGGCAGCACCACCACGGATGTGGTCCCGTTCGCCCGCCATCGGGTGCGTGCCGAGGGCTTTACCGACCACCACCGGCTGCGCAGCGCGGAGCTGGTGTACACGGGTGTGGTGCGTACCCCGGTCATGGCCATGGCCCGACGGGTACCCATGGACGGGCAATGGGTCCCGTTGATGGCCGAGCATTTCGCCACCGCGGCGGACGTGTACCGCCTGCTGGGGCAGCTTCCGGAACGGGCGGACAAGCTGCCCAGCGCCGATAACGGCCCCAAGTCGGTGTGGGCCAGTGCGCGGCGCCTGGCACGCATGGTCGGCTGCGATCTGGAAGCGGACATGCTCGACCCTTGGCGGGCAGTGGCGGCTCACCTGGCGGAGAACCAGCTGCAGGTCTTGCAGACGGCCTGCGATCGGGCCCTCGCGCGCGTCGGGCTCAACGCTCGCGCGCCGCTGGTGGGCGCCGGGGTGGGACGGTTTCTGGTGAGGGCCCTGGCTGCCCGACTGGACAGGCCCTATATGGACTTCTGCGACCTGGTGGTCGGGTCCCGTCAGCCCGGCGGCGATGATGCGGCCGATTGCGCACCCGCCGTGGCGGTAGCACGCCTGGCCCAGCACCCGGCGACGCTCCCATGAGCCTGCCCGTACTGGTCGAGATCCCCTACCGGGAGGACAGCAGCGGGCTGTTCGAGGCCATTGCGGACCGGCCCTGGGCGGTGTTCCTGGACAGCGGCCGCCCGTACGACACCCAAGGTCGCTACGACGTGCTGGCCTGCGATCCCATGGTAACCCTCACCACCCGTGGTGCGGTCACCGAGATCCGCTCCAGTGCCGGTGCCATGCTGTCGCCCCGGGACCCGTTTGCGCTGTTGCGCGAGCAGCTCGGCCCACCGGTCCCGGGCATTGCCGGACTGCCGTTCTGCGGGGGTGCCATCGGCTATTTCGCCTACGATCTCGCGCGTCGTCTGGAGCCACTGCCGACCATAGGCAGGGACGCCGAGCGGATCCCCCAGATGGCGGTGGGCATCTACGATTGGGCACTGGTAGTGGACCACCAGGACAGGCGCAGCTATCTGGTATCCCAGAATCGCGACCCGGGTACGGCGTCCTGTTGCGAAGCGCTGCGGCGCCTGTTCTCGTCACCGGGCGGGGCGTCGCAATCCAGGGCGTTGAGGATCCTCGGTCCGGTGCGCTCGAACATGACGTTCGGTGACTACGGTGACGCCTTCCGGCGCATCGAGCACTATATCCGGGAAGGCGACTGCTATCAGGTGAACCTGGCGCAGCGTTTCAGTGCCCCGGTAGAGGGCGACCCCTGGGAAGCCTACCGGCGTCTTCGACGCCTCAACAGCGCGCCTTTCGGGGCCTATCTGAGCACACCCTGGGTTCAGGTGCTGAGCGCTTCGCCCGAGCGGTTCCTGCAGGTTCGCGGCGCCACGGTGACCACCAAGCCCATCAAGGGTACGCGCCCCCGCAGCACCGACCCGCTGACGGACCGCGAACTGGCCCGCGAGCTGCGGGCCAGCGCCAAGGACCGGGCCGAGAACCTGATGATCGTGGATCTGCTGCGCAATGATATCGGCAAATGTTGCGCCACCGGTTCGGTGCGGGTGCCGAAACTGTTCGAGCTGGAAAGCTTCGCCACCGTCCACCATCTGGTGAGCACTGTCACCGGCACTCTGGCGGCGCACATTCATGCCCTGGATCTGTTGAGGGCCTGTTTTCCCGGCGGCTCCATCACCGGAGCGCCCAAACGGCGCGCCATGCAGATCATCGAGGAGCTCGAGCCCCACCGGCGCGGTGTGTACTGCGGCGCCGTCGGCTATGTGGGCTTCGACGGCGACATGGACACCAACATTGCGATCCGTACCCTGGTGCATTCGGAGGGCACTGCGCGCTTCTGGGCGGGCGGCGGCATCGTGGCCGACTCCGACCTGGAGGCCGAGTACCAGGAGACCTTCGACAAGGCGGCCGCGCTGTTGAACCTGTTGGGGGCGGGGAACCTGAAGCGGCGGAGCCACCTTCATGTGGGTGGTTAAGCTGGGGGGCAGTCTGGCGCAGAGTCGATGCCTGCCGGCGTGGCTGGATGTGCTGGCCACCCGGGGGGCGAGCAACGTGGTCATCGTCCCGGGGGGCGGACCGTTCGCCGGGCAGGTACGCACCGCTCAGGCGCACTGGCGGTTCAGCGATACGGCCGCCCATTGCATGGCTGTGCTGGCCATGGAGCAATACGGCATCATGCTGCTGGCCATGTGTCCGCAGCTGACTGCCGCCGGCACGCCCGCCCAGCTGGGCCGGCTCACGGAAGGTGACGGTGCCTGTGTGTGGATGCCCACCCGCATGGTGCTGTCCGATCAATCCCTGTCCGCCAGCTGGGCGGTCACTTCGGACAGTCTGGCGGCCTGGTTGGCCCGCCGGCTGCACGCCGAGCACCTGGTGCTGGTGAAGTCCGTGCAGCCACCGGCCGGTCGGCCGGTGTCGTGCGCAGAGTTGCAGCGCCGGGGCATGGTGGATCGGGCGTTCCATACTCACATCGACGAGGCGGCTTTTTCCAGTTGGTGGTGCGGTCCCGACGACGCCCGACGGGTGGCGCTGGCGCTGACTGGAGCGATGGAGCCGGGTGTGCGTGTCGTTGGCGACGGCATGCCGGGGCCGACGGCGGAGTCGCCGGTGCCCGAGTGCCACGGCTGAGGTCAAGGGATTTGACCTTTGCGGAGCGCACGGCGGGGGATGTGGGCGGATAACCCTCATGCCCCTGTGGGACGGGAGTCCCAACCGCCCATGCGGTGCTATAGTTGGGCCCTTCGGCGAGGTGCAGGAACGGTCGACAGGACTTGTCGGAGGACGCAATGCGCCAATCAAACCCGGCTTTGCGCGCCATCGCGGCGACGTTTTTCCGAGCGGACTGGTTGTTGGTGGCGGCCATCATCTGTGTGGCCGCTGCCGCCCCGGCGTGGGCCGGCGAGCCGCAGTTTCCCGCCCATGCACCCTGGTTCAATGTCAGCCGGCCACTGACTGCCCGGGACCTGCGCGGGCACGTGGTGTTGCTGGACTTCTTTACCCCGGGCTGTAT
>Ga0102956_1000855_pt1 | contig 10573 bp, 14 predicted proteins | sample SalPonF2_A_D2_MG_FD_84515 | JGI IMG/M metagenome (GOLD analysis project Ga0102956, IMG submission 84515) | Salt pond soil microbial communities from South San Francisco under conditions of wetland restoration - Salt Pond MetaG SF2_A_D2_MG ...
CGCGACCACGCCTCCGGCGACCGTATCGAGGTTCTGGGTTGTTCGGTCAGTGGTGAGGTAACTGGGGAAGCGCACTGATGAAGATATGCCAGGTCGAACGGCCGCTGGTGGCGACCAATCGGATTCCGGGTCTGGAACACAAGCATATGCAGGTGGTGCGTGACGGCAGTTCCATGCTGGTGGCCGTGGACGCCGTAGGGTGCATCCCCGGGGACTGGGTGATCTGTGTGGGCAGCTCGGCGGCGCGCGAAGCGGCGGGCAGCAAGGAATATCCGAGCGACCTGACCATCGTCGGCATCATAGACCACTGGCCGCCGGAAGAGGCGCAGGGCTGAGGCGGACCGATGGACATTCTTCGAGTCGAGGCGCCGCTGGTCTGCACCCGCAGGGTAAGCGGGCTGAAGCAAACCAGTCTGCGCGTGCTGCGCGACCCCAGCGGCAACCGCCATGTGGCGGTGGACCCGGTCGGCGCGCGGGAGGGCAACTGGGTGTTTACGGTCAGCGGCTCTGCCGCACGATACGCCTGCGGCGATTTCGGAGTGCTCACCGATCTCACTATCGGCGGCATCATCGATTACTGGGAGATCGAAACAGCGGCGCCGGACGGTCGTGGCAGTGATGGAAGTATACGGAGTGGAACGGCCCCGGATAGAGAAACAACGTAAGCAGGAGACATGAAGATGGCAGATGAAACTTACGGTATCGCACTGGGAATGATCGAAACACGCGGACTGGTTCCCGCCATCGAAGCGGCGGATGCCATGACCAAGGCCGCCGAGGTTCGTCTCATCGGACGCGAGTTCGTGGGCGGCGGCTATGTCACCATGTTGGTGCGCGGCGAAACGGGCGCGGTCAATGCGGCGGTGCGTGCCGGAGCTGATGCCTGCGAGCGCGTAGGCGACGGCCTGGTGGCGGCGCACATCATCGCGCGCCCGCACCGCGAGGTGGAACCGGTATTGGGTAACAAATAAGGCGCTGTACGTTTTTTATCAATTCCGAAGACGGAGATACGAAGATGGCAAATGACAACTACGGTATCGCATTGGGGATGATCGAAACGCGTGGCCTGGTGCCCGCCATTGAGGCGGCCGACGCCATGACCAAGGCTGCTGAGGTGCGCCTGATCGGCCGTGAGTTCGTGGGCGGCGGCTACGTCACTGTGCTGGTGCGCGGCGAAACGGGCGCGGTCAATGCAGCCGTGCGTGCCGGAGCCGACGCCTGCGAGCGTGTGGGTGACGGTCTGGTCGCGGCACACATCATTGCCCGCCCGCACCGCGAAGTGGAACCGGTCCTGCCGACAGGCGGCTCGCAGTCGGCTTCGGCAGCGGCCTGAGCAGGTCATAGGGCCATTGGCCCTAGCAACTCTACGTGCTACAGGAGATTCCAGCCATGGCCAACAATACCTATGGTATTGCGCTCGGCATGATTGAAACCCGCGGGCTGGTGCCCGCCATCGAAGCGGCGGACGCCATGACCAAAGCCGCCGAGGTTCGTCTCATCGGACGCGAGTTCGTGGGCGGCGGCTACGTCTCGGTGCTGGTGCGCGGAGAAACGGGTGCGGTCAACGCGGCCGTGCGTGCCGGAGCCGACGCGTGTGAACGTGTCGGGGACGGTTTGGTGGCTGCCCACATCATCGCCCGTCCGCACCCGGAAGTCGAACCGGTGCTCGGGGGCGAGGATGCCATGGCCGGCAGTCGTCCGGCGCGCAGCTGATTGAACGCGCGCGCGTAGATCAACTGGCGGATATGTCGTGATGATGCAGGGACTTTCCGATCAGCGTGTTCTCGGATATCTCGGTGGGGCGCTGAGTCTCGAGTTCAGTGCGGTTCAGCAGTACAGCACCCAGGCGCGGCTGGTCGCGACCTGGGGTCTGACCGAACCGGCGAACCGCCTTCGGGACGAAGCAACCGAGGAAATGGGGCACGTGGACCGGGTCATTTCGCGGATGCTGGCGCTGGGCGTCGCACCTAACGCGTCCCAACTGCGACCGGTGAAGCTTGGAAAGGATCTGCAGGCGCTGCTACGTCAGGACCAGGTGCTGGAGCACGAGCTCGTGAGTTTGTACGAGGATGCGACCCGCTACTGTGCCCGTCAGGGCGATCACGACAACCGCCTGTTCTTCGGGGCGCTTCTCGAGGAGGAAAAGGCTCACGGACGCGACCTCGCCCGTTGGCTGGCGGAGCTGGGGGTATCCGAAGACCCTGCTCCCGCAAGGCCGCGTGCCACGTTTTAGGGAGGGTGCGCCATGAGTGATCAGTGGCAAGAACGCAAACGTCCGAACCGTCTGGAACGGCGCTACGAATTTCCGGACTACTCCACACTGCGGGACTTCCTGGACCGTGCTGCGGATTTGTCGGAACGCGAAGGCCTGTATCCGGATATCGGGTTCGGTCGTGACTACGCCAACTTCACCATCCACGCCGAGGAAGGCACCGATCAGGTCACGGATACCCAGCGTCGGTTTGCCGAACATCTCGACGAGCTCTACCACCGCGATGGAGCTGGCTGAGACCGCCCGCCATGGCCGTTATCGCACTGGTCGGTAACAAAGGGGGTGCAGGTAAAACGACCCTGACCGTGAATCTGGCCGCCACGCTGCTGGCAATGGGCCGCACAGCGATTCTCGATGCCGATCCTCAGGGGTCGGCGTTGCAATGGCAAAGCATTGGCTCCGCGGAGTCCGAGCTCAAGGTCATCGATGCGGCCCAGGGGATCGCTGACATCTTCGCCGGTGCGGCCGGTCGCTATGAACACCTGGTTATCGATTGCCCGCCATCGGTCCATGCCGCCCAGACACACGCGGCGCTCGAGGTCAGCGATATCGCGCTGATCCCGGTGCAGCCTTCGCCGCTGGATCTCTGGGCCACGGTGCACATCGAACAGGCTGTTGCACAGGCACGCAGGACGAATCCGGACCTCAGGGCGCTGCTGGTGATCAATCAGCTGGAATCGCGTACGCGCCTGTCCCGGCTGATTCGGGACGCACTGGCCGAACTGGAACTACCGGCTGCGGACACGGCGATTCACCGACGGGCAGTGTATCGGGCCAGTGTGCTGGAAGGCAGGAGCGTACTGGATATGGGGCGCAGCGGGGCCGCCGCTGTCGCCGAGATCCGCAACCTGATCAATGAGGTGGTCAGACAATGACGGCGAACGACAGGACCGGCGAGAAGCTGGTGGATTCCATGCGCAAGACCAAAGCGGCTGCGGCAGGCAAAGACGGCGTCTCCGGGAGCGAGCGCAAGGAGCCCCGGGGTCAGAAACCTCAACCGCGGACCGGCAGGAAGGGCACGACCCGCCAACGGTCGCAGGCGGAAAAGAAACGACCCGTGGATCCCTATCAGAGCGGGCGCCGCGTGTGGCCCGACTGAGGGCGCCATTGCACACCTCGATTTGAGGGGAGTGGATACATGACCATGGAACAGCTTGTCGTGGCCGTGGTGGCTTTGCCACTGGTGTCGGCACTCCTGGTACATATGTCCTGCGCGCGCCTGGGCCGGCGGGTCGCCCGCGTGAGCGTGACCCTGTCGGTCATCACCTTTTCGCTCGCGGCTGTATTACTTGCCACGGCCGTTGTGCACGGGGCATCCGGTCAAATCGCCCTGGCGGGCTCCTGGGGTATATTCCTGTTCGACCCGCTGAGCGCGCTGATGGCGACGGTGATCGCCGGTATCAGTCTGATCGTGCATGTCTACTCGGTGCGCTACATGGCCGAAGAGGCAGGTTACGGGCGGTTCTTCGTACTGCTCGACATCATGACCGCGACACTGCTGGCGATGGTGGCCGCGGGAGACCTGATCACTTTGTTGATCGCGTGGCATTTGATCGGGGTCCTGCTCTACTTTCTGCTTGGCCAGGATACCCGCAGTCACGCGGCCCATCGCTACGCTTTCTGGACCTTGATCACGTACCGGTTCGGGGATATGCCGCTGGTCCTTGCCGCAGGTCTGCTTTACCACGCCTACGGCACATGGTCGTTGACGCAGATCTTCACTCAAATCGCCGCAGGTCCGGCCGTCCACAGCTTCTTCGGTATCCCATTGACCGGTCTGGTTGCCGGCCTGGTGGCGGTGGCGGCCTTCGCACGCTCCGCTCAGTTCCTGCTCCATACCTGGCTACCGTACACCATGGCCGGGCCCACGCCCGTATCCGCTCTGATGCACGCCGGGATCGTCAACGCCGGCGGCTTCCTGATCAACCGCTTCGCTCCGGTCTTCGTCCACACGCACGGCGTGCTGCCGTGGGTGTTCATCGTCGGGCTCGTGACCGCGTTGATCGGTTCGACCCTCATGCTCACGCAGAACGATATCAAGAAGTCCCTTGGCTACTCGACCATGGGCCAAATGGGCTTCATGATCATGGAGTGCGGAGTCGGCGCATTCTCTCTCGCGATATTTCATCTCATTTCTCATGGTCTGTTCAAGGGAACACTCTTTCTGGGAGCCGGCGGAGTCATCAATGCGGCGCGCAGAGACGACGGCGTGCCCAAGGACGCCCTCTACACCTTTGTGGTGGAAAAGCGCCCGGCGAGAGTGCGCAGGCCGTGGATTCTGATGGCGGCCATCACGCTGGCGGTGCCTGTCTCCATACTCATCGTGGCTCACTCGCTGGTGGGCGAGAACTATTTCCAGCAGCAAGGTGCGGTCGTGCTGTTGTTCTTCGGCTGGATCACCGGTGCACAGTTGATCTTCGCCACTTACCGTATGCGCACCGGGAACCTCTGGCGACTGGTGGCGCTGAGCATTCTTTCCTTCACGGTCATAGTGGTCGGCTACACGCTCATCAGTCATGCCTTCGATCTGTTCCTGTATCCGGACGAGGCATTTCGTCAGCAGATCTATACCGCCGCCAATATCGGCGCCCTTCGGTTCGACGTACTGGTGGGACTGGTTACCGCATTGATCGTCGGCGGCTGGGTGCTCACGTACTACTCGGAGCAGAACGGAAGCGGCCGAAGCGGGCATCATGGACGGGTTTGGCTCACGTTCTACGCACTGATTTCCCGCGAGTTCTATCTGACGGATCTGTTTAGCCGCCTTTCCCGGGCGCTGCTGGCGACGGCGACGCGGCTGAACGTCCTGTTGAGATGGGTCTGAGATGAGCACATTGATATATTGGCTGGGCGGTGTGTTTCTGCCGTTGTTCCCGCTGAGCATGGCGTTCAACGTGCTGTTCAGTCGGGTGCGCAATGCCAAGCTGCGGGTGGCGCTCCTGTTGGTCTGGCCACAGCTCGGCCTGAGCCTGGCGTACATGGCCCACCGACCGATTCCCGTTTGGTGCCTCGTCCTGGCGCTGTTCACTTCGGTGTTGTACGCGTTCCGCGCCATCGGTCTGCGGGAGGTGGGGCAATGGATAGGGTATCTGGCGACCTCCGCATGGGCTCTGCTCTGGGTCGGGCTGTTCACTCACTCCGAGCCGAATGTGGTCCGGTTGTACGCGGTCGGGTTCAGTTTGCCGCTGATGCTGCTGACGCTGCTCGGCGCGCGCCTGGAAAGGGGCTTCGGTGCCGCCTACACGGGGCTGTACGGCGGTCTCGCACAGACGGTCCCGCGGATGTCGGGTGTGCTGGTCGGCGTCGTGCTGGCCATCGTCGCCGCTCCGTTGTTTCCCGCTTTTTCGGCCATGTTGGGGACTGTGATCGTGACGACCCCGACGATGCCCTTGGCGGCGTTGACCGTGGCCCTGGTGTGGCTGCTGTGGACATGGGCCGGCGTGCGACTGCTGCAGGGGCTGATCGTCGGCCCGGCCGACGGCAGCAAGGCAGCGGATCTCAGCCTGGCCTCCACGTGGGCATACGTGGCGGTGTTGGTACTTCTGCTGGCGGGCGGGTTCTATCTCACGGGAGATTTGCCATGACGCTCCCACTCGGTCAAACGCTCCAGATCCGCGCCATGACCTATCTGGCCGGCGAGCCGATTCCCAATTTCTGGCCCATGCGGTCGTTCATTCACCACAATCCACTGCACGGTCTGGAGCACCTGCCATTCGCGGAGGCGGTCGCGGAAGGGACGCGAATGTTCCATGCCGACGGGTTCCTGAAACGGGTGGACTATCAGCGTTACCTGAGGCAGGGCAGGCTCGATCAAACGCAGCTCGCCTCCAGCGTCGATAGGTTCGTCTCGGGACGGGATGTGGTGCCGGGTGTGGATTTGGGCACCTGGTTGTTCGCCTTGCTTACCGAAACCGATCAGCCGGTCGTCGAATCGAACGAGTGGGCTCAGGCCTCGGACGTTCGAAACGCTCTGCACGGGCGTGGGGCCGAGTCGGCACAGGTGGCAGACGTAGAGCTGATCGAGCGACTTCGCGAACAGTTGTTGGGTTCGCGCCCGGTGTATGAGGCAGTGGACGCCCTCTATGGAACAGAGATCGGCGCGGAGCTGGATGAACTGGTGATCAAAAGTTGCCTGGACTTCTTTGATGAAGGGCAGTCCGTGTGGGGCATGCCCGGGCGCAGCCGGGGGTTCTTTGCCGCCTGGCGCGATGTCGCCAGCCGCAACGGTCGTCTGTATCTGCGCGGGCTGCATATCAACCGCATCGCCGGTGAGAATGACACCCCTGAGGGGGTGGTCGCGCAGCTGATGCAGATGCTCGGAGTGCCCAGAGATTATTGGGTGAGTTATTTCGCGCGTGAACTGGCGCGCCTGCACGGCTGGGCCGGGTTCATCCGTTGGCGGGCCAATGCCAAGCATTACTACTGGGCCGAGCGCTACCCGGCAGACCTGGTCGACCTGCTGGCGGTGCGTTTGACCTTGGCGGTGGCCCTGTTGAGCGAGCGCGGGCGCAAGGGAATCCCCGCCAGCGCCACGGATGTGGGCAGCGCCATCGAGCAGCGTCCGCGGGAGATGTACCTTCGGTACGAACTGCATAGTGGTTCGGTGCTGCCGGGATTGGCGGCACGGGTCGAGCAGACTGTGGCAGGGGGGCGCGACGGGAAGATCGAGCGGCTGTTTGCCGACTACGTGACGGCGAAACGTAGGCACGAGGCGGGTAGTCAGGCCCGCAGAATCGCGGAGTTGGCGGGCAAGGCGAATCAGCCGCAGGCACTGGAACAGCTGTCTTCCGACGGGTTGAGCAGACTCCTGGAGGCGCTTGGCAAATTCGAGCAGCACGAAGGCATGGTCTGGTTGCGGGCCCTTGAAGCCCACGCGATGCAGCGGCTTCTCGAGGGTGTCGATTTCGATATGCCCGCCAGTCGGGAGAAGCGCCCGTTCGCCCAGGCCCTGTTCTGCATCGATACCCGGTCCGAGCGCATCCGCCGGCACCTGGAGAATGTCGGCGACTACCAGACGTATGGTATTGCCGGCTTCTTCGGGGTGCCGGTCAGCTTCATGGAACTGGGCAAGGGCAGTGAAATCAACCTCTGTCCGGTACTGTTGACGCCTAAGAATCTTGTTGTCGAGATGGCGGTGTCCGAAGGCAGGACGGATGTGACGGCCGTGACCGTCCTTGAGAAAGCCCTGCATGAATTGAAGGAGTCGGTGCTCAGTCCGTTTGTCACGGTCGAGGCCATCGGGTTGCTGTTCGGCCTGGACATGGTGGGAAAGACCCTGATTCCGCAATACTATAATCGCTGGCGTCAGCACCTGCACGACGGCAAACCGCAGACTCATCTGCTGCTGGACAAGTTGAGCCGGGAACAGGCGGATTCCATTGTGCGTGCAGTGCAACGGGCTGTGATAGTCAAGGCGGTGGAGCAGGAGTTCGGGCTGGAGGCCGAAGCGATCCACGACACCCTGGTGCGCGAGCTGCGTGAAGCGGCAATGGGAAATCGACAGGACGCTCCGGCGCTGGCCGAATCACTGGGGCTGGAGCCACGGGAAGAACAGGCATTCATCGAGCGTCTCAGGCGCGTCTACCGCATCGACCCTGCCTTTGCCCAGCTGCAAATGGAACGGCTCGCGCGGTTGGGTTTCAGCGTCGACGAGCAGGTGGGCTTCGTCGGCCAGGCGTTGCGTGCCATCGGGCTGACGGAAGGTTTCTCCCGCTTCATACTGCTGGTGGGCCACGGCAGCACCTCCGAGAACAATCCCTACGAGTCGGCGCTGGATTGCGGTGCCTGCGGCGGGAACCATGGCCTGGTAAACGCTCGGGCCCTGGCGCAAATGGCCAACAAGGCGGAAGTTCGTGACAGACTGCGTGAACAGGGCATCAGTATTCCCGACGATGCCTGGTTCGTGCCGGCGCTCCACAATACGACGACGGACGAATTGCAGCTGTTCGACCTGGACCGCATGCCCCCGTCCAACGTGCTGTACATGGATCGTCTGCGTAAGGGACTGGTGGCCGCGTCCCGGCTCTGTACTCAGGAGCGCATGCCGACCCTCCAGTTCCAGGGGAGTTCGCTGGAGCCGGGGCAGGCGGTCAGGGATGCCCAACGCAACGCGATGGACTGGTCGCAGGTGCGGCCGGAGTGGGGGCTGGCGGGCAACGCCTATTTTGTTATCGGCCGGCGAACCCTCACCCAGTCCATGTCGTTGGAGGGGCGGGCCTTCCTGCACTCCTACGACTATCGTATCGATCCCAAACGCCGATTGCTGGAGAACATACTTACGGGCCCGTTGGTGGTCGGCCAGTGGATCAATATGGAACACTACTTTTCCACTGTCGACAACGAACGGTTCGGCAGCGGCAGCAAGGTCTACCACAACGTTGCCGGACGCTTCGGGGTCATGACGGGGAACCTCAGCGACCTGCGCACCGGCCTGCCGGCGCAGACCGTTCTCGACGGCGGGCTTCCGTACCATGAGCCGCTGCGCTTGATTACAGTGATCGAGGCGCCTTTTGAACATGCCTGGCGGGCGGTGGAGAGTGTGGCTGCGGTGAAGGCGCTGGTGCGTAACGGTTGGATTCGCCTGGTGATCATCGACCCCGAGCAGGGGGTGGTCAAGGTGTACGACGACGGTGAGTGGACCAGCCGCCCTGTGCAAAGGGCCTCCGCGCCGGCAATCGTTGAGGAGAGTAGCGCATCATGCACAACTTGAATTTCAGCCCGCTCAAGAAGCTCGAAATCATTCTCGGGGGCGAGCATCAGGGGTTCGCCACCGAGATCCTGGATCGGGCGGGGGTGAAGGGTTATACGATCATCAACAACCTGTCGGGCAAGGGCAGTCACGGATTTCACGAAGGTCACCTCATGTTCAATGAGGACGACGTGCTGATCATGATCATTGCGGCTGTCCCGGACGAGTTGGTCAATCCGATTCTGGAGGGTCTTGCACCCTTCTACAACGAGCACTCCGGCGTCGTGTTCATCTCCGATATTCAGGTCACCCGGTTGGTGAAATTCAGCGGCTGACTGCCCGCGCATGATTCCGCCTGTCAGAACTGAATGAATAGGGACGGTCCCCAGGAGTGTCCGGTGTATCTCGGGCAAAGTAGTTTCATCGATGATAGAACTTCGAACGTACGTATACATCGACTCGTTGCAGCCGCAACTCGCCGAGTACATGGCCACGGTGTCGCAGGGCTTTCTGCCTGTGCCCGGGGACGCCTGCCTGTGGGTGGAGGTGTCACCCGGCATGGCCATCCATCGGCTCACCGACATCGCCCTCAAGGCCACCCGGGTGAATCTGGCTCAGCAGGTGGTGGAACGGGCGTACGGCTCGATGGTCATTCACCACCGTGATCAGAGCGACGTGCAGGAAGCCGGCGGGGTCATATTGCGGCATCTGGGGGCGGAGGTCCGCAATCGGCGGCCCTGCCAGATTGCCTGGCAGGAAGTGATTCGCGGCATGACGCCCGACCATACCGTGCTGATCAACCGGCAGAACCGCCGGGGTTCGATGATTCTGCCCGAACAAAGCATGTTCATTCTGGAAACCGAACCGGCCGGTTACATCGTGTATGCGGCCAACCAGGCGGAGAAGGCGGCCAACATCACCCTCATCGACGTACGCGCGGTGGGCGCCTACGGGCGCCTGACCCTGTCGGGACGCGAGGCGGATGTCGACGAGGCGGCGGCCGCGGCGATCGCAGCCGTTCAGAACCCATCGGGTACGTGATTCATGCATCGCCAGGAATTACTGCAATTGTTGGCCCGACACCGTACGGACTTCATGGATGAAGCCGCCTACATCGACCGGTCGCGGGCGTTTGTGGAGCAGCATCCTGATTGCTTTCATTGCGATCTCTGGCCGGCCCACGTGACCGGTTCCGCCTGGGTGGTCAACCCGGATCGCTCGCGGGTGCTCCTGGTGCACCACCGTAAGCATGACCAGTGGTTTCAACCGGGCGGGCACGCCGACGGCGAGGGAGATATCGTGGCGGTCGCCCTTCGGGAAATCTCGGAGGAGAGCGGGATCGACGCGGAGCACATACGCTTGGTGGATGATCGGATCTTCGATCTGGACATTCACCGTATCCCGGCCAGTCAGCGTGGCCCGGAGCATGAACATATCGATGTGCGGTTTCTGGTGGAAATCGACGACCGTCTGCCGGTGCCGGGAAGCGACGAATCCCATGACGTTCGCTGGGTGTCGTTGGCACAGGTTTCGCGGTTCAATAACAACCGTTCGACCTACCGGATGGTGCAAAAGACCCGCCGACTGCGGCCACGGGGCGCTTACGCCTGAGC
>Ga0102956_1000859_pt1 | contig 10554 bp, 15 predicted proteins | sample SalPonF2_A_D2_MG_FD_84515 | JGI IMG/M metagenome (GOLD analysis project Ga0102956, IMG submission 84515) | Salt pond soil microbial communities from South San Francisco under conditions of wetland restoration - Salt Pond MetaG SF2_A_D2_MG ...
ATTGTTGGCAGGCTTTCGCCTGCCGGCTGTGTTGCCGTCCCTGGCCCGCGTCCCCCCTGGGCAGGGGTGTCCCTTCCCAAGAAGTTTGCGACCCGTCCCTTTGTTGTCCTAGACATTATGACGTCGACGGCGATTTGTCAAGATATTGTCTAGTACATTTAGCAGGCATATACTGTTTATGTTCATTTACAACCACCTGAGTGAGTCGCCCATGAGTTCCCACGACGCCGCGCACCCGATCCAGGTCGTCGCTCGCCGGACCGGCCTGACCGCCGACGTCATTCGAATCTGGGAGCGCCGTTACGGGGCCGTCTCTCCGCAGCGCACCCCGACGGGTCGCCGCCTCTACTCCGACGCGGACGTGCAACGCCTGCAACTGCTGAGGGAGGCCACCGAGGGCGGGCGCCGCATCGGCGATGTGGCGCAACTTTCCTTTGACGAGCTCCATGCGCTGGTGGCAACCGACCGGCAGGCATCTTTGCCGACCCCCCGTCGGTCCGGACAAGCGGGCGGCAGTGCAGGCCGGTTCCTGCAGCTTTGCCTGGACGCCGTCGAGCGCATGGATTCCGAGGCGCTGGAGCGCGCCCTGGACGGGGCGGCAGTGGCGCTCACCCTGCCGGTCCTGTTGGAGACGCTGGTGACCCCCCTGCTGCGCACCATCGGGGACCGGTGGCACGCCGGAACGCTGCGTGTGGGTCAGGAGCACCTGGCCGCTTCAGTCGTGCGCTCCTTTCTCGGCAGGCTGTCGCGCACCAGCAATATGGACGGCGCCGGACCGACCCTGGTGGTGACCACGCCCGTCGGCCAGAACCACGAACTGGGAGCGCTGATGGCGGCGATAACCGCCGGCTCGGAGGGCTGGCACGTCGTCCATCTCAATCCGAACACCCCGGCGGATGAAATCGCCGCCTCGGCCCTCGCCACCAACGCCCGGGCGGTGGCGCTGAGCATGGTGTATCCACCGGACGATCCGCGCATCGGCGACGAGCTGCGGGCGTTACGCCGTCACCTGCCCGCCGAGCTGACTCTGTTGGTGGGAGGCGCCGCCAGCAATGCCTATGAGAACGTATTGCATGAAGTCGACGCGGTACGTCTCGAAACACTTGCCGACCTGCGTACGCGCCTGCAATGGCTGCGCGCGGACTGACCGCGTTCTGCCCGCGCTGACCCCGGCGGCGCCTCCGCCGCCTCTTCAGTCACCTTCGCACCTGCACTGCACCGACTGACGGCATTCCGTGCCGCCACCGCCCGCCTTGGCGACCACCTTGCCTCGTCAAGAAACTTGGCAGCCTCTCCCGAGGTCCAACTGCGTACGTGGGGGAACGTACGGGCGTATCCACGCGCTCCAGTTGCGCACACCGGCACGGATCGCCGTCCCCGGACGATCCGGGACACCGCATCTCCGGCGCCGGCAGCGGACAACCACCCCCGGACTCGTTAACGGAACCATGACGAAAAGGAGATTCCGATGACCGTTGAACGACTACGCACTTCTACCCGCCTGTTTCCATGTTCCTCACCCGCCAACACCACCGTGCCGACCTCTGAGGGGATCGAACGCCCGGTGTCCCGGGGCCGCCGCACCCGGAAACTGATGGTCGGTACAAGCCTCACCTTCCTGCTGGCCGTTGGCGCCCTTGGTGCAGCCGCAGCCGCCAATCCGCCCTGGGTCCATATAGACGCCGCCAAGAAGCAGGTCACATTCGATATCAAGGAAGGCACCAACGGACAGGCCGGTCAGTACAACTTCGACGGGTATGCGCACGGCAATATGACAGTAACGGTACCTACCGGATGGCACGTCACCATGAAGGTAACCAATGACGGCTCCACCGGTCACAGCCTGGAAATCATCAAGGCACCCAAAGCGCCACCCGTGGAAAAGGTGAAACCTGCGTTCAAGCATGCGGACACCAAAGACCTTACGAGCGGTATATCACCCGGGAACAGTTCCACGTTCTCGTTCACGGCCAGCAAGTCCGGCCAGTACTGGATGATGTGCGCCGTTCCAGGGCATGCCCTGCTCGGCATGTGGGACCACTTCGTGGTCTCTTCAACTGCCAAGCGACCGTCAGTCACCGAACATTCGTGACGCGAGCCGCATTTCGCACGTGTTCTGAGAAAGCGGGCGACTCGGCCGCCGCGGGATCCCCATGCGGCTTGAGGCACCCGCACGTGCGGCCCCACCCTGTATCGACGTTGGTTTAACCAAACGCCCTCACCTGCCCCTGAATACGCGTATTTATATTAGGGCCTCGGCATGGCCGCTGATCAGCTTCTCGATGCGATCCATGCTTGATCTTCGGCGCTACGCACCCGGCCGCTCTGGCAGAGTGCATGCCGACGAGACCCGGTATGCTGCGCGTCGTAGGGTTCCTGCTCCGCGGCCATGCAATGCCGCTCTGTCGGCATCTATCTATTCATGAACAACATCCTACTGAGGATCCTTTCTCCCGTGATCTGATGGAGAATTGCTGTCGTTACATGGCCCGCCAAGTATGCCCAAGCCGCATATGACGCCACGGCATGGATAAGAGACAGCTGGGTGAATCCGGAAAAGTCGTGCGACGATACTCCGAGTATCGAATGTCCGTCAGGTAGGACGAACAAGATCCGAATGCCGGTGATACCTAACACCGAAAACACCAACAGTCCAAAACCGTGCCAGAAACCCGCGAGTCCGACAGTCGCCCCACCGCGGGGCAGCCTGAGCGACAGCAGCCCCTTCAGGTCGGCATAAACTTGCCGCATGCCCGCCGTGTCCCAAGGGAAAAAAAGCACCCACTGGTTCTTTGCGAAGATCCACATCCATTGAATCAGAAGCAGGACCCCGGCCAATAACCCTACGTATTCGTGTAGATAGAGAAATCCCAGCGTATTGGGGTCGTGCACAAACAAACCGAGAACCATCTGGAAACAAAGCGTTGCCGCCAGAACGACGTGCAGTAGCTTTGTGATCGGGTCGAAATCGATCCATCCGTCCCTGAAGGCGACGTCGCGATCCATTTCAGTCATAGGGACACCTCGATACCTCCAGCAACACCAGGCCCACGGCTCCCGCTTCGGACGGCCCACTGGCGGCGCCCCCGCGCGTCTCCGACGGCTGGTCGGCGCCTCCGGACCCCGCCCGGGCCCGCTTCCCCGGACTCCGGGCGAAAAATCCTCCTGTCAGAGCGATCCCGGAGCTGCTTCCCTCGGCGCCCACGGCGTACTCTGTGTTGACGCCGGAAAGGGCACTACCCATCCTGCGCCATCGACGCCTCCAGGCTGCCCTGGATGCGTTCCGGGTCCTGCAGATACTGAACTCTGATCCCTTGACGACTCCCCAGTACCACCAGCGCCCCATAATTGAGCCTCTCTCCCAACCATGACCGCTGGGTGAAAACATGCCTTATCTCCGACATGGGCATCGATACCCGGACTCTGCGAATCAGGCCGTATCGTATCTGAATGACTCGGCCGTCGAACGCTACCGCGGTCGTCCATTTCAACGCAAACAGGGTTGCAGCATCAATGAGCGACAGTACGACAAAGACCGCCCCGATCATCACAACGAACCTGTTTCCGAAACTCGACAGGGCAAATCCGGAGCCGAACAACACGGCACTCCGAAAAAACGCGGACATAGGTATTCTGGCCACATTCTCTGCTGTCATAGTCACATCCGACCCGTGCTCGGCGTGAGCCGCGCTACCGTGCGCCGGCACGGCCGCGCGGGCCCTGGCCATACCTGCCCTATTCATTGCCGCGACCTTCGGAATCCGGCATGCGCCCGCCTGCCGGCGGGCGCCCTGGTTCCATACTTTTTACGACCTGGCCGGACGCCGCCCCGTTTCTCACTTGACGCCCTTCCAATATTGGCGCTTAAGCAGGTACGCGGTAAACGTGAAAAACGCGATCAAACCCAGCACCCAGGGCCCGATGGCCCACCGTTGGAAGACTGAAGGATCCGATACGAAGCGCAGAAAGGCGACAATGTCCGTAACCTGCGCCTTGAACTTCGCCGGAGACTCGCTGCCCTTCTTCAGCACCTTCCCCTGCCCGTTGACGATGCCGCCCCACGGCGCCAATACGTCGGGCATCGCCACCTTCGGGAACACGTGGTTGTTCCAGCCCGACGGGGTCGCCGGATCACGATAGAAGGACAGCAGATACGTATAGACCCAGTCCTGGCCCCTGTACTGAATGATCTGGCTCAGGTCTGGCGGGGACACGCCGAACCACTTGTGGGCCATCCGCGGTGGCATGGCCGACACCATACCGCCCTTGAAGCTGGCCCCGTTCGGCAGCATGAGATATTTCTCCACGTCCGCTTCCGACATTCCCAAGTCCTGTTTCATGAACTCGTAGCGCATGTATTTTACGGAGTGGCAACTCATGCATCGCTTCGCAAACAACTTCGCACCCGCCGCGATGGTCGCCTTGTTAAAGGCATAATGGGGAGTCTTAAGCTCGAAATGGGCTTCTGCGTATCCGTTGGGACTGAAACTTCCCAGAAACCCCACCAGTCCCAGCACGACGACCAACCGTTTCATATCAAACCTCCGCAATTTCTTCCTAATGCGCATGATAGTGAACCCTCTTGGGCGGAGTTCTCGTCGGCTCCATTTTGCTCACGAACGGAAGCAGCACGAAGAAACCGACATAGATCGCCGCACCGAGACGCTCCGGCAGGAAGAACTGCGGCAGCGGAGGCTGTTCGCCCAAGTAAGCCAGCATGATGAAATTGGCAAAGAACACCAGCAGCATGATTCTCGTAACCAGACGGAATCGGGTTGACTTCACAGGATTTCTGTCGAGCCACGGAAGAATGAACGGGAACAGCACTGCGACGCACATCAAAATAATGCCCCCGTTCTTGTTCGGTATCGACCTCAACATCGCGTAGAACGGCGACAGGTACCACGGTGGGGTCACGTCCGGCAGACTCTTCAGCGCGTTCGCGGGGGTGGACATCGTCCGCTCGAGAAAGATGTGGAAGAAGGTCGGGTTATAGAAAATGATGGCTGCGAAGATAAACAGCCAGACGCCGAAGCCGAACAGGTCCTTTACAGAGTAGTAGGGATGGAAGGGGATGCCGTCGATCGGATGCCCGTCCGGCCCCTTATTTTCCTTAATCTCGATACCGTCGGGATTGTTTGAACCCACCTTGTGCAGATACAGGATATGGATGACAACCAGGGCGACGATCACGAGAAACACGAGAGCCACATGGAGAGCCATAAACCGACCCAGCGTGTCCCCGCTTATGCCCGTACCACCACGCACCAGTGTCGTCACCCAGCCGCCTATCCAGGGGATCGACTTGAACAGGGAGGTGATGACTGTGCCAGCCCAGTATGACAGGTTGGAATAGGGCAAGATGTATCCGAAAAAGGCTTCCGCCATGAACGCCAGGTAAATTATGTAGCCGATCACCCAGACGAGCTCGCGCGGTGCACGATACGACCCGTAGAGCATTCCGCGGGCCATATGCATGTAAAGAAGCAAGAATATGAGCGACACTCCATCGACATGCGCATATTGAATGAGCCAACCGTAATCGACGTCGTACATGATTCCGAAGACGGAATCGTACGCACCACCGGCCGTCGGCACGTAATGCACAAGTATCAGGAATCCCGATACGAACTGGAACACCAGCATCAGGAGCAACAGAGAACCCGCATAATAGAAGATATTGAAATTCTTCGGCGCGTAGTACTCCGCCATGTGTTCACGCCACATTTCCGGCAGCGGTGATCTTTTTGCGAACCATTTCGCGAAGCCACTCATCACAATCTCCCAGTCCGGTATCGATTCAGCAAAGGTGCGCCTTCGGATACATTTTCGTGACTACCACCTGCATCTTGTGCAGATCGATGTCGTATTCAGCTATTGCCATATTGTGGGGCGCAGGCGACCCTTTGATTACGCGCGCTGAAAGATCATACATCGACCCGTGGCATGGACAATGAAAGCCCCCAAGCCACCACGGCGCTACGCTGCCTTTTTTGGGTCTGTAGTGCGGGATACAGCACAGATGATTGCAGATCTTTATCCCTACGAACCACTCGGGCACCCGAGACCGGTACTTATTTTTGCAATAGGGCGGCTGCTGCGGGACGTTGCAGTCTGGATCCCTCAGAATCCCCTTCTTCTCCACTTCGTCCAATGTGGCCAGCATCTCTTTGGTCCGGTTCACGACCACAATCGGCTTTTCCTGCCAAAGCGCGACCATCTGCATTCCCGGCTCGATTGGCGTGAGATCGATGGTCGTGGTGGCCAGAGCTTGCGCCGCCGCGGTCGGATAAAGCGAGGTAACCAGTGGAACCGCCATAACCCCGGCGACCGCGGCTCCGGAGGCCGAAACCAGAGCAGTGAGAAATCGGCGGCGGGTGACATCCGGTGACTGATCATCGGCCCGTGAATCGTCTGACATGCGTGTGCTCCTTGGAAGATCTCGTCTTAAGTCATGGCTCAACTGCTGGACTCGCCCACATCTTCAGGCGTGCGATCGTCGCGTTCCGGATCAAGCCAGTCCCGGGCGTCAAAAATTTCGCCGTTGTGCTGCAACACCTCAGAGGACATCAGCTTGACATATGCGGTTGTAATCGCTTCCGGCGGCGGGTAGGTCTTCATGCTCATTCCCGGGTGCGACAAAAGCCGCAATCCGGTTCGGCACGGTCCCGGATCCACGACGTTTACGCGTATCCGGGTTTTCGCATACTCGATGGCCCACATGCGGGCCATGTGGATCAGAGCCGCCTTGCTGATGCCGTACCCCCCCCAGTATCCCTTGGGCACACGACCGGATGCTTCCGTGGTGAAGACGATTGAGGCATACTCGGCCGCCTTCAACAGAGGTAGACATTGCTGCGTTACCATCAGAGGGGCCTTCAAATTGACCTGCATGACGTGGTCCCAAAGCAGGTCATCGTAGTTTTCAAGCGGGGTCAGCAACCCCAGATCGGCGGCGTTGTGCAGGATGCCGTCCAGTCGTTCAAACTCGCTGGCAATCGAAGCGCCGATGTTCTTGAACCCGTCACTTCCCGGCTCGCCAAGGTCAGCGAGCAATATCGCCGGCTCGGGATAGCCGTAGTCCTTGATTTCGTCGTACACGCCTTCCAGACTGCGCTGCGTTCTGCCCAAGAGAATAACCGTCGCACCCTGCCTGGCGTACTCGATCGAGACCGCCTTGCCGATGCCGTTACTGGCACCGGTGACCAGGATATTCTTCCCTCTGAGAAGCGACCTACTGTCGTCTGCGTGATCACTGTATTGCGCGTCCATCGATTAATGTGCCCTGATGAATTCAGCCAATGCCGTAATCTGCTTCTTGTCGAGCTTCGAGGCGATATACCTCATCATTCCTTTCGGGTCGTTAGCGCGCTTCCCAGCCTTGAAGTACTCCAGCTGCTCCTTGACATACCCCCTCTTCTGACCGGCGAGCATCGGGAAAAACGGCGGAATACCGGCCAACGTCGCGCCATGACACGCCATGCAGGCCGGCACTTTCTCGCTCGGTATCCCGCCGTAGTACAACTTTCGTCCTACGGCCGCGAGTTTAGGATCGTATACATGGGCGCTGGCGTGCGGTTGCTCGGCGAAATATTGGGCTATCTGTTGGATCTGCTTCTTATCCAGCGGAGCCGCCATGCTCCACATGACGGGGGCCTGCGGATCGGCCCTTGCGTGCGACTTGAAGTCCATCAGCTGCCGTGTCAGATAGGATTTCCACTGACCGGCGAGATCCGGGTACGTCGCGGTCACTGAAATACCCCGCATCCCGTGGCACGCCATGCATGTGGACTTGACCACGGGCGGCACAGCAGGCGTCTCAGCGGACGCGGACGCCCCCGCCCCCGCCCCGGCCTTCGGTGCGGAGGCCGCATAGAGAACCGGTCCGGTTGCTACCGTCAGCGCGATGGCGGCAGACGCCAAGCGAAAACATCTTTTACCTATCATGCAAGGCACTCCGTTTGAATCATTGTCGGACGCGGCTCTTGCCGCAGTTTGTCGTCTCGGCGGAGCGAAGGCCCTCTACGCAGCTGCCATGGCGAAAAGGACCAAGGCGCCACCGGGCGGGCCAACGCCGTAACAACGGCCCGTCACCCCATCGTCATTGGACGCTCGATGGAAACGCGCTGACCCCAGCACCGAGTCCGCGCAGATCTTAACCCGACAGCCCTGAACGAGCCTTAACGCGTACACCACTTAGCGACAATTTCACAGATCCGCTGCGCCTCAGCCCGGCACCAAGGTGTCGTTGCCTTCTGACAGATTTTGCGGCCTGCCATGCGCAACAACCCACTCGCTACCGGAAAAGTCGTTGGTAACCCGACGAACCCCTGTGTGTCGCCAAACACAACGGCCTTCTTGGTAAAGTTCGCGTAAACGTTCCCGCAACAGCCCCACGACTTTCCCCTACGCTTGCACGCTGGCTTGACAATGAAAGGTCCATTACCGCGCCAATCACATGCCCGCACTATGAACTTGCCAGAAAGCACTCGCTCCTGCTTCCCGAAACCTTGACAGTCAACGTCGCACTCATTCCGGCTCGATCACTACTGACGACACGGCGTGTTAATGACTGTCCATCACGGATGATGTGTGGCGGAAAGTATATGGGGCAGGACCAATTCATATATTGACCTGCATCAACTTGGGGGTTCGTAGAGGCGTCAATATTTCTTTATCTTTCCTTCACATACGCCTGATCTCCTTCGTGCTGCGGCACGCATCAAGGCGTACATGTGTCGCAAACTCATGGACCATGTTGTGCGGATGATCGGAGAACTCGGCGCGCCTGAGCGCCCATTTGCTGGACACATAGCAGGGCCTCACCACTGTCAAGCTGTTCGATGCCAGCCGCCGCGACGCTCCGTCGTGGCCCGGCTATCCGACAACTGTCATCAAAGGCCCGTTAACCCGCTTTTGTCCTGTCACCCACCATCCCGCGGCCGAGACTTCCTCCTGCGGTTCTTGTTTTCCTGAATCCTCGCCTACACTGTACGCGTGAATGCGTTTCGATCCGGGCACACTGTTACACGGAGGGCCGTGTCCTCGGAAAGCGCCGACGGCGGAACTGCTCCGCATCTTTGCGGGGACGGCTAACTCCGGACCCACTACACGATCATGGAAATGTTCAGGGACGGACGCCAGGGATGAGAATTGGGCACAAGGGGCAACGCCTCCCAGCATTGCCTATGCGCACTACGATTGTCTTCCCGTCAATCTTCGCTCCGTGCTCCGCCGGCCGATCCGCGTCGATCCAGGCACTGGCGGCACCACTCCCATGGACGTACTGCGGCCGGTGCACGGCTATATCAGCCACGATCTGAAGGTGCTGCAGGCGCGCAAGAAATTGCCGCCCGGCACCGGTTCAGCGTCGCCGGCCACTTTGGTGGCGGGATTTCCGAATCGTCACCGGGATGCCACGAAAGGGAAAGAATCAGTCTAATGTGGAAGCACCCACGACAAAGACGCCGCATCGCCATTGGATCCAGTTTCTTTTCGAAGTGGAACCCCAAAGACTGACGCCTGCTCGCATGCGCTGGTGGTCTATCCGCCCTGAAGGGAAGGAACTAACAAACCAGGGTCCAATCACATATGGGTAGGCATCTCGACTTGATTCGAACATTGAGATGGTCAGTGCCCCGAAGTTCCACACTTGCTGCCACACCGACCCATCTCCTACGTTACAACCGCTTCTAGCGGCGCTTACTAAGATGTCGCAGAAGTCCCTACAACTCACAGGTCAGCCTGGAAGCCCCCCAATGACAAGTAAGAGCATGTCCTCGACACCCCACATGGATTCCCTGAAACCCGATACCGAGGTCTCTGCCAGCCGACGCCGCTTCCTGGTTGCCGCAACGGGCGTGGTCGGGGCGACGGCCGCAGGACTCTTCGCCGACATCCTGGTGCAGAGCATGAACCCTGGAAAGGCCGTCGCCGCCGAGGGCGCGCCCGTTGACGTAGACGTCAGCAAGATTGAGCCGGGGCAACTGATCATGGCTCAGTGGAAAAAGAAACCTATCTGGATCCTGCGACGCCAGAAGTGGATGCTTGAGACCCTTTCCAAAAAGGGCCTGCTCGAACGCCTCAAGGACCCCGACAGCAAGGCGGCGCAGCAACCGGCCAGCCACTACATCAACGGCAACTACCGAGCTCTCAAGCCGCACATGTTCGTCGCCGTGGCGCTGTGCACCCATATGCAGTGCGTACCGGACTACCGTCCCTCACCGCATACCGTCACCTCCTGGTGGTACGGAGGATTTCACTGCCCCTGCCACGGGTCGACATACGATTTTTCGGCGCGTGTATTCGAAGGCTCCCCTGCTCCCCTCAACATACCTATTCCTCCGTACTGGTGGAAGTCCGACACCATCGTACGCATCGGGGAAGGCAACGCCAGCGGCCTCCACGAGGATTGGACACCTGAAATCTGGTAGAGCGAGCACAAACACTTATGACATCAAAACACCTTCTCCTGTTAGCGCTTGGTGTACTGACGTTCGGCAGCGCCCAATGCGCCAGTACACCCGCACCTTATCTCGGGGTCGCTCCGCAGGG
>Ga0102956_1000861_pt1 | contig 10524 bp, 7 predicted proteins | sample SalPonF2_A_D2_MG_FD_84515 | JGI IMG/M metagenome (GOLD analysis project Ga0102956, IMG submission 84515) | Salt pond soil microbial communities from South San Francisco under conditions of wetland restoration - Salt Pond MetaG SF2_A_D2_MG ...
AGCCTCGTCCCGGCCTTCCTCGGCGCCGGCCTGCTCTACGGCGCCGTCGCCGCCGTCAGCGGCATCTGGTACCTGCGCATGACCCTGCGCCTCCAACGCATGCCCGTCGACCATGCCATGGACCAGTACGCGCGTCGTGTGTTCACCGCCTCCATCTCCTACCTGTCCGTGCTCTACGCCACCCTCATCATCGCCCATCTGATTCACATCGCGCTGCTGCAGCCGACCTGACCGGCAACGGCACGGCAACCACGAAAAAAGGGGCGGTGACCGTGACATCGGGTCACCACCCCTTTTTCGCGTGCCCAACCCGGCGGGCAGCGCACGGTCAGGGCTTGATGTAGTCGTAGCCGTGCTGTTCGAGCTGCATGATGCGCACCACACCGGCGGGAACGATAACGGCGGAAGGCACCAGCTTCGGCAGATGTCCGATCTTGCGTTTCATGTGTTCCATGGTGTTGTGACAGGCGTCGAACTCCACGCCCTCCGCACTCAGACTGGCGATGCGTTTGGCATCCCGGCTGTTGTGCAAAAGCATCTTGAGGCCGGGGCCATAGCTCACAACAACCACCTGCACCTTGTCCTGTCCGAAATACTGGATGAGGTTGGCCGCATTGTTGAGGGCCAGGGTCCACTGGTGCGGATTCGCCTCGCTCACCTGCAACAGGGCATGGTGTTTGGCAAAGGGCTGAGGATTGGCCAACTGGAGCTTGTTGAAGGAGTAGTCCTTGTACACGGACCAGTTGGCGGCCACCGCCGGCTGCATGCTGCCCAGGGCCAGCAGGGAAGCGGCGGTGAGTATTGCAAACAGATTCAATTTCTTCATTGAGTCCTCCTGTCCATTATGGAGTTGTATGCCAGGCCAGCGAGGCGGCGTCCGATCCTGCATTCGGCATTCCGGTGGCCTCTTGAGTCCGTGTTTCGGGCACACCCGCCTCCGCTTTCTGTATGACTGCCGACAGACCCGGTCTATTCCAACCACGCCTGCGACGCCGGGCGCAAAGCGGCGTCACCGTCGGCGTCCGCCGGTATTGTGCACGTGTCAGCAGGCTCGATTGTGAACCGCAGGTTGGCCGATGGGCAAAGTTCCATAAAGCTGGTGGTGTTTTGAACGCATCGGGTATCGGCGGATGGATGCGCTACAATGCCCGCTTCGACTCGACGCCCTGTGCCCTGACGTTCCCATGCCCTCATCCGCTCGCCCGGTCGCCGCACCCGCAAGCCGGCGCCTTGCAACGCTTTCGTGGACTCACTTTCTCAACGACGGTGCAGCCAATTACCTGCCCGGAGTATTGCCGGCGGTGTTGCTCAGTCTGCACGCCCAGGTGGCCCTGGCGGGCACCATCATGGGCACGCTGCTGCTGGGGCAGGCGCTGCAGCCGTTGTACGGCTGGCTGTCGGACCACCTGGGCGGCCGATGGCTGATCTTCATCGGGATCATCGGCACCACTGTCGGCGGCGCGGCGGTGGGAATCGCACCCGGCTACGGGAGCCTGCTGCCGGCACTGCTGCTGATCGGTCTTGCCAACGCCATGTTCCATCCCCAGGCCCTGGCGGCTGTGCGCGGCCTGAGCACCGGTCGCGACGGTTTCTATATCTCAGTGTTCCTCGTAGGCGGGGAACTGGGACGGGGAATCTGGCCGGTGCTCGCCAGCCTGGTGGTCGTGCATTCGGGGCTGGCAGCCCTGTGGCTGCTGGCCCTGCCGGCATTGCTGACCTTGCCCTGGCTGCATCATTATGTCCCCCGATTGCCGGCGCGGCATCCGGATTCCCCTCCCATCGCCTGGCGGCGTCACCGACGGGCGCTGGCCAATGTAGTGAGCTACTCCGCGCTGCGGGCCACCATGATGTTCAGCCTGGTGACTTTCGTACCGCTGATGTGGCACCAGCAGGGCGGTTCCCTGGTCTCGGGCGCCTCCCTGATCAGCGCCCTGCTGGTCACCGGTATCGTCGGCAACCTCGCCGGCGGACATCTGGCCGACCGGTTCGGCCGTCGCCCGGTGCTGTTCGTGGCAAGTATGCTTTGCTCGCTGCTGCTGGCACTGTTCCTGATCGTTTCGGGGCCATGGTTGTGGATCGTGCTCGGAATGCTCGGGATCGCCCTGTTCGCCACGCTCCCGGTGAGCATACTCATGGGCCAGGACATCCTGCCGGAGAACCGCTCCCTGGGAGCCGGGCTCGCCCTCGGGCTGGCCAACGGGTGCGGCGCCCTCGCCGTGATGGCATTGGGTACGCTGACGACCTACTGGAGTCCTGCCAGCGTGCTGTGGGTAAACGTTGCGCTCGGCGTCATCGCCACGCTGCAGGTTCCTTTTCTGCCGGAGAGAGCGCCGACCCGCACCAATCCTTCCGCTCCCCGACAAGCCGACACCACGGTTGCCAGCCGGCTGCAGCCGGGAACTGCAGCCGGTACGGACAGGCAGTGAAGCGCGAGGCCTCACGCGCACCGGCGCGTGAACCACGGCCGATGCTCGACAGGATATGGGGGCAACGGAAACCGGACGGCCGAAGGGTTCGAATCAGCCGTGGCACTCAGTGGGGTGCATCCAGCAAACCCGGCCGGCAAGCCACTTCATGGGCAGGCGGCGCAGGCCGCGACCGGTGGTCGCGGCCTGCTGCAACAACCCTCAAAAGCGATAACGCAGGCTCAAGCCGACGTTGTTGGTCCGGTACTGGGAGTTGAACTTGGTTCCAGTGGCCGCGTTGGTGAAAGTGGGATCCTTGGTGGCGAAATAGCGATAGTTCACCGATAGCGTGGTCCGCCGCGTCAGCGCGTAACCGATACCGGCACCCAGCTGATAAGCAAACACATTGGATGTATCGTCCACCAGGGACACGCCATTGGCGGAGACATTGTTGGCATTGATGTGCGCCCAGCCGATGCCGCCGCCCACGTAGGGCTTCCAACGGCTGCCCGTATCGACGTCGTACCACAGATTGCCCATGACGTCTGTGGTTCCCACATGGCCATGGGCGGCATACGTCTGTCCGCCGGCCAGCCCCGTTCCGGTCGCCTTGTCCACGGCAAGCTTGTCCAGGTCGTTGCGACGATAGCCGAGCTCTGCTTCGGCGCGCCAATTCTGGCCGTAATTCCACCCGAGCACGCCGGCCACATTGTAGCCGCTGGTGAACTTGCTGGTGGTGTGCAGGTTGGTACCGGAATTGTCCGCTTCGCGCTGGAACGTGGCTGCACCCTGCAGCCCGATGTAGGGGCCGGGCTCCGCCCCCACTGCCAGACCGGTGGTACCGATTGCGGCGAGCAGAACAGCCGTCGCTGCAAATCCCTGTGTCTTCATGACGGTGCTACCTCCGTTTCAATCCATTGCCTGATTACCTGCACCAGCGGCGCAGTGCCGTCAGCAGCAGGTCCATGTATGACGCACTCGGTAGGTCAGTAAGCGGGGAGAGTACGAAGTTCCCGGTCACCGGCATCTCTGATGCTCGATTCGTGGTAATGGGGCACATCAAACACAGCAATGAATTTGCGGCCCTCCAACGACGAGCGATTTCCACCGGAACCGGTACTGCGACCGACGCGCACAGGGAGACCCGTGGCGGAGGGTCTCGAGACCGGGATGAGGAACGACGCGCCGTTAATCCGCATCGCCAACGCGGACCCGATGTTCGACCCTGAACGAATGCAGGCGCGCTGCCTCGACGCAGGCAGTGTGCGGGGCCCACGACACCAATGGGGTTCGCCACCGGTGGCTGTCAGAACATGGGTTCATGCTGGTCAGGCGAACGGCGGGAACGACGGCGGCAGCTGACGTCGCGATCGCCGGCTCCCAACCGCGCACATTGGGGCGACACGACCATAGGGGAAAATGCGTCACTTTGAACCGAGGATCCGGATCCCGGAACGAGACGCCGAGCTGGACGCGGCAACGGTAAGATGGACGTTGGTAGGGAAATTGGCGGAGAGGGAGGGACTCCCGCAAGGCGCCATTATTCTTAATAATCTCAATAAGTTATAGAAATTGAGATTTTGACCGGTGTACCACAAGGGTGGCTCGTAGAGATATTGGCAGTATGATCCCTTCGACTCAACGCGGTCAAGCAAGCGTCGGTCCAATGGCAAGTATCTGAGTGGAGTGGTCGCCCAGCGTCGCAGCTCGTGGGTTGCAGGCGGCCGTTCTTACCGCCCATCATGAGCGAATGGAACACCGGTTGAGCATCCCTAAATACTATCGCAAAGCGCGAATCTATCCCGGGAGAAGCAGTTTTTCACTCTGGTGTTGCCGAACAGGACCCATCCCTTGCCGCATCAACAACACCCGCCCGACATGCATCAGCCTGCTGATCGCCCATATCGGGTTCGTAGGCACGCTTGATCACGGCATGCAGCCGATCCTGCACCTGCGGCAACTTAAACTGCTCGAGTGGCCCGACCTGATGGATCTGTTGCGAGGCGATCCATCGGAACCCGCAAGCTCACCGCCGCAAGCACAGTCACAGTTCGCGTGGTATTTGTGGGACAGTCGCGTGTTGTCATGAATCTGCATACAGAACTCTTCTTTGCGCATTCGGGCACAGCTGAAGACCGATCCGATTGGCAGCCGCTTTCCACACACCTGCGTAACGTCGGCCGCCTGGCGGCCGAGCGTGCAGCATCTTTCGGACTGAGCGAGAGCGCCAAGGCGGCTGGGTTGCTCCACGACCTTGGCAAGTACACCGACGACTTTCAGCGACGTATCGCGGGCGATGCGGTCCGGGTTGATCACGCCACGCGCGGCGCAATGCTGGCTGTCGATCGTTACGGGTCACAGGGGTACCTGCTTGCCTACGGCATTGCTGGCCATCATGCGGGATTAGCCAACGGCGCGGAGGGAATTGAGCGCACCGCCTTGCGCGACCGTCTGCGTGGCGTTGGCCTTCCGCTGTTGCGAGATAACTGGCAGCGCGAAATCGAGCTTCCTGCCAAACAGGCGCTCTCGCTCCCGCTGAAACCGCACAGTCGCGAGCGGGGAAATTTCCAGCTCGCGTTCCTTGCGCGCATGCTGTTCTCCTGCCTCGTCGATGCGGACTTCCTCGATACAGAGGCCTTCTATGATGGGCTCGAAGGCAAGGACTCGCCGCGCAACACGCCCGTACCAAGTCTCGTTGCTCTGCGCGAACGCCTCGACATACATCTCGCCCATTTTTCGACGGATACTGAGGTTGACCGAGTGCGTGCCGACATCCTCCGGCACGTCCGTCAGCATGCGGAGCACGAACCAGGCCTGTTTTCGCTGACAGTACCGACCGGCGGTGGCAAGACGCTCACCTCACTGGCTTTCGCACTTGATCATGCCATCCGCTACGGCCTGCGCCGTGTCGTCTTCGTGATTCCCTTCACCAGCATCGTCGAACAGAATGCCGCTGTGTTCCGGGCCGCGCTTGGGCCGCTGGGAGAAGCGGCGGTCCTGGAGCATCACAGCGCCTTCGTTGCCGCGCCTCGACGTGACGAACCGGAACATTACCAGGCTAGGGAGAAGCTGCGTCTGGCCATGGAGAACTGGGATGCGCCCATCGTCGTCACCACCGCAGTGCAGTTTTTCGAGAGCCTATTCGCGGCACGGCCCTCCCAGTGCCGCAAGCTGCACAACATCGCCAGCAGCGTGGTGATCCTGGACGAAGCCCAGACTTTGCCGCTGAAGTTGTTGCGCCCAGCCGTGGCCGCCATTGACGAACTGGCGCGCAACTACCGCAGCAGCATCGTGCTGTGCACAGCGACCCAGCCGGCTTTGCAGGTGCCGGCATTCGAGGGAGGGCTGGAGAAAGTGCGCGAACTTGCTCCCGAACCACCGCAACTTTTCCGCAAGCTGGAACGGGTGCGGATCCGCCACGTCGGCATTCTGGACGACGAAGGGCTTGCGGCGCAGCTGCGCGAACGGGAGCAGGTGCTGTGCATCGTCAACAATCGACGCCACGCCCGCTCAGTCTATCAGTCCATCGCCGATTTGCCCGGCGCACGCCACCTCAGCACGTTAATGTGCGCGAAGCACCGGAGCGCAGCGCTCGCGGAAATCCGCGGAATGCTGAGACGCGGCGAACCGTGCCGGCTCGTTTCAACCAGTTTGGTAGAAGCCGGGGTCGATATCTCCTTCCCCACCGTGATGCGTGCCGAAGCCGGCCTTGACTCCGTCGCCCAGGCTGCGGGGCGCTGCAACCGCAACAAGCAATGGCCGGTGGAGTCCAGCGAGGTATTAGTGTTCGCGACCGCCAACGAGGAGTGGGCCCCCCCGCCTGAGCTGCGCCAATTCGCCCAGGCAGCCCAAGAGGTCCTGCGCCAGCCGCAATACAGAGCTGACCCGCTTTCCCCCGCCGCCATCCAGGCCTATTGCCAGCTGGTTTACTGGCAAAAGGGTGGAGATGCGCTGGACGCGCACAACCTGCTCGGCCTCACCCGAAACAGCGGCATCGACAGCTTGCCCCTGGAAACCCTCGCCGCGAAGTTCCGGATGATCGAGAGCATGCAGATGCCGGTCATCGTGCCCTGTTGCGAGGAGGCGCGCTCCGCGCTGGAACGTTTACGCCACGCGGAGAAGAGCGGCGGCCTCGCGCGAGACTTGCAGCGCTACCTGGTCCAACTGCCAGGGCGAGCCTACGACGCGCTACACCAAGCCGGCGCCGTACAACCTGTGGCGTTAGAAAAATGGGGCGAGCAGTTCATGGTGCTGATGAACATGGACCTTTATAGCGGGGAGGTGGGGTTGAATTCGGACGACCCCTCTTTTGCGCGTGCTGAGTCGCTGATCTGGTAGGTGCCGAGTTATTTTCTAATTGACTGACCTAGGAAGGCGCGTATTATCCCAGCCGTAACCAAGACTCGGGGCCACCTATGGAATCGTCGAAAGACTCTGATGAGCATTTATGCATCAAGTTTGAGCTGAGCTTTCGACGGCGACAGGCGCCTCTGCTGCCTTGGTTAGTCATCGGCATCGCTTTGGTTGGTTTGATCGGGCACTTGGTGCAGATGTGGATTGAAACCTAGGTCAGTCTATCGCCGCTGCGAGGCATCTCCGGCCTCGCTCTGGCTGTAGGGAGACATCTCTACGTAAGGAGGAGAAATGGCCTTTGGGATAAGGATTCTGGTTTGGGGAGAGCGAGCCTGCTTCACCCGGCCAGAAATGAAAGTCGAACGGGTGAGCTATGACGTCATCACCCCTTCTGCGGCCCGCGGCATCCTGGAAGCGATCCACTGGAAGCCAGCGATCCGCTGGCATATCGATCGCATTCATGTACTGAAGCCGATCCGCTTCGAATCGATCCGGCGCAACGAGGTCGGTAGCAAACTTTCCGCCGCCTTGGTTGCGAAGGCGATGAAGGCTGGCAGCACCGCCGGACTCGCCACCTGCGTGGACGAGGACCGTCAGCAACGGGCTGCCACCGTGCTGCGGGACGTGGCCTATGTGATTGAAGCCCACTTCGAGTTGACCCCCAAGGCGGGCCCCGACGACTCCGTCGGCAAGCACTTGGACATCTTCAACCGCCGAGCGCGGAAAGGACAATGCTTCCACGCCCCCTGCCTGGGTGTCCGGGAATTCCCCGCCAGCTTCGCGCTGCTGGAAGAGGGCGAGCCCCTGCCCGACGTCGATCCAGCTCTGGAAGCAGCCAAGGATCTTGGCTGGATGCTGCACGACATCGACTTTGCCGACGGTATGACGCCGCGCTTTTTCCGAGCTGAAATGCGGGGCGGCGTGATCGAGGTGCCGCCTTGGCAGGCTGCGGAGGTCAAGGCATGATCCTGCAAGCATTGGCCCGCTACTACCAGCGGTTGATCGAGCGCGGCACCGAAAGCATTGCGCCGTACGGCTACAGCCCGGAAAAAATCAGCTATGCGGTCCTGCTTTCGCCGGAAGGCGATGTTGTGCAGGTGCAGGACATCCGCGATACCACCGGGAAAAAGCCCCAACCGCAGGTGATGAACGTGCCCCAGCCAGAAAAGCGCACGGTCGGCATCAGGTCCAACTTTCTTTGGGACAAGACCAGCTACGCGCTGGGTGCCAGCGCGAGTAGCAAGCGCGCCGACAAGGAGCATGAAGCCTTTAAGACGCTACATGAAGACGCGCTGGCCGATACCGATGATCCGGGCCTGTCAGCCTTCCTGGCCTTCCTCCGAAAATGGACTCCGGAGCAGTTCGGCCCGCCGCATTTCTCGGCTGAGATGCTGGATGCCAACGTTGTGTTCCGGCTGGACGGTGAACAGGTGTATCTGCACGAACGGCCCGCCGCCCAGACAATCCGAACCCACCTCCTTGGTAGTGGGGCCGGCGCGCAGGCCTCGACCACCTGTCTGATCCAAGGAGAGCGCCTGCCAATCGCCCGCCTGCACCCGGCCATCAAGGGCGTCACCGGTGCCCAAAGCTCGGGTGCGTCCATCGTCTCCTTCAATCTCGATGCCTTCGCCTCATACGGCAAAAGCCAGGGTGAGAACGCCCCGGTATCCGAGCAGGCTGCCTTTGCCTACACGACCGTACTAAACTATCTGCTGCGTCGAAGTGAACACAACCGCCAGCGGTTACAGATCGGCGACACCACCGTAGTGTTCTGGGCGGAAGCCGAGAACGCCAGCCAGGCGCAGAAAGCGGAACTCACCTTCGCCGATCTGCTCAATCCGCCAGCCGAGGACGGTCCCGAGGCGGCACGGGTCCGGCGCGTGCTTGATGGCATCGCCCAGGGCCGGCCCCTTCAGGATGTCGAGCCGGGCCTTGCCCCCGGCACCCGAATGTACGTGCTCGGCCTCGCCCCCAACGCCTCCCGCCTGTCGGTCCGCTTCTGGCAGGCTGACACGCTGGAAGGGTTGACCCGACGGATCGCCGGGCACCGCGAGGACCTGCATCTCGAACCCTCGCCTTGGAAAACCGAACCCTCGGTGTGGCGCTTGGCCCTGGCGACGGCACCTTCCCGGGACGGGCGCGCCAAGAGCGAGGACATTCCGCCCCAACTCGCTGGCGAGCTGATGCGCGCCATTCTCTCCGGCAACCGCTATCCTGGCAGCTTGCTCGCCAACGTGGTGATGCGCATGCGCACCGACGGCGACGTATCAGGCTTGCGCGTAGCTCTGTGCAAGGCGGTACTCGCACGCAACTTGCGCATTCAACATTCCCATGAGGAGGTTCCTGTGAGTCTCGATCCGCAATCCACTCAGCCCGCCTACCTGCTCGGACGCTTGTTCGCCGTGCTCGAATACGTGCAGCGAAGTGCCCTCGGTAAACAGGTCAACGCGACGATCCGCGACCGCTATTATGGCGCCGCTTCGGCCACCCCTGCCTCTATCTTCCCGGTCCTGTTGCGCAACACCCAAAACCACATGAGCAAGCTGCGAAAGGAACGCCCCGGATTAGCGGTAATCCTGGAAAAGGAAATAGGTGAAATCATCGCCGGATTGCCGGAGCGGTTTCCGCGCAGCTGGGTTATCGAAGAACAGGGTCGTTTTGCCATCGGCTACTACCACCAATCACAAGCCCATTTCACCAAGCGCGGCGCCGAAGACGACGTGTCAACCGAAACCGAGCTGGAAGTTCAAGGAGCGCAGTAATGACGGCCATCGCCCATCGCTATGAATTCGTCTACCTCTTCGACGTGACCAACGGAAACCCCAACGGCGACCCGGACGCCGGCAATCTGCCCCGCCTGGACCCAGAGACCAACCGCGGCCTTGTCACGGACGTGGCCTTGAAGCGCAAGATCCGCAACTTCGTCACGCTTGAAAAGGAGGACGCCCCAGGGTACGCGATCTACATGCAGGAAAAGGCGATCCTGAACCATCAGCACCAGAAGGCTTGGGAAGCGCTCGGTATTCCTCCGGACACCAAGGACGCTTACAAGAAGCTCCCGAAGGACGAAGTCAAAGCCAGGGAACTCACCGCCTGGATGTGCAGCAATTTCTTTGACGTGCGCACGTTCGGCGCCGTGATGACCACCGGGGTCAATGCCGGCCAAGTGCGCGGGCCTGTACAATTGGCGTTCGCCAGCTCCATCGAGCCGGTATTGCCGCTGGAAATCTCCATTACGCGCATGGCGGTCACCACGGAGAAGGAAGCCGAAGCGCAAAGCGGTGACAACCGCACCATGGGCCGCAAGCACATCCTGCCCTACGGCCTCTACCGCGCCCATGGCTTCGTCTCTGCCAAGCTCGCCGAGCGCACCGGCTTTTCCGACGAAGATCTGCAACTGCTCTGGCGTGCCCTGGTCAACATGTTCGAGCATGACCGATCCGCAGCAAGGGGAGAGATGGCGGCTCGCAAACTGATCGTGTTCGAACATGAGCACCCGATGGGGGATGCCCCCGCGCACGTGCTGTTTGACTCGGTCAATATCGAACGCACCAAGCCGGAAGACGTCTGTCAGGCGCGGAGTTTTGAAGATTACCGCGTGACCGTGAACGCCGAGGCGCTGCCGCGGGGCGTCACTGTCACCGAATATCTGTAGACCCGAGCGGGGGCGGACATGGAAGACGACTTGATTCCCCTGTCCGCCCTACAGCACTACCTCTACTGCCCGCGCCAGTGCGCACTGATCCACATCGAACGGCTATGGGCC